>Ga0316204_10001492_pt1 | contig 62440 bp, 59 predicted proteins | sample 6monrhotite_MG_2_FD_205661 | JGI IMG/M metagenome (GOLD analysis project Ga0316204, IMG submission 205661) | Microbial mat bacterial communities from mineral coupon in-situ incubated in ocean water Damariscotta River, Maine, United States -... | ecosystem: Environmental > Aquatic > Marine >...
TTGTAGCTCCCATCGAGAAACTCCCCACAATTCAAAGAAGCCTCTGAATCGCAGATCAAGCGTCATGCCGTAAGTGTGGGAGCAGCGCACCGCTTACGGTTCTCTTGATTATGGTGGTGTTCAATTTCGAGACTGAACAGCGGTTGGAAACAGACTTGAATTTCACCAACCAGGCCGATTGCCATGCGGCGGCGCTGTCGTCTTTTCAGGAGATTGACCAAGCAGTCGAGATTCGTGTCATGGAAATCCCGGAAAGGCAGGAGATGCTTGAAGGGACAATGATCGCCTACGGGGCTGAAGGTAGTGAAATTGGCATGTATGCCTGCAACACGCTCCGATCATCGACTGACTGATTGGAATGGGTCGCTTAGATCGATTTTCACTAGAAAACCTCTGACCTTTTGGACCTAGTCGACGTGTCAAAAACCGAGAATAACCGTACTGGCATCTCTAAATGGTGAAGCTCACAGCGTGATGACTGCCTGAGCCGCAACCAAGGCTTCAATGGCCGATTCAACTTCTGCATGAAGCTCGGCTTCAACATGTTCGGCATCGATCTCAACTATAAGTGCGTAGCGCACTGAAGGCAGTTCTCCGTTCAGTATGGACTTTGTTTTCCACCATCCATTCACCGGATGCACGGCAATAAGGTTGCGACGCGCGAGATCAGACGCTTTGCAGGTAAGCTGGTCAATGTGCAGCGAGCCTACATCCCGGCGGTCGCTCCCATAATCCCACCCATCGGATTCATTGCTTGCAGGGCCAGCAGGCTGTTCCGCCAATTTGCTGATACGCGCCATAAAGCCTGGGGCTTTTTCATCCGCACGGTTTAGTTTGAACCGCAGGTTGTGAGATGCATACCGATATCGTGAGCCTCTGGCAGCTTCTGAAGGATTCGGCTCGATGAAAGAACTCAGGGTCACACGCAAAGTGACGTTCGTGGTTCCAAGGCGTCGCAATTCTTCGACAGGCCATGGAAGCGTGAACAATTTCATCTCATTGTCGACGCCTCGTTTGCCGTCGTCAGACAAGCCATAGGGGGAAATTGTATCTTCGACGATCAGAGTTAGTGCGTTGGACGCACTGCGACGGGCACGTTCAAGATTAGGAACGCCGTACCCATAGCGTTGAAATAGGGGGGCATATTTGCCCTTGTTTTGCGCGAGGGGCAAATGCGTAAGCATTTGCGGGGTCCATCTTGCAGAAGAGACGTACAAGCCTCGGATCGTTTCAGGCCACAGATCGGGATAGTCAGACCATAGCTCCGTAATGCCCTTTGCGGCCAATGCAGTTGCCGCACTGGTATCGTATGTGAAGGTAAGAGAGCGGACAGGATAGTTGTGATGGGTCGACAAAAGCGACAGAAACCCATGCCGCAGGGGCGGCGGAAACGCGCTGCTTGCCCAGTTGCCACCTTCAAGCACAACATCAGGTTTTAACGGCCAATATGACGACCATGATGCGGTTCGAGAGGACGGTGACAAGTCTCCAAATGGAGCTAAAGCAGTTGCTGTTTCGTTGTCGGGGAGAACTGTTTTCTCCGTAAATGCACCAACTGCGACAGCGTTCCACGCCTGGGCAGGAGACTGAATTTCATTGTCTTCATGATCGCATCGGTCGAGATATTGCCCTGCACCGAAGCTGAAATTGTCGGTGTTCCCTGCTGAAATGAGCATAAGCCGTTTGAGATCACGATCACCAGATGCTCCTGACGCCAATTGATCTATTTCGCTGGACCATGATGTTGGAGCACCATCATGAGGCGTGTCTGCTCCGGTGGTGATCGGCATGGTAAAAGTCCGGCGGCGCGGATGAGTCTGCTCAACAGTGTTCACCCCGCCTCGTGTGACGGCACCAAACAGGTGATGGGGGTTCTCGCCAGTATCTGGTTTTAATTTAACAGATTCCAGTCGGTTCGACACAGTGATGGGGTTTAGTTGATGCAGGCATGAGGTCAGGTCCCCAAAAAGTGCCAATCCAGCCATATGTGTACCATGGCCGCGAATGTCATCTAAACCCCACGCGGGATTTGCGGCGTGGCGATCGGCAATCTCAAGGGCTGGTTGCACCAATGGATGTGCCCGACTGACGCCCGTGTCCATCAGTGTCACATATCCGGGATTTGGGTGGGGCGGGTATGTTGTTCGGTTGCGCAAGTCGTCAATCCATTGCGCTTGCTCAAGGACATCGGCCCCAGCAAAGAATTCTGCAGTAACGGTTGGTGCGGCCATGGCTTTGACGCCGCGCAGATGTCGGATAGCGTTCGCTAGGGCATCACGAGTTCCATGTGCAATGACGACAATATCTTCGGGGAACTCAAGCTGTTCTTGGCCAATGGCAACGCCGTAAGCCTGAGCTCCAAGAATAAATGGGTCAGCAGCTTCGCGGTCGAGCCAGAGTTCCCAATTTGTTGCAGCTTGCGTTTGCGGGAATTTGTCGGCTGGGCTGCGCCAAAGCGCGCGTAACCCAGCCTCTGTGAGTGTCGCAATGCTTTGTATGAGGTCTGCGTTTTTTGGCCGACCTGGAATGATTTGACCGTCTTTTTCACGGTCGGGGGTATCTTCAACCTCAAACTGCGTGACCTTAGTGCGCAATTTTTCGATTGCTGCGGCAGTTGCGTAGACTGTCGCTGACTCCTGATTGGTCAGGCTACGCGTACCTTCGTCATAATGTAAAAGTGTTAGGTCGCTCTTATTGAGGCTGTCTTTTTTCAGTGGCTCATCTGCGGGTGCAGTGACCTTCAAATAGACACCTGGGAGGTCGTCCGCCTGAATGTTCGGCAACGCATCGATGGCCTGCAGGAGAGCTTGTGCATGTGCTGCCCGGTTGGGAACATCACTTGCTCGTCTTCCTCCGCCCCCGCGTTTTTCCTGGAATCTGTGTGGTGTCCCGAGATTTCGAAGATGAAAGTGGTGCTTGTCCCGTGCCATAGGCGTCCGTCCCTAATTTTTGTAGCGAACGACGGCGTTCAAGGGCATCCATCAAGTCCTGTGTCGCAATTGTCTCATTGTCCGCTAATACCGCGCGGCGTGCTGCGTCTTCAGCTGCGGCGACAACATCAGCTGTCGACAAGCTCAAGGCAAAATTAGTAATTTTTTTCCAAGCCATGCGACCTGTTTTGAAACCGATCAAGCGACGTTCAATGGCTTCTCGAATTGAAGTCTCATCAGGCATTTCATAGGGCAATACGAGGTCAAAGCGCCGCAAAACGGCGCGATCCAAGATGCCCGGTAAATTTGTTGTCGCAATGATGATGGAAGGACCAGTGTCTTCATCAAGAAACTGGAGAAATGAATTTAGAACCCGACGAGCTTCGCCAACATCATTTCCTCCTTCGCGAGCTGCTGCGAGTGCATCGATCTCATCAAAGAGATAGACACCTCGGGTTGTCTTAACGGTATCAAAAACCATTTTTAGTTTTTGAGCGGTCTCTCCCATGAACTTTGTAATCAATCCATGAAGCATGACGGAAAACAGAGGGAATTGTAGCTCGCCTGCCAAAGCAGAGGCACTCATGGTTTTTCCTGTCCCTGGCGGCCCCGACAAGAGGATACGGCGGCGAGGCCTAAGACCTTTTTCTTCAAGTTTCTCACGCATTTTTGTCTCGACGACGATGTGCGCAAGCTCATCTTCGATCCGGACAGGCAGAATTAAATCACTCAGGCGCTCAGTTGGATAACTTGCGGCCAGAAACTCGGCAAGATCACCACGGGGAGATGCTAAAGGCGTAACCTCTGGGGTGTGTGATGCAGGAGCCGTTTGGCCTGCCTCAGCCCATTGGCGCAGTTGTTCCGCCAGACGGGTGTGACCCTTCTGCTCTTCACTCACAGAGAGTTGCATCGCTAGATCAAAAAACCGATCAGCGTCTCCCTCTGCATGGCTTTTTACAAGCCCAATGAGTTGTTGTGCGGATGCCATTACGCCCTACTACTGATCTCAACAACATGTCGTTTTACAATGAATTTAGACTACACAAGGATCGCGCCATAGGCCAGAAAAACAAGCCAGAAGTGTGTGACTTACGCCAAACGCTCTCAAATCAGCCCGATTGACTGAGGGGCTGATAGCGCAATGCCGTTTTCGTGGAGATGTAACGCAGAAACAAGACACGGCCAAGGCGGCCGTTTGGCTGCTCAGGGCGAAGATCGTCACCCGCATCGGCGGAGACTACGGGCTCCGGTCGGCTGGCCGATACTTTTCTCCTTGGTTACAAACGCATGAACACACCGGCCACCAAAGTCGGTCTAGACCCTTTTTCATGACATTTCGGCCATCTTCGCCTATCTAAGCCTCAGGCAGGTTCGACTTTCGAGGTCACTGTCATGTCAACCTGATGCGCAAGCTGAAGGTCTAGCAGACCACGGTAATGGACACCTACTAAGGCTCGGCTTCGGTCGTGCCTTCAGTTTTTTGGAACCCTGTTTTGATGAAATAGGCACCGCCTTGCAAAGTAGGTCAAGTGATCACATTTCGGACGCCCTCGCACTGGTTTCGGGTGCGTGGAAAGGATCTCCATCACGACGCCATCTGGCAATGGTTCGAAACAAAAGACAAGCGACCAGGTTTCATCATTCTCCAATTCGATTAGCATCAGATTCTCGTGGCCCCGGAAGTCTTTCGACACAAAACACAGTGCATCATCCAAGAACGCTTGTTTGACGACGTCTGGCAGGCGCAAAGACATCTGATACCGGTCAGCATCAAAGTATCACTTCGTGCCCCGATGGTCGAAAGTATCGTGGCGCTGACCATGCAACGCGCGCTCGGTGAAAACGTGGTTGGAAGACTTCACCAACACGTTCAGATCGGTGCCTTCTTCTCGCCCTTTGCCCGGAACAGAAACAGCAAATGCGGTCAAATGTGACAGGTCATATGCATTGTCGTCGACGACAAGTGTCGGGTGACTGTTGGGAATTTTCAATCGCACCTCCAAGACAAACCACCGATCGGACATCGAGAGACGACCGTGGCTGTAAAAGGTCTGAACGCTTCGAAAATTGGTGTCAGCCGCGGTATATCCGGCAGAACCGACGGGCGTAACCCCTTGGAAAAGCGCTTTCTCGCGCCGCTCATGACCCGCACCACGGGCAAACGGGCACGAGAACGACGAGAGGGCGCGCGGAAATGCTGGATTTTGGCCAAATCTCCATCACAATCCGCGCCGCCGGTGCAGACCAATCAAGCTGCCGACCAGATTCAAGGTTTGCCGGTTGTGAGCTTTGATCATACCGCGCAGGGCACCTCCAGGGTTCATAACCGGCTTGGTTGGATGATCGCGATTGGCATCAAGCAGCATCACGCAGAGCGCTGCACGCGAGCGGCCCATACGATCGCACGCAGCGGCCCAGGCTGAAATGTTGATACCCAACGGGCCGATCCGCGCCGCGGCGGCTTCGACAAATGCGTATTCAGGTTGCTCGCTCTCGCGAACCTGCATTTCAAGTTTGAAGTCCTCAGATGCAATCGAGACTGCATGATCCAAACCGTATCTTCCCGAAAATAGCCCTTGAAGCGCTACCGTTTCCGCCTCAAGCTCTTTTTCTCTGCAATTATCGGGGCCGATAGGCTCCGATTCAGAAAACTCAGAGTGCGCGGGCTTGCCCGCGCTCCGTTTTCCCATGTGTGCATTACAAATTTCAGAATGAATCATCTGGTTGTCTTCTTGTATAAAGGACCGGAAGGTTTCTTCCGGCTCACAAGAGGAATCAGCATGGTTTTCTATCCATTCCATGAGTTTCATACACAGGCTTGTCGCTTCCTCGATGTGCTGAAACAGCCGCGCTTCGCCCATGCTTAGAAGTGAGTCTGTGCGAGGCCATGTTTCGCGCTCAGCGATCATCTCCTGAATGTCATCATGGCGCCTGTCCTGATCGGACAGGCGGGCCAGCTCATCGCGGAACGTGGCGAACCTGACGCTGCGTGTGGCCTTAAGCTGCTTCATCCGTTCGAACTGAGCTTTGCGCGCCTCGCGCAAATCCAAGAACTCGGTGAAACGCTCGATGATGGGCGTCAGCACGAGACCAAGCTCGGTGCCGCCATGCCGACCACCGTTGGCCAGCGTCCGGCGCAACAAGAGGCCACGGCGTTGCAACGCCTTTTCATGGGTTCGCAGCTGGCGTGTGGAAATACAAAGCCGTTGGGCGAAGGTTTCTTGCCGCCCATAGAAGACCGGCTCTTTGTCTGGATCGGTCCATGCGGCCTGGTCGGTGCTTCCGATCAGCCGGGTAAGAATATCGGTCAGGCGTGGGCTGAGGCCCAGATCTCGGCCGACATCGGCGATGATTGCGATCACATCGCGTCTTGAAAATCCCTGCGGGAGGGTGGGGAACGGTTCTGTTCTCATGATTTCTGTCCTTGTCTCTGCTCGTTGGACAAGGCGGAAGCGGGCAAAACTTCATTGTTCGCACAAATGCGTTTTTTCTTGCCTGCATGATTCCAGAGGTGCTATGGTGATCGTGTCTTACGCGATTTCAGAGTTGGCGCTCTGCTTTCATAGCTCCCCGGAAGGTTACCGCCTTGCGGGGTTTTGCTTGTCTGGGGTCTCGTTTTTCCTTTCTTGTTGCGTCACCATGAGGTGATTTTCGTGATGGGTTTGCACCCAGGGGTGATCCAATTGGATGTTTTTTGGATCACGCCAAGATGCACTTCTCCCGACCGCACAAATGCGTTTTTTCTTGCTCGATACGTGGGAGGGGTGCTAAAACCGCAATCAGACAATGGATTGGCTGGGAAGTTGGCGCTTCCTGGTTCTTGAACCCCCCCGTGCTGGCTGTCGCCTCGCGGGGGTTTCATTTTTCTACGTGTCGATCCTCCTAACGAATCTGCTCTTGTTGTCTGTGTAGCATACAACACCTCGCATCTGAGATGGGTGCTTTATCTATCTATTGCGTCTGGGGCTAATTCTTGTGGTTTCACTTAGATTTAGGCCAAGATGCAATTCATCTGTTCGCACAGATGCGTTTTTTGCTTGTCGGATCATGATTTTGAGTGATAAAACCGGACTTAACTTCTAGAGCCTCTTCGGGATTGCCGTCCCTAGGTCTTATCAAACCCCCCGCTAGGTTGCCGCCTTGCGGGGGTTTGCTTTTGTAGCTGCTCGCTTGCTGCCCCCTTTTGATTCTTATTTTGTATGACAGACATACTATTTCTAGTTGCCTGTCGTAAACGTAGTTTTGTCACAGATGAACATCACCACATCTAGTAGTTCACCTGCTCATAGCCGTAGTTGCCCTCATAATCACGCCATTCAACGAAGACAGACCGATGCCAGAGGCTCGGGCAGTTGCTGGGATAGCGCTCCAACCCCGTATGAGCTTCTGGAAGCTCCCGGTGGTCTCGGCTACCGCGCCATGAGAAGTCGCCCTGTGTTCCGTAGGTGCCAACCCGCATTGAAAACGAACGGTTACAGTCACCTTCTGCGCCGCTTTCGTGTTGGCGCGCGTAGGTGACATTGTAGACGCGGATTGAGCGGACGAAGTTGAATTCAGCGCCGCTGATGTCAATGTCGGCGCGATCTTGGACCAGCTGTAGGGCGAAGCCCTCGGGCAGCGGAGCCGCGTCGCCGCCAGTCAGGCGAAAAACTGCCGGTTGCGGTTCCATTGTCCCAGCAGGCCGGGGGAGGGGGGCCGGGAGCGTATCGGACAGTGTCCCTTCCAACGTCGTCGCTGCCTCATAAATCCGATCAGGATTGAGTGGAAATGATTGCTGTGGTTGGTACTGGTCCAACTCAAGCAAGATGTCATAGATACGATCACTGGTAAGCGTTTCCGGATCTACGGCGTAGGCCACTCCCATTGGGCAGCGCCAGATTTGCAATGGGGGTTCAACGGGCCATGGGGTGATGCGACGGATGAATTCGGCGCGGGCACGCGCACAAGGCACAGATGCAGGCCAGCCACCAGACAGGCAAAGAAGGATGGCACAGTCGATTTGGTAGGTCTGAGCTTGGACACGGTGCGGTGTGACGGTGATAGCCGCAGTCGTCAGCGCTACTGCAGCCAAGGCGGTGGTTCTGAGTGTTGACAGCATGGGACCTCCTGAGATGCGCACTCGGGTTTCTAATACAATACTGCTGTTTTGGCAAAATAATGCGGTTTTGGCAAATTGTTTTAGAAACGGTCCGGCGCAAGTAAGTGTGAACTTCTGCAGGATTGAAGAAATCTTGACGGCCAATCTAGGTGATTGACAAAAGAAGTCTCCTAAGCACAGAAAAGCCCCGTGTTGTCTCATCGCGCCCCACGGCCGCAAACCCAAAGACAAGCCCCGCCGGCCCGTCAAATTGCCTACGCAGCGGAGAAATCGGCATAACCAGAACACCCACCTCACGGGCACGCTCTGCAACCTCCACATCCGAGATTTCCTGGTTGAAGAGGCCACAACGACCTGCACGCCTCCCTCAGCCGGAAAAAACTGCATCCATTGCGATAACTGCTCGGACGCATGTTTCAGAAAATCGCCTTTGCTCTATGCTCGCATTGACCTGATCGAAAACCATAGCGACGATCCAGTGCTTCGTAAGCGTTGCTTCAGCCTTTGAAGTTCCACGGTAGCAGGTGCAAAGAGTAGCTTAATTTACGCCAAATCCTGTCCAACAATTGGGGAGTAGCTCGCTAATCGACCACCGAGCCGAGAAGAACGTAGACCCCGAGTGCCGTTTTCCCTAAGGCGACAGTTGAGCAATTTCGACTGCATCCACTTTGGAAAAGAAATCAAGAATCTGCGTCATCACGTCGTCGCCCGCCTCGGGGATCTCGGTCAACACGTCGTGCTTAGCATTTCGTATCATGGAAAACTCAGCATTCGGCCATTTCACCATGCGACGCTTGATCGAAGCGTTGTCGACGAGCTGATCGAGTTCTCCACAAAACGTGATGCATGGTATATCGGGGGAAGGAACAGTGGAAAGCCCCCGACATTCCGCGAGTGCTTCGTAAAGCCATGACATCGTTGGTCCGCCGATCTGAAGCTCTGGCGCTGCCTGGGCTTGCTTTACCCAATAATCGTACATCGCATTGTTGTGTGTAAGATTGTTGTTTTCGAATGGCGTTTCTAAAACATATAACGCGCCACTTTCGCCAGGAATGTACTTGTGGCCAAGCCCAAATTTTTGAAATGCCCACGAAAGAGGCCACGCAGCGATGCGTTGAATCGTGGACATCTTGATACCCCACATAGGAGAGATGAATGCTGCCGCGGCGATAGGAAGTCCGTTGAGCATTGAACGAAGGCCGATGCAGGCACCCATTGAAACGCCGACCAAGAAATATGGTTTCGGTAAATCGAGTTCCTCTGCAACTTTCATCAGGGCAGAAACATCGTTTTGATAGTCGGAAAATCGGTTGATATGACCCGCTTGAGGGTCATCGGCCATTCTGTCGGAAAGACCTTGGCTACGCCAATCAATCACCGCCGTTGGAAGACCGTTTTGGGCGAAAGCTTTTGCCACGCGACCATATCGTTCAATATAGCCGAACCTCCCAAGCATCAGCAAAATCGTTCCCTTGTTTGGGGTCTCGGAATCGTACACGCCTACACGGACCCGGACACTATCGTCGGTTTTCATCCAGTAAGCCTTGCCCGTTTCTGGCCCCTCCGCAATGTCACCGTAGAATTTAGCCTGTTCCATCACCCACCTCGAATGCTCTTAGTTTCGGCCCAGATAACACATGAAACGAAGCAAGGATACTTACTGCCACGAACAAGGAGAAGCCCGTGAACCTCCCGACGAGCATCACACTCAAAGACAACGAAGCTACCACCACCAACATCTTAAGCACTGCCCATTGATCGCGAGCAAAGGGATAGTCTCCTCCGTAAACCGAAAGCCGTTCAAAGACCGCCAGAACTTTCAGGGCGCAGACAACGGAAACTGTCACTGTCACAGCCATCATCAGGAACGTAGTGAAATGGCTTATCGAACTGTTCTCCAACCAGCCGTTGCGGACATCTGCCGCACCAAAAACGGATAAGGTATCCGTAACCAACCAATTAAGAAAATTCGGGCTGTCTGAAGACAAGTATGTGATTTGCAACTTGATGAGCAAAGACAGCCATAGCGCGAAGACAACAATCCTGAAGCCACCCCAAACAAGCTTCTGCCCCTCCTTGCGGATAGTGCCTTCATCCGTTGCGTTTCCTTCAAGATCCGAGGTTGTGCAAATGTCGTGGTAATCTAGGGCGACGATCACAAGGAAAAGCAGCCCGAACATGAAAACTGAGATGTATGATGCCGTATACAGATAACCGAAGAAGGACAGGGCCATGGCCTCTGGAACGGAGATGATTTCGGGGCGGACGAGGGCGAGCAGGTATCGGTCTATTTGAACGCCATTTGTATCACCTGAAAGATAGGCTGGCAGGTAAATACCGCTCCACTGAAATCCGAACACGAAGAACAGGCAGAACAATCCGATTGCCCAAAAAGAAAAGGAAAAATCATTCACTTTCACGTACCACGCCGCGTGACTCTGGGTACCAACCGATATCACATTGACCGAAGAGCATTTGGAGCGACCAACATGTTTCCAGTAAGTGTTCAGGTCGTTCACGTAATATATATACAACGGGAGCGCAATCAGGGGAAGCGCAGTCAAAGTCGGGGCCCAAACGAATCCAACTTGCTTATCCAATCCCACCATCGGGCTATACGTGACGCTTAGGGTGTTCAAAACATAGTTCATCAAACCCAAGCCGCAAAAAACAAGCCAATAGATGATCATTAGGTTCAAAGACACCGAGCCGGTGAACACCCATTCGCACTTTTCGGCTAGCGAGCGTGTTTCTCGACCTGGTGACTTAACTTTCGTTGGCTCATCTGCAGCTCTTGATGAAGCTAATTGTTCGGTCGCTGCCACAGTTCCAGCATCTTCCGATTTTCGATTTGAATCTTGGGTCGTGGACTCAAGCTTTCTCTTCTCGCGCCGCTCACTCGCAAGGCGGTCTTTAGAAGACATTAACTCTGCTTGCCACTTGCTCGTTTCTTCAGGGTCATCGCACCCGAAAATCCTAGCGAGCCAGCGAATATTGTCGTTGCTGATTCCATTGTCATTATCCTGGAACCATACCTGCACGGCACGCAAATCTATCCCCTTGTGATTGCCTTCAATGGCGGAAATTGCATCAGCTAATTTCTCTGCGGTCCATGGGCCGTCAGCAATTCCATGCCGATCAACTGGACGTCCTGCGCCTTCTGCAGCGAGGCGAGCAAATAACACCTTGAAGTTATCCCAACTCTTCTGCGGTGCGACAAAATATTTACCGTTCTTAATCAAATCCTTACACGCTTCTTTTTCGCTTCTTTACGTTCCTTTTCGTATCTTATCGTGCGTTTGCAGAAATAGTAAGCACAACTAGTGCGAGTAGAATTTGCTGCTGCAAAAGATATGCAACAACGAGCTAAACAGACACGCTTTTGCTACCATTTCGAGGGGATCATTGTGAAAACTGTAACTAGGACAAAGATGATATCTACGGGGCCGATCGTGCTGCGGAACGTGTCCCGACTTCGAGCGGATGGCGCACATGCACCAGGCTCAGAGCCCAAGCGCGTCAGAGCACGGGCCGTCAAACGAATCCTAGATAAAGAAACCGGAGAGTTGGTTGGTTGGCTCTATGAATGGAACACTGGTTCGCTTGTTCCGCGTTGGAAATCAGAAGCGCGTGAGAACGTGATCTACGAATAGGGCCCAACTGGCCCGAGCGTCGGCCATTTTGAGATTTACGACCATACACAGCTCGCGAACCAACTCGACGCACGCAATGCAGCAAAGGGCTATAGACCGACATGTCGAGGGCGCGCTGCAGGTCAGAACCCCAGGCGATGTGATGCATAAATAAGGCTCGACAGGGACAATGAAAGCAAGTCGCCCGCTGAAAATGGGGTCGCTTGCGGGAGAGTGTGGAATCCTACGCTAAGCGGCAAGAACCCTTTTCCCGCAGTCACGGAGGTTTCCGTTCGGATCGACGTATCTGAAGTCAGCGATTTTTGGCAATGACGATTTGAGTATCGTTACTCTTACATACATCGGAAAATTCAGTAGGCGGCTCTTTGTCTGTCACGAATACATCTATCTCAGGCAAGCCTGCAATTTTGATCGGTGCTTTTCGGTCAAATTTCGAATTGTCCGCGGCGAGGAACACCTTGTCGCTGCGACTGATGATCGCCTGACTGACACCAACTTCACGGGTGTCAAAGTCCAGGATGTCTCCTTCCGGGTGAAGGGCTGAACACCCGATGATCGCGAAATCAAAGCGAAATCTCGAAACTGTTTCCCTGGCGACAGCGCCGACCAAACCCCCATCCGCCCTACGCAAATCACCCCCAGTTACGACAAGCTCAAGATTTGATTCATGGGCGAGATTGTTAGCTATGTTGAGGTTGTTTGTGACGACAAGTAGCCCGGTATGCCTTCGCAGCTCAGCGGCCACCGCTTCGGTGGTCGTTCCAATGTTCAAGAACAAAGAACAATCGTTGGGAAGATGCCGAACGCACTCTCTGGCGATATCGACCTTAGATGGCTGATTGAGCTCCTGCCGCTCAATATACCCAATATTCATAGTGGTTGATGGAAGAATAGCACCACCATGCACGCGTTCGAGTTGACCAGCTTCGGCCAGCTCTGTGAGGTCTCTCCTTATGGTTTGGGGCGTCACACCAAAATGGTCGACCAACATGTCAACCGTCACCTTGCCCTCCCGACGGGCCATCTCAATAATTTCGGGCTTTCGCAAAGTTTGAACCATTTTCTCCCCCAAGCTTTTGGAAGACATTAGTGCTTTTGCTTCGCTTCGCAAATACTCGCATTCGTTTTTGGTTCGAGTCGGGCATCGATCCGCTCGTTTGCGCTTTTGAGTGCAAAAAAAAATCGCTCTTTAACAAATGGTTAAGGAAAAAGGAAAGAAAACGAAAAATTTCCACTTCCATTCATGTGCGTTTTCTGTTCAAAAAGTATGAGCACTCGAGAGAGTCGCCAGCGGTCGGGAGGACCGCACTGGGAGGATAGACATGCACACAGACTATGATCTGCTGGTCATTGGCGGAGGAATTAACGGTTGCGGGATCGCTCGCGATGCCGCCGGCCGGGGTCTGAAAGTCTGCCTTCTCGAAATGAATGACCTAGGTGGAGCGACTTCAGCTTCTTCCACGAAACTCTTCCATGGTGGACTCCGGTACCTCGAGTACTTTGAGTTCAGTTTGGTTCGTAAAGCCCTGGTTGAGCGCGAGATACTGCTCAAGGCAATGCCTCACATCTCGTGGCCCATGCGCTTTGTACTCCCTTTCCACAAGGATATGCGTTTCGACGGCACCACACCGACGTCGAAGTTGCTTGGCACTGTGATGCCATGGATGAAAGGTCGGCGTCCGGCTTGGCTCATTCGTCTTGGTTTGTTCATGTACGACAACCTCGGTGGCCGTGAGATCCTGCCGGGAACCAAAAGCCTCGACCTACACTCCACACCTGAGGGAGTACCGCTCAATAAGAAGTACAAAAAGGCATTTGAGTATTCGGACTGCTGGGTCGAAGATTCTCGCCTTGTTGTTCTCAACGCACGCGATGCTGAAGATCGCGGCGCAGACATCTTCACGCGTGAGAAAGTCTTGAGCACAGATGTTGTGGATGGCGTTTGGACAGTCACGTCTAAGAACTCAAATACAGGCGACACGACAAAACGTTCCGCCCGGATGGTCGTTAATGCTGCGGGTCCTTGGGTAGGCGATGTGCTACGTGGGTCATTGAAAAGCAACAGTTCGGCGGGCGTTCGTTTGGTGCGAGGGAGCCATATCGTAACCAAACGACTGTTTGATCACGACAAATGCTATTTCTTTCAGGGTACCGATGGTCGCATTATTTTTGCCATTCCTTACGAAACTGATTTCACACTCATCGGAACAACGGATGCGGAACACGCCGATCCCTCTCAGAAACCAGAATGCACAGATGAAGAGCGCGACTATCTGATCGATTTTATTAATCAGTACATCGCAAAGCCTATCGCGGTGGAGGACATCGTTTGGACCTATTCAGGTGTCCGGCCGCTCTACGACGATGGAGCCGACAGCGCAACCGCTGCAACGCGCGACTACGTACTAAAGGTGGACAAATCTCGCGGTGCTCCAGCACTTAACGTGTTTGGGGGCAAGATCACGACCTACCGATGCCTCGCAGAAAACGCGATGGAAGAGATCGAGCAGGAAATCCCAAGCAAAGGAAAGCCTTGGACTGCTGGCGTTCCGATGCCTGGTGGCAATTTCCCCGTGGACGGGGTCCAGAACTTGGTGGAACAGATATGCACTCAGTTCGAGTTCGTTGATGAGCGTTGGTCGCTGCGATTGGTAAAAGCCTATGGCACAGACGCAATGAAGATTCTGAACGGCGCCAAGAAGAAAGAAGACCTTGGTCAAGAGTTTGGAGCGTCACTGACCGAGACTGAAGTCAACTGGCTTATGGATAACGAATATGCTCAACGAGCAGACGACGTCGTATGGCGCCGGAGTAAACTCGGGCTTCGTTTGACGCCCGCACAAATTGAAAAACTAGACATCTGGATGACCGAGAACACAGCCTCTGTGCCCTCGGAAGCAGCAGAATAGGGGAGGGTTTTTAGCTAATGTCGCTTGAACTGAAAGGCGTTTCAACGGTCAAGAATGGCCAAACGCATATCTACGAAACGGACCTGGCCCTCGCGAAAGGGACGATGAACGTTTTGCTTGGGCCTACTTTGTCCGGGAAAACGTCCCTAATGCGTCTGATGGCCGGGCTGGATAAACCAGCGACCGGGAAAATCCTATGGGAAGGCAAAGACGTCACCGACATGAAGGTTCAAGAACGGCATGTCGCAATGGTTTACCAGCAGTTTATTAACTACCCCTCGATGACTGTTTATGACAATATCGCTTCGCCTCTCAAACTGATGGGCAAGAGCAAACACGAAATCGATCAAGCTGTTCGAAAATCGGCTGATCTGATGCAGCTCACACCGATGCTAGACCGCAAGCCACTTGAATTGTCCGGTGGTCAGCAGCAGCGCTGCGCACTGGCACGCGCTCTGGTTAAAGATGCAGGCTTGGTGTTGCTCGACGAGCCGCTTGCAAACCTCGACTACAAGCTTCGCGAAGAACTTCGCATCGAAATTCCTAAGATTTTTGAAGAGTCTGGTGCGATTTTCGTTTATGCGACAACCGAACCAGAGGAAGCATTGCTGCTTGGCGGCAATACCGCCACACTATGGGAAGGGCGCATCACACAGCTCGACAAAACGCCAGTCGTTTATCGCCAGCCAACCAATGCAACGACAGCACGTGTCTTTAGTGATCCTCCGATGAACTTCCTGCAAGTGAGCAAAGTCGGAAACCAGATCATGTTTGGCGACGGTCAATCAGCTGAAGCTTTTGGCTCGATGCTGGAGCTGCCGGATGGACGTTACCAAGCAGGCTTCAGACCTAACCACGTCGAAATTCTGTCGCACGGCAGTCAGTCGATGGAGTTTCACACTAAGCTGATGGTTACAGAGCTTACGGGGTCTGAGACCTTTGTTCACCTCAACCATCACGGGGAAGCATGGGTTGGTCTGGTGCATGGCATCCATGACCTTGAGTTGGGCGCGCCATTGAAGGTCTATTTGGACCCAAGTCATGTCTACATCTTTAGCGAAAACGGGGATCTTGTTTCTCCGGCGTCATACGCGCTGGCTGCGTGAGGAGAAGAAGCAATGGCAAAAATTACACTCGATAATCTGGCGCATTCCTACTACCCGAAACCAAAAACAGAAGATGACTTCGCGCTTAAGGAACTCAATCACGTTTGGACTGACGGCGAAGCATATGCGCTGTTGGGCTCATCTGGTTGCGGCAAATCCACATTGCTTAATATTATCTCAGGTTTGTTGAACCCGAGCCAAGGGCGCATCCTCTTTGACGATGTTGATGTGACGCAAGCCTCGACTGCAGACCGCAACATTGCACAGGTTTTCCAGTTTCCGGTTGTATACGACACGATGACAGTGCACGATAATCTGTCTTTCCCGCTCAAGAACAGGGGCGCAAGCGCTGAGTATATCGCGCAACGCGTTCAGCAGATTGGCTCAATGATCGGCATGGAAGCGGAACTGGACAAGCGTGCGCGCGGACTGACCGCTGACGCCAAACAAAAAATCTCCCTGGGGCGGGGCATGGTGCGTGAAGACGTGAATGCCTTGCTCTTTGATGAACCTCTGACGGTGATTGATCCTCACATGAAGTGGGAATTGCGCACCCAGCTGAAATCGCTGCACCACGAGTTTGGTCACACGATGATTTACGTAACGCACGACCAGACTGAGGCGCTAACCTTCGCGGACAAGGTTGTTGTTATGTATGACGGTCGCGTCGTGCAAATCGGGACGCCCGAAGAACTGTTTGAAAAACCGCAGCATACGTTTGTGGGCTATTTCATTGGGTCTCCTGGAATGAACGTGATCCCAGCAAAAGTAGATAAGAACGTCGCAACTGTGCATGGCACAGCTGTGTCATTGGGGCAGTCTTTTGCGCCGCTGGATGGCAAGGTTGAACTGGGCATCCGACCCGAATTCGCAACGCTGACTGAGGGCGAAGGACTCCCCGTGAAAGTTCGGCGGGTTGAAGATGTCGGCCGACATAAGATCGTTCGTGCCGAACTTTTCGGAAATGAAATCAACATTGTGGCAGGCGAAGGTACGTCAATTTCGCCTGACATGAACCGCGTCGTCTTCGACCCCAAAAGGGTGAACGTCTACGTAAATGACTGGCTCAAAGAGGGGGAGGCCGCCTAATGGAAAAGACAGTTAACCAAAAGGCGTGGTTTCTGATCCTGCCTGTTTTGCTACTCGTCGCGTTCTCTGCGGTGATCCCGCTGATGACCGTGGTGAACTATTCGGTTCAAGACACTTTTGGTAACAACCAGTTCTTCTGGGCCGGTCTTGAATGGTTCGAGGAAATGCTGCGTTCCGAGCGGATGTGGGACGCGCTTGGCCGCCAGCTGATGTTCTCGGCCATTATCCTGTCCATCCAGGTGCCCTTTGGCGTCTTTATCGCGTTGAACATGCCCAAGAGCGGATTCTGGTCCAGCTTTTGTCTGGTGATGATGTCTCTGCCTCTGCTGATCCCGTGGAACGTTGTGGGCACGATCTGGCAGATCTTTGGCCGGGTGGACATCGGGCTATTGGGCTACACGTTGGATGCGCTTGGGATTTCGTACAACTATACCCAGAATACGTTTGCGGCCTGGGCAACGATAATTGTGATGGACGTCTGGCACTGGACGTCACTGGTTGCACTGCTCGCCTTTGCCGGTCTCAAGTCGATACCTGACGCCTATTATCAGGCGGCTAAGATCGATCAGGCATCCCGTTGGGCCATCTTCCGCTACATTGAGCTGCCCAAGATGATGGGTGTTCTGATGATCGCGATCCTGCTGCGGTTCATGGACAGTTTCATGATCTATACAGAGCCGTTTGTGGTCACCGGCGGTGGTCCGGGTAACGCCACGACGCTGCTGTCGATCGACCTTGTAAAGATGGCGTTGGGGCAGTTTGACCTTGGACCAGCGGCAGCTTTCTCGATCATGTATTATCTCGTAATCCTGCTCATCTCTTATGTGTTCTACACAGTGATGACCAATCTCGATAAGAAGGGTGGGTGAGCTATGACTGACGCAACCGCAACCTCAGTTTCAAAGCCGGCTGTCGCCACTGCGCCTGCCAAACGGTTCAAGGTCAAAGGGTCCGTCATCGTGATGACGCTGTACCTGCTGTTCCTCATGCTGCCGATCTACTGGCTGCTGAACATGAGCCTCAAGACCAACACGGAGGTCCTGAACGAGTTCACCCTGTGGCCCCGCAACCTGACGTTTGATAACTACATCAAAATCCTCACCGATCCGTCTTGGTATTCCGGCTACATCAACTCGATCATTTACGTTGTGATGAACACGGTGATCAGCCTGGCAGTTGCCTTGCCTGCCGCCTACGCGTTCAGCCGCTATCATTTTATGGGCGACAAGCACCTGTTCTTCTGGCTGCTGACCAACCGGATGGCACCCCCTGCGGTGTTCGCGCTGCCGTTCTTTCAGCTCTATTCTTCCGTCGGTCTGTTCGACACGCATATCGCCGTTGCGCTAGCGCACTGTCTGTTCAACGTGCCACTGGCGGTCTGGATTTTGGAAGGCTTCATGCGGGGCGTGCCCAAGGAAATCGACGAGACGGCCTATATTGACGGCTACAGTTTTGGCCGCTTCTTTATAAAGATCTTCACGCCTCTCATTGCCTCGGGCATCGGTGTTGCTGCTTTCTTCTGCTTCATGTTCTCTTGGGTTGAGTTGCTGCTGACACGGACGTTGACCTCGGTGGATGCAAAACCGATCTCAGCGATCATGACCCGTACGCAAGGTGCCGCTGGTATCGATTGGGGTGTTTTGGCAGCGGCCGGTGTTCTGACGATCATTCCCGGTGCTTTGGTTATCTACTTCGTCCGCAATTACATCGCCAAGGGCTTTGCCCTGGGCCGCGTCTAAGTGCGCAAGTTTCAGGAAGGATACTAAAAATGGAATGGATGGCTTGGACGACGCCCACGGGGATCTTCTTCATCATCATCGCATGCACGTTGGTTGTATTCACCGTGCTTGCGATCAAGTTTCCAGAGGCGCCTCGAATGGGGATCCTAAGGACTGAGACGACCCGCGGGGATCGTCTCTTCATCACACTTCTCGGTTCTGCCTTTATCAATTTGGCATGGCTGGGAGTGGTCGGCGCAAACCAACCATATGCGCTGATTGTCTGCCTTGTTTATGCTGCAGCGGTTTTTCGTTGGGCATGAAGGAGGGGAGCGACGCGCCCCAAAATTAACGGTTCTGGAACGCGCCTAAAATCTAAACAGTTTCCGAAAGGGAGGAAATATGACTATTTCGTTAAAATCAAGTTCGGCCGTTGCGCTGGCGCTTGGTGTGATGGGGTCTCCAGCACTTGCTGACATGAATGCCGCAAACGCATTCCTGGATAGCGAAATCGCTGGTGTATCGACACTATCACGCGCTGAGCAAGAAGCCGAGATGCAGTTCTTCGTAGATGCAGCCACGCCGTATGCAGGTATGGAAATCAAGGTTGTTTCTGAGACCATCGCAACGCACGAGTACGAAGCGAACGTCTTGGCACCAGCCTTTGAAGCGATCACAGGCATCAAAGTCACACATGACCTGATCGGTGAGGGCGACGTTGTTGAAAAGCTGCAAACGCAAATGCAGTCCGGCGAGAACATCTATGACGCCTACGTCAACGACTCTGACTTGATCGGTACGCACTGGCGCTACAAGCAAGTTCGTAACCTGACAGACTGGATGGCGGGCGAAGGGGCGGCCGTAACGCTGCCTACTCTGGACGTCGAAGATTTTATCGGCACGTCCTTTACGACCGGCCCCGATGGCAAGCTCTACCAACTGCCCACACAGCAGTTCGCGAACCTCTATTGGTTCCGTTACGATTGGTTCAACGATCCGAAAAACCAAGAAGACTTCAAGGCAGCCTATGGCTATGACTTGGGTGTTCCTGTTAACTGGTCGGCCTATGAGGACATTGCTGAGTTCTTCACTGGCCGTGACCTGAGTCACCTCGATGTCGAAGGCGAAGTCTTTGGGAACATGGACTACGGGAAGAAAGACCCGTCCCTCGGTTGGCGTTACACTGACGCGTGGATGTCCATGGCTGGAATGGGCGACGTTGGCGAGCCAAACGGCCTGCCAGTTGACGAATGGGGTATTCGTGTAAACGAAAACTCCCAGCCTACCGGTTCTTGTGTGGCGCGCGGTGGTGCAACAAACGCACCTGCAGCAGTTTACGCTGTGACCAAAGCCATCGAGTGGCTTGAGAAGTACTCGCCGCCTGCGGCCGCTGGTATGACATTCGGCGAAGCGGGTCCAATCCCTGCACAAGGTAACGTTGCCCAGCAAATGTTCTGGTACACCGCGTTTACCGCTGCAACGGTTGAGCCTGATCTGCCTGTCATGAACGAGGACGGTACACCAAAATGGCGTATGGCGCCATCACCACACGGTGCGTACTGGAAAGAGGGCCAAAAGATTGGCTACCAGGATGCGGGTTCGTGGACTTTGATGGAATCCACACCGGTTGACCGTGCGCAGGCCGCTTGGCTCTATGCACAGTTTGTTGTGTCCAAAACTGTTGACCTCAAGAAGTCTGATGTTGGTCTGACCTTCATCCGTGAGTCCACAATCGACAGCCAGCACTTCACCGATCGTGCAGACAAGCTGGGTGGTCTGGTCGAATTCTACCGTTCGCCTGCGCGCGTTCAGTGGTCGCCGACTGGTACCAACGTTCCTGACTATCCGAAGCTGGCTCAGCTGTGGTGGCAGAACATCGGCGACGCGATGTCCGGTGCGAAAACACCTCAGGAAGCACTGGATGCACTCTGCGCGGACCAAGAGCGTGTTCTTGCACGTCTTGAGCGAGCAGGCGTCCAAGGCGATCTGGGTCCAGTTCTGAACGACGAACAGGACGCAGACTATTGGTTCGCTCAACCGGGCGCGCCTTATGGTCCGCTGGAAAACGAGGATGAAGAACCGATCACCGTCTCCTATGACGAGCTGATTAAGTCCTGGCAGTAAACCGGGTCTCCTCCCAGGTGCGGGGCGCGGAAGCGCCTCGCGCCACAACCCAATCATTCTAACTTCCTGGTGGTTCATTGCGAACCAAACTCGGGCGGTGTCACAACCGCTCACCTTTTTTGCGGCTAATTGATGGAGGCATATGTCCAATGAAATACATACTAGCAATTGACCAAGGCACGACATCGACACGCGCCATAATCTTTGATGAGGCCCTAAAACCAGTCGCAACGTCACAAGACGAATTTAAGCAACATTTTCCCCAGTCTGGATGGGTAGAACACGACCCCGACGATCTATGGGCGTCTTCTGCCGGAACCTGCCGCGCCGTCGTTGAGCGCTCGGGAGTTGATCCGCTGAACATCATTTCCATTGGTATCACGAACCAACGAGAAACCACCGTTGTCTGGGACAAATCAACTGGTCAACCGATCTATAATGCAATCGTTTGGCAAGACCGAAGAACCGCCAAATATTGCGAGGAGCTTAGAAAGGCAGGCCATAGCGATATGTTTGCGGACCGCACCGGTCTATTGGTTGACCCCTACTTTTCATCGACGAAGCTCAAATGGATCCTCGACCATGTTGACGGTGCGCGTGAGAGAGCGCGTCGCGGCGAGCTTTTGTTCGGTACGGTCGACACTTTTCTTATTTGGAAGCTCACAGGCGGCAAAGTGCACGCTACCGACGCGACAAATGCAGCGCGGACCATGCTCTATGACATTCGAAAGGGCAGGTGGAGCAGCACTATTTGCGGTCTGTTCGACATCCCAATGGAGATGCTACCGGAAGTCAAAGACAGCGCAGCAGACTTCGGTGTGAGCCGCGCCGATTTGTTTGGCCGCGAAATACCAATTTCAGGTGTTGCCGGTGATCAGCAGGCCGCCACGCTTGGACAAGCTTGTTTTGAACCCGGGATGCTGAAAGCGACCTACGGAACAGGATGTTTTGCATTGCTAAATACAGGCGACACACCTGTGCAATCCAAAAACAGACTGCTTACAACGATTGCATATCAGCTTGATGGCAAACCTACCTACGCACTCGAGGGTTCGATCTTCATTGCGGGCGCGGTTGTTCAATGGCTTCGTGACGGACTTCGTATCATTCATGAAGCCTCAGAAACCCAACCCTTGGCGGAAAAAGCTGATCCAATGCAGAACGTTGTCCTGGTGCCAGCCTTCACTGGCCTCGGTGCTCCGTATTGGAATCCCGAATGCCGCGGTTCCGTCTTTGGTTTGACCCGAAACTCTGGCCCAAACGAGCTGGCTAAGGCCGCTCTGGAAAGCGTCGCGTATCAGACACGCGATCTACTTGATGCCATGACATCTGACATTGGCTCGCAGGTTGACAAATCTGTGCTTCGTGTCGATGGAGGCATGAGTGCGTCCAATTGGGCCATGCAGTTCTTGGCCGACATTATCGATGGGCCGGTAGACAGACCTCAAATTCTAGAAACAACGGCTCTCGGAGTTGCCTGGCTTGCAGGGATGCAGGTTGGCGCAATGCCGGAGCGCGAGGAATTTGCCAAGTTATGGGCACTTGATCGCGAATTTGCTCCACAGATGGACCCACAAACGCGCGAAGCCAAATACTCTGCTTGGAAGCGCGCCGTTGAGTGCACTCTGGCGTTCTAAGTGTCTGTTCAATTCCATATCAACACACCGACATCCGTGCATTTTGGAGTTGGCGCCGTCAAGGCACTGACATCTGTCCTACCGAAGCATGTTGAGGCAGTTCTGTTGGTTCGCGGAGCGTCCGAGACCACCTCTCAACCAATTAGAGAGGACCTTGAAGAACACGGTGTAGAAGTTCATCAGATCTCGGTAACGTCGGAACCCAGCGTTGCTTCGGTCAACTCTGCGCTTCATCAGATAGTTGGGGCGCATTGCTCTGCAGTTATTGCCTGCGGCGGCGGCTCTGTTCTCGATACGGCAAAGGCGCTCAGGTTTTGTCTCGAACTCGGGTCCGAACTTCCGGAAGACATCGGGACGGTAGATCAAGCCAGCTTGGAGTCTTCCGCAAAAATCGTTTTGGTCGCAATTCCAACTACTGCCGGAACAGGCGCTGAAGTCACATGCAATGCGGTGCTTGGCCTGACCGGTTTGAAGGCAAGCTTAAGAGGTCGACGCCTCTTCCCATCCGTTGCACTGGTTGACCCGAATTTGTTCGCGTCGGCCCCAAGATCTGTTGCCGTTGGCGCAGGCCTCGACGCTCTAACGCAAACAATAGAAGCATATACTTCTCGTGTCGCATCTCCTTTCACCGACGCTATCACTGAACCCAACGTTCGATTAGGCGCACGAGCTCTGCGCAAAGTCGCTGAACGCGGAGACGAAGCGGCTTGGACCCAAATGGGTTGGGTGAGCCTGAGTAGCGGTGTTGCTCTCGCAAACGGTGGTCTTGGAGCCGCACACGGCTTGGCGGCCGTTCTAGGTGGCAGGTATGACGCACCGCACGGGCTTCTTTGCGGTCGATTGCTAGGCCCAGTACTCAGCAAAAACAGATCCATGGCAGAAATTGGCTCTGATGCATTCCTGAAAATCGAGCACTGCATAGAAGTGCTAACAGAAATTTTTCCTTCAGGTCACGGGCAAGACGAATTGAGCGGTCTTGGTATTTGGTTAAAGCAACACCAGGTGCCAAAGCTGCGTGATTTTTGCCCTGATCGAAGGAACTTTGACGAGATTTCCGAAGCCGCAGTCTTTGCATCATCCAGCACAAAAAACCCTGTGGCTCTGAAAAAAGCCGACTTTCGAGAAATCCTAGACGCAGCTTACTGAAGCGAGAAAAATGATGACCGCGACGCGCACAAACACAAAGATTTTAGCAACACTGGGCCCGGCTTCCCGAGACAAGGGCACCATTCAATCCCTGGTCGACAATGGAGCCAATGTCTTCCGTCTCAACATGAGCCATGGCGATCAAGAGACGATTAAAGAAACCTATGAACGCGTTCGCGAAGTCGAAGCGGAGATAGGCCGTCCAATCGGCATACTTGCAGACCTTCAAGGCCCGAAGATCCGCTGCGGTGTTTTTGAAGAAGGGAAGCACGAGCTGACTGTTGGCGGCACGTTTACGTTCGATAGCGATCCGACGCCTGGAAATGCCAATCGCGTTCACCTTCCACACCCAGAGATCCTCGATGCACTAACCGTCGGTTCGACCATTCTCGTCAACGACGGAAAACTGCGGCTGGTGGTTGGTGAGAGTTCGAGCACTCACGCTGTGTGCGAGGTTTTGGTAGGAGGTCAGATTTCTGATCGGAAGGGTGTCAACCTCCCTGACGTCTTGCTGCCCTTAAGCGCTTTGAGTTTGAAGGATCGTAGTGATCTCGAATTTGTCTGTGAACTGGGTGTCGATTGGCTAGCGCTGTCCTTCGTTCAGAAAGCTGCCGACGTTGAAGAGGCAAGCGCGCTTGTAAAGGGCAGGGCGCGGATCATCGCCAAAATCGAAAAGCCGCTTGCAGTCAGCAACTACGATGAAATCTTGGAGATATCCGATGGTATCATGGTTGCACGAGGCGACCTAGGTGTCGAACTCCCTGTGCAGGAAGTCCCTCGGGTTCAACGCACCCTGGTTGCCAAAGCGAGATCGGCGGGAAAGCCAGTTATCGTCGCCACCCAGATGCTGGAAAGCATGATCGATGCTCCCGTTCCTACGCGCGCTGAAGTGTCTGACGTGGCCACCGCGATATACGATGGGGCCGATGCAGTTATGCTTTCTGCAGAGACTGCTGCCGGTCAGTTCCCACGAGAAGCCATTAGCGTCATGGCCGCGGTCGCACGCGAAACGGAAGCAGATCCAAAATACGCAGAACTGATGTCAGTGCGCGAGCCTGATGCGATGGAAATTGATACATCTCATGCTATCGCGGCGGCGGCTCGAGAGATTTCGGATCGCGCACGCATCTCGGCAATTTGCTGTTTCACGCAATCAGGCACGACAGCCTTTCTCGTCGCCCGAGAAAAGCCAAGCAAACCTGTACTCGCATTGACGCCTTGCAAACAAACCGCCAGGCAACTCTGTCTGGTTTGGGGTCTTCAAAGCCTCGTCGTGCCGCAAGCTGCCCGATTCAAAGAAGCGGGTATTTTTGCGTGCGAGCAATGCCTTTCTGAAGGCCTCGCCAAAAAGGGCGAAGAGATTGTTTTCACTGCTGGTGTCCCCATCGAGGACGCCGGCACAACCAATATTCTCCGAGTTTGGAGAATTTAATTTGCCCAAATTGTTAGCGCTAAAGGGATAACACCATGACAACAGTAGCAATTAATGGCTTTGGCCGGATCGGACGGAACGTTCTTCGGGCGATCGTCGAGGCCGAGCGAACCGACGTAGAGGTGGTCGCAATCAATGATCTTGGCCCGGTGGAGACCAATGCGCATTTGCTGAAATACGACAGCGTTCACGGTCGTTTCAGCGGACCAGTCACAACCACGGACACTACGATTGACGTGGGACTGGGTCCAATAGACGTGACAGCCATTCGGAACCCGGCCGAACTACCTTGGAGCGGCGTCGATGTGGTTCTTGAATGCACAGGCATCTTTACGTCAAAGGACGCTTGCCAGGCTCACCTCGACAACGGATCAAAACGCGTCTTGATCTCTGCTCCTGGGAAGGATGCCGACAAAACGATCGTATTTGGGGTCAACGATGACACCCTCACATCCGATGACGTTGTGGTCTCAAACGCATCTTGCACAACGAATTGCTTGTCACCAGTTGCGAAAATTCTGAACGAAACCGTTGGCATCTCAAAAGGCTTCATGACGACCATTCATAGCTACACAGGCGATCAGCCGACACTGGATACGATGCACAAGGACCTTTATCGCGCACGCGCGGCTGCCATGAGCATGATTCCAACCTCAACCGGTGCTGCGAAGGCTGTCGGTCTGGTGCTACCAGACCTCAATGGCAAGCTCGATGGGGTCGCAATCCGAGTACCCACACCCAATGTATCGGTTGTTGATCTGACCTTCGAAGCTGCGCGTGAAACCAGCGTAGAAGAAATCAACGATGCGATCCGGTCGGCAGCAAAGGGACCATTGTCCGGCATTCTCGGCGTTACCGACGAGAAGCTTGTGAGCCAGGATTTCAATCACGATCCACACTCATCGATCTTCGCCACCGACCAGACAAAAGTCATGGACGGAACGATGTGCCGAATTCTGAGCTGGTACGACAACGAGTGGGGCTTCTCTAACCGCATGGCGGATACCGCCGTTGCCATGGGCAAGTTGATCTAAGGACAAGAAAATGAGCCAAATTTCGAAAATTCACGCCAGAGAGATTCTGGATAGTCGTGGCAACCCGACGGTAGAGGTTGATGTGGTGCTAGCGGACGGCACACTTGGACGTGCTGCTGTTCCATCAGGCGCTTCGACCGGTGCCCATGAGGCCGTTGAAAAGCGTGACGGGGACAAGGACCGATACCTCGGCAAGGGCGTCACGCAAGCGGTTGCGGCCGTTAATGGTGAAATTGCTCAAGCCCTGGTCGGCAGGGACGTAACTGATCAGGTCTCCATCGATCAGTCGATGATTGGTCTCGACGGGACACCAAATAAAGGCAGGTTGGGCGCAAACGCGATCCTCGGCGTCTCCCTTGCGTGTGCAAAGGCAGCAGCCGAACACACGGGCCAACCGTTGTTTCGATACGTTGGGGGAAGCTCTGCGCGAATTCTGCCTGTCCCGATGATGAACATCATCAATGGGGGTGAACACGCCGACAATCCAATCGACATCCAAGAGTTCATGATCATGCCTGTGTCGGCGGAGAATATCCGCGATGCCATTCGCATGGGCTGTGAGGTTTTCCATGTCCTGAAGAAAGAGCTGTCCTCTGCCGGCTTCAATACGGGTATTGGCGACGAAGGTGGATTTGCTCCGGCTCTTGCTTCGACTCGCGTCGCGCTCGACTTCATAAAAACGGCAGTGGAAAAGGCGGGCTATGTCCTGGGTCAGGACATTTTCCTCGCCCTCGATTGTGCTTCAACTGAGTACTACGTCGATGGAAAGTACGAGATGAAGGGTGAGGGAGCCTCGCTCACATCGGAGGAGAATGCAGAGTATCTTGCAGCCCTTTGCGATGACTACCCAATCATCTCCATCGAAGACGGTATGGCAGAAGATGACTGGGAAGGATGGAAGCTCCTTACCGAGAAGATCGGCAAGAACGTCCAACTCGTTGGCGATGATCTGTTCGTAACAAATCCTGTTCGATTGGCTGACGGCATTCGCCAAGGTGTCGCCAATTCGATGCTGGTTAAAGTCAATCAGATCGGTTCTCTGACGGAGACCTTGCAAGCAGTGGAGATGGCACACCGTGCGAGCTACACGAATGTGATGTCGCATCGGTCTGGAGAGACTGAAGACACAACCATCTCTGATCTCGCTGTTGCAACGAACTGTGGTCAGATCAAAACCGGATCTCTGTCTCGTTCGGATCGGCTGGCAAAATACAACCAGCTTATCCGCATCGAAGAAATGTTAGGCGATGCTGCGCAGTACGCTGGTCGCTCAATCCTGAAGACATGATCAGATGAGCAACGCTACTCACATTGAGCCATTTCTGATCATCGGAAACTGGAAGATGAACGGAGACCGTGAGCTTTTGCTGCGGTTTTCGAACGACGTCGAGACGACAGCACCTAGTGGATGCAAGCAAGTTGTTTGCCCGCCTTCTGTTCTAGTAATTGCTGCATGCGATGCTTTCGCCGGTCATTCTATCGAAGTCGGCGGTCAGGACTGCAGCCAGCATCTGTCGGGCGCTTTCACAGGTGATTTGTCGCCTAACATGTTGGTGGAGGCAGGTGCCAGATGGGTCATCTTGGGACACTCGGAACGCCGAAGCGGTTATTTGGAAACCAGCGAAGAGGTTGCGGAAAAGGCAGCGGCTGCCATCAAAGCCGGCCTGACGCCAATCATCTGCATCGGTGAAAGCGCTGCAGATCGCGAAGGTGGCAAGCACCTTGAAGTGATCATCGACCAGCTTGAGGCCTCGACCCCTGAAACTCTACGAACAGGCGAGGCGACGATTGCTTATGAACCTGTTTGGGCTATCGGGAGTGGTGTTTCGGCTTCGGAAGATCAGGTTCGCGAAGCCCATAACGTGATCGCTGAGTGGCTTGAGCAACACCGAGTGCCATTGCCGGTCCTTTACGGCGGGTCGGTAAAGCCGGCCTCAGCTGCAAGCCTCTCTGCCATTGGAAATGTCGATGGCTTTCTCATAGGCGGGGCATCCCTTGATCCAGAGTCCTTCAAGAGTATCGGGGCAATTGTAGCGGAAACTCTGGACAACCCTTCGAGGTCCGTACAATGAAATCAAACATTCAAAGTATCGATGAGTTTACCCTGCGTGACGCTCGCGTTCTCTTAAGGGTGGACTTCAACTTGCCCGTCCAAGATGGCTTGGTATCTGACTGGACACGGTTCGAGCGCTGTGCTCCGACAATCAAGCACATCGTCGATCAAGGCGGACAAGTTGTTCTCTTGTCTCATTTTGGACGGCCCACTGGACAATATGATCCGGAACTCTCCTTCAAAGTGTTACTGGCTCAGATTCAAGAAAAATTGGCTCTGAGCTGCGAGCTCATTGACCACCGTGGTGAGTTGCCGTTGGCAAACCTAAGTGCGAAGCAGGAGTTAGCGGACGTTTTACTATTCGACAACATACGGTTTTTCTCTGGCGAGACAACCAGCGATCCAATGCTCGCCGAAGCGATCTCTGACCTGGGCGACTGCTTCTGTTTAGACGCGTTTTCGATCTCGCATAGAAATCACACCTGCGTCACCGGATTAGCATCCTTTCTGCCCAGCTTTGCCGGCTTCTCTCTTGTAGATGAGTTGGATGCGCTGAATGAAACACTTGAAACTATCAGCCGTCCGTGCGTGGCGATTGTCGGGGGCGCGAAAGTCTCTACGAAAATTGATGTCCTTCGAAATCTAATACCCAAGACCGATACACTGGTTGTCGGGGGCGGGATGGCGAATACGTTTCTCAAGGCGCTAGGTCACGAGATTGGTTCCTCACTGGTTGAAGACGACCAGCTCGCGACAGCCCAGGAGATGATGCAACTCGCGGACTCTGTTGGCTGCGTTCTTGCGCTTCCAAAAGATGTTGCAACTCACAAAACATTCGCAAGCACGGAGTCGGCTCTGGTTTGTGGTATTGACGATGTTGGCGACACCTCAATGATACTCGATTTCGGGCCGCAGAGTATCGCTTCCATCATTGAGATAGTCGCATCGGCCAAAACGTTGTTGTGGAATGGGCCCCTTGGGGCTTTTGAAATCACGCCGTTCCACGTTGCCTCCACCGAAGTTGCGAAATTCGTGGCTAGCCGTTGCGTCTCTGGTGAACTCAAGGCGGTAGCCGGGGGGGGGGATACGCTCGCACTCTTAGCTAAGGCGGATGTTTCCGACGAATTCACGTTCTGCAGTACGGGCGGCGGTGCTTTCTTAGAGTGGCTTGAAGGCAAGCAACTACCTGGATTGGCTGTCGTTTCGAGGTCTCCCTAACACAACACAATTTGGAACTTTTGATCCCATGAATTTCAAGAAAATCCTGATTGCCAACCGTGGCGAAATTGCCATCCGTGTAATGCGGGCCGCCAACGAGATGGGCAAGAAAACCGTTGCCGTCTACGCTGAAGAAGACAAGCTTGGCCTGCACCGTTTCAAGTCGGATGAGGCCTATAAGATCGGCGAAGGCATGGGCCCGGTGGCGGCCTATCTGTCGATCAACGAGATCATCCGCGTCGCCAAGGAAAGCGGGGCGGATGCGATCCACCCGGGTTACGGCCTTCTGTCGGAGAACCCGGATTTCGTGGATGCCTGTGAAGCCAATGGCATCACCTTCATCGGCCCAAAAGCGGCCACCATGCGCGCGCTGGGTGACAAGGCGTCCGCTCGTAAAGTGGCGATTGAAGCAGGCGTTCCGGTCATTCCGGCCACCGAGGTTCTGGGCGATGACATGGCGATCATTGCCAAGGAAGCCGAAGAAATTGGCTACCCCTTGATGCTCAAAGCCTCCTGGGGGGGCGGCGGGCGCGGTATGCGCCCGATCCACGGACCGGATGAGTTGGAAGAAAAGGTTCTGGAAGGTCGCCGAGAGGCGGAAGCCGCCTTTGGCAATGGCGAAGGCTATCTGGAAAAGATGATCACCCGCGCCCGTCACGTCGAGGTTCAGATCCTCGGTGACAGCCATGGTGAGATCTATCACCTGTGGGAACGTGACTGCTCGGTGCAGCGCCGCAACCAGAAAGTGGTTGAACGCGCCCCTGCCCCCTATCTGACCGATGAACAGCGTGCCGAAATTTGCGAGCTGGGCCGCAAGATCTGTGCCCATGTAAATTATGAATGCGCAGGTACCGTTGAGTTCTTGATGGATATGAACACCGGCAAGTTCTACTTCATCGAAGTGAACCCCCGCGTTCAGGTGGAGCACACCGTGACCGAGGAAGTGACTGGCATCGACATCGTGCAGGCGCAGGTGCGCATTGCCGAGGGCAAGTCTCTGGTGGAAGCCACCGGCAAAGCCTCGCAAGACGAGATCCGCCTGAATGGCCATGCACTGCAGACCCGGATCACCACGGAAGACCCGCAAAACAACTTCATCCCCGATTATGGCCGCATCACCGCCTATCGTTCAGCCACCGGCATGGGCATCCGTCTGGATGGCGGCACGGCTTATGCGGGCGGGGTAATCACACGTTACTACGACTCGCTGCTCGTTAAGATCACCGCGCACGCCCAAACGCCCGAGGCGGCGATTGCGCGGATGGACCGCGCGCTGCGTGAATTCCGTATCCGCGGCGTGTCAACCAATATTGCCTTTGTGGAAAACTTGCTGAAGCACCCGACTTTCCTGTCGAATGAATACACCACCACATTCATCGACGAGACGCCGGACCTGTTCAACTTCAAAAAACGCCGGGATCGCGGCACCAAGGTGCTGACCTATATCGCGGACATCACCGTAAACGGGCACCCGGAAACCGAAGGCCGCGCAGCACCCGCTGAAGGTCTGAAGGCACCGAAAGCCCCCGCGCATGGCACGGACATTCCTCCGGGCACCCGGAACCTCTTGGAAGACAAGGGCGCAAAGGCCGTAGCCGACTGGATGCTGGATCAGAAGAAACTTCTTCTGACCGACACCACCATGCGCGACGGGCACCAGTCGCTGCTGGCAACACGGATGCGCTCAATCGACATGATCAAGGCGGCCCCGGCCTATGCCTCGAACCTGCCGGACCTGTTCTCGGTCGAATGCTGGGGCGGTGCGACGTTCGACGTGGCCTATCGGTTCCTGCAGGAATGCCCGTGGCAGCGCCTGCGTGACCTGCGCGAACGGATGCCCAACCTTCTGACACAAATGCTTTTGCGCGCGTCAAACGGCGTGGGATACACCAACTATCCCGACAATGTGGTGCAGGCTTTCGTGAAAGAAGCCGCTAAGGGGATTGATGTCTTCCGCGTATTCGACAGCCTCAACTGGGTTGAAAACATGCGTGTGGCGATGGATGCGGTGAATGAAAGCAGCAAAATCGTCGAAGGCACTGTTTGCTACACCGGAGACATCCTCAATCCCGACCGCGCCAAATACGACCTGAAATTTTATGTCGGCATGGCGAAAGAGCTGGAAGCAGCCGGTGCGCATATCATTGGCCTCAAGGATATGGCGGGCCTGCTGAAACCGGCCTCGGCCACCGCACTGATCAAGGCGCTGAAGGACGAGATCTCGATCCCGGTGCATTTCCACACCCATGACACGTCGGGCATTGCAGGCGCGACCATTCTGGCGGTCTCAGCCGCTGGCGTGGATGCTGTGGATGCGGCGATGGACGCGTTTTCTGGCGGCACCTCGCAACCTTGCTTGGGTTCGATTGTCGAGGCCCTGCGCCACACGGATCGTGACATCGGCCTGTCGATCGAAGCGATCCGCGAGATCAACGATTACTGGGAGCATGTGCGTGGGCAATATGTGGCCTTTGAAAGCGGTCTCGCGTCGCCGGCCTCCGAGGTTTACCTGCACGAGATGCCGGGCGGCCAGTTCACCAACCTCAAGGCACAGGCCCGTTCGCTGGGTCTGGAAGAGCGCTGGCCCGAAGTGGCGCAGAGCTATGCCGATGTGAACCAGATGTTTGGTGACATTGTGAAGGTGACGCCGTCGTCCAAGGTTGTTGGTGACATGGCGCTGATGATGGTCAGCCAGAACCTCTCCCGAGACGAGGTCGAGGATCCGGATCATGACGTGGCCTTCCCCGACAGCGTCGTCGACATGATGCGCGGCAATCTGGGTCAGCCCCCCGGTGGGTTCCCTGATAGCATCGTGAAAAAGGTGCTGAAAGACGAGGCTCCCAATCTGGAACGCCCCGGCAAGCATCTGGAACCGATTGATCTGGAAACCACCCGCGCGGACCTGTCAAAAGAGCTTAATGGGTTCAAGGTCGATGATGAGGATCTGAACGGCTATCTCATGTACCCAAAGGTGTTCCTCGACTATATGGGCCGTCACCGTACCTATGGCCCGGTGCGCACCCTGCCCACCAAGACTTTCTTCTATGGCATGGAGCCGCGCGAAGAGATCGAGGCAGAAATCGATCCGGGTAAAACGCTTGAGATCCGCCTGCAGGCAGTTGGTGAAATCGACGAGAACGGCGAAGTGAAGGTGTTCTTTGAACTGAACGGTCAGCCGCGCGTCATTCGCGTGCCGAACCGGTTGGTCAAAGCAACCACCGTCAGCCGTCCGAAAGCCGAGGAAGGCAATGCCGCACATGTGGGCGCGCCTATGCCGGGCGTGGCGGCCAGCGTTGCCGTCTCGGTGGGTCAAGAGGTGCACGAAGGTGACCTGCTGCTGACCATCGAAGCGATGAAGATGGAAACCGGCATCCACGCTGAACGCGACGCAACAGTCAAGGCTGTTCATGTCTCCGCCGGTGGCCAGATCGACGCCAAGGACCTGTTAATTGAATTGGAGACGGCCGATGACTGAGATTGGAAACTCCGACCCTAGAAAAACGGTAGTGTTGGTCATCCTGGACGGTTGGGGCCTAAGCGATAGCCAGCAAAACAACGCAGTGCACCTTGCAAGAACTCCTGCCGTCGACGCTGCTTTTGCGAGCTCTCCCTATACTCAACTCCTAGCACATGGCGAAAACGTGGGCCTTCCGCCTGGTCAGATGGGTAATTCCGAAGTTGGCCACACGAACATCGGCGCGGGCCGTGTGGTTGAGATGGATCTTCCTCGGTTGAATCGGGTTTTTGGCGCCACAGATCGTGCGGAAACTCCCGAAATCCGAAATTTTATCCGAGAGGTTTCGGAACAGGCTGGAACGGTGCACTTGTTTGGCATCATGTCAGACGGCGGTGTTCATGGCCACCAAAGCCATCTGATAAAAATAGCGAACACCTTAGCGGAAGTTGGGTTAAGTGTTTGCTTGCATTTGGCAGCGGATGGCCGCGATGTTGCTCCAAAATCTGCACTCAAGTATCTCACCGAACTAGAGGCAGAGATAAATCAAGGCGTTGAAGTGGCGACCGTTGGTGGCCGCTATTATTCCATGGATCGCAACGAAAACTGGGACCGAACTAAACTTGCCTATGATGCAATGTGTGGGGGAGGGGAGACATTTGACAGTGCAAGTGATCTTATCAGCAGCTCTTATTCGAACGGAGTGTTGGACGAGTTCATTATACCCGCGCGGGTCGGTGGCTTCGCTGGAATAGAAGACCGCGACGCCCTTCTATTCATGAATTTTCGCGCTGATCGCGCACGTCAAATCTCGACCTTCTTCGGTGACAATCTTGCACCAGGAGTAGACTTGCTCACTCGGCCGAGCTTCTCCTACTTAGGAGGGTTGGTGAAATACTCGGACAAGCACGAGACATTTCTTTCTACGCTGTTTCCTAAGCCAGAAATAACGCGGACACTAGGTGAATGCGTATCCCTTGCTGGCCTAAAGCAGATCAGGATCGCCGAAACTGAAAAATATGCTCACGTCACTTTCTTTCTGAATGGTGGCAAAGAAGATCCGTTCAATGGAGAGGACCGCGTTCTGCAACGTAGTCCGAACGTAGCCACCTATGACCTTCTACCGGAGATGGCTGCAGAACAAGTAGCCGGCAGCGTGTGCGAGGCTATTACGTCGAAGCAATTCGGTCTTGTCGTCGTGAATTTTGCGAACCCGGATATGGTTGGCCACTCTGGCAAGTTGAACGCTGCGATCAGGGCCTGCGAAGCCGTCGATGAAGGCCTAAGGAGAATCTTGGACGCCAGTACCGATTCAGATGCAACGGTAATGATCACTGCTGATCACGGAAATTGCGAAGTCATGGCCGATCCGAAGACCGGCGGCCCTCACACAGCTCACACCATAAATCCGGTGCCTTTGTGTCTGGTGAATGGTCCTAAGGACGCGCAATTGAAGGAGGGGGGGCGACTGGCAGACATAGCTCCAACTTTGCTGGAGCTTCTCGGAGTGGTGCAACCGGCCGAAATGACCGGAAAGTCGCTTCTTGATTTGGTCAGAACAAACGGGGACGGCACGTCGCTTTGAAAAGAAAACTCTGATGCCGAAGGTTTGGAGGTAACAAAATGACACTTCGAGTAGTTGTTTTAGGCGGCGGCTTTGGCGGGCTCTTCTCGGCGCGCGAGATCCAGAAGCGTTTGAAAGACAAAGCCACAGTTGAGCTAATCAACGACCAAAACTTCTTTGTTTTTCAACCCCTCCTGCCAGAAGTCGCTGCTGGTTCGATCGCGGCTCCCCACGCTGTATCTCCCCTCCGCTTCCTTTTGAAGAAAGTTGCCGTGCGAAAAGCGCGTGTGCATCGGGTGGATTTTGGGAAAAAACATGTCGTGGTTTTTCAAGGTGTTCAACGACGCCCGACTGTCGTGCCATACGACCATCTAGTTATCGCCTTGGGACAATCCGTTGATCTCAGCGGCACGCCCGGGCTGGCGGATCATGCTCTCACCATGAAAACATTGGATGACGCGGAACGCTTGCGTGCGCACGTCATCGAGAAGCTTGAACACGCCGACATCACTCAGCTTCCAGAGGTCAAGAAGGAAGCGCTCACATTTTGCGTCATTGGTGCAGGGTTCTCTGGCATAGAAACCGTCGGTGAGATGAAAGAGCTGATCGACCGTTCCCTAAAGTACTACCCGAACATATCTCCGGATGAGATTCGCGTGGTGGTGGTGGAGTTTGCGGACCGCATCCTCGGCGAGTTGCCTGAGGCATTGGGCGACTACGCGAAAGCGCACCTAGAAAAACGCGGAATTGAAGTATTGCTCAAAACCGGAGTCGCCTCCGCGACTGGCACGCGAATGTTCACGACCGATGGGCTTGAAATCCCCACGCGCACCATCGTTGCAACCATCGGGAACGCGCCATCGCAAATCGTTTCAAACATGGACCTTCCGAAACAACATGGTCGAATTGCAGTTCGGCGAGACCTTTTGGTGGAGGGGCAGGATTGCGTTTGGGCGTTAGGCGACTGCGCATTGGTCCCAATGAAGGATGATCCGGAGGCTCGCACCGATTATGCCCCGCCCACAGCGCAGTTTGCGGTGCGCGAAGCCGTCACCATTGCCAAGAATATTCAGTCTGTAGACGGCAATCAAAAAACCTCTAATTTTGAGTATACGTCACAAGGCTCGTTAGCCTCATTGGGCGCTCGTCGGGGTGTCGCGCAGGTCTGGGGCAGAAACTTTTCTGGCTTGTTCGCGTGGCTTTTATGGCGCGCCTACTATGTCCTCTTCCTCCCCGGCGTCGGTACAAAGATCAGGGTCCTACTCAATTGGCTTTTGGATGCCCTTAGCCCCAGATCTGTCGTTCAGACGACGCCCCCGAAGACGGCTAGTGCACGCTATGTGCACTACAGAGCCGGTGATCGAGTGTTTGAAAAAGGCAATCGAACTGATGGCATTTATACAATCATACACGGGAAAATGGAGCTCACTTACAGCGACGCTCAGACGGGTGCGACGAAGAAGTCTGTGCTCAGCGACGGCGATCACTTCGGTGAAAGGATCATCTTAGGTGATGATTGTCGGGCCGGGACAGTTAAGGCGGTCGAAGACAGCAAAGTTCTTGTGCTCGGCCGCGACGAGTTCATGAAACTCGCTGAAAGCATGCCGATACTTCGCGACTACTTCGAAAATCGAATGAAGCAACAATACGGTTTCGATTGGAAGCCGTTGACCGATGGTAGCCCATAGCGAGTTCCACGCCGCACGCTTTACTACAGGATTGAAGACCGAAAGGCATACAGATGACTGACACCTCAATGACCTTCATTCAACACTTACTCGACGAACGTCGACGGGAAGATGGCGACCGCGATCTCCTTACCTTGCTTCATAGTGTTGCGACTGCCTGCAAGGCAATCTCGAATAGTCTAAAAAATGGCGCTTTGGCCGATGTGCTGGGAAGCCTAGAAAGCGAGAACGTCCAAGGTGAAACACAACAAAAGCTGGATGTGATTGCCAACGACATATTCCTTCGTCGCTGCGAGTTTTCTGGCGTTTTGGCAGCCATGGTCAGCGAAGAGATGGACGATATCTACCAAATTCCATCACGCTTTCCGAAAGGTCGTTATGTCCTTCTTTTTGACCCTCTCGATGGCTCGTCCAACGTCGACATCAACGTCTCGGTAGGATCGATATTCTCCGTATTGCGCCTTCCCGAAGTTCCTGAGGCCATAACCTACGATACTGTTCTAAAGCCAGGCGTGGAACAGGTGGCCGCAGGCTATGCGCTATATGGGCCGTCTACTATGCTGGTTTTGACCACAGGGCGAGGCGTTCAAGGTTTCACTCTCGATGGCAGCATCGGTGAATTCCGGCATACCCACAGCGATATCACTACACCAAGCAGCACGGCAGAATTTGCGATCAATGCTTCACGATATAGGTGGTGGGAATCCCCAGTTCGGCAATACGTCGATGACTGCGTTGCGGGGCAACAGGGTCCACGACAGAAGAACTTCAATATGCGTTGGGTCGCATCCATGGTGGCAGAAGTTCACCGCATTCTGCTACGGGGTGGCGTGTTTTTGTATCCCGTTGATGAAGCAAATCGATCGGAAGGCGGGAAACTTCGTCTGTTCTATGAAGCAAACCCAATGGCAATGCTCATTGAGCAAGCTGGCGGCTCAGCATCTACGGGCCGGGAACGCATTCTTGAAGTTGCACCAACCGCGCCACATCAAAGAGTGCCTGTAATCCTTGGGTCACGCGAGGAAGTGGCTCTTCTTGAAAACATGCACCGAGAGTTTGACGAAGCAGTTCGATAGCGGTTGATCTAGCTGCTTCAGAGCGAAAGAGGAGAAAGCATATCAAAGAGCAAAACAACGCAGCCTGGTTGATGATTTTGCCAGCAATGTCGCTTCTTGCGATTTTTGGCCTAGTCCCATTGGTGGCTGTCCTAAACTACTCTTTTTTTGATATCTTTACTCTTCAAGACCGGTTTTGGGTGGGGCCAGAGTGGTATGGCGAACTGGTAACCACCCGAGACCTTTTCTGGTCCTTGCTGCGGAGCGTATTCTTCTCATCGCTGGTGATCTTTGTGCAGTTTCCGCTAGGGATCGGAATAGCCCTGCTGCTGCCAAAGAACAAAATTCTTAGCGGCTTTGCTTTAATGTTGGTGGCGATCCCACTTGTCATCCCTTGGAACATGATCCCGATCATCTGGCTGAACATGCTTCACCCAGATTTCGGTATTCTGTCAGCATTCTTTGGGGAGATAGGATGGGACTTCGACTATAAGTTCAATGCCGTCCACACATACTTGCTGCTTGTCGTTGTCGACACATGGCATTGGTTGGGCTTGGTCATCATCTTGGCCTATTCTGGTCTGTCCAGCATTCATCCATCTTACTATCAGGCGGCACGGATTGACGGAGCGACTAGGTTTGCGATTTTTCGCTTCATAGAGCTCCCCAACATCCGCGGCGTCCTGCTTATGGCTCTGCTACTGAGAACTCTCGATAGCCTCATGATCTATACCGAAGCTTTCGCGATCAACGCCGGAGGTCCAAACGACGCGACGTCATTCCTGTCGCTTGAGCTCGGTGAGGAAATTGCAGCCTTCAACTACGGTCCCGCCGCTGCGAGGTCTGTCGTCTATTTCCTGATTGTTCTCTCTGTGGCTTGGGTCTTTCGCATACAGATGCAACGCGGTCCGTCTGAAAGGGCGAGTTAACAAATGATTCGCGCTCGCTCCCAGCACAACCCTTTGCTTTTTATCACGCGGTGCGTCGTCTTTGGGCTATTGGCGGCGTTCATCATCGGCCCGCTTTTTCAATCAATATTGATCAGTTTCACTGTAACGGTTGATCATGACGGGTACGAAATAGGACAAAGATCTCTTCTGAATTACGCCAATATCTTCAGAGACCCGGACTTGGTCGCAGCACTAGGGAACTCGCTGACTTACGTCACGGCAAACGTCGCGATTACGATCCTTGTATCGCTCCCAACAGCCTATGCACTTTCAAGGTTTCGTTTTGTAGGAGACAGGCATGTACTGCTTATGCTTCTTGCCTTTCGTATCACACCGCCTGTTGTGCTTTCGCTTCCTGTTTTCCTTCTGTTCGCCAAGCTGAACTTGCTGAACAATCCGCTTGGGATCGCGCTGGTTCATTGCCTCTTCAATATACCGATTGCCACATGGATCCTTGAGAGCTTCATCTCCGCGGTTCCCAAGGAGTTCGACGAAACGGCTTTTCTTGACGGTCACTCTAGGCCTGCATTTTTCGTCAGATTTTTAATGCCGGTGATCGCGCCAGGCGTCGGTGTGGCCTGTTTCTTCTGTTTCATATTCTCGTGGGTAGAAGTGGTTTTCGCACGAATTCTGACGTCCACTGGCGGCAAGCCGATCGCAATGGCCATCGAAGGTCTCTTTGGTTTCACAACAGACATTGGCTTGGTCATGGCGATGACCATTGCCTCTGTCCTTCCGGGTATTCTATTGATCTATTTTGTCAGAGACTACATTGCCCGTGGCTTTCAGGTTCGGGCCTGACATAAAAACTTGAGGAAGACTTTGCAACGCGGACGCCCCACCAGCTCTGAGGACACATCGAAACTGATGACTGATGTAGAACTGGTGATCATGAGAGTTCTTTGGGCGTGCGGTGAAGGAACTGTCAAAGAGGTGGTGGACAAACTACCTCTCGAGGAAGAAAGAAAACTCACAACGGTTGCAACCTTTTTAAAAATCATGGACGATAAGGGTTTCGTCACTAGCAAAATGACAGGTCGGAGTTTGACATACAGTCCCTTGATCGATCTCCAAGATTATCAGCTGACAGCACTCAAGAATCTTCGCAAACGCCTCTTCGACGGATCTGCGTTGGAGCTATTGGAACGGTGCCTCGATGTCTTCGATTTCGGCCGTTTAGACCTTGAACAACTGCTATTTCTCATCGAAAAGAGAGAACAATAGGTCAGAAATACTGCCATACATAACATAACATTGATTATCAGCCATCGGTTTCAGGTCAGGCGCGCGCTACCTCCAACTGCGACTCTTGTTAGAAAACAACATGTTATCTGACGAGAGGAATCGGTATGGGAGCCGTTTATACGCAACTGAGTATCACAGAACAACGCAGAATAGAGCGCTGGAGACACGCTGAAGTCCCTGTCGATGAGATGGCGCGTGTGCTGAAGCGCTGTCGGTCGACGATTTTCCGAGAACTGAAGCGTAATCATTTCAGCGATGAAAGCATGCCCAAATGTGATGGCTACTACGGTGCCGCAGCTCACCTAATGCAAGCAGATCGACGTGCGCGGCAGCGCAAACTGATCAAACATCCCGAGCTGTGCAAACGTGTCATCGAACGCATCAAAAACGGTTGGACACCAGAACAGATCGGCAATCGCATGATCCATGAAGGTGCCCCGCTCAGGGTCTGCCAAGAGACAATCTATCGCTACATCTATTCCAAAGAAGGTCAGCGCGATGATCTGTGGTGGTACCTCCCAACTCACCGTGTCGCCCGCCGCCCAAGGCGTACCAGGCGGCGCAGAGAACCCAAGTTCCACCGTGATGTCAGCATCCTGTTCCGCCCCGATGACGTCGCACACCGCCGCCAGTTTGGCCATTGGGAAGCTGATTTGATGCTGTTCAAACAGAAGCTTGGCCAGGCAAATGTGACCTCGTTGGTTGAGCGTGTCAGCCGATTTACTGTGATCCTGAAGAACTCGAACAAGCGCACCAAACCGGTTATGGGCAAGATCATGAACGCCATCCGCGACTTGCCCATCACAGCGCGGAAATCGATCACCTTCGATCGTGGAACCGAGTTTGTGAGCTGGCCGCACCTGCAGGCTGAGATAGGTACGCAGACCTGGTTCTGCGATCCCTCTTCACCTTGGCAAAAACGCACGGTCGAGAACACCAACCGACGACTGCGAAGATGGTTGCCACGAAAACGGGACATCAGATCGATGACGGATCATGATATGAAACAGATATGTGACCGCCTCAACAACACGCCAAGGAAATGTCTCGGATGGAAGACACCTGCCGAGGTCTTCCGCGAAAAGATGATGGAAGAGATGGGCCGAGATCCCTACCCTCAACGTCAATAGGAGTGGCGGTTCAGGTATCGCTCACATCAAATCGGCCTCACCTATCAATCGCTGACAATTTCCAAGAACCGGCCATACTCTTGGCTGACTTCGCGGGCTTCTTCGAATGCCCGCACCCTCTCTTCTTCAAGACATCTGAAATAGCTTTGGATGTCCGCGATGTAGGTCTCAAAGTCTCGACCAATCAAATCGCGATACTCTTGAACATCTCGCGCATCGGTCGGCACGAACGGTCTTTCCGGCGCATAGCAGGTTTGGCCGTATGCCTGCCCTGCAAACGAAATCAACAATAATACGGGTACGAGAGGCTGGCGGCATATCCGTTTAAGCATGTCCATGTTCCTTCAGTACTTGAGAAATCCGCGTTTGCGTGCGTAATACTGTGCGCGGGTTAAGTCGGGATCGCTGCGCAAAACAGTATCTTGCGCACATAACCGTATTATTGTAATTATGGCTCATCGAAGCAATAGCCTCGGTGCGCCCTGCGACAGAAAGAGCGCCACCGTGGACATGGATCTAGAAAAAGAAGCGCCGAATGTGGTTACAGAAGCAGGATTCCGAGACCTCATTGAGGCCGGATTCCACGTCGAAGTTATATGTAAGGAAGATGCATACCGAAAGAATTCGGTATGGCATGGCATCTGGGTCCTCCGTGCTATCAATGACGACGGCATTGAGAGGCAGCTTGTTACGGCGCGCGCCAGCAAGGGTGGTGACTACATCAAAGTCAGAAAATTCAAGACCGTCACTGGACTGGTCTCCTTCCTTATCGACCTCGGCTTCTCGGTCATCGCATTCCCGGTCTACGAAGGGCAGCGTTGGACCTTTACGCTTTCCCAAGAAGAAGACAGCAACGGCTAGCGCTTTCTTTCTGCTGCTTGCGGCTCAGGCCGCAACAGCACAAATGGTCTTCACTATGGAAACCGATGGCTCTCTGACGCCATCGCAACCTCAAGACCACTTCGCAAGAAATTACAACGACGGCGTTGGACAGGGTGACGCAAACGCGCCCTTGCGCATCATTGGCGACGGCGACGCTGCCGCGAATGACGCGGATGGTTCTGTGGCCGAAGATGGCTCTTTCCGCGTCGCTGCCATCGCACCTCGGGTTGCAGTTCCACGCCCCGACATCCTTGCTGCAATAGATGATACCGCACTGCGTTATGGAAGCCACCGAGGCTTGCGAGCGGCGGGTCTCACAGTGACGGAATGGCGTTTGCTGTTCCGCTCAAACATCGAAATTGAGAGCGCCTACAATGTGAACGCCCGTTCACATGTCGGCGCGATTGGCCTGGGTCAGCTCATGCCCGGAACCGCCGATGCTCTTGGCGTTGATCCCTTTGACTGGCGGGCAAATCTTGACGGCTCCGCTCGTTACCTGGTCGCACAACTTGAGGCTTTTGGTGACGCTCGGCTCGCACTTGCAGCTTACAACGCCGGTCCAGATGCCGTCAGGCAATACGGTGGCATTCCCCCCTACCGTGAAACGCAAAACCACGTCCAGCGGGTGCTGGCCGTGTTCAACAGGCTAGAAGGAGAGAACTCATGAGGCCGCTTCCACTACTAATGACCGTGTTGACGGTCTTCGTCGTCATGGCTGAACCAGCTATGGCGCAATCTATCGACCTGTCGCCTATCCAAAACCTTTTGCAGGGCATTGTTGATGCGCTGACCGGCCCGCTTGGCGTTGTGATCGCCACGCTGGCCGTAATCGGCGTCTTCTTAAGCTGGTTCTTCAACATCATCGACCTGCGCCAGGCCCTTTGGGTTCTGGTGGGCATTGCAGGTGTCGCCGCAGCGCCGACGATTGTTGCAGCGGTCTTCGCTTAAGGGGGTGTGGCGTGGCTGAAAGTTCACCTCTGTTCCTTGGCCTCGTTCGCCCTCCCAAGCTATTTGGCTTGCCAATCATGTATGCCGTTACGTGGCTGTTCGGCTCCGTGCTGCTGTTTGTCTGGGTACAGAGCTTCGTAGTGCTTGCCATCGCGGCAGTTCTGTATCCGGCCCTGTTAAAGGCGGCGGATTGGGACCCTCGTTTCATCGACGTTCTGATGACGGCTCTCCAAGAAACGCCCCCTACCCGAAATAGGAAAATCCATGGCGGAGATAGCTATGCCCCGTGATGAGCTGGATGAACGCACACTGATGCCAAAGTGGTTTCAGCACGAAAAGCAACTGGCGCACATGCTCCCGTATGTCAGCCTTGTTGGTGATCAGACCGTGCGCACACGTGTGAACGAATTGTTCCAGTGCATCCGCATCACCGGGATCAACAGCTACACGACCGATGACGACTATCTTGATAGCATTCGGGCGAGCTTCGCCCGGATCGTTGCCCAATTGGGCGAAGAATTCAGCTACTATGTCCACAAGGTCTCCAAGGAAATTAGTGTCGATGTAGAACCCATCGAAGGCGACACCTTCGCCGCGATGGTCGATAAGAAATGGCGGGGACAACTCGAAAATGGCGGGCTGCGCGACAAGACATTGACGCTGACGGTTCTCCATCGTCCCCCTGCCAAGAGCTTCATGAACTTCATGAAAGGTCCGTCGCCAGAACGCTTGCGGGAAGAAACCGCTAAGCGGCTGCGTCGGCTTAATGAAGCGGTCGGCATTTTCATGTCGGGCCTTGCGCATCTTAAACCGTCTGTTCTGTCTGCTGAGAAAGGCGAGCTAGTCGGGTTCCTTGGTGCCTTGAACACTGGGCAGGAACTTCCCCTCTATCACACGTCAAAGTTCGGCTTTCTGGCCTCTTCTGCATCCAACACACGGGTCACGTTCTACGGTGATCATTTTGAATTGACCGAAGGGGTTGCTGGTCGACGTTTTGGTAAGAGCTACAGCATCAAGGACTATTCCGAGCTGACCAATTGCGTCATGTTCGACCAGCTCAACCTGCCGGTTGATATGATCGTCACGCACTCGTTCACGCCGGTGAACACCAATATGACCATTTCGCGGATCAAAAGGCAGGTGAAGCAAATGCGTGCCTCCGATGATGCCGCGGTGTCATTGCGCGAAAACCTTCTCATTCTTGCCGATGATCTGGAAGCAAAGCGGGCCAGCATGGGCGATCATCACATGGTGGTGACTGTCTTCGCTGAAACCCGCGAAGCGCTTGATGCTCTCGGCGCAGAAATCGTAAATGCGGCCGCATCTGAAGGTGTCACAATGGTGAGTGACCGCCTTGGCGCGAACACACACTATTTCAGCCAGCACCCCGGAAATCAGCCAAAGCGACTGCGTGCCAGCACCGTGACAAATCGCAACTTTGCCGACTTTGCTGCGTTCCACAGAACGCAGCTTGGCAAGGCGGGTAACGAAGTGCCTTGGGGCAAGGTCATCTCGATTTTTCCGACACCGGAAAAGAGCGCCTATCGCTTCTCTTACCACGAAGCTGGTTCGCCAGAGAAAGAGCCTACCAGCGGCCACACGCTGATTATGGGTCGTCCAGGCTCCGGTAAGTCAGTCCTCTCGGCCTTTCTTATGACGCAGGCTGTCCGTGCTGGTGCGCGTGTCTTCGTCTTCGACTATCGGCAAGGCATGGAAATGGCCGTTCGTGCCAACGGCGGCAGCTACACGACGATCCAAGGGGGTATGCCAACGGGTCTAAACCCACTTTGGACCGAAGTGGACAAGCGCGGCATTGCGTGGCTCGCTGACTGGTTCGGCTCCCTGCTCTACCGCGAGGACAAGCCCCTGACCCCTGCCCAGACAAATCGCATCATGGAATGCGTTCGTCAAAATGCGCAGGCGACAGACCCTGGCTTGCGCGACTGGCAGAACTTCGCATCGCTGTTCATGTCAATGGACGATAAAGGCGACTTGAACCAACGGGTTCTCGAATGGGCCGAGAAAGGCCGGTTTGGCTGGATTTTCGGCCATAGCCTCGAAGACACATTCTCACTGGATGGCGATTTGGTTGGCTTCGATCTAACCGGGATCCTCGACAGTGAGAGCGACAAAGAACGGATGGCTGTTCTCAGCTATTTGTTCCGCCGCATCGAGCGGAAAATCGAAGATCGCCGCCCTACAATCATTATCATTGATGAGGCATGGAAAGCGCTCGACAACGAGTATTTTGCAGAGCGGCTTTCGCAGTGGCTCGTCACGGCCCGGAAACAGAACACCGTGGCTGTGATGATGACGCAATACGCCAGCCAGCTTGAACGCACCCGCACCGGCAAGACCATCGTTGAGGCCGTGCCAACGCAGGTTCTTCTTCCGAACATTCGCGCCAATGCGTCGGACTATCAGATGCTCAATCTCTACCAAAAAGAGCTGGATACGCTTCTCAGCACTGGCACGAATTCACGCTTAGCGCTCATTCGAGATGACCGAGGCTCCGTCGTCGTGGACGCGGACCTTGGTGCTCTCGGTAACAACCTGACCATCCTTGGAGGGATGGAGGCAGGTGAAAAACTCGTCGGCCCCGATTACCGGGATCGGCCCGACTTTTGGAGGCTCAAATAATGCGCAAACTTACCTCTTTCCTGCTGCTGTGTGCGATCGCGGGTTGCTCGAACTATCAAGAGCCACAAGCCAATTGCTTCAGCTTAGTGTCGCGCGGCCCTGCGCCAATGGACTGCAATTTTGAAGCGCTTGACGCTCCTAGTTTGGAGGACGTCGCCAATGAATAGATTAACCGTCGCAGCGCTGTTGCTGGTCGGGGTGTCAGCAACAGCGTTCGCTCAAGGCGTGCCGGTTGTCGACTCCGGCTTGACGGCTCGCGACATCATCGAAACGGCTGACCGCGAGTCGGACCTTGCGGTGCAAGGGGACAGGCTTTCGGTTGAAGAAGCCATTTCGGAGATTGAGCGGCAACAGCTTGAAGTGTTGGACGCCATTCTCGACGCGCAAACCAGCTTTGATGCTGGCGGCGTTGCAATTTTGGGAATGGTCTCTGGCCTCGAAGGGGGCAGCGGCAACGCTGATCGCTCCGTTGAAGCTGTTTATGGGACCGGGGATATCGACCCCAACCCGGCGGGCGACCAGATGTTCGGTGACGCCGCCGCGAATATCGAACAGCTTATCATCCGTGTGGCTCAGGAAACGCATGGTCATCCCGGCGTCTCGGCGGCTGGCCTGTCGGTCGTGCAATGGCGCGCACTGATCCAGGCGTTGATCTGGCAAGAAAGCCGGTTCGTGATCCGTGCCGAAAGCCCTGTCGGGGCTTTCGGTCTCACACAGATCATGCCGGGGACCGCTGGTGATTTGGGCATCTTCCCTGAGTATCGCACAAGCCCCTACCTGCAAGTTGAGGGCGGTGCCCGCTACTTGGCCCAACAGCTCAACCGCTTTGATGGAAACATCATCTTCGCGCTTGCAGCCTACAACGCGGGACCAGGGCGCGTGATCGAGTATAGCGGCGTGCCGCCGTTCCAAGAGACACAGCATTACGTCACCGTCATTCCGCAGAAATACAACGAATATCTTGCGCGGATCGGGGGGATCGAAGCGCTTGGCACAATCGACCCTGCCCTATTGGCAAACTCGAACCTGTCGATGGCGGGTGCGGGTGCGGCGTTCTATGGCAGCAACTCACCGACTGCGATCCGTCAAGCGGCACTCCGTATTCGGGATATCGTCAACCGCATTGGCTCTACCACCGACGTGCAAGAAGCAATGGCTTTGAACACCTATGCCAGAGCTGAACTGGCCCGTCTCATTGCAGCAAGGACAAGACTGCAAGCCGCACGGACCCAACCCCTAAGCGCCGAACAACTGCGTCTCGCGGCCGCTCGGATGCAAGAACAAGAATTCATGAACTTCACCATAGAGGACTTAGATTAATGCGCTCTTCAACGCTTCTCACCAACTACGTCCGCAAGACCCTTCGGACTTCTGCAATTGCACTGCTTTTGCCCCTCGGCTTAGCGGCTCCTGTCACTGTCATCACATCACCTGCTTTCGCGCAGGGTGTGCCAGTCGTGGACACGCAAAACATTGCGCAAAACATCCAGCAACTTCGCCAGATGATCGAAGACGAGCTTTTGCAGAACGAACAGCTTTTGCAGCTTCGTGAACAGCTCACGACACTCACCGATCAATTGGCCCAACTGCAAGAGACCTACGCAGCCTTGACCCGACTGGCTGAATTGCCGGAAATAATCGCGACCGAGATGGAAGACGAACTCAATGGTCTTCTCGATCAAGAGTTTGGCGACATCCAAGCCACTATCGCGGCTATCCGCACAGGCGACTTCTCGGGTCTCAGCGGCTCCGGCGCGGGCGAAATTGAAACCCAGATGGACCGTGTTCTTGCGGACCTGGGCTTTGACGAAGACACGCTCAGCGAAATGGCATCCAGCGGCAATGCCGGTGCTGAACGCATTGCGACGCAAGCCACCACTGGTGCGCTTGTCTCGGCGGCGGCTCAAAACAGCTACGACGACGCAGGCCAGTCTTTAGAGCGCGTGAATCGTCTTGTCGGGCTGATTGATGACATGGACGAGTTGAAAGAGAGCGTCGATCTGAACACCCGCGTGACGGCTGAACTGGCCATTGCTCTTGTTGCGATGTGGCAGCTCGAAGCCGTTCAAACCGTAGGTGATGGCACAGGCGGTGTCATCGACGCTGCCACCATCGCCGAAGAACAAAACTTCATGGAATTCACCATTCCTGACCTCGGCGACTAACAATTTAGGGGTAGAGACTTTGGACAACGAAAAAGAAATCATTGAGGAAGAGCTGGTTTATGGCGCGCTGCGCCGTGAACGGTTGTGGCAGAAACTCGGGCTAACCGGGCTGGCATTTGGCCTTCTCGGTTGCCTGAGCGCAGTCGCGGTTGCCATCCTCGATGTAGACCCGCCCCCGGTGGTCGTGCCCTACGATCCTGAGACGGGTTTTGCGTTGCCGGAAGTCTCTGTTGGCGCAAGCGCTATCACTGGCAACCAAGCCGTGATTGAGGCGGAAATCTTCCGCTATGTAACAGATCGTGAGGTCTATAATCAGCTAGACAACGATGTGCGTATCAACAGTGTTTTGCAGCGTTCTGATGAACGCGCGGAAGCTTCCGTGCGGGCCCAATGGAACAGCGCGAATCCGCAATATCCTCCAACTGTCTATGGCAGCAATTCCACGCTGGATGTGGAAATCCTGAGTGTGAACTTGATCGGTGAGAACCGCGCGACCGTCAGGTTACGCAAGCGGCTCACCTCCATTCAAGGCGTCCAAGGTGGCCTGTTTACCGCGACGATGCTCTTCGAGTTTCGACCTGAAGAAGCCCGCACGATTGATCAGGTTTGGACGAACCCCTTTGGCTTCACTGTGATCGAATACTCGATCCGTTCAGACAGATTGGAGAACTAAGATGCGTCGATTTGGACTTGCATTGCTATGTCTGGTTATTACGGCTTCCACGGCATTTGCAGAGAACACACCTCGGCGCGGCCCAAATGACAGCCGGGTCCGTATCGCTACCTATGTCGATCAACAGGTCTATCGCCTGAATGTATCGCTGACCCATGTGACCACTGTGGAGTTCGGAGAAGGCGAAACAATCCGTTCGATCCTCGCTGGTGACACGGAAGGATTCGAGCTTGATGGCGTCCCAGGCGGACAAGCCTTTGCGATCAAACCCTTGGCGCGCGGTGTGCATACCAACGTCACAGTCTACACCAATCGGCGCAGCTATTATTTCAATGTTCAGGAAGTATCGACGCCGACCTTCTACGTCGTGCAATTCCGCTATCCTGATGAAGAACGCAGCCCGGAAAACGCGGTCGCAGCCCAAGCGCCAAATTACAACTATGGAGCCAGCTCACGCGGTGAGATCACGCCGACGCGCGTATGGGATGACGGGACATTCACTTACTTTCATTTCGCTCGTAACGCACCTGTCCCTGCGATCTTCCGTTACTCGAATGGGCGTGAGCGCACCGTCAACACCCAACAGACCGAACCGGGAGTGATCCGGGTATCCGGGGTCAACGCGCAATGGGTGCTGCGACTTGGTGAGGAAGTAGTCTGCATTCAAGAAAACACTCTGGCCACAGGAGGCACGTCATGACTGACGATCCCAATCAAGCTGAGGTAAACGAACGCCTCGCACGCCTCGATGCTGGAAACTCTACTGGCCCGATAACAGCCACGCGCCGCTCACCGCTCATGGCTCTCCTTGTCGTCGTGGTAATCCTTCTGATCGGGGCTATCTTCTTCCTGCTCAATCAACCGGAAGAGGAAGCAGTTTTGCCGACGGCGACACCCGATGAATTCCAGCCGGAAGGCGATGGGTTTGGCACAATCGAGCCGTTTGTGCCGCCCGAGCCGGAAACACGAATTGTCGAGGTCGAACCGGCTCCTGTAGAACCAAACGCTGAACTGCTGGCACAGATCGCGGCGCTTCAAGCTCAGATTGAAGCCATACGAGACGCACCCGAACCTGTCGTGGAAGAAGACACGGCAGCGGCTGAGGCAATGAACGCGCTCACTGCGCAGCTTGCCACACTGCAAGCCGCCTCTGAGGCTGCGCAACAGCAATTTGCTGACGAACTGGCGGCACGGGATCGCGCGCTTCAGGAACTTCGCATGGATCTCGATCTGGCGCGTCTGGAAGCCCAGGCCCCTGCCCCTGCCCCGGCTGGTCCGACTGAGGAAGAACTAAGGTTGCGCGAAGAGGAACGCTTGCGCCGCGACGAAGAGGCTCGCCGTCTTGCCGAATTGCAGAGGCGCGCAGAAGAAGAACGGGCCTTCCAAGAACGCCGTATCCAATCGCCAACGATTGCCTTCGGCGGTTCAAGTGGCGGTCTCGCTGGCGACGGAGCGGAACTTGCGGAACGCACTTTTGGCGATGTCACCGATTTTGTGCTGAACGGTGCCCTGCCCTCGACCGTCACACAGTCTGAGGTTATCGCAAACCCTGGCAATACCGTCATCCAAGGCACGGTCATTCAGGCCGCTTTAGAAACAGCCATTTCGAGTGAACTGGCAGGTCAGGTCCGCGCGATCACGTCAGAAAACGTCTACAGCTTTGATGGTAGCCGGGTTCTGATCCCTGCGGGATCACGGCTCATTGGCCGCTATCGTTCCGGCGTGGAAATTGCTCAAAGCCGTATCACCGTCGGATGGGATCGGATCATTTTGCCGAACAATCAGACCGTGCAAATCAGCTCCTTCGGTGCTGATGAATTGGGTCGTTCCGGCACAACCGGTTTCGTAGACACACGCTTTGCAGAACGCTTCGGCTCAGCCGCGCTCATTTCTCTGATTTCCGCTGCACCAAGCATCGCCGCAAATCAAACCGAGGATGAGATTGCTGAGGATGTCCTTGAAGACATTGGCGACGATCTAGCCGATGCCACGGACAGCGTGATCGGTGAATACCTGTCGATCGGGCCGGTGATCTATGTCGATCAGGGCGCGCGGATCACCGTCATGGTGGACCGGGACTTGGAGATTTTCTGATCCTATGCCCCTAAGCTACCTGCAATCCTCAATAGATCGGCTCGAAGATGCCAAACGTGATGATGTCATAGAAATTTGCATCAATCCGGATGGCACATGCTGGGGCGAGTTTCAGGGCGACCATTTCATGCGTTGCCTTGAGCAAACTCTGACTGAGGACCAGATCAAAGACCTCGGCAGCCAGATCGCATCTGACGCCTCCACTCCCCTTTCGAGAGACCGGCCCATCGTGTCGGTCTCGATCACCTATCGAAACCGGCCAATCCGGGCGCAGGTCATAACGCCGCCAGCCGTCAACCGGGGCATGTCGATCAGCTTGCGCTTCTTTTCCAGCCTGCCGCTCGATTCAATCGAACTTGGGTTTCTATATGGTAAAGAACGCAAGCTGGAAGAGCTTCGACAGGAGAAAAACCGCCAGCTTCGCGAAGTTGTTGCCAGCGGTGAAATCGACGCCGCCATTCGCCACTGCGTTGAAAACAAGCTCAACATGATCGTCTCGGGTGGGACGTCCACCGGGAAAACCGTCGCCGCTCGAAAGATCCTTTCATATGTCAGCGACGAGGAAAGGATCCTCACGATTGAGGAAGCGTCTGAGCTGCTACCGAAACAGCCGAACGCGGTGACGCTTATCTCGAACCGCGATGCAGCCCACCAAACGGCTGATATCCTGCTGACCGCCACCCTACGGATGCGGCCAGATCGCATCATCCTGGGTGAGGTGCGTGGAAAAGAGGCGATGACTTTCCTTGAGGCTATTAACACCGGCCACGGTGGCTCCATGACGACGCTGCACGCCGAAACGCCACAACTGGCGGTCCAGCGCCTAGCGATTGCGGCACTTAAGACCGAAGTGCCAATACCTTATCGAGATATGATAGACTACATCGAAAGCTCTATCGACGTGATCATCCAGGCAGGCCGTGAAGATGGCAAGCGTGGTATCACGGAATTCTACTTACCCGGCACAGAATTAGGAAAGGAGGCCGACACATGAAAAGCTATGCACCTAAAATCCTCACTTTCACCGGTGGGAAAAAGTTCAACTATCAGGCCATGGAAGATGAAATTGCATCCTACACCATTAATGGTTGGAAAATCATAGCGATGACGCAATTTCAGGGTCTTCAGCCTAGCTATACAGTGCTATTGCAGTACGAATTTTCTGAAGAAGAGATGCAAGAAAACGCGGAGAAGCGAGCATGAACAAATTCACTCTACTTCTCGTTGCGGCAACGGTTTTATCTCCTGCAATGGCACCCGCACAAGGTTTGGTCCCTACGATGGATCGTGAATATGAGTTCTGCCAAGATCGCCCGACCGAGCCTGACTGGATGCAAAATCTGCACGTCCGCGAAAGCTACAAGCGGCTTTTGATTCAGTCGATCTATCGGCTTGAAAGCTATCAACGTGTCGCCGATGTTGGCGATTGCACATGCGACACTTTGTTTCCTTCATGGACAGAGGCCGTCCAACGTTTCAACGACAACTACCTGCATCTCGAACAATTTGAATCAATGCAAACACGTCGCGATTTCGAAAATCAAGGCACCGCGTTGCGTCGATCTGTAAGGGAGCTTTGCGAGGCAGAAGGCAACTGGTGATCTAGGAGAAAAATATGAGCGTCGTTTCCTACCTTGTTGATACAGCACAAGGCTTCTTAGACGATGCCGCCGAAACCCAATTTGGCGCGGTGGCCGCAACAGTGGGCACGATCACCACTCTTGGTGTTACGCTGGTTCTCATTCTCGTCGCAATCAACATGATTTTCCAGTATCGATCCATGGATGGGCGAACGGCGTTCTGGTTGGGGGTTAAAATAATCCTCATAGGCATCTTCGCGCAAAACTGGACGCAATTTAACGCCCTATCCACTGCGATCTTAAACGGGATCGACAGCATCGCCGGATCACTCATCGCTGCTGTTGGCGGCGGAGCGCCCGGCCCATCTGGCACATATGCAGAACAATTTGACCTCATGATTGCTGATTTCGGCAACTACTTGAATGCGGCAGGTGAAGAACTGAACTGGATGGCCGGAGCCATTCTATCCAATCTCGGCGTATTCCTGCTCTCTCTTCTTGGCGCGCTTGCTGCCTTTCTCATGGTCGCATCCCGACTGATGATTGCTTTGCTTCTGGGCCTTGCTCCCATCATGATCTTCCTAACGCTTTTCGATGTGACAAAAGACTATTTTGCCCGATGGCTGACTGCTGTCATATCATTCGCAATGTATCCCATCATCATCGCTGGCGTTTTCTCAACGATTACTGGCGTTTCTACCTCGCTGCTTGGCGAGCTTGGGGACCCGGCTGCTGCGCCCAACATCGGCGCACTTGTCCCGTTCTTCATGATGGTCCTTATGGCGAAAGGTTTCATTCTTGCGACGCCTTTTATCGTCCGTGCTATCTCGGGCAATATCATGATGCCCGCCATCGCGGGGGGCCTCGGCGGTGCTTATGCTTTTGGTCGCGCCGCCTTCGGCTCTCAACAAGCCCAAAACCGTTACATGATGGGTACTGCAAGCGGTGGAGAGTATGCCGCATTGCGCGGTAGAGCCATGGTGGGCGTAGCACCAATGCCTGTGAGGCCTGGCTACGGTCAAGCGCAAACACAACAACCGGCAAACACCTCCACCCCTGCTAGTCCGAATGCTGGCAGCGCTCCGAACTACCAAGCCCAAATGGATCGCAACAAGCGCCTCGGTCGATAGCCCAAAAACTCAACAATAGACGGCCCGCAAGGCGGGCCGTCCTTCCAAATGGAGCTGTACCCCATGCACCAGATCATTGTTGATCAGTACCTTATCCTGCTCGATGGAAAACCAATGTGCCTCATTACCCGCTCTGGCTTGGACCAATGGGAAAACGACGGGATCAGTTTTTCCTACCGCTATGACCTCATCTCTGATGAGGGCGAATACTTTGGCAAATACCGCTGCCTCTACGAAAGAGAGGGCACGCCGGAAATCTATGTTTTGGTTGAATCGCCGTCTTCACCTGAAGGTTTCAGCGTTATTCTGTTCGATCACCCGGCGCGCACGCTACATTGAATACCAACGGCCCTACTCTCTCACGCCACCTTGACCATCGGAAGCAACATCGCGTTCCTCGTTGAACTCGCATAGGTCATCTTCGGTCATCATTCATGCTTTGACGGCTCTGCCTTCATCGCGATAGCCCAACTTCTCAGTGCCCTCCGCCGTTACACGTTCCCATTCACCGTCCTCGCCCCGCTGGCCAAGCGCATGACCATTGGCAACGTCTTCTGCAAACTGGCGCTCTTGTGCGGCGGCAAACGGCGGCACAGGATCAAGCTGGCCGTCTTTTTCGGCAACGGCAGGCATACTGTCCTTCAACTCGTCCAAGCCCTCGATCATGCCACCAAGTTCCGCCACATCGGCCTCTGTTGGCGCTTCAAGGATCAACATCGCTTGCGTTGCAAGGTCCATTTCGATCTGGCGCTGCTGGTCTCCATCGACGGCCACAACTGTCTTTGCCCTCTTTCGCTTCGACGTGGGAATGGTGGTCCGCTGTGTGTCGTCCATTGCTGCCCTTTGAATGGATTCCCGCGCTGTCACAGCCCGGTCTACCGGCTCGATAGGCAGCTTGCCTTGCTCGGGCGGTAGAACCGGCTTGGCGGGCTGCGAAGATGCCTGCGACGGAGCTGGCGGCGGTTGTTGAGTCTCCTTCACGGGTGCCGGCGTCTCAACAACCGCCGTCGCAACTTCTGCCGTCGGTTCTTCTTCAGGCTCAGCGGGCGTTTCGAGTGAGGTAGCAACCTCTTTGTCGGGGAAAGGAAGATCCCCGGTTTGCGCCCCATGAATGCGCTTGAAAAACGGATCGTTGAAATACTCTATGCGCCGGGCACGAATAGGCATCTGCGCGTCGATCACCATAACGATTTCTTCAAGCGGCAAGCGCCTGGCTTCGTCCTCCGGAAGCAATGAAACTTCCTCCGTCCTCACCGACTGACTGCGACCCTCAAACGGGTTCTTGCCGATCGCGCGGGACCGCGTGACCACATTCTTCGTCGTCTTACCCACGGCCTTACTCAATTCCTCGACCGTTTTTTCATCCGATGGAGTGAGGTAAAGCTTCACACCGGCGTTGCCCTGCAGGGCGCGGCGGGTGTTCTCCCCGTAGATGTCATCCAGCGCCGGAATCGTCTGCGTGACGATAGCCAAATGGCCCTTGTATGAACGCAGCGTCTCGATGCTTTCTACCACGATGGGCATTTTGCCAAGCCGGTTGAACTCATCGAGCATGATCATCACCGGCCAAGGTTCATCCAGCCCAGGCTCCTTATCCTGCATGGATGCCAGCAAGTCGGAGAAAAACAGCCGGATCAATGGCGCCAGAGGTTTCACCATCAACGGCTGCACGACTAGGTAAACGCTAAACGGCTCTTTCCTAATCTTGCGAAAATCGAAGTCGGAAACCTGCGTGGCTGCGTCGATGGCCGGGTTCTGCCATTGATCCAGGCCCGATGTCATCAAGAGTGAGACGTAGGATGTCAGCGTGTCGTTGTTGGTCGAAGCTAGCCGCGTGAAAATCAACCGTGCCGCTTCGTTTTCAACCTCAACGCCCCGCGCCATATACTCCTTTTGCTTATTCCCACCCGATGCGGCGATGCGATAGATTTCGCCAAGCGTCGGCTTCTTCCGTTGGAAGGCCAGCAAACCGCCAGCAACGAACAAGTCGATACCGCCTTTCAGAAGGCCCTGAGCGCGCTCGTTCTCATTCTGCAAGAACAGCGATGCGAGAAGCTGCAGCTCCATCTGTTGCTGCGCGGCGTCCTTAAGTTCGGAAATGCGCAACAGCGGATTGTATCGGTGCGTGCGGCGATCTGCGAAGTCGGTGGGAGCGAACCGGAAAATCTTGTCGCCCTGCTTGCGGCGGTGACGGGCTGTCGCCTCGAAATTTTCGCCCTTCACGTCCAGCACCACGGCTGAGCCTTCCCACGTCAACAGATTGGGAATGACAAAGCCTGTCGTCTTACCACGGCCCGTAGGTGCAACGATCAAAGCGTGCGGAAACTTCTTGGCGACCAGAAACTTGCCCTTGCGCTGCGGCTTGCCAAGCTTCCCGAGAATGAAGCCGGTGCCGGGTTTGCCGAAAAACCCGTTCTTCGACAACTCCCCCATCTTCTGCCAATGGGTCAGGCCGAACTTGGTCAATGCAGACCCGGATACGGCAATGCTCATAAGCAGACCCAGGACGCCACAACCGGCCATGATCATGTTGACCAACCGGAACTCATCGGGCCTCAAGTCGCGAAGGTAAAAGTAATTCTCAGCGATGTAGAAAAAGTCGATGTCTGCCTGAAAGCCAAGGTCACGAAACGTCAGCACGGCGGATGAAATAACATAGCCAATGGCAATCGCTAACAACGTCAGTAGAAAAATGCCAACTGCGATGCGAACCTTATCCATGGACTGGCCCTCCTTCACGATCTGAATCGACCAGTCGATCCTTCTGCAACTCGTATTCCTCGTCCGCGATTTCTTGCACGACCTCTCGGTAGACCTCGGAATTGGCCGTAGCTACATCTGTTTGCAGGTAGGATTTGGCAGCATAGAGACGGTCCAGCCGGTCATCAGACACATTCTCTAAGGCATCGCTATCACCTTCGCGTAACCGCTCGATCTGTTCGCCATCAAGCTCCTTTTCAACCTGCTCACGATAGCTGATACGCTGATCGTCATTCGCGAATGGCGACGACAGATCGTCCGAACGCTCATGCTCGACAACACGGCGGATTTCCTCATTCTCGATGCGCGTCACTTCCGTTTCGCGGTCGTGATACCCACGCCAGAACTCTGCATCGGTGGGATTGCGCACGTCCCGCTCGATATCCTCAAGACGCGTTGGTGCCTTGTGAACGACATCACCAACTTGACCGGTTGACGCCATGATACGAGCCGATCCATTGGGCAACTGCTCGATTACACGAGGCCGATCCATTACCTTGCTCTCTGAATACGCCCTGCCCGCTTCCCGCGCCGATGTGAACGTCCGCGTTTCATCTGAACCGGCAGACGACAAGGTGAATGTCGGTTGGTTCGTCACGTGCTCTCGTTCGATCAGCTCGCGCTCCTGCTCGTTCAAATAACCTTCTGGGGGCCGCATGATGTCGGTTGCGTTGTCCCAGGCACGCAACGCCATTGCTGCATGGACCGGCGATTTAGACGCAAACGACCTGAATGCTTCCGACGCCTGCGCTGTTTCGTCTCGTCCAGCCTCTCGCGAATTCGGATCATCGGAATAGGGATAGTTGAAGTCGGTGCGGTTAAAGCGCTCTTCTAGTTCCTCAAACTCACGCCAGTCTGTGGTGGAGATTCCCTCTCGCTCGGCCATGGCCACGCCGTTCTCAATCCGCAACGCATCGGAGACATTTTCATGGGCGGTTTCAACTTCGACCGCCTCACGTTCGGCCTCACGCAATTCTTCTGCATTGTTCAACCGGAAACTCGTCTCATAGGTATCACCCAAGCCACGGGCGACGTGATCTGGCATGTCGGAGTATCGGTTCTTGAAGTCTGACGCCACCGCCTCGGAAATGCTCTGATTAGCGGGCGCGCGATAAAGGATGACCTCAATCTCCCGGTCAAGCCTGTCGGCAAGCTGCTGATCTGTGATCTGCCCCCTGCCCTCTTCATCGGTGCGATAGACTGCATCTGGGCCTGACAGGATTTCAGATCGCGTTTCGAGATAGGTTCGCTGCCCGACCTCAATCCTATCGAAAGCGCGGTTTTCAATCTCGACCGCTCGCGCCTCAAGCTGTACCTCGTTGACCCCCTGCCTTCTAAGCTCTTGGCGGATTGCCCGCGTCGTGTCGTCAAGCTGCTCTTGGTCAAAGTGGAAACGGATTTCGCGGGCTTCTTCGATCACGCCGTCATCCCGCAGGACCTCGGCGCGCTCAAGCGCAGTTCCTAGTTCAACATGCACCTGGTTCAACCGCTCGCGTACCACCTCAAGATCATCCTTACGCTCAAGGTTTAATCCCTGCGCCTCAGCCACCTTCGCAAGGTCATCGGCCACCCATTGCCGTTCAAGAGCTGCATTCGGTGCCCCTGTTTCGATCCGGTTAACGACGGTTTCTGCGTTGATCCCCGTACCGCGCAAGGCATTATCAATCTGCGCACGCGTCGTCCCGTCATTCAGGCGACCAACCAACTCGCTGTTGATGTTCGTCTCAGAATAAATGCCACTATCAGACGGTTTCTGCTCCAACGTCACAGATCGAAGCCCAAGCGGCTGCATTCGGCGGACACCGGCCTGAAGCTCATTCAGCTTACGTTCTCTCTCCGCTCTCTGCCCTTCAGGCAATCCAGCGATACGCGCCTGCACTTCCCCTACCGTGTCAGCATACCGGCTTCTCAGATCGTCAAAGTCTTCAACGGCGCCCATGTATACATCTCCATCTTGGTCAACTTGTGATCCCTTACCCAAAAGCTCAGCGGCTTTTTGGAGGGCTTGAGCAATTTCTTCTCGACTGTCCTGAGACGCTTCGGCGGCGAGCGAGTGATAGACAATCCTCGTGCTTGCAATCTCAGCCAAAGTGCGGGTCAAATCTCTGCCGACACGCTCGCGCTGTGCTGGCTCACGAATGGCGCCTTTTTCAGCGTCTTCCTTGACCGCGTAGACCTCTCTCGTTCTCGGTGGATAATGTACCACCCCTCGATCTATTCGGCGCGTTGCTTCCAGCTTTACGTCATACTTTTCAGCCTCTTCCACCATGGCGAGGCGAAAATCGTCGTAGTTAAACCGATGATCCCGGCCCAGGTAGAAAAACTCGCCTTCCTGCGACCGTCTATTCAGCACGATATGAGCGTGCGGATGCTCTCGATCTTTGTGAACTGCAATCACGTAGTCGAAATGCCCTTCGTCGGTCTCAAAAAATCGCTCGCACACATCTGACGCGATGTCGCGAACATCCTCAGACTTTGTGCCCTTCGGGAAAGACATGAGCATGTGCGTGGTGTTGCCCATCTTAGGTCGGAATCCACTGTCCCATCGCTCTGCAAACCGATCCGTGAGCTTCTTAATGTCCTTGTCTTCAAACTTGGTCTTCCCGTCGAACGTCCCCCGGCTATCCACAAAATGCGAGAGCTTGTTGTCCCGCGTGATGTAGGAAAGCTGACTACTGAGCTGCCCCTTGTTGTGCGTGCCGCCGTTCTTGATCGCCTTGAAGACTGCCGCTCGATGTCCGCGCGCAGCACGGTAAAGCTGACCCGCCTTCTTGCTGTTCAAACCCTGCATGGAAGCGCGAACACGGTCCCATCCATCGCGGAAAACCTCCCCGGTGACGGCTTCGACTGCGCTATTCCGTGCCAAGACCAAACTCCCTCAACACCTCATCCACCGTGACGGTCATCGCCACATTCCGACGCCTGACCAAAAGGTCTATCTGATCACCCATCTCCAAAATCATGCCCGCAAGCGAGCGGATTTCCTCGTATTGCCGCTCAGACCACGGTGCGGGCATCCCTCGTTTCTTTGCTTCATTCATTCGACGCGCAATCTGCGTGACGTTGTTACCGACACGATTGAGCGCCGCACGGAAGCTAGAAAGCTCGCTTGAAAGGTGCTCGTCCGGCACGAATATGCCGTTTGACGCCTGCATCAATGCCCTCAAACCATCCGCTCGGCTGTCAAAACCTCGCTTCGCAAGCACTGCATCAAACGCCTTCAGCTCGTCTGGGGTCACTGTGACGCTTGCAGCAGCGGTTCGAATGCCCGTGTCACGGCGTCGGTCTTTTTCTCGTTTGATGGTGTAGTCGATTGTTCGTCTCGTCACCCCAAATCGCTGCGCAAGCTGCTGCTTTCCTACGCCTTTGGCCGCTTCGCGGACAATCACGAGGCGTTGAGATTGAGTTAGAATGCGACCTTTGGGCATGAGAACAAAGAACCCCTATTTCCTGCCATCATCATAACTGATGTAGTTACAATAATGCTGTTGGCGATACAATACCTTATTATTGTAATGTAATCAGTTATTCCGTTTCTCGCCGAGATTCAGAGAAGCGAGGCAGTCGAACCGAAGGCGAGACCGGCCCAAAACCAAAGGTGACGGCCAGATGCCCGAAAAATGGCCCTACAGGGCTACAACTGGGTTTCCGGCCCCCCGCCCCACATTTTTGCTACATGAGCCTCTGGTGGGGCGCGTAGACGCGTTCAGGCCACAATTCATCTCAAGCCGAACGCTACAAATCGCCAGCTCCAGTAATATCGCATCAAAAAGCAGGTAACACGCTACACGCCACGCTTCTCAAGTAACACTGGACACCGGACCCGCAACAATGCACACGCATCAAGAGCCAAGTAACACCGGTCACCTAACACAATGCAAGGAACACGCTCCAAGGCACACGCGACACACTTCAAGTCACACAGGACGCAGGACACAGGACACAGGACAGTTATCAAATCACACGGGACACGGGACACGGGACACGGGACACGGGACACGGGACACGGGACACGGGACACGGGACACGGGACAGGATACAACGCACAATTACCACACCACAAGACACCGAACAAGCAACGCCGAACCCTTGACAAGAAAGCCTCCACAAGGGACACAGAACAACGAGCAGGATACAACAAACACAAAACAGGTAACAAATTACATGCCAAATGATGATCTGAAAGTAGTAGCCATCATCACACGGAAGGGTGGGGCGGGAAAAACCACATTGACGAGAGCATTGGTCAGCGCCGCCATGGCGCGAGGCAAGCGGTGCCTCGTTTTTGACGCCGACCCACAGCAAGCATTGGCAAGATGGGCGAACAAACTTCAAATAGATGACCCCCTGTTCAACATTGAAGTACTGACAATGGTGAATGAACTCTCCGAAAAGACCGAAGCGGCTTATGAAAACGATACCGCCGACTTCATTTTCATCGACACGCTAGGGGCGGCGGGCGCTTGGGCTGATGACCTAGCTGTCGAAAGTGACGCTATTGTCGTTCCCATGATGCTGAGTGACGACGACCTCGAAATTACAACCGACACCTTCAATTGGTATGTTGGATTGCGCGAACGGGCCGAAGACCCCGAAGCCTTGCCAAGTTTCCATGTCGTTTTGTCAAATGTGCCAGCGCAGCAAAGCAAGTCCGAGTCGCGGATCGAACAGACAGCAATCTCACAATTTCCGGTCATGGACGACTACTTTATGCACCGGATACAGCACAAAGACGCATCGGCTGAGGGCTTCATCCACTATATCGCTGAAAATCGCCGCACCGGCCCCGGCCACTTGCGGGTTCAAGCAACTCGTTTCGATGAAGCGCTGGAAGAAGCCACATCTATTCTCGACGCCCTATTAGGGGAGACGAAGTAATGCCACGCAAAAAGAAGACCGCCATTCATGGCACAGACGCTGCTTATACATCTGACTTCTCTCAACCTCTGCCGACAAACAAGATTGAGCCAACCCCAGCACCAAGGCCGGAGCCCGCGCCGATCACGCCGGAAAAAGTCGTGCCAAAAACGACCAAGCCAAAGGACGCACAAGCAGCCTCGCCAATTGAAAAAGCCAAGCCCGTAGCAACGCGAGCCAGGAAGCCAACCGTTGACAAGCAGGTACGCACGGCAAAACTAGACACGTTAGAAAAACGTGAAATCGCATTGGCTGCGGCTGTCAAAATCGAACAAAACGACAGGCTGCTTACCTTGGAAGCAAAGGGCATATCAGCGAAAGACGCCATAACCATTGCTGGACGCAGAGCCGTCGAGCAATTTGTGCCGAAACCAGAATTTGTTGAAAAAACGGACGATGAACGGATGCCTATGCGCCAAGGCTACAAAAGCACAAAGCGCGTCCCTGCAGCGATGCTAGACGCGCTCCGCGACAAACACGATCCTCTGCGATTGTCATCTGACAGCGCCATGATGCGCGGCCAGTTCGAACCTCTTTTTTGGTCCTGTCTCGACGCTGTGATCAAAGAACTTAACAATAAGTTTTGAATCGGGCCGTGCAGTTCCACCACATTTAAGAACCCAGAGAAATACCGCGTGCAGCGCGGTATTGCATAGAACAAGAGACAACACGCCCTCCGCTTCGCTCTAGGCGCGTCGGCACGTTTCGAATTCATAATCCGCCTGCCATCCGGCCCCGGCTCTCAACAGGGGTTGTGATGTCGCGCAAGCGCGCCAGCCTCCGGGCAGAAATTCGGCTCCCCCACGCTGTGCGCGGTCCCCCCAATTTTCCGCCCTCCGGCCCCCTGTCTTCGATCCGTTTCCGGACGCAGGACGGGCTGCGCCCTCTCTGCTCTGTCCAGTCGAATGGCATGGGGCCATTCGGCTGGTCAGATCAGCCGAGGCTTCGCCACTGGCGGAAGGGGACACAAACCCCGATCACATCGCAAAAGGATTTGAACATGGTGCGAAAACCAAAGATTGAGGGAAAAGCAATTGCCCGCATTCTCGATGCCAAAACGCGGGACATCGTTGGATATCTCTACGAATGGAACACCGGCGCACGGCAGCCAATATGGAAAGATGATGTTGTACGAGAAGACGTGATCTACGATTATGCCTGATATGTTTTCCATGCGCAGCGAGGATGACGCCGTGGACGTTGGCGTCGTTTTCTCACCATCCCCCGAAACGCTACGCGTTTTTGGGGCCTCCTACATGCTGGATAAGGAAACCTCTGGCACGCTGAAGATCCTCGACCCACAAGGCGCAAACTACGCGACCTTCGATGTCTGGCAAGGCAAGTGGATCCTCGCTGCTGAACTAGACGCTTGACCTTCCAATTTCACTAGTAAAATGCTAGGCTGTCTCCGAAAGGATGCCAGCCTATGCGTTTCAGTAATCGCCTTGTTTCTCTGCTCGTCGCTGCCTTTGCCGCGTCTCCTGTCGTGGCATGGGAACACGATTTCACACGCGGCCTAGATCTCTACTCGACCACAGATAACGGGGCCACGATCCGCCTCATTTGCGATCCCAACCGCGTCTATGGTGGGACCGAAAGCATGGTTCTGATCGTCTTGGGTGGAAACTCGGATTTGACCACAACGGCCACACTTGCTTTTCCCAGTGGTCAGACCGTCTCCGCGCCGCTCGTGCATGGACGACTGGCAAAGCGGGACCTGGCTGAAAATATCTGGCAACCTATCATCGAGGGTCTGCGCAACACGGAACGTGTAGAACTGACCGTGGGCGATACAACCAGCACCTTGAACCTAGGCGACCCGCCAGCCTTCACCTGCATCTAAAAAAGCCCCCGCATCCATAATGGAAAGCGGGGGCAACGGCCGGTATCGGCCAACAGGGAGTTTCTTCAGCATAGAAGCGGAGCACGGGAATTCACAGCTCTTTCACCCAGCGCATCAGTAGGGCAGGGGCCTAAGCGGCCTCTGCAATATCTCCCGCGCGTTCCATCAGGTAGTCGGCGGCTCGTTGGGCCGCTGCTGCCGCTTTGACAACCGCCCGCTTGTCGTCGCGCAACACCTTCAACCACGACTGAACATAAGCTGCGCTGTCCTCAATATGGCCCGGCTGGAACCCAAGCTGCGCACCAATCATTGCAGAGGAAATTTCGGCCACCAATTCCTCCACCGCATAGACTGCATTGCCGAATTGCGATCCCGCTTTTTCCTTCGTTCTGTCACAACGACGCTTGTCGCCCGTTGCATGGGACTTATGCCGACATCGGCATAAGATCCATAATGCCGAGGTTCGGATTATGCCGCGCCGTTCCTCATAACCTGTTTTTCAGCGAGAAGACCGGCGCGGCGTGTCGGCATAATTCAGAGCGCTTCCAGGAAGGCGAGCAGCTCATCTCCCGGTC
>Ga0316204_10001493_pt1 | contig 62371 bp, 70 predicted proteins | sample 6monrhotite_MG_2_FD_205661 | JGI IMG/M metagenome (GOLD analysis project Ga0316204, IMG submission 205661) | Microbial mat bacterial communities from mineral coupon in-situ incubated in ocean water Damariscotta River, Maine, United States -... | ecosystem: Environmental > Aquatic > Marine >...
CCGCCTCCTGTTCCTTCAAAATCCCGATAATTTGTTCTTCTGTAAATCGACTGCGCTTCATAAATCCGTCTCCTGATTGGTGGACGGACTCTACATTAAACTGGAGGGAATTATGGGGAACACGTCAGGAACACGTCATATCGTCTGAGACAACAAACGCCTGATTCATTTTTATGCCGCTACCCATATCTATACCTTCGTTTATAGAATCGAATTAGTCACCAGCTTCACATCCCACATTTCAGTTATGAGAGTCGTTGCACCAAACCACCCGTCCGCGCTTGACCCAATAGTGGCTATGACAACCCTTTAGTTCGTGAATCGACGGGTGAATGGTGACGCGGGATAGCCAGTCAGTTTCAACAGTCCATCGTGGACGACGAGATTTACTGAGATTTAGCGCTACCATTTCACCGCATTCGTCAGGGCAAGGGAAACAAGCCCATTTCTTGAGCTCAGGCGTCCCGACAATAACAATTTCACCAGCCCTTAATTCATTTGCTATTGGACGATCATCCAAATACCGACCGACAAAATCAGGTCTTGGGATAGCGCGGAGGGTTACTAAGGCCTGACGGAAGACCCATTTGCCAACGCTTGAGATGAGATCAATCATAATGTTAAACCCCCGCTATATCAGGCCGAGAAATCTGGTGTCATCTGCCCTTCCCCACGAATGTGTTTGTGCACATACGGAGCACCAATCTTTTGACACTCCTTTGGGCCGTCTGTCGGTCCTTAAATGAAATTTTCGAACGACGTGACTGACACTTCCTTCGTCTCCTCTAAAGCCCTGCAGCCGATGCACAAGTTCTTGCAGCGCCATTGTCGCAACTTCAGTCGTAAAGAATGCCACCGCCGGAGCTGGATTGCCTTCTCCGGTAACGTAGGCTTCTTCTTTCAGCTTTTGGTATTGCTCAGGTAATTGCCGTTTCATGGATTCGTCGCGCGCGATGTTTACGTTTATGATCTCGCGGCAAATCAAACAAACCTCACCAGGTGAAACGACCGTAACCCGGCCATCGCATGCCAGCATTCTAGTCGGTTTGGTTTTAGTAAGTTCAATCGCGAGCCCCACATCAATAAGCGGAATGCCATAGTGGAACGGCACCTGATTTATAACTATGCGGCCGTCATTATCGTCCGTACATCCAAAAATAATGTCACAAGATTTCAGTGCCACATGGCATCGCCGGTCATCGACCCAATAAGGGTATTTTTTGACCTGGGTCCCAAGTGACATTTCTCTAATAACGCGTTCGGCAATATCTACTTTGTGCAAACCTAACGTAACGTCCTCGGGTTTCGAGCCGTGGACCCTATTGCGATTGGATTCTTCTATTGTGTCGGCATCGAACAAGGCAAGGAAACCGGGCCCTAGGCGGCCGATAAGCATATTTAATGCGCTGCCGGTGCCACCTAATCCTATGATGCCAATTCGCAGCATTGATAAATCCTGATTTAGCGCAGCGCCAAACGCCAAGGCTTGGCGGTCAAATGCTTCAGCGACTTTGTCAACCCCACGGTCACCATAGTGCATCCGAAAGCGCTCACCAAAGACACGAATCAGGTCGATATTTTTCTTCTGCACAGGGCTTTCCCATACACGCCCGACAATTCCGCCGTCGGAAGTCGCCACGAGACTAATGATCCTGGTACCAGTCCCGTTTCGATTATGCGCGAGTTGAGACCAATCCGTTTCGTTTCGATTATCCTGCTCGGAAAACCCCAAATAGCCTTCCGGATGGCAATGTATCACCCCCAGCGTCATATCTTTTTCCCTAGCGGATTTTAGGGCGCGAACGAATGAATCCATCTTCCACGTAATATGCCCGACCCCATGGGAGACAATTTCATCCGTCGGGATTGGGATTACTTCATGGGAAACATACTTTTGATGAGGCTCACCTGTCCAAGGGTCAGCAGGAATATCTGCATTACCGAAAAGGATATACGCCGCATGTTCAACGCCATCTCCCGGGAACAAGAGATTCTGAACCTCGAAATGATGTGGACCTAAAAAGGTAAGGCTATACATCGTCATGCCGCGATCTCCAGAGCGTGCTCCACACGTTTAAGCATGGTCCAGATACCATCCATGCCGGGGCGCCAGTCTTGGGAGTGGCGAGACCATCGTTGCCATTTTTGATTGGCAAATTGAAACGGCTGGTCAGCGGCACGCGGGAACGCGTTGTTTCTTTTCAAGCGTACCCAAGGGAGCAGATAGAACATATCCGGCGGGACCATCGGATATAGCGGAGGCAAAACAATAAGGATGTCGGCGCTTACTGCATCAAAATGGTCAGTCGGCAGAAGACGACCTTTAATAGTCACCCCATGCTGTCCGTCTGACGCGTTTTCTTCAAACTCGTACCCGCGTTCGCAAAGGTAAGCTTTGTCTCGCTCAGTAAGGGCCGTCATCACTCAACCCTCCGTCGTGGTCTTTTTACCGGTGAAAAATTTTTCCACACCAGGTTCATCCAGAGACACAAAATCGCGGTTCTCGATTTTCCGATCTTCTTCACCGCGAATTTCCTGCCAAACGTCAAATTCATCTGGATTGACTTCCGCAAGCTTCTTCAGCGTCAAACCGGTGATCTCGACCGCACCCCACTCAAATCGGCGTCCATCAAGTTCAAATCTGAAGGAACGATCGCTGTTGAAGGTGATGAAGCGCTCCAGGCCACGGCGACGCAAATCAACGGATTCGTCCAGACGTATTTCTTCGAGCATTCCATCGTTTAAGACCTGAAAGATAAGATAGTCTTCCGGCGGCCTGAGGCGTGCCTTGGTTAATATCTGGCGTCCAATGATGACCGGATCATTGAATTTATAGGTTTTTTGATTGACCCGGATTCGGTACTTGCGCCCGGAAGGAACTTCCACTCCCTCCAGGGCACATGCTTCAATGTCGATAAATTCCTCATCAACAATCGAGTTGTTATTAATTCCGTCCATCGTCATTTCTCCTTTCTGACGCCTTTGAAGGGCGTCTTTGACGACGTTTTCACGTCCAAAAATTTGCCGGTTGCGGTATCCCGCTTTACGTAATTACCGGCGGGTGTCTTGGTTTGAGAGCGACCCTTCACCGCGCCTTTGCGGTGTCCGTCGCCTGTTGGTGGATTAGTAGCCATTGTTACTTCCTTTCAATAAAAAAGGGACCGAATCCGGTCCCCATCAGCCTTTCGGCGGAAATGGATCATTTCCATGAGAGTCGCGCTCCCGGATACGGCCATCGCGGCCGTGAATAAAGAGCTCTGAATCCTGATTGCGGGAAACTTCTCTTCCCCGGTCAATCGCGTCTCGTTGCGTTTGATGAACAGAAGAAGCTTTGCTTCCACCGGCCGGTTTAACCGCCCATCCATCAGGGTGAGGGACTACATGCTGATTTCTCTTGGTCACTATTTTGTCCTTTCTGTTTGACTATGTTGCTCGTTTAACTTGACCCGAAGACTCGACTGTGATTCGATGGGGTGTTTCACGAGTTAGACACACTGATAACACAGACCGTTTCATTTGTTAAACACTTTTTTCATTAATTAGACACATGGTGGGCTATGGCAAGTATTTCATTCGAAGAATTGGGCCGAATGTTGTCGCAACAACGTGGTAGCATGGGAATTCGTGCCGCGGCAGCTGAAATAGAAATCAGTCCAGCGACACTTTCACGGCTAGAAAGAGGCCACGTGCCAGACGTTGTAACGCTTAGGAAGATTTGTGATTGGTTGGAAATTAGTCCCAACGATGTATTAGGCTTTGGTCCTCAAAAATCAGAAGACGAAGTTGCCGCGCAGATTACATTCAAAAATAAAAAGACCTTGGATCCAAACACCTCAAAATCGTTATTAAACATGATAGAGGCTGCCCACAAAGTATTTGAAGAAGACATACAGGTTGAAGGCCATTGAAATTACGTCATGGCTTCAAATCCCAAAGCGAGAAACGTTCTGTTGAAATTAGGCGGAAACTGGGCTTGCGTGAGATTGATCCGTTGTTATCTACCGACCTAGCTTTAGATATGGGCGTAATGCTGCGTTCGGCACTAGAAATCCCTGACTTATCAGATGCTGACCTGAAACAGTTAACAAAAACGGACCCTGATAGTTGGTCCGCGTTCACCCTGCGTAAGGGGAACAAGCATTTAATTGTTTATAATACTGCTCAATCCACACCTAGAGTTAATAGCGTAGTAATGCATGAACTTGCGCATATTACGTTAGGCCATCAGCTTGCTGACGTCCTTTCTAGTGACGAAGGTCATTTAATCGTTAGTCATTACAACCAAGAACAAGAGAGTGAGGCCGATTGGCTGGGGTCTACACTTTTATTGCCCCGACCTGCATTGTTATGGATGAGAAAGAACAAGATGACCGAAATCAATGCAGCAAAACACTTTAAGGTTAGCTCTAGTATGCTCAGTTGGCGAATTAAGATGACTGGCATTGACCATCAGTTGAGCAACCGGCGAAAAAAGTACGGTTAAAACTTCCCGATTCAAAAACAATACTCGCTAAGCGTCAGTGCATTGAAAAAGCCATGCGTCCGATTCGGTGGATTTCTTTTTTCCAACACCAGTCTTTTTCCCAAGTTCCCGTATACGTATACAGGCAAGGGACAATCCCCACATTTTCTGAAACATTAGCGACCTCAGGCAACCATACCTATAGGGGCTGGCATCAATGTTTAAAGAAAGTTCCTTTAAAGGACATCCGTATACGTCAGGTGTGTTTGTGCGGATTTTGAGCCCTATACGTTACGTGTACGGCGAGATTAAAGGCACCTTCCAAAATTACCGGCTTTTCGCATTTTTGCACGTAACGTAGCGCCTACGTTACGTGGTGGCGGTACATTACGTGGTTCCTGTATTTCTTACGTACGATTCGAGTGGGGCGGAATCCCGTATACGGAATTTTCCGGCTTCAACACGTAAACGTTTACGTAAACGTGTTTGAACCGGAAACGGCGGGCGCGATATTCGTATACCCGATTCGGCGAACTGGAATCCCTAGGCGGTGAATGGGTACGGGTACAACTATTTTCCCTTTAAAGGGAACGGAGCAAAAAAATGAAAAACAGCATTATTCCTTTAAAGGAACGCGATGCCTTTAAAGGCGGGTATCCCTTTAAAGGCATTCGACGGCGTTTGCGGGTTCAGGGTATTCAATTGCCTAGGAGATCACCGAGGGGGATGTCTTTTCGAAGCCTAGCGGCGGCGATCTCTTTAAAGAAATTGCTCTTTGAAAGGCTGAGAGGCGAATCCCTTCACTAGCGAAAGGCCACTAGGGCGTGAGTCGAGGCGAGGTCCCTAGGGGCCAAACCCTAGTGATTGATCCCTAGGGTTTGAGACAGATGGCAACGACATACGGCAGAATCAATCAATCGAACAAACGACAGGACAACCTTTAGGCATCATGACGACGGAAACGACCCTTAAGGCCAATATCCCACCCCGCCGCTACCTCAACCGTGAGGAAGCGGCGGGGTGGATTGGGGTGTCCGTCGATACGTTCATGACCTTTGGCATCCCCTATAGCGATCTCGGGCCGCGCTGCAAGCGCTGGGACATTGTTGATATCGAAGGCTATCTCAATGATAATAAATCCTGCGACAGCGCCCGAACCTCTGAAACACCGAGGAGAAGGCAAATATGCGACTCTTTAAGCGCAAAGGCTCACCCAAATGGTGGGCAACTTGGAACGACCAGAAGGGTCGAAGACAGCGCAAGAGCACTGGGACTGACGATAAGGACATAGCCCAAGCCCTTGCCGCCAAATGGCAACAGGAGAGCTTTATGGAGCATCATTTCGGCGTTATCCCCGATGTTCCTTTCCGCGACGCCCTGTTGCGCTATGCGAAAGCAAAGAAACGGGAACATCCCAATGGTTATAAAGGAAGCCATCAGTACCAGTTGCAAATGATTTTGGATGAATTCGGCGCGTATATGCTGACCGAAATCGATGCCAAACTGATACGGGGGTTTGCCGATAAACGGCGTGAAAAAGTAAAGGAAGCGACGTTGCACAGGGACCTCGCTGTCCTTAAGGCAATTTTGAACAAGGCTAAAAACGAAGATGACTTGGTGACATTGCCGGTATTTCCAAAAGTAAAACTGCCTAAAGGCCGTACACGTTGGTTGACGTTGGCGGAGGAACACCGGTTATTGAACGCCGCACCAAAACGGCTAAAGCTTTTGATTGCCTTTGCCCTTGATACGGGCGGAAGGCGTTCGGAGTTGTTCAAGCTTGATTGGCGCTATGTGGACTTGCCCAATGGTCGGGTAACGTTCATTGAAACCAAGAACGGTGAAGACCGCTCGGTTAGGCTCACAGAACGTGCTCTGCACATTCTGTTGGCGATTGGCCCCAAGGATAGCGGGCCTGTGTTCACCTACAACGGAAAGCCCTTAAAAGACGTGAAAACGGCTTATGACCGTGCCCGCAAGAAAGCGGGTTTGGAAGATGTACGTTTTCATGATTTACGCCACACGTTTGCCTCACGTCTCGTACAACAGGGTTTGCCCTTGTACGATGTGATGCACATGACCGGGCACAAATCTTTGACCATGGTACAGCGATATTCACACCTCGCACCTGAGTTTCAGGAGCGTGCGATTGTTGCGCTTAACAGCTATGGGCACGATTTGGGCACACTCGGGCTGGAAAGCCCAAAAGAAGACGAGACCTTAGACGGACAAAACCCCAAGGTTTCCCTTGGGGTTTTGATGGTGGAGCCGAGGGGAATCGAACCCCTGACCTCAACACTGCCAGTGTTGCGCTCTCCCAACTGAGCTACGGCCCCATAAGCGGTTGGTGACAGTCCGGGTGTCACCGGAGCGGAAAATACGGTGGCTTTCCCGTCATTGGCAAGCAAAAACCGGTTTGACGCACAAATATGTTGGCGGTCCCGGTCAGTCCTTGTCGTCTTCGATGCCGAGGTCGATGTGTTCCTTAACTTCCGACATGTCATCATCGTCGACCCCCAGGTCTGATGCGTCTTCGATCAGATCATCGTCATCGTCATCGTCATCGATATCGTCAATATCATCGTCTTCGATATCGTCAATATCATCCAGATCATCAGCGTCATCGACAGCGGCCGGCGTTGCCACCACTGTTTTGGTTTTTTCCACTGCCAGCTTGCGACCCTTGGTCACCGGCTCAACGATTGTCTCACATTTCGGACAGGCGGGCGGGCTTCGTTTCAGGTCATAAAACGGGGTATCACATTCCTGACAGACGTGCTTGTTTCCTAATTCAGGTTTGGCCACACTCTTTTCTCCGACTGAATCATCTAACTGTTGAAGTGCCGTTTGCCATTTTCGGAAGCTCCTGTCAAAACCAAAAATGCGGTTTTTGTGATTTTCGTTACATCCGCCTGTTCCGGTCGGCGCCTCGTGACGGTACAATGTCTGTTCCCGTGCCGAAAACCGTGATACAGAGCGGCGCGTATTCGGGCCAGATTCGATCGGCCTTCAGGCCATGCAAGAGGATCATCTTTTGAGTGTTATCAGGTCACATAAATCTTCGTCATTGTCGGGGCAGGTCAGGGTTCCCGGCGACAAATCGATCTCTCATCGTGCGTTGATGCTGGGGGGTGTCGCGGTTGGCGAAACCTGTATTGACGGTTTGCTCGAGGGGGAAGACGTGCTGGCGACAGCGACGGCCATGCGGGCTCTCGGGGCTGATGTGCGACGCGACGACACCGGAATATGGCGGGTTGTCGGATGTGGCGTCGGTGGATTACACGAACCCGCACAGGTGCTGGATATGGGAAATTCCGGGACGGCTGTCCGCCTGTTGATGGGGCTGGCAGGCGGACAGCAGATGTGTGTTACCTTCACGGGCGACGCGTCACTGTGCCGCCGACCGATGGACCGCATCATGACGCCGCTGCGGCAAATGGGAATTGAGTTTACATCCCGGCACGGTGGACGGTTGCCAATCACCACTCGCGGACCGGAAACGGTAATGCCAGTCAACTATACGCTACCGGTGGCGTCTGCACAGGTCAAATCAGCCATCTTGCTGGCCGGCTTGAATGCGCCCGGTCGGACCACAGTGATTGAACCGCAACCGACGCGGGACCATTCTGAACTGATGTTGCGGCATTTTGGTGCCGAGGTTCTGGTCGATGATCTCGAGGATGGCTCGCGCAGAATTACCCTGCATGGGCAGCCAGAGTTGATGGCCGCAGATATCGTTGTCCCGGGTGACATCTCCTCTGCGGCATTTCCGATGGTAGCGGCGTTGCTGGTGCCGGGCTCGCACGTGAAGCTGACCGGCGTCGGCGTGAACCCCCTCCGGGCGGGGTTGATTGCGACCTTGCACGAAATGGGAGGGGACATTTCGGTGGAGAACCAGCGCGGCGGTCAGGGAGACCCATTGGCCGATCTGGTTGTGCGTGCCAGCTCATTGCGTGGGGTTGATATACCGGCAGAAAGGGCACCGTCAATGATTGATGAATATCCTGTGCTGGCGGTTGCGGCGGCGCTGGCAAGCGGATCCACTCGGATGACCGGCCTGGCGGAATTGCGGGTCAAGGAAAGCGATCGTCTGGCCGCCATGGCGCGCGGACTGACGGCGGTCGGGGTGGCAGTCGTGGAGACCGAAGACAGCCTGACCATTCATGGTACCGGCACGTCACCACGCGGGGGCACTATGATTGCCGCCGACCTTGATCATCGCATTGCGATGGCGTTCCTGATTATGGGCATGGTCAGTGAACAGCCCGTGATGATCGACGACGGCTCACCAATTGAAACCAGCTTTCCCGGATTTGTTGAGTTGATGAACCGGCTGGGCGGTGATATGGGAAACCCCGGATAGGGTTTGCTTGGCAGGGGATCGGGCAGTGATCATTGCGATTGATGGGCCGGCGGCGGCCGGAAAGGGTACGCTGGCGAGGCGTCTCGCCAGTCACTTCGGGTTGGGGTATCTCGATACCGGCCTGTTATACAGGGCCGTTGGTAAAAAAGTGATCGACCAGGGCGGGGTTCCGGACGATCCTGAATTTGCGACCGCGATCGCCGAAGCATTGAATTCCCGCGATCTGGACGTCGAGGGATTGCGGACGGAAGTGGTTGGTCAGGCTGCGTCAATGGTATCGGCAGTTCCGGGTGTCCGGTCCGCACTATTGCAATTCCAGCGTGACTTTGCCAAGTCACCGCCGGAGGGGATGAACGGAGCCGTTCTGGACGGGCGGGATATCTGTACGGTGGTCTGCCCTGACGCAACGGTCAAGCTGTTCATAACCGCAAGCGCGGAAGTCCGGGCTGAACGGCGATTAAAGGAGTTGCTTGGTCGGGGCAGTGAAGCTATATATGCCCGCGTTCTGGAAGATATGAAGGAGCGTGATGCCCGGGATTCGTCTCGCGCGACCGCTCCTTTGGCGCCGGCAGCCGACGCCCGGGTTCTTGATACCAGTGATCTGGACGCTGGACAGGCGTTTGACGAAGCGCTTGAATTTATCAATACCAGAATTTGAAGAGGCCTCTCGTAGGGGTCCGTTTTTCACCCCACCTGTTCCGGCGGATCGCCGGGCGGGATGGATTTGGATCAATTTTGAGACCGCTGGAACCAACCGGTCGGCCAGAAATATGAAGAAAGGTGTTATATGATGGCGATAGCCACTGAAACCGCAGCAGGCGGTTCCGACCTGCCCCCCGTTACCGAGAATTTTGAAGATCTTTTCAATGAAAGCTTTGGCGAACAAGGCTTTGAAGGGCGCGTGATGAAAGGCATCATCCTCGCGATTGAAAATGATGTTGCCGTTGTTGATGTCGGACTGAAATCCGAAGGCCGCGTCCCGGTCAAGGAATTCGGGACTCCGGGTCAGGACCTGGAACTGAAAGTTGGCGACGAAGTCGACGTTTATGTCGAGCGTTATGAAGATCGTGAAGGCATGATCCGACTGAGCCGCGAAAAAGCGCGCCGGGAAGAAGCCTGGATCGAACTTGAAAAATCATTCAACGACAGTGTCCGCGTGAACGGCGTGATTTTTGGTCGGGTCAAGGGTGGCTTCATCGTTGATCTGGCGGGGGCGGTTGCCTTCCTGCCAGGCTCGCAGGTGGACATTCGTCCGGTCCGTGACATCGGACCGTTGATGGGCACCCCACAGCCGTTCCAGATTCTGAAAATGGATGCGCAGCGCAACAATATTGTTGTTTCCCGTCGTGCCGTCCTGGAAGAAAGCCGCTCGGAAGCCCGTTCGGAACTGATTTCCAAGTTGACAGAAGGCCAGGTTCTTGAAGGCGTGGTTAAAAACATCACCGATTACGGCGCATTTGTAGACTTGGGTGGTGTCGATGGATTGCTGCATGTGACGGATATCGCCTGGAAACGCATCAATCACCCCTCCGAGGCCTTGCAGATTGGCGAGACCATCAAGGTGCAGGTAATCCGTTTCAATGCCGAGACCCAGCGCATTTCGCTTGGCATGAAGCAGCTTGAAGCCGATCCGTGGGAAGGTGTGGGGGCCAAGTACCCGACCGGGACCCGCTTTACCGGACGCGTTACCAATATTACAGACTATGGCGCATTTGTAGAGCTTGAAGCCGGTGTCGAAGGCCTTGTCCATGTATCAGAAATGAGCTGGACCAAGAAAAACGTGCATCCGGGCAAGATTGTTTCGACGTCCCAGGAAGTTGAAGTCATGGTGCTGGATGCCGATCCGGAGAAGCGCCGGATTTCGCTGGGTCTGAAACAGTGTCTGGATAATCCTTGGGATTCATTTGCTGCCCGCCATCCGGCCGGAACGGAAGTCGAGGGCGAAGTCAAGAACATCACCGAATTCGGGTTGTTCATCGGCCTTGAAGGTGAAATCGACGGCATGGCTCACCTGTCCGATCTGAGTTGGGACAAGACCGGTGAGGAAGCCCTTGCTGACTATAACAAGGGTGACACGGTCAAGGCCAAGGTGCTGGATGTGGACGTTGAAAAAGAACGCATCTCACTTGGTGTGAAACAGCTCAAGGAAGACCCCTTTGAATCCGGAATTGACGGCCTGAAAAAGGGTGCCGTTGTGACGTGTACGGTGACAGCGATCGTGGATAACGGGATTGAGGTCTCGATCAATGATCAGGCTCAGGGCTTTATCCGAAAATCTGAATTGAGCCGAGACCGTTCAGAACAGCGTCCCGACCGTTTTGCTGCCGGTGAAAAGCTGGATGCCAAAATCACCCAGATTGATAAATCTGGTCGGCGCTTGACGCTGTCCGTCAAGGCGTTGGAAGCACAGGAAGAAAAGGCTGCCATGCAAGCGTATGGATCTTCTGACTCTGGTGCGTCACTTGGTGATATTCTTGGTGCAGCGTTGGCAGAAAAAGCCGTGGCTGCCAATGTGGAAGAACAGAAAGAAGAGAAAAAGCCGGCGAAAAAAGCAGCGGCGAAAAAGAAAGCGGACGCTGATGAAAAGCCTGTAAAAAAAGCAACCGCAAAGAAAACAGCCAGCAAAACCAAGGCTGACACAACTGCGCCTGACGGCGACGACGCGTAGAACGGGGATTACGGCACTTCCCGATTGGCGGGAAGTGCCGTAAGTGTTTGATCAATGTCGATCCAAGCAGATGCAATTGTAGACCGGCGCCGCCTGAAGCGGCGTCTGGTTTTTTGGCGCATTGTCGGCGTTAGCGCCATTGCCTTGGCCATCGCGTTGATTGTCGGACGGTTTGCCGGTTTTTCGGCTGACAAGGCTCACATCGCCCGAATCGCTATAGAGGGTATTATTCTGGATGACACCTATCGCGATGACGTTTTACGTAAGATCGCCGAAGATCAGAATGTGAAGGCATTGATCGTTACTATTGACAGCCCCGGTGGAACATTTGTTGGCGGCGAATCACTGTTTCATCAATTACGGAAAATTTCCGCAGACAAGCCTGTTGTTGCATTGATGGGCGGCACGGCAGCATCGGCGGCCTACATGACGGCGATCGCTGCCGATCAGGTTTTTGCGCGGGCGGGAACTTTGACGGGTTCGATTGGCGTCATCATGCAGACAGCTGACATCACGGAACTCCTGAAAACCCTGGGTATCAAGCCGGAAATAATAAAGAGTGCGCCCCTGAAGGCGCAACCCAACCCGATGGAACCCTTTAGCGAAAACGCAAGAGTGGCAACCAGGGCTGTCGTCATGGATTTCTTTGAACAGTTTGTCGATATGGTGGCAGAGCGGCGCAATCTGACGCGTCCTGCCGTTTTGGCACTTTCGGATGGTCGGGTGTTTTCCGGACGACAAGCCATGGCCAATGGTCTCGTTGACGCGGTCGGTACGTTGGAAGATGCCCGCACCTGGCTTTTTAAAACTCGGCAAGTTTCCACTGAATTACCGGTCATCGATGTAGAAATTGCACCGGAGCGCGCGCCGTGGCGTGACATCGTCGGCGGTGTAATTGGAAAAAGTCTTCTTTCAGAACGACTTAGACTTGACGGCATCATTTCTCTTTGGCACCCTGCTTTAGGCTTGTGAAGGCGGCTTGCCAAAATGGCTTGGTTCGTTGCAAAATGAACTGGTATGTGTAGGAGCGTGTATGACAAAATCCGAACTGATAGCGCTTCTGGCGGCCGAAAACCCGCTGTTATATCAACGCGATGTCGAGCGCATTGTTACCACGATATTCGAAGAAATTACGGCGGCACTTGCTGATGGAGATCGGGTTGAGCTGCGTGGTTTTGGGGCATTTTCAGTAAAAGAAAGACGAGCCAGGACCGGTCGAAACCCGCGAACGGGGGAAGCTGTCAGCGTTGACGAAAAATTCATTCCCTATTTCAAAACAGGAAAGCAGCTCCGGGATCGCTTGAATACGGGTAATTGAGCCGTTGGGTAATTTGCCCTTCTCGCATTGGGGACGCGTTCATTGAGTAAATTTCTGTCACTGTTTTTTGCGGTGCCGCTGGCGTTGGTGATGGTTGTTTTTTCACTGATAAACCGACACTTCGTCACGCTCAGTTTCTGGCCGTTCCCGATGACGGTGGAAATGCCACTGTTTGCGCTGATTCTCGTGACGCTGGCAATCGGCGTGTTGTGTGGCGGATTGGCGGCCTGGATAGCGGCGGGAAAATCGCGTAAGCGAGCCCGGGAACTGAACCATCGCCTGGACGCAGCTGAACTGGATCTGCGTCACCTGGAAGAGCAAAACGCCCGGTTGCAAGCGGAGCAGCAGGAGGTCCGGCGTGATGTGCAAAAAAATAACCTTTTGCCACCTGCCGATGCTGCCTGATCATGAAGGTGCTGGGGGCGGCCGAGGTTGGCGAATTGCTCGATTACGGGTCATTGATCAATGTGATCGATGATGCGTTTGCCGATGGTGTGGAAATGCCAACCCGGCATCATCATACCATACCGGCAACCGGAGGTCGCGATGCCACCCTGTTAGTGATGCCGGCATGGGACCGTGATAAATACATTGGCGTCAAAACAGTGTGCGTGATGCCGGACAATGCCAATCAGGGCATGGCCGCTGTGCAGGCGACCTATCAATTGTTTGACCGCCGAACCGGACAGCCACTTGCCTTGCTGGATGGTCCGGAACTGACCGCTCGGCGAACGGCATCTGCGTCCGCGCTGGCGGCAAGATATCTGGCGCGTGAAGAATCGTCCCGATTACTGATGATTGGCACCGGTGTTCTGGCGTCGCATCTGATCCGTGCGCATGCCGCGGCGCGTCCTTTGGAACACGTTTTTATCTGGGGCCGAAACCCGGACAAGGCAAAAAAGATCGCGGCACTGTTTACGGATGATGGTTTTACGGTCGAAGCCGTATCGGACCTGGATACGGCCGTTGCATCCGTTGATATCATCAGTTGTGCAACGCTTGCACTCGACCCCCTGATCAGGGGAAATCTTCTGATTGAGGGTCAGCATGTTGACCTGGTCGGAGGATTTACCCCACTGATGCGGGAAGCAGATGATGACGCCATCCGCAAAGCCCGGGTATACGTGGATACGCCAGGTGCGTGTGAGGAGGCAGGCGATATAAGCCAGCCACTGACCACTGGCGTTCTGACATTGGCAGACATTCAGGGCGATCTGTTTTCCCTGTCGCAGGGGCGTGTGCCCGGACGCCAGTCGGCAGCAGAAATCACCTTGTTCAAATCTGCTGGTTGCGCGCTGGAAGATCTTGCCGCCGCTCGACTGGCCTACCATCGATCTGGGAAATCTGAATAAAAATGCTGCACTCAAGCAGTGCAGCATTTTTGCAGCAATTTCATATAAATCAACAGGGTAGAGATTAGAGCACTTCCGGCAATTTTTGAATCGCCGGAAGTGCTCTAACTCATTGATATACCCGCAAAGCCACGTTCGCGAATGAACCTATTCGCTCCGGTTTTGCTCTAGATTTCAGGTGCCGGTATATGGTTCTGACGGCAGGCAGCAACCAGGGTATTGCGCAACAAACAGGCAATCGTCATCGGGCCAACGCCACCGGGGACGGGAGTGATCGCGCCGGCAACCTTGCTGGCGTCGGCAAAATCAACGTCACCGACCAGACGGGTCTTGCCTTCGCCTTTTTCAGGCGCGTCTATCCGGTTGATGCCAACGTCAATGACCGTCGCACCCGGTTTGACCCAGCTTCCCTTTACCATTTCCGGTCGCCCCACCGCTGCCACCAGAATGTCTGCCTCGCGGCATCGGGTTTCCAGGTCGTGCGTGCGCGAATGGGCAATTGTGACGGTGCAGTTTTCGGCCAGCAGTAAGGCCGCCATCGGCTTGCCGACGATGTTCGATCGCCCCAGAACGACCGCCCTTTTCCCGGACAAATCACCGAGCGTCTGTTTCAGCATCAGAATACAGCCATATGGCGTGCACGGGACCATCGCGTCGGTACCCGTCCACAATCGCCCGACATTGTTGACATGAAATCCATCTACATCCTTGTCCGGATGAATCGCCGCGAGAACTTTACTTTCATCAATATGATCGGGCAGTGGGAGTTGCACCAGAATGCCGTGCACGGTGTCATCTCCATTGAGTTGATCAATCAGGAAAAGCAGGTCCTGTTCAGGTGTGTCACGACCCAGGCGATGTTCAAAACTTTGCATGCCGGCATCGACGGTCTGCTTTTCCTTGCTTCTGACGTATACCTGACTGGCGGGGTCGTCCCCCACCAGTACCACCGCCAGCCCCGGCGTCAGATTATGAAGGGCGTCGAGCCGGGTAACTTCTTCGGCAACGCGTTGGCGAAGGTCGGCGGCAAACTTCTTGCCGTCTATGATGGTCGATTCTTGCATTTTCTCCCTATTCTTTCTGCAGATTGCGGGCCCATGCCAGCAGGTTCGTAAACCTGTCATCGGCATTCCCTGTTATGGATACAGTTTTGTTGCGGGCCCTTGGGCCAAGTTGCAGTGAAAGCGCTGATTTGGGGATCCGCCATTGTTTCGCAAGATACTTGATCATGGCGTGATTGGCCCGGTCATTTTCCGCGATCGCCGTCACGGCGACCCGAACCTGGCTGTTACCATTGGCATCGGCAACGATACCATCAATCCGGTCTGCCGCCGCACCTGGCGTCAAGCGAACCGACACCAGAACGCCGGTGCCGGATTTTTTGAAGGGCCATTGAACATTATCCAATGTTATAGAGAAGCCTGCCAATGACGCCACGCACAAAGATGATGCCGAGAATGAGCGCCATCGGCGACAGGTCCAGGCCGCCAAGATTTGGCAGGATGCGCCGGATTGGCGTCAACAGCGGTTCGGTCAGCCGGTGTACAACGTCGCCAACCATCTGGATAAACCGGTTGTAGGAATTAACGACATTGAAGGCGACCAGCCAGCTTAGAATTACGCTGATCAGGATCACCCATACATACAGGTCGAGTACGATCAAAATAACTTGGAGCAGCGGCCCCAGCACGATATCCATGGCAATTCGCCGCCCTGTTGATTGAAGCTGGCCATAAGGTAGCCGTGACGTCCGCCCTGTGCAAGAGGTGGAAAGAAATTTCAGTCCTCGGCATCTTGACAAATGACGTCCTGGAATCCCATTATCCGGCTGCCCGTTCGGGTGCCCAATGTGACGGGGCCGTAGCTCAGTTGGGAGAGCGCGTCGTTCGCAATGACGAGGTCAGGGGTTCGATTCCCCTCGGCTCCACCATTATAACCCCTTGAGAAATCAAGGAGTTTTCGTTTTCGGGATTTTCGTGTAGCGCGACATTTGGTTTTGGAGCCAGCGACACATGGTTCTGGAGCAAAAAATTAGCGAAAATTTGTCTCAGCAACGGCTGGTAATTGCCCAATTTAATGACCGCTTAATCACCATCAGTTAATCCCGCCATAATTAATGTCGCCGAAGCAACGCGATCACCGATTTTTTTAATGTTTAGTCTCATGGACACAGACCGCTTTCCCCACTCTCCGTTCTGCAATATTTGAATTTGTTCAGGAGAGAGTGTACCTTCGGGAACCGACACCTTCAGCTCTTCACCAGTCCCGATGTTCAATAGTCTTAGCCGAAACCCACCGGCAACGAGCCCAGAATCCACACTGAGAATTTTGAAATTCGCATCGAGTCTCGTTTCAATAGCCGTTTGACGAGGATTCCTAACAACTGTCTTTGCATCTTGACCGTCGATCAATATCTGGCCATCAACGACCAACGCATCCTCCGGGCTCAACCGTTTCAATAAGGCCCCTTGAAACGCCTCAACTCTTTCAACTTGGGCCCGGACGTTTTTGTTGTCCTCTGCAATCTCTCGTATGATGTCGTAACGTCGAATTTCCTCTTCAGTCTTCCGAAGTTCTATATCCAATTTTTTCTCTGCGACCTGTGTCTGGAGGTAGGAATCCCATGCGTATGTCCCCGCCACCAATGCGGCAATCGCCGTTACGGAAAACACTACTTGCCGTCCAGTCATCTTCATCATCATCTGCTTCGCTATCTCAGTGAGTTGCGGACCAAGATCGGACAAAAACTGGGTCGAATGCCCGGCCTCAAATTGAACCACCAATTCTGTAACCGCTCGGTCTTCCGTAGACAATCTACGTGTCGCACTTCCGTATTTGGCTTCGGCATATGCGCGGTTGACAACTTTTTGGAGTTCAAGGAGGCCCGGCATGATCCGCGTCGGGACGCCGCCATCAAAATGCTCTCCACGGATGATGAACTCAAAATTTGGCCATCCGACAAACGCGATACCCTGCCCTTCATCCCATTGGCCCATCTGGGCAATCTCAAAGACACGAAAAAGGTCCTCTTCGTTCCGAATTTCGACATCTGCCATGGTATCCCTCAAGCACTAACAATCCAATACACATAAGCATGGCGATACCAGTCTCCGGACCAATCACACTCACTGTGGGTTGAATTGTTGGCTACTTTTAATGCGGGAGTCAAATTTGGCGATCCACGCGTAGACATCGGCATCACGAAATAATCACCTCCCCCACCTTCTTCGCCCCGGCCTTGGCGATCGAATAGGTCGTTTCAACCGCCTCGATGTCGAAGTCCTGGAAGATGTCGCGGACTTCCGGAGTGTCATTCAGGCTCATCAGGAAGCGGCCCTTTATTCTGGAGAGGATCGTCGCCAGGCGGGTGAAATCTTCCCGTTTGAACAGTTCACGGCCGTAATCGGATTCGCAGCCGTAATAGGGTGGATCCAGATAGAACAGCGTCATCGGTTTGTCGTAGCGTTGGATAAATTCGCCGAAATCGAGACATTCAATCACAACGCCCGACAGCCGCTCATGCAGGGTGTCGAGCATGGGCCCCAGTCTGTTCAGATCGAACCGGCCCGGACGGTCGGCCGAGACGCCGAAATTGACACCGGAGACCTTGCCGCCGAAAGCCGTCCTCTGCAGGTAAAGGAATCGCCCGGCCCGCTCCAGATCGGTCAGGGTGGCAGGATCTGTCCTGACCAGCCGCTCGAACTCCTTTCGCGATGTGATCTGGAATTTGAGGGTGTCCATGAATTGCGGATAGTGGCGCTGCAGAATCCGGAAAAAGGTGGCTACTTCGCCATTAAAATCGTTGATCACTTCTGATTTCGGCTTGCGGGTGCGTTTCAGGAACACGCCGCCCATGCCCGCGAAAGGCTCGGCATAGGTGATCTGGGCGATTGCATCGATCCGTCTGACCAGCCGTCGCGCCAGGTTACGTTTACCACCGATGTACGGGGCGGCGGGCAGCGCCGGTTCGACCGGCATCATCTTTTCAGAATTCGACATTTCCTGTTTTCTCACTCAAACTGACCCCGCCTGTGATCGCAGGTGGCGGGACGGCCAAAATCAGGCCAATGGTGGTCGTGAGGGCTCCTGTCCCTCGGTTCGGGCTGGTGAGACAGCCCGGCCCCCGCCCGGTCATCTGTGTTTGACCTCCGCATGGATGGCAGTGGTGAATCCCGCCGCCGTCATCTCATGGGTTACCTTGTTCATGACCCATTCCGCCGAATCGACGACCGGATGCAGCCCGGCAACGCGTAGTGCCGTTTCGGCGCTCACCGGGCAGTCCGGCAACCGTCACCTCCAGCGTCGCCGCACCGCGCGCCTGCGCCGCCAGTTTTCGAGTGTCTGATTTTCGATATTATGATTGACCATACAGAGGATCATGAATGAATACTATAGTGTGGAGGCAGAAAATCGAAAATCCAGGGCATATCACAGACGAAACTGATTCGCTCTCTGACGGAAAAGTTTATTGAAAACAAATTATGCACGACAAATTTGCAATAAGAGTGTAACGTAAAAAGCCGAATAATAAACATCCAAAAACAATCATGAGATGGGATGCGGTTTTCGGTGATCGCGGTAAATTGATTGCACGGCGCTTCAATTCGGTTTCCCCGCCTGCTAGGGTTCGTGCATGGCATCGGTACTGATCATGGAAGATGACGACCTGTTACGAACTCATTTGAGCGAAGGGTTAACGGCGGCCGGCCATCGGGTGATCGAGGCGGAAAATGGGAAAAGCGGCCTCGGTCTTTTTCGGTCCAGCCAGCCGGATATTGTGCTGACGGACATTGTGATGGAGGATGGAGAAGGTATTGAGTCAATCATGGAAATCCGTCGGTGGGCCCCTCATGTACCTGTCATCGCCATGTCAGGAAATTCGCAATACCTCTCTAACAGCTCCAAGCTCGGTGCCACCCACACATTATTGAAACCTTTCCGTATGGCGGAACTGCTGGCGTTGTTTGATCGGGCGATCAGTTCCCGGCAGACGGGCTGAGCAGCTCTTTCATTTTCGGAAGAAAACTTGCGCTCGGAACAGCAAAACCGCGTTCCGAAGTTCTCTTTTTCAGAGAACCTGCGTGAATTCCGATCAGACGAATTTCCCCGGGCGTTCGTTCATACAATATTGGCGAACCTGAATCGCCAGGCAAAACCTTGCAGTCGTGTGTAATCAGAGGTCGTCGGGGTTCAAATCGCCAGACCGGGCACCCCGGGTCAGCCGTCAGAAGATCCTTTGAATCGATGCTGTATCCCGCCTGGATAAATTTGGTGTCTGCCTTGCGTAATGCCGCGAGCTCATTCGATGTGAGGAGAATGGGGAGGATAACCCCCGTGACCGGAACAGGGTCCTTCAAAAGGATGACCAGAGCCCAATCCCGGTTGGTCTTGCCGCGGACTTTCGGGTTATTGGACGCAAATCCCTGCGCAATGTAATAATTTTCCACACCTGACGAAAATACCGATTTTCCGTTCTGCCAGCCAGCTTCGAAGTGCAGCGTAGATAATTTCCGCCGCCGCTGTTGTTTCTGTAACCAAAGACAATGCGCGGCAGTGAGAATCATTTTGTATCCGACGACTGTTGCCGTGCAGTGTCCGCCGGTCGTGCGGTTCAATCGCCCGATTGCCCGCCAGGGAGGCAGGCTGGCATCAACAATGACCCGAATGTCGATGGCCGGGCCATCTTTGATCCGGTCGTACAGCGAAACAGTTTTGGTCTGGCCGGGAAAGGCAAACAGCAACCCGGCAAGAAGAATAATATAACGCATGGCATGCCTCAGATTGATGGTAAACGAAGCGCCCCGTCCAGTCGAATCACCTCACCGTTCAACATCATGTTATCAGCCAGATGCAATACCAGTTTGGCAAATTCTGCTGGATCCCCCAGGCGGGCCGGAAAAGGCACCTGTTGACCAAGACTGTTTTGCACGTCATCTGACAAACCGAACAACATGGGCGTACCAAAAATTCCAGGCGCAATCGCCATGACGCGAATGCCGGATCGGGAAAACTCGCGGGCCGCTGGCAAGGTCATGGCGGCAACACCACCTTTTGACGCGGCATAGGCGGCCTGCCCAATTTGCCCCTCAAAGGCGGCAATCGAGGCCGTATTGACAATCAGCCCGCGTTCACCCTGGTCCAGCGGTTCAAGCTTCTTCATATCGCTGGCGACCAGGCGCATAATGTTAAATGTTCCGATCAGATTGATCTGTATGGTTTTGTTGAAGGTCGCCAGCTCTTGCGGCCCCTCCCGACCGACAATTCTGGCAGGCGGCGCGATCCCGGCGCAACTGACAGCGAGCCGAGCCGGCCCGTGGACATCACGTGCATCGCGCACGGCATTTTCGGCGCTGGCGGCATTCGCGACGTCGCATTTGATCGCGAGCCCACCAATTTCACCGGCCAACTCTGCTGCGGCAGCAACGTTCATATCAAGTAGCGAAACCTTTGCGCCGGCCTTTGCCAGCGCCCGTGCGGTTGCAGCCCCCAGACCCGACGCGGCCCCGGTTACAATTGCGGCGATCCCGTTGACTTTCATTGCTGTATTCCTGTTTTCGATCGAAGGTTATGTATTACTATGTAGGATTTGATCCAGCGGGTACGCAATACCTTCCTTCACGTTGTCCATGAGCAAATGGGATTGGGTCTTGACGACTCCGTCACATGTACTCAGTCGCTGGGTCAGAAAAAAACTGTAACTTTCGATATCCCGGCTGACGATCCGCAAGACATAGTCTGCGGGACCTGCCGTTCCATGACACTCAACAACTTCCGGATTGTTGCGCGCAAACTGCCGCAGTTGTTCACCGCCCTGTTCGCTGTTGACTTCCAGCGTCACCAGGACAATGGCCATGACGCCCAGACTGATTTTGCCGCGATTCAGCTGCGCAGTATATCCGCTAATCACGCCGCCCCGCTCGAGCCGTCGGAGGCGGCGCAGGCATTGACTTTGAGATAAATTGATCCGTTCCGCCAATTTGGCGTTCGTAACACGGCCATCGTGTTGCAGGACGTGCAGAATTTTTTTGTCGATGAAGTCAAACTGGGCAGACAACGTAGAATGATCCCCTGATCATGCAAGAATCTTGCATTAGTCTACCTCCTGACCCGCTGTTATGCGAACACATTTCTTTCATCATGAGGCACCATTGAACGTCAGGTAGCCACCCGGGAAAGGAAACAGATGAGTACCCCCGTTCACAGTCATCAACCGATCACGTTAATCGGTGCTCCGACGGATATCGGCGCTGGATGCCGTGGTGGTTCAATGGGGCCTGAAGCCCTTCGGGTTGCCGGTCTGGAGCGGGAATTGCGCGGTCTGAATATTGATGTGGAAGATTGGGGAAACTTGAGCGGGCCTATTAACCCGGATGAACAACCCGTCGCAGGATATCGCCATCTGGTTGAAACGGCCGAATGGTGCCGTCTGGTCCGCGATATTTGCCTGCAATCGCTGAACGCCGGAAAATTGCCAATCTTGATGGGTGGGGATCATTCCCTGGCGATTGGCTCGATTGCCGCGGTTGTCAAATACTGTTCGGACCGGGCGCAGAACATCTCAGTGCTGTGGCTCGATGCGCATGCGGACTTTAATACACCCGTAACATCCCCATCCGGAAATATTCACGGAATGCCGGTTTCAGTCATATCCGGGAACGGTCCATCCGCATTGACAGATATTGGCGGGTTCGTGCCAATGCTGGACTCGTCCCATATCACCCAACTTGGTGTCCGGTCAGTTGATGCCGCTGAAAAAGGGTTGATCCAGCACAGTGGTCTGGAGGTTCACGATATGCGCCGGATTGATGAGCGGGGCATGCGCCGAACGATGGAGGATGTTCTCGGACAACTGTCCCGGCGGGGTGGTCACCTGCACGTCAGTTTTGATGTTGATTTTCTTGACCCGACCATTGCCCCGGGTGTCGGGACCACTGTGCCGGGTGGGCCGACTTACCGCGAGGCACAGTTATGTATGGAAATGATCTGCGAATCAAACCTGATGGGGTCGCTTGATATCATGGAGTTGAACCCGGCCTGTGATCACCGCAATCGGAGCGCGGAACTTGTTGTGGATCTGGTGAAAAGCCTGTTCGGTGAGCAGATACTCTGTCGGCAACCCCTTGGCCCCCAACCTGACGGGAGATGATTATGATTGCAATGTCAAATACCACGAAACAGATGATTGATGTAGAAACCCGACTGGGGGCGCATAATTATCACCCCCTGGATGTGGTTCTGACCCGGGGAGAAGGTGTGTATGTCTGGGATGTAGATGGTAACAAGTACCTTGATTGCCTGTCTGCTTATTCGGCGGTAAATCAGGGGCATTGTCACCCAGAGATTCACGCAGCGCTGGTTGAGCAGTCCGCCAGGTTGCCCTTGACGTCGCGAGCGTTTCGGAATGATCAGCTGCCGAAATTTTACGAAGAAATATGCTATTTGACCAAGTCTCACAAGGTGCTGCCAATGAACAGTGGTGCCGAGGCGGTTGAAACGGCGATCAAGGCCGTCCGTAAATGGGGTTACGATGTGAAAGGCGTGCCGGAAGGACAGGCGGAAATCATTGTCTGTGCGGACGGGTTTCATGGGCGAACCGTGACAATCGTCGGATTCAGCACAGATCCGGTTGCTCGCGGCGGGTTCGGGCCATTTACTCCGGGTTTCAAAATTATCCCGTACGGTGATGCTGATGCGCTGGAACAGGCGATCAATGCCAATACCGTCGGATTTCTGGTTGAGCCGATACAGGGGGAGGCGGGGGTGATTATCCCGCCTGCCGGCTATTTTGAGAAAGTCCGTGATCTTTGCTCGCATAACAATGTCGTTCTGGTTTTAGATGAAATTCAGACCGGATTGGGTCGAACAGGTAAACTTCTTGCCGAAGAACATTCCGCAATTCAGGCAGACGTCACGCTGGTCGGCAAGGCGTTGACGGGCGGCTTCTATCCGATGTCGGCGGTGCTCTCGAATACGGAGGTGCTGAGTGTGTTGCAGCCCGGTCAGCATGGTTCGACATTTGGCGGGAACCCGTTGGCATGTGCGGTCGCCCGCACCGCCCTCCGGGTGCTGATCGACGAAGGCATGATAGAGAATGCTGCGATTCAGGGCGAGCGGCTTGTCCGCGAACTGGCAAACATTGACTCTGACAAGATATCGGCGGTGCGGGGCAGTGGTCTGATGGTGGCGGTCGAGTTTCATGCAGACGCCGGAGGAGCGCGCAGATTTAGTGAAGCGCTGCAAATAGCGGGATTGTTGTGCAAGGAAACGCACGACCATATATTGCGTTTTGCACCGCCGTTGATCGTCACGCAAGACCAGGTGTCGTGGATATCGGAAACCGTCGAAAGTGTGTTGCGACGGGTTTGATCAGGGGCCTGGCAATGTACGGGAGGCAGGAAAAAAAAGCGTGACGGTGGTTCCCGAACCGAGCTCGCTGTCGATATGCAGAGTCCCGCCATGCAATTCAACCAATGATTTTGACAAAGGAAGGCCAATTCCGCTGCCCTCATGTGGGCGAACAACGACCCGGGCAACCTGGGAAAACGGTTTCGAGACAACATCAATGTTTTCAGATGAAATTCCAATGCCAGTATCGGCGATTGAAAAGTAAATCTGCCTCCGGTCGTCAACACCGGCTGAAAACGTAATTTGCCCCCCCCGTCCGGTAAATTTTAACGCATTATCCAACAAATTTAACAATATTTGCTTGAGCCGAATCGGATCGGCGTAGAGGTCCGGCAAACTGATCCCGACGTTGGTATTGACATCGATCTGAAAGTCCTGCGCCCGAGCCAGTATCATTTTGGCGAGCTGCATTACAGTTTTGGCGACGTCGATCGGGGCCTCGTCGAGCATGATCGTTCCGCCGGTCTCGATCCTGGAAAGTTCGAGAAGTTCGGTAATTACGGACAGTAAATGGCTTCCTGACTCGTTTATAATTCCGAGATAGTCCTTGTAAACCTCGTTCCCGAGCGGGCCGAAGGTTTCACTTCTGACCAGATCGGAAAATCCGATAATTGCATTTAGCGGTGTGCGGAGTTCGTGACTCATATTCGCCAGGAAATCGGTTTTGGAACGGCTGGCAACATCTCCAACGACCATTGCCCGCATCAGTTCCTCGGCACGCTCTTGTATCAGAATTTCCAGTCTTTCGTCGTCAGAAAGGGTGAAATGGTCAGTTTCTTGTGTCGATTGACGATGAAGGCGGCGCAACTCGATCTGGTCCATGGCGATTTGCGCCATATCTGCAAGGAACCTTTTGCCCGCTTCATCAAGTTTCCGCGCAACCGTATTATTGATTGACAGGACGCCAATGTTGAAGTGATCGCGCGTTCGAATGGGGGCCGCGGCGTAAAACCGGTAGCCGGGCGTGTTCTTGACCCATGAGTGGCTGGCGTAGTCGGCGTGCTTTCTCAAATCGGAAATCGCGATAACATCGTCGTGGTGAATGGCTTCTGACCAGAGAGCCAGCTTGCGTGAAATTTTTTGGCCGTTTGTTCCCTGGCAGGACTTGATCCAGATATGATCGTCGCCGACCAGTGACAGATGAACGATCGGTACCTTCAGGAAATCGGCAACAATACGTGTAATGCGATCAAACGTGTCTTCTTGCCCGGTGCCGAAAATATCATATCGAGACAGGGCTTTCAGCCGCAGGGATTCGATTTCGGGAAAGGACTTCGTCTTCACGTGTAATACCGCCTCGATTCACGTCAGCGAAAAATGGCGACGATAGTTGCCGAATGACCATACTATACACTAATTGCTATTGTGCGCTGAAAAATCGTATATTTTTTCCAAATTTGGACGTCGTGCTGGATAGAGATGTAAAAACCGATGAGCCGCGAACAAGTTGATGGTGCTGTTTGATCAGGAGGGAAATGAACACCGTGGGTGAAAACACTGGTGCTTTATTGCAGGGATTCAGAGCCAAGATTACAGCAACCATGGGATTGATCCCGTTCGCCGAAGAAGCCGTTGCAGCCTACTATTGCGCAATGGACCCTGATACCCCGATGTATGTGAAAACCGCGATTGTTGCTGCGCTCATCTATTTTGTCGTGCCGACAGACGCAATTCCGGACGTTCTGCTTGGGTTTGGTTATACCGACGATGCGGCGGTCTTCTGGGCGATGTGGCAGACTGTCTCGCATCATGTTACGGAACGGCACCTGGAATCGGCACGCCGGTTTTTTGAACAGCCGGCGGCTTGAACCGCCGTCCGCTCGCCCTCATACTGAGTTCCTGTAAATTCAGTCATCGGGGGAATCGAGCGTGAATAAACCACTCTGGCAACCGGACGAAACCCGCATTGCGGGGACAAATGTTGCCCAATTCATGACAAAGGTCGAGTCGGACTGGGGGAGGCGGATACCGGATTCCGATGCGCTCTGGAAATTCTCGGTGAGCAAGCCGGAGCAGTTCTGGCGAAGTCTGATCGCGAACCTTCAATTGAAAGGTGAATGCTGGGATGGTCCCGTTCTGCTTGACGGCACAAAAATGCCGGGGGCCAGATGGTATCCTGAGGCCAGGTTCAATTTTGCGGAAAATCTGTTGCGCCACCGAGGCGGAAGAGACGCCATTATTTTTCGCGGCGAAGACAAGGTCACCCAGCGTCTGAGTCGTGACGAACTATATGCAGAAGTGTCCCGCATGGTGCAGGCGCTCAGGTCGATCGGGTTGCGGGCGGGGGACAAGGTGGCGGGCTTCGTGCCCAATACGCCGCAAACGATCATCGCGATGTTGGCGGCAACCTCTCTGGGCGCGGTATGGTCTTCGTGTTCTCCGGACTTTGGCGTTCGAGGTGTGTTGGACCGATTTGAACAGATCGAACCAAAAATACTGTTTTCGGCAGATGGCTATTTTTACAACGGTAAAACACATGACAGCCTTGGCAAGTTGTCTGAAATTGCCCGTCAGTTGCCCGGCCTGCAACAGGTCGTTGTATTTGAGTACACCGGAAAGGAATCTGACCTCTCTGTCATACCGCATGCTGTGAAATGGAACGACATCCTGGCACCGTTTCAACCACAGGAAATTGAATTCCTGCAACTGCCCTTCGATCACCCGCTTTATATCATGTTTTCGTCCGGCACCACCGGTGCACCCAAATGTATCATTCACACGGCCGGCGGGTCGCTCCTCAAATACGCCTCGGAACAGCCGCTTCACTTTGACGTGAAGGCGGGCGACAGGGTGTTTTTTTTCACGACGTGTGGATGGATGATGTGGAATTGGCTGGTTCCAAATATTGCCTGGGGCGCGACCGTTCTGCTGTATGACGGATCGCCATTTTACCCGTCCCCACTGACCTTGTTCGATTACGCGGAATCGGAAAAAGCCACTCTGTTTGGAACGTCGGCAAAATTTCTTGAAGCACTTGATAATAGTGGCGCTCGCCCATGCGATTCCCACCCGATGGAATCCTTGCGGATGATTTGCTCGACCGGCTCGCCGCTGGCACCGGAACGATTTGATTTTGTATATGAAAAAATCAAGAAAGACGTTCACCTGGTCTCGATGACCGGCGGGACAGATATCATGGGATGTTTCATCGCGGGCGATCCGACCAGGCCGGTCTGGCGGGGCGAACTGCAGCAGGCCGTATATGGCATGGACGTTGACGTTTTCGACAATGAAGGCAAATCCCTGACAGGCGTCAAAGGGGAGCTGGTTTGTAAAAAACCGTTTCCGTCGGTGCCGCCGGGATTTCTCAATGATCCGGATGGTGCCCGATACCATGCGGCCTATTTTGATGTATTCCCGAATATCTGGTGCCATGGTGATTTCATCGAGCGTACGGAGCATGGCGGATTCGTCGTTTATGGACGCTCGGATGCTACCCTGAATCCCGGCGGGGTCCGAATCGGAACTGCAGAAATATACCGGCAGGTAGAACGTCTTGACGAGGTGCTGGAAAGCATTGTCATCGGGCAGGAATGGAACTTTGATACACGCGTCATCCTGTTTGTCATATTGGCAGACGATCTGCGTCTTGATCAGGAGCTGACGGATAAAATAAAAAACCAGGTGCGCGAAAACTGCACCCCGCGTCATGTGCCCGCAAAGGTCATACAGGTTTCCGATATTCCGCGAACCAAATCCGGAAAAATAACCGAACTGGCCGTTCGGGACGTCATCCATGGTCGCGACATAAAAAACAAGGAGGCGCTGGCCAATCCGGAGGCGCTCGAATTGTTCCGAGAACTGGCGGAACTGAAAACGTAACCCCGGCGGACGAACTATCCGGGGTCCTGGATCGGCCAACCGCGCCGCGCCGTTCCGGAATTGTTGTTTGTCTGGAGTTCGGAGTCGGGTTCCAACGTGCCTTTTTCGCGTTCAGCGCATGCCTCGTCGAGAACCCAGTCGCGGAAAATCCGGACCTTCGGTTTGGCGGCATTGGCTTTCGGCGTCACGACGTAGTAGGCGTAGTTGGCCGGTAGCGAAATATCAAAAGGTTTGATCAAACGTCCGTCAGCCAACTCGTGCGCGACCATTACGCTGCGGGCCAGTGCCACACCACCGCCCGACACGGCAGTCTGATATACCAGATAGGAATGCTGAAATCCTGGCCCGCGCTCCGGGTCCACATCGGTTGCCCCCGCGGCCAGTAACCACATCCGCCAATCGATTCGCATGTCGTCATGAAGTAGGGTGTAGTGACGCAGATCGTTTGGTGTCCTGAGTGGAGGACCGCCTTCCAGCAATGCGGGACTGCAGACAGGAAACACCTCTTCGGCCATCAGGAGGTCGACGTCCATACCCGGCCAGTTGCCGCGCCCGTACCGCAGGCCCATATCAATTCCGTCTCGCATGTAATCGACGATGTAATCGGCAGTTGTAATTCTCACATCGATATCAGGGTGCAACTTGCGAAAACGGCCCAGTCGTGGCACCAGCCAGGTCGCGGCAAGGGAGTCCATTGTGCCAACAGTCAATAGGCCGCTGTGATCGTATCTGTGTAGCCGGTCTGCCGTCTGGGCGATTAAATCAAACGCTTCGCCGATGCCCGGGAACAGAATTTGCCCCTCATCGGTTAACAGCAGCGCCCGGTTCAGCCGTCGAAACAGTTTCATACCCAGGAAATTTTCAAGCGCCTTGATCTGATGGCTGATCGCCGCCTGCGTCACATGCAGTTCTTCTGCGGCCTTGGTGAAGCTCAAATGCCGGGCGGCCGCTTCAAAGGCTTTCAGTGAATTCAAGGGTGGCAAACGTCTACTCATGTCGAATTTGATAATAAAAATCTATGTGAAATTCAAGGGGAATGTCTATGAATTATTTATTAAACCCTTATTTTGCAACATTTTTCAAATTGTATCGATACATTCACATGAATTTTAATAATGTGTATATGAATTTATATCGTTTGTTCCCTGTTCATATCCGGGATAAGAAATTAGCCATTGGAAGCCGGTCTCTCATCATCCGGATGACAGGGCCGCACGACACAGCACGCAGGAACAGGAACGGGACCATGAATAGAATTGAATGCCAGCCATTGAACATTCTTCACGCAGACAAGCCGACCAGTGCGACGGTCAAACTGATCCGCGCTGTGGTCGGCCTTCCTGTGAATATTCTCAAGGTCGCATACGTTTGGCAGAAACGGGCTGATCAACGTCGCCAGCTTTCAGAAATGAATACCCGCCTGCTCCGCGATATGGGGCTTAGCGAAGACGCCGCCAGGCAGGAATACAGCAAACCGTTTTGGCTCCCCTGACTATGGTGCTAGCCACACCAACCTGACTTCGGGACCGGCTATTGCCGGTCCCGTTTTTTTGCCTGATTGGCTGACTTGCCATTCCAGGTTGAGTACACGAAATGACCAATCTTGTTTTATATATCGTGACGGTTCTGGTCTGGGGATCGAGCTGGATTGCAATCAAATTCCAGCTGGGTGATGTTCCTGCACAGGTGTCGATTGCCTACCGGTTTTTCCTGTCCTCTCTCTTCCTCTATGTATTTTGCCGACTGTCGGGTCGGCAAATCCGTTTTCGCCTGAGGGATCACCTCTATATTTTCCTACAGGGGCTGCTGTTGTTCAGCTTCAACTACTTTCTGATTTATTGGAGTTCGGCACATTTGACGAGCGGTCTGGTCTCAGTTGTGTTTTCACTTGTAGTGATTTTTAACATCATCGGATCGCGCTTATTCTTCGGCACTCCTGTCACGATCCGTATCGCTCTCGGGGCCGCGCTCGGGTTAAGCGGAATCGCCGCCATATTCGGGCCTGAAATCCAGACGTTTGACCTGTCCGGCGGGTCGGTTCAGGGCTTGTTGCTTGGGCTCGGCGGTACAATATGTGCATCGGGAGGCATGTTGACGTCGGGCGAACTGCAAAAACGGAAACTGCCGGTGATCGAAACCACGACTCTGGCAATGTTTTACGGTGCAATTGTTATGGCCGCTTTGAATGTGGCGGTGGGAAATTCATTTGTTTTCGATTTTTCCGCTCCGTACATCCTCTCACTATTGTTTCTGACTGTTTTTGCCTCGATCATCGGGTTCGGGTGTTACCTCACTTTATTGGGCAGAATCGGTGCCGCACGAGCCGGGTACGCCACCATTCTGTTTCCCGTCGTCGCTTTGACATTGTCAACGCTGTTTGAAGGCTTTGCCTGGAGTTCTGAAAGTCTTGTCGGTGTCGGACTGGTTCTGGTCGGTAACGTCTTTATACTGTTTAAGGCGGCTTCCGGAATGAAATCGGGTCATCGAAATGGGCGAGCTAAAAAACTGGTTTGACGAGAAGTTTTATCGGCAACTGGCCGGTCAATTGCACCGGCAATATTCCAGGTTCAACCGCGAAATTTTCATAGCGGGAGCGCTTGATGGACTGGAAGCCCTGTCACTGACAGAACGGCTCCGTCGTACAACAACATTGATGGCTGAACAGCTCCCGTCAGATTTTGTCCGTGCGCTCGATATACTGGCGCCGCTGGCTCCACTCTATGAAGGAACTTTCAAGGGCATGTGTTTTCCCGACTTTGTCGGTATGTATGGACGCGGACATTTTGACCGTTCGCTTGATGCCTTGAAATATTTTACCCGATATTCTTCTTCGGAATTCGCCGTCCGAGAATTTTTCAAACTCGATTTCCAACGTACACTGGATGCAGCGTTGGAGTGGTCCTGCGATGAAAACCGGCACGTTCGGCGCCTTGCGAGTGAAGGCAGTCGCCCCAGACTTCCCTGGTCCTTTCAATTGCATACCCTTGTGCAAGACCCGTCCCCGGTGAGACCTGTTCTCGATAACCTGAAGTCCGACACCGAGATATATGTTCGGAAATCCGTCGCCAATCACCTCAATGATATTTCCAGGGACAATCCGGAAATCATGCTCGACTGGATCAGTGAGTGGGACCATGCCATCCCGGAAACCTCCTGGATTTCCCGGCACGCGTCACGCAGCTTACTAAAAAAATGCCACCCTCGGGCATTTGCGTTGTTTGGTTTTACGGCGGACCCTAGCCTCGACGTGTCACCGCTAAGACTTTCCAGAACCTCGCTGTCCCTCGGAGAGGGGCAGAACATGTCCTTCACCGTCACGTCAACCGGGACGGTTCCGCAAAAACTGGCGATTGACTACACAGTCCACTACGTCAAAAAGAGCGGGAAAAGGGCACCGAAAGTTTTCAAACTGAAAGAACTTGTTCTGGCGGCCGGTGCGACAGAAAATGTCGCCAAATCACAGACGTTTGAAAATTTCACGACCCGCACGCATTATGCAGGCCGACATGACGTTGATATCCTGATAAACGGAAAGGTCTTCGGCACAGGGAATTTCGAGTTGAGAGTCAGTACATGAGCCAGAAACGAATTGCAGCCGTCTTCATGAGGGGTGGTTCATCGAAGGGTGTGTTCTTCCGGTCGGAAGACATGGAATTTGAGGCTCCCGACCGCGACCGTATTTTGCTCGACGTGCTGGGTAGTCCGGATAGATACGGGCGCCAGTTGAACGGCATGGGCGGTGGCGTATCGTCTGTTTCGAAAGCGGTTATCATTGGGCGATCGGCCCGGCGTGACGCGGATGTGGACTATACCTTCGCACAAGTTTCGATTGATCAACCCATTGTAGATTTTTCTACGACCTGCGGCAATCTGTCTTCGGCAGTCGGGCCGTTTGCCATCGACACTGGCATGGTTCCGGCAACAGCTGACGAAACGCTTGTACGCGTATTTAATACCAATCTGAAACGCATTTATCACGCCCGCGTACCAACTCGGAACGGCATCTATGACGAAGCCGGTGATTTTGCGATCCCGGGCGTCGCCGGGACGGGGTCCCGGATATGTCTGGACTATTTGTCGCCCGGGGGCGCGTCAACCGGAAGGCTGTTACCAACCGGGAATGTGACGGACCGACTAGCTGTAGCCGACGGCTTCTATGACGTTTCGTGTATCGACTCAAGTACGGCATGTGTGTTTGTTGCCGCCAGCCGATTTGGCCTGACCGGAACGGAAACCGTGCGCGAAATCGAAAATGATCTGGCGTTAATGAGCCTGCTTGAAACGCTTCGTCGCCGCGCCGGTGTCTGTATGGGACTGGCAGAGCATAGCAATCAAATCCCGTTGGGAACGCCTAAAATCTGTCTGCTCGCACCGCCGACGGAAAGTACGACTCTTGCAGGAGATACGATACCTGCCGATTCTGCCGACATTACGGCGCGGTTTGTATCGATGGGGCAGGTTCACAGAGTCCTGCCGCTCACGGGAGCGATGTGCCTGGCGACCGCCTGCCTGATCGAGGGGACGCTGGCCGCACAATGCCGACGCCCGCGAGGAGAAAGCATTTTGATCGCCAATCCTTCCGGCATTCTCCCGGTTGACGCGGACGTCGCCCACGTTGCCGGTGCCTGGGTGGCCAGCAGGGTTACGGTCTACCGCACAGCGCGTGCCCTGATGGAAGGGGTTGTGCTGGTTCCGGAATCATGACCGGTTGTATCACTGCCGTCTTGTATTACATCACCAGGACAATTTTCCCGGTCGCCTTGCGACTACCCAGCATTTTCAATGCTTTATTGGCATCGGCCAGATCAAATGTGTGGGAAACGTGTGGCGATAGATCGCCCGCATCAAACCAGGTTAACAATTCACCAAAAGATCTGGCAATCAGGTCCGGTGCGATTATGCGGTGGGCACCCCAGTAATATCCGATCACCGACAGGTTTTTCACGAGCAGGATATTTGCCGGAATCTGGGGAATCGTGCCGCTGGCAAATCCAACCACGAGAAGTCGCCCCCCTTGCGCAACCGCCCGCAACGACGCATCAAAAGCGCTGCCGCCGACCGGATCGTACACCGCATTGACACCCCGGCCGTCGGTAAATATTTTCGATCGGTCCCGGATATTCTCGGTCTGATAGTCGATCAGGTGGTCTGCCCCCATATCAGCCGCGACCTGGAGTTTGTCTTTGCCACCGGCTGACGCAATGACGATTGCCCCCAGTTTTTTCGCTATTTCAACTGCCGTCAGGCCGACTCCGCCCGCTGCTCCATTGACAAGCAGCGTTTCCCCGGCCTGCAGTTTGAGTTTGTACCTGAGCCCAATATGGGATGTGCCATACACAACGGGAAAAGCCGCGGCCGCGACGAAATCCATTTTGTCGGGAATCACAAATACATCATTTTCGTGAGCGACAACCTGTTCCGCATACCCTCCGTAATGGACAATCGCCATGACCCGGTCGCCTTCCGCCACGCGCGTAACGTCGGCGGCACATTCGATGACGATACCGGATACTTCCAGCCCAGGGCTGAACGGATGCCTCGGTTTTACCTGATACTCGCCCCTGATCATCAGGGTGTCGGCAAAATTCAGGCCAGCCGCCTTGACAGCAATCCGGACACCACCCTCGACCATGTCGGGTTCCGGTGCCTGATCAAATTCGAGTTCGTCCGGTCCGCCCCAGTTGCGGCACAATTGAGCCCACATGACACCTCCTTGAAAAAGCCTGACTTTTGCGTGAGGTTAGGGCCTGAACCCTGAAGCATCCAGAAAGAATTGAAAATATGCGTGGTTATTTCGGACTTGGCGTCGAAAGAATTTCAAAACCTATGAATGTTGGCAACCTGTTCCGATCGGCGCACGCCTTCGGCGCCAGTTTTGTTTTCACCATCGATGCCGCCTATACCCGAACAGACGGAGCCCGGTCGGATACTTCGGACAGTCTGGGTCACCTCCCGTTCTATAGTTTCCCGAATCTGGAATCGACGGTATTGCCGGACGGTTGCGCGTTGGTTGGCATTGAACTGACGGATGACGCAGTTGACTTGCCGAGTTTCCGGCATCCATCGTGTGCGGCTTACGTGCTGGGCCCCGAGCGGGCATCACTTTCGCCGGAATTGACACGACGATGTGACCACGTGATCAAGATTCCGACGAAATTCTGCGTCAACGTGGGAATCGCTGGCGCCGTGGTAATGTACGACAGGATAATCACGCTGGGAAAATTCCCACCCCGTCCGGTGCGCGCCGGCGGGCCGACCGAAAGGTTGCCTGAACACCATCATGGCGGTCCGATTCTTCGATCACAAATGGAAAAATTCCGGGATGAGCCGCCGCTCGCTGAAGTCGAGCTGGGTAAGGCTGAGAGCTGATCAGCCCACCCACCCACGGCTCATTCGAATACACCCGACGTACAGGCCTGCGGCATTTTTGATGGGGGGTTCCAGTAGCCCCGCCATCCTTGTTCGTGCCGATAAATCGAGGACGCCCAGCAGTTCGAGAAGATTTGCGGCGATCACGTCTGATGCCCGTTTGCTGCCGTCTTCAACCTTCAAGGCGAAACCCGCCCCGAGTTCCGGAATGATTCCGGCGTGGACAGCTTCCGCGCCGGTCTTGACGAGAAACCGGCCCGGTGCCACCGACATCGCCATGGTATCAAACCGGTTCTGGCCGGCAACGTTGTATGGATGCGCCATAACTGATTTAAGAATTCGTTCTGATGCATCGCGTCGTTCAGGTGCGAGCCCGTCCGGGTCGGCCATCCGTGCCAGCGCCAGTGCCATGGCGGAAAGCGGCATTCCGACGACCGGAATTCCACAGCCATCGATTCCTCGCGGTGTTGCGGCCAGATCGACGCCTCCCATGTCAGACAGTACGGCCAGAAGGCGTCGTTGTACCGGATGATCCGGCAGAATATAACCCTTCAGACTTTCTCCCAGATGTTTGGCGGTCGCCAGGAAGCCCGTATGTTTCCCGGAACAGTTGTTGGATGTAGCATCCAGCTCAGGTTGTTCTATCAGTCGCTCGCGCAGGGTTTGTTCTTCATGTGGCCAATGCGCGGCACATTCAAGGTGTTCCGGACCCAGCCCCATCCGGCCCAACCAGGCGCAAACGCCATCGACGTGATGATGTTCTCCGTTGTGGGACGCGCAGGCAAAGGCAACCTCTGACGGATTGGCATTGCACGCAGAGGCCGCGCCACTTTCAACAAAGGGGATGGCCTGCAAGGGTTTGATGGCGGACCGTGGATAAATCAGGCGGTCGATATCGCCCCAGGCATGGAGCACGTTCCCTTTCGCATCAACTACAACAGCATTGGCAATGTGGCGGCTTTCCACCAGTTCACCACGAGTAACTTCGACAGTTAACGGATTTTTATCAATCATCCTGTATCTCTGCCACTGCACTAGTGCCTTGGCAAGAACGCAATCACAAGTTAGAAACTGGACATGAAAAAACATCTTCTTATATTGATTGGCAGCGCCATCCTCCTCTCGGTCCCGGCGGCCCGGGCCGCCATGTCCCTCGGTACGTTCGGCGATTGGGAAGCCTATACGGAACGCGAAAACGGCAAGCTCGTTTGCTACATGGGGTCGGCACCGACGAAAATGCGCGGCAAATACAAAGTCCGCGGCAAAAGTTTCGTGTTGGTTACGCATCGCCCGTCGGAACAAAGTACCAATGTCGTGAGCGTCCAGGCCGGTTATACTTATAAAAAAGGAAGTGAAGTCGAAATTCTGATTGGCAAGAAGACGACCAAACTGTTTGTCGACAATCAGCACGCCTATGCCTACGATTCGAAATCTGACGGTGAACTGGTGAAGTCCATGATTCGGGCTGCGGGGATGACTGTCAAAGGTGTCTCGTCCCGAGGCACACTGACCACCGATACCTATTCCCTGAAGGGTTTTTCCGCCGCCTACAAATCAATCAGCGCCGCCTGTAAAGTATGACGCTTGCGCGTTTTTGCTTTTGGAATCGTTCCGGAAGTGCCATATGAGCTGATGATGGGAACTGAACGCAAAAATCTTGTTGGTCTCGGGCGTGACGAACTGGTCGCGGAGCTGGCCACCATTGGTGAAAAGCCCTTTCGCGCCCGGCAACTCTGGCACTGGATATACCATCAGGGGTCAACTGATTTTTCAGAGATGACGACTCTGGCAAAACCGTTTCGCGAAAAGCTGGCGACGCTCTATCGGGTCGCCCGCCCGGAGGTTTCCGGTTTTCAGGAATCCGAAGATGGAACCCGCAAGTGGCTGACCCGGTTTGACGATGGCCAGGAAGCGGAATCCGTATTTATTCCGGAAGAAGACAGGGGGGCCGTCTGCTTGTCGTCCCAGGTCGGATGCTCTCTTACCTGCACGTTCTGTCATACCGGAACCATGCAGATGGTACGTAATCTGAGCCCCGGTGAAATCGTCGGGCAATTTATGCTGGCTCGTGATTCCTATGACGAATGGCCGACACCTAAAGACGGTGGACGTATGATTTCCAACATCGTAATGATGGGAATGGGCGAGCCATTGTTCAATTTCGAAAACGTTGCGTCGGCTCTCAGGATTATTATGGATGGTGAAGGGCTGTCTCTGTCGAAACGCCGTATTACGCTGTCGACGTCGGGCGTGGTGCCGCTGATGGCGCGATGTGGAACAGAACTGGGCGTCAACCTCGCTGTCAGTCTGCATGCGGTCCGCGATGAGTTGCGTGACGAGTTGGTGCCGATCAACAAGAAATACCCGTTGAAGGAATTGATGCAGGCGTGTCGAAGTTATCCGGGGTCCAATAATGCGCGGCGTATCACCTTCGAATACGTTATGTTGAAAGGTGTTAACGACAGTGACGCAGACGCCAGGGAGTTGTTGAAACTGGTAGACGGAATACCGGCCAAATTCAATTTGATTCCCTTTAATCCCTGGCCCGGGTCGACATACGAATGTTCCTCCAGCAACCGGCTTCACAGGTTTTCGGAAATTCTGAATGACGGTGGATATTCTGCGCCGGTGCGGACCCCTCGCGGGCGCGATATTCAGGCGGCCTGCGGTCAGCTCAAATCCGCCAGCCAGCGACATCGCCTGATCAGGAAACCGGTATCGCAACCATCGATATAAAGTCGCCGGTACCAATCAGGCCGGGGAAATGTCGCCCCGCCAGGATGCCGTCCATTTTCGCACGGTACTCGATCGTTGGCGTGCCTGTCCGTTCAATGTTGTGAATACGGGCGACCAGATCACCTTTCCTGACCGGACTGGCAAGTTCCAGACAAGGTTCGAACAGGCCGCTGTGTTCGGAAATGACAAAACAATCACTACCCGGCATATCCAGCATCCGGGTTTGGCTGATCTCCGGATCTCCAGCTAAAATATTGCAGTGCTTCAGAACGTTACTGATTCCCTTTTTGGCAATGGCGGCAGTCTCCGCACTAACCGTTCCACCGCCGCCTAACTCGGTCGAGATGAACGTCTTGCCCTGATCTTCCGCCGCCGTATCGTACATGCCAACGGCGTCAATCTCCAGCAACATGGTGGAGAATGGCGCATTGAAGGCGTGCATGGCGGCGACACAGCGACCCTGTTGCTGTTTATCCTCCAGAATATGGGCCGCCGCGAACGGGACAAATTCAAGGGTCTTCCCGCCGGAATGAATGTCAACGATCACATCGGCCAGAGGGATCAGGGTCCGCTGGAAATAATCGGCGATTTTCTGAGTGATGGACCCCTCCGGACTGCCGGGAAAGGCCCTGTTCAGATTTCCGCCATCGACGGGCGATGTCCGGGTCGCCGCCCGGAAAGCGGGGTAATTCATCATGGGGACGATAATGACCCGACCGGCGATTGCCGCCGGGTCAAGTGACCGGGCAAGTTCCAGAAGTGCCACCGGCCCTTCATATTCGTCGCCGTGATTTGCACCGGTCAGGACGGCAGTGGGGCCCGCGCCGTTTTTGACGACGGTAATGGGAATCATCAGTGATCCCCACGCAGAAAAATCCCGGGAATGGGGCAGATTCAAAAATCCGTGCTGAACGCCATCCCGATCATAGTCCACAGTTGGTGTGACAGGCGAGTTTCGCATGGCATCAGCCTTTCACGAAAAGTTTTCGGGGAACATCGGCAAGGCATTCGGACCCGGTTTCGGTGATCACAATACTTTCCGTAATCTCCAGTCCACCATCATCCAGCCACAATCCGGGCATGAAATGCAGACACATTCCCGGTTGCAGTTCGGTCTTGTCACCCCGCCGCAAACTCATGGTGCGTTCGCCCCAGTCGGGGGGATACGACAAGCCGATCGGGTAACCTGTCCGGCTGTCCTTCTCAAAACCGAATTTCTTTAATGTGTCAAAAAAGGCGATCGCAATATCCTCGCACAGATTGCCCGGCCGGGCAGCGGCAAGGCCGACATCGATACCTTCCAGAACGGCACTTTCCGCGTCACGGTATTTTTGCGGTACGGTTCCCAGATAAATGGTCCGCGACAACGGACAATGGTAGCGGCGATGACACCCGGCGATCTCGAAAAATGTACCCTCTCCCGACTTGAGCGGTTTGTCGTCCCAGGTCAGATGCGGCGCAGTAGCATCCATGCCGGACGGCAACATGGGAACGATTGCGGGATAATCGCCGCCATAACCATCTGCTCCCCGAATGGCGGTATGATATATTTCCGCCACCAGGTCATTTTTGCGCATGCCGGGTTCAATAATTTCCCGAATGCGCGCATGCATGTTCTCGACGATCCGGGCAGCCCGGCGCATATAGACGAGTTCCTGCGGTGATTTTACCGCCCGTAGCCAGTTGACCAGCCCGGTTGCGTCTTTGAAAGCAGCATTCGGAAGGTGGCGGGTCAGTGATCCGAAGGCGGCGGCGGAAAAATAATAGTTGTCCATTTCAACGCCGATTGTTCCTCCACCCCACCCATGCCGAGAAATGAAATCGGACAAATAGTCCATTGGGTGGCGTTCAGTTGATTGTACATAGTGATCCGGATACCCGACGATATTTTCTTCGTCCATATAGACGGTGCGGCGGGCACCGTTTCCATCCATGCCGCGACCGAACCAGATCGGCTCTCCGGCTTCGGCTACCAGCACACACTGGTGGGTGTAAAACGACCAACCGTCATAACCGGTCAGCCATGCCATGTTGGACGGATCGGTTACAAGCAGCAGGTCGATCCCGCAGACACTCATCTTTGCACGTGTTTTCCCGAGGCGTGCCGCATATTCTTCGAGAGTAAAGTTCAGGTCGACATCTGGCATTTATAAATGTCCTTTTTTATCGTGCTAGAATGGCATATTGAGCGGCTCGGAGCACCTGTGGCAAGGCAAAATTTACTCCGAGTGGGTCGGGGAAATTACATGCGGTATGCGGGCCGCAATGCGGTATTAAAAATGTCAGCAAAAGCGCCGTCCCGTCGAATTTGATTGGATTGCCCTGTCGATGGTGGCACCTTCCAGTTGTCTGAAGATTGCCAAAGAGAGGGAGTTTGACGTGGATACAAAAGCCGCCGTCGCGTTCAAGGCCGGAGAACCGCTACGAATTGAAACGGTCCAGCTGGACGGGCCGAAGGCCGGGGAGGTGCTGGTCGAGATCATGGCAACGGGAGTTTGTCATACGGATGAGTTCACCCGCTCGGGCGACGATCCTGAAGGCCTGTTTCCGGCAATACTGGGACACGAGGGCGCGGGAATTGTCGTTGACGTTGGTCCCGGCGTGACGTCGGTGAAAAAAGACGATCACGTTATTCCGTTATACACCCCGGAGTGCCGCCAGTGTGAATATTGCACGTCCGGTCGAACCAATTTGTGTCAGGCGATTCGTGAAACGCAAGGCCGGGGCGTGATGCCGGACGGGACCTCACGATTTACGCTGGGGGGCGAAAAAATATTTCACTATATGGGTTGTTCGACGTTTTCCAATTATACCGTTCTGCCTGAAATCGCACTTGCCAAAATCCGGCAAGATGCCCCGTTTGACAAAGTCTGTTACATCGGTTGTGGGGTAACCACCGGGATCGGTGCCGTCATCAACACCGCCAAGGTGCGCCCCGGGGACAATGTGATTGTGTTCGGTCTTGGAGGAATCGGGCTGAACGTAATCCAGGGCGCAAGACTGGTCGGTGCGAACAAGATTGTTGGCATAGATCTGAATAATTCCCGTAAGGCGTTGGGCGAAAAATTCGGCATGACACATTTTGTCAATCCGCAAGAAGTGGCCGGTGATCTGGTGCCCTATCTGGTTGACCTGACCGGTGGCGGCGCTGACCATTCGTTTGAATGCATCGGCAGCACGACCACCATGCGCCAGGCCCTGGAGTGTTGTCACAAAGGCTGGGGGGAGAGCACCATCATCGGTGTTGCCGGGGCAGGTCAGGAGATTTCCACCCGACCGTTCCAACTGGTGACCGGGCGGGTCTGGCGGGGAAGTGCTTTTGGAGGTGCCAAGGGGCGTACGGATGTCCCTAAAATCGTTGACTGGTACATGGACGGGAAAATTAATATCGATGATCTGATTACCCATAAACTGCCGCTCGAAGACATCAATACTGCGTTTGATCTGATGCACGCTGGAGAAAGCATTCGAAGTGTTGTGGAGTTTTGACCGAAATGGGACTGGCGACAGTCAGCGAGCAGAAAGTTTTTGGCGGCATACAGGGTGTATACCGGCATCAATCATCCAAAACATCATGTGAGATGGAATTCAGCGTTTTTATGCCGCCGAGCGCTGCCCGGCATCCTGTTCCAGTTCTGTATTATCTGTCCGGCCTGACCTGCACGCAGGAAAATGCGACAACCAAAGCAGGGTTTCAGCGAGAAGCCGCCCGGTTGGGGATCTCTGTTGTCTGCCCTGATACCAGCCCGCGCGGGCTCGGATACGCAGGTGAGGATGATGACTACGATTTTGGGTCCGGCGCCGGATTTTATGTTGATGCGACGCAAGCGCCCTGGTCCTATTCGTACCGGATGGCCAGTTATGTGAGTTCGGAACTGCCAGCGCTGATAGCACAATCCTTCAATGTCATCGACGGCCGTATGGGTATCTGCGGTCATTCCATGGGGGGGCACGGCGCACTGACTCTGGCATTGCGAAATCCACAAATCTACGCGTCCGTTTCGGCCTTTGCACCAATTGTCGCACCAACCCAATGTCCGTGGGGAATCAAGGCGTTTCGGGGGTATCTTGGTGATGACCCTCAGGCGTGGTTGCCCTATGATGCCACAGAACTGGTCCGGTCCGGCCACCGTTTTAACGGCACCATCCTGATCGATCAGGGAACCGCCGACAGTTTTCTGGAACAACAACTCAAACCCCATCTGTTTACCTCCATTTGTCGGGAAAAAGGCCAAGCGATAAACCTGCGTCTGCAAAAAGGCTATGATCATAGTTATTATCTGATGGCGACATTCATGGCGGACCATCTTGAACACCATACCAAAGCGTTATTGAGCTGATCCAGACGATGGTGCGCAACAAGGCAACGGTGGGCATTTTCCTGATGATCGCAGCCGTTGCGATGCTGACCACCATGAGTGCCCTGGTTAAAGTGATCGGGCCTGAATATCATCCGGTCCAGGTTTCGTTTTTGCGAAACGTCATAGCGGCATTGGTGATTTTACCCATTCTGCTTCGTGCGGGGGGCATGATCGTTCTGAAAACCCGGCGTCCCGGATTGATAACGGTACGAACGATCGCCGGCATTACCGGCAACATTCTCTATTTTTACGCCTATCAGCGGCTCGCCGTTGGCGATGTTGTTGTAATCGCCCAGGCAGTACCGCTATTTGTTACGGCGTTGGCGGTGTTATTCCTGGGTGAAACGGTCGGCTGGCGTCGGTGGGCAGCCGTCAGCGTTGGATTCGTCGGTGTCGTTATTGCCATTCACCCGGGTGGAGAAGTGTCGTTGGCTTCATTGCTGGCGTTGTTGGCGACCGGACTGTGGGCCAGTACGATTTTGATGATGCGCAGTCTCGGTGCCACGGAAAGCCCCTACGCGATTTCGTTTTATTTCATGACGATCGGTGCGGCGCTGACTGCGTTCGCCCAGCCTTGGGTATGGAAGACGCCGACGGCGGAAGTCTATATGCTTCTGATTGGCGTTGGGATCGCCGGGGCATTCGGTCAGATCTTGATGAGTTATGCGCTGAAGTTGGCGGATGCATCCGTTGTCAGTCCGTTCAACTACACCGGTATATTGTGGGCGCTGATGTTTGATCTGGTAATCTGGGGCGTCGTGCCGACATGGGCAACCCTGATCGGTGCAGCATTGATTACGGTTGCCGGTGTCTACATCTTCCATCGGGAATCGGTCGTGCGGCGGCAATAAAAATTGTTGTTGCCGGCTATGGTGACGACGTGACGGGAGGAAAAGTCGGCCCTACTCCGGCGCGGATTGCTGGACTCATTTCAAATTGTGTGTCGGTCGAATGCGCGTCGCGTCCTGTCGCACGTCAGTTATGTCCTCGACCACAAAACCGACGAAACCTCCATGCCGCCATATTTGGAACGCCATTTGTAAAACGTCGCATCGCTGAACCCGTATTTGCGACACAGATCCGTCGCCGACATACCCGCCTGATGCTCCTTCAAAATGCCGATAATCTGCTCTTCAGAAAACCTGCTGCGCTTCATAAGCCGTCTCCTTCAAATAGGGAACGGACACTAACTTATAATCGAGGACATTTCAGGGGGGCAGGTCATGTGACAAGAGCGGTCTGGAAAAAGGTTAGTTCTGGGCCGTCACAGGTCAGCCTTTTGAAAAATTGGGGAGGCTGGAAGTGGGTGATTTTTTCTCTTATTGATGAGTGAGGTGGTCCCACATAGTTGGACAGTTTGGCAGCGAAGTTAAGGTGTATTCCTGTTGTAAGATCATGCTGCCAAAATCCTGCTTATCACATCTTGTTGCTGTTGTGGAACCTGTGGGGATGTGGGTAACTAAACACTCTAATGTTCTATGGGAGCAGCAATGATGATTGCAGCACTCCCCGCACATTCAAGGCAAACCGAACCGGCCAACCAAAGGGCCGGGGGCGGGTTGGCGCGTCATTGGCTTACGGTATGGCTTGCCAGTGAGCCATACAGCTTCCTTGCAGGCGATAATCAGCAACATCAAAAAGGGCTCAAAAAAATTGGCCTTTTTTCGCCTTCGATTTGGTGGGGTTGCCGGGGCGTGATTTGTCGATGGGGGGCGGGGTTAGGACACGCGGACGCCTGAGCATGTTTGATGATGTTCGCGCCTTCTCTTTCCGGTTGCCCGGCGTCACCAGTCGCGACGAGGCGCAGGGTGTTGCCGACGCCTTGAATGAGCTCAACCTTGAATGGGAAGTGGTTTACCGTTCTGAGCAGGCCGCTATGGCATTTGTTTACACAATCGCGTTTTCACCAGCCTTGACGCGGGTTTTCTATTGGGCAAAAGCCGCATTCAGGCGGATGGTTGCGGTGTAATTGGTGACGTAGAAGCTTGTGGTCGGCCTCATGTCCGGCATAACTCATTGAAAACAGACTCTTATAAAACGTTGAAAATATGAGAAAAAATCACTATCATAAATCTATGATTCAGTTTTTGGTGAATAAAGATAAAACACTGAACTCGCTTCTTTTTTTAATTAGCGAGGCAAATAGGCGTGAGCGACGACTAACGCAATATGATCTGGTAAAGACATTGTTCCTTGCTGACCGGGCGCATCTTAACAAGTATGGGCGACCAATAACTTTTGATCGCTATGTTGCTATGAAAGATGGTCCGGTGGCCTCGTTCGCCTATGATTGCCTAAAGCCCTCATTTGACTGGAGTGTTTTTAATTTGGGTGCCGCCCCTTGGCATGCTGAGAAAGATGGGCGAAAGTATTGGTTTTCGCCTTCCGAGACAAAGCCCAATCTTCGTAAGATTTCGAACTCCGACCAAGAGCATCTTGTTGATGCGCTGGTGTCAGTCATGTCCCTTACTTTTGGTCAAATCCGCAGGCTTACACACGATGACCCGGCATACGTTGCAGCGTGGCGTGACAATGGCGGTCGGTCGTTTCCAATGGATGTCGAGCTTCTACTCGATGACCCATCTGAAGATGCTATAGAAGACTTGACCTATTTGTCTGAAATTACGGCCGCATAAGGGTGTTTGTACCGGGCGAGGTTGTTAAGGTTCGTAGTGTCCAGGTGGCAAAGCAGGCTCCCAAACCCAAATACCACCTTTGCATTTGCGGCCATCAGGGCTATTACTTTTTTATCAACTCAAGGTCTTGGCAAGATTCGTTTCAAATAACCAAGGCTGAGCTTCCCGCGTTACCGAAGCCCCAAAGCCATATCGCCTGCAACACTCTTCTCCCAATTACTGATGAATATATGGCTGAAAACCGAGCGGGCTCAGTTGGGCGCCTATCCAAGAACGTGATTGTGCGCCTTATCGAGCACATTGATGCATGTGATGTTTTGACTGAAGAAGAAAAAGAGATAGTAATCGACGGGTTAACCGGAGCGCTTTGATCTAACGCCTAATCTGCCAAAGCACGTACTGCCCCGGACCCTGTTCAGAATTAACAGCCCCTTTATCTTATACCGTTGCCCCCGGAGAGCAACGCCAACCCGTTTACTCATTAACCGAATTTACCGCTTATCGCTCTTGTCGAGAGCGCGGGAGATAAGAAACTCTATCTCACCAATGTTACGTATACTCCCTTAGCAGGGGCGCGCCTTCGCCGGATCATTTCCTAGCCACATAAAACGCCAACACCTGAATTTCTTGAGTCCATAAAAAGGGGAAAAAATCAGGCGGATTCGGTGATAGCCGAAGGCCTGTTTCACAGGGCAAAAGGTTATTCGCACCCTGAGGATAAAATATTCAACCGGGGGGTGAATATTCAGGCATTTTCAAGGGGTTGCAAGACAGCCACACGGGGACGGATGGCCGCGAGATAGCGCCAGCGAGTTTAAGGACACGGTAGTTTAAGGACACTATAAAAGGGGCGCTTTCTATGGCCTGTCCGCAGATCCGATATATGACGGGGAATATCGGTTTAATCACGGAAACGTGAGCAGCCGCAAATACCGATGAAACCCCGGCCCACGTGTACAATAAAATGTGGGTACAGGGAGAATCATCAAAATAAACGGCAGAAAACAAAGAGAAATGGCGGAGGGAGCGGGATTCGAACCCGCGATACAGTTTCCCGTATACACGCTTTCCAAGCGTGCGCCTTCAGCCACTCGGCCACCCCTCCGCAGGGGGACGGACCCACTTCAGGGTATCGTCGGGGCGCAACCTAACGGAGGTTCCGGGAGACATCAACAGGTTTAGCATATCCGGCCCACAAGTAATGTTGATAGCGAACAATCCCGCTCGCGCTTTTGGATGGATCAGCTAGAATGTCCATATGCGCACACTATTCTATTTGGGCTGGGTTCTCGTCATTTGCGCCTTTGTCGCGGCCGCCGCCGAACAACTCGTCCGGGTCTATCCGGGTGGCGCGGCCATTCTGACGCCCGCATATGATCTCTGGTATACGCTCTGGCCGGGTGGTCTGACGGTCACCCAGATCAAGGTAGAACGCCTGTCGCCCTGGTTATGGGACCCGGCAATCAAGACAGTTCTGGCGGTGCCCGCCTGGTTCCTGATCGGGGCGCCGGGCGTCGTACTGGCTTGGTTCTGCCGACCGGGACGGGTCATGACACGGTCGGAAAGGGTCGATTATCAAAAGCACGCGGAGTCGCTGTTCCTGTACGACGAATTGGCGAAAGAGGCGAAAGCTGAAGGATACGCCGTCGGCCCGGACGATATGTCACCTGATCACGGTGGCCACGACACACTGGATGCCGCCGATCTGGAGCCGGTACCAACCGACGATGAATTGCGGGAAGAAATCATGCCGCCGGCGGGAAGCCCGAACGGGCAGCGGCATTAGGCTGCACCCGGTTCAGTCGTCCGAGGTCTTGAGCGCCGCCAGAAAGGCGGATTGCGGGATTTCTACGTTGCCAAACTGGCGCATACGTTTTTTACCCTTTTTCTGTTTATCCAGCAGCTTGCGTTTGCGGGTGACATCACCACCATAACACTTCGCCGTCACATCCTTGCGCATCGCGCTGACGGTTGTCCGGGCAATGACATTGCCGCCAATTGCCGCCTGAATGGCAATTTTGAACATTTGCCGTGGAATCAGGTCCTTCAGACGTTCACAGATTTCCCGGCCCCGGGTTGCGGCGTGGCTTTCGTGCACGATAAAGGATAGTGCATCGACGACCTCGGCATTGACCAGAATGGCAACCTTGACGAGCTTGCCTTCCTGGTAACCGATCAGTTCATAGTCAAAGCTGGCGTATCCTTTGGAAACCGATTTCAGGCGGTCATAAAAATCGAAAACGATTTCGTTGAGAGGAAGGCGGTAAACGACCATGGCGCGCGATCCGACATAGGTCAGCTCAATCTGTTCACCACGTCTGTCCTGGCAAAGTTTCAGGATGCCGCCCAGATACTCGTCGGGAACAATGATGGTGGCTTTTATCCACGGCTCCTCGATGTAGGCGATCCGGGTCGGATCCGGCATATCAACCGGGTTGTGCAGTTCGATCATCTCGCCCTTTACCGGGTGAACGCGATAGACAACCGACGGGGCGGTGGTAATCAGATCCAGGTCAAATTCCCGTTCCAGCCGTTCCTGAATGATCTCCAGATGCAATAAACCCAAAAACCCGCATCTGTATCCCAGGCCAAGGGCGGCGGAACTTTCCACTTCGTAATGAAAGCTTGCATCGTTCAGGTGCAGTTTCTCAAGCGAATCCCGTAAATCTTCATACTGGCCGGAATCGACCGGGAACAGGCCGCAAAAAACAACGGGGATTGATGGTTTGAAACCGGCCAGGGGCGCGGACGCCGGATTGCGCTCATTCGTGATGGTGTCGCCAACCGACGTATCGGCGACAGTTTTGATCGCACCGGTAAAATATCCGATCTCGCCGGGGCCAAGTTCGTCTACTTTCCCGGGCTTTGGTGTGAAACAGCCGACCTGATCTACTCCATAGGTCGCACCGGACGCCATCATCTTGATTTTCATACCCTTCTTGAGAACCCCGTCCTTGATCCGGACGAGGATCATCACGCCGAGATAGGAGTCATACCAACTGTCAACCAGCAATGCCTTCAGGGGAGCGTTGACATCGCCGGTCGGGGGCGGAAGATCATTGATAATTGCTTCAAGAACCGCACCAACGCCCAGTCCGGTCTTGGCCGATATTTCCAGCGCATTGGACGTATCAAGACCAATAACCTCTTCAATCTGCTCCTTGATACGCTCCGGTTCGGCGGCGGGCAGGTCGACTTTGTTGAGAACCGTCACGATCTCGTGATCATTGTCCATGGCCAGATAGACGTTTGCGAGGGTTTGCGCTTCCACACCCTGGGTCGCATCAACAACCAGAAGTGAACCTTCGCAAGCCGCAAGCGAACGGCTGACCTCATAGGTGAAATCAACATGCCCCGGTGTGTCCATCAGATTCAAAATGTACTTTTCGCCGTCCTTTGCGGTGTACTGAAGTCGGACGGTCTGCGCCTTGATGGTGATGCCGCGTTCACGCTCGATGTCCATCGAATCCAGCACCTGTTCTTTCATCTCTCGCTGGGTCAGGCCATCGCAGAGTTGAATCAGGCGGTCAGCAAGCGTCGACTTGCCGTGATCAATGTGGGCAACAATGGAAAAATTGCGAATTTTTGAAAGTTCTATGGTCATGCTGAAGGCTATCTATCACTCTCGCGAGGAAGGCTCAATGCTCTTGAAGCACGGGCAAGCCGGGCACCGGCATAAAGTCCGTCCCATTCATGCATCACATTGCCAACGTAGACGCAGCGTGAAGGTAACTGTGCCCTCGGGGGGATGATATCGAAACACAGCCGGAGTCAGATTTGATTTGAATGGATCACCTGCAGGGCGGCCCTTCGAGAGTTCAGGCGGCGGCGACCTGTCGCAGTCGTGCAACTCCGATAACCCGGTCTGGGGGGAACAGAACGCTGACAGATGTGCCAACGCCCTTCTCGCTGTCGATGTTGACGATGCCATCATGGTACGATGCCAGCTTGATCACCAGTGGTAGCCCCAGCCCCGCGCCGTCGTAGCTGCGGGTCATGACGTCGCCAGCCTGACCAAATCGTTCGCGGGCGATCTCGATTTCCGCCGCCGTCATCCCGATACCCGTATCCGAGACCGAAAATCCGGCCCGTCCATCGGCGAACTGTAGCGGAGTGACATAGACGTTTCCTCCCTTCGGCGTAAACTTGACGGCGTTCATCAGCAAGTTGATCAATACTTGGCGAAGGCGCCGCTCATCAGCCCACAGGGAAAAACTGGCATCGGTGTGTATCTGCCTGAGCGCAATACCGGCGCGCTGGGGGATCAATCCAAGATGAGATATTGAGGACGAAATCAGGTCAGTTACCGGGACGTTTGTTTCGTGTAACTCGATGGTGCCCTGCTCGACCGCACTGATATCCAGGATGTCATTGACCAGCGCAAGCAAATGCACGCCCGACTGGTGAATGTCGTCAATGCTTTCGACTTGTCTGGCGGATGCAAGCGGGCCGTAGACCCCTGCCGTCAGACACTCGGAAAATCCGATAATGGCGTTCAAGGGCGTCCTGAGTTCGTGACTCATGTTGGACAACAAATCTGTCTTCGCGCGATTGGCCTCTTCCAGTTCGTCCCGCTTGGTCCAGAGTTCCTGAAATGAAGTTTGAAGTTTTCGTTCAAGGGGGCGGAAAATGAAGAGGGCTTCAATCAGTAATAAAAATATTGCGGCGGCGAGAACGACGAGTTCAAGTCTTTCAAGTTTCTGAATTTCTGTTCGGCTAAAAATTTCATATTCGGAAACCGCGGCATTAAGCAAGGGTTCCAGAACGAACGGCCCATAGGTCGTAATGTAAACGAATGGTGCCATATTGGGGGTCAGTTTGCCAAAATTGGTGAGATACAATTTTTCCGCCTGTTTTGAAAAACGGTTGAATCCGGTAGAAAGCCCGAACCCCGGATCAAAATAGATATTTTTCAGAAGTGGCGTCATGATGCGGGGGATATTCCGCGTCGGGTCACCGTTGAGTAACGCGTCGTGCTGTTTGCGCATCAGACGGATGGCGCGCATGAGCTGATGCCGGGCCATGTTAAATTCGTCTTCCGACGCCGCACTACTCATCTGACTGGTGAAAAAAGCAATCCGGTTTGCCAACCCGACCTGATTTGCTGCAATATTGATGACGCGACCATAGTTTTCCTGACGTACGATGGTGCTGTGGACAACCAGATACATAACTGTGATAACAACGGCGAGCGCGCTTAGCGCGAGCAAATACCGGATGCGCAAGCTTTTTACGGGATTCATGGTTTTCACTTTCATTCTTGTTGGGCTAACCATCGACCAGAGCTGAATTCCGGCTAGCATAGCCAAATCGTTCGTTTTGCGACCATGCGGGGGCCTTCACGCGACAGACCGCCTTTCCCCGGCGTCATCTTCAAACCGAGGCGATGCTCACCGCCGCGCCAACAGGAGTGGGCCCCCATCGCCTTGCCAGCATTTCCGGGGGCAATCCAATATGAGGGAAAATTTGTATCCTGCGTCAGGTTCGAAAAAGTCATGGTGTGTATTTCCACATCAGCATTTCTTGACCAGAAACAGCATAGAGCGAATATATTGCGGTTTTATTTCACCCGCTGGTTCACGTGCGAGTGGCCATTGGTGAGGTTGTGAAAATGTATGTGCGAATATTCCGCCTTGGTATTCGGGAGCGTGATGCCCGGACGGAGATATTGCAGTTTGGATGTATTTCTGGGCTCTTAACAGGGAAACTGTATGTTCGCCGGGCGGATTGGCGGACAGCCAATTGCCAGATTGTTGCGAACTGTCGTATAACGCACAATTACGAAACGGAGATTGCGGAATGAATATTTTTTCGACTCTGGCAAATTTTAACCCCTGGGTAAATGGCCACATTTATGACGCGGCGGCCAAGCTGCCGGATGAAAACTATCGTATGGATTGTGGGGTTTTTTTCAAATCGGTTCATCATACCTTGAACCATATCCTGGTGGTGGACCGATTGTGGTTTGCCCGGGCAAAGGGAACGACCGCGGATGTCAAAAGTCTGGATCAGATTTTGTACGATGATTTTGCATCCCTCCGAGAAGAAAGAATGGCCGAGGACAATCGGATTGTCGAGTTCGTTGCTGACCTTGACGAGCAGGACCTTGTTACGGTGGTGCCGTTTGTGACCACCGACGGCACGGCGGGGGAAATGTCACGAGATTTGATGTTAATGACAGTTTTCAATCACCAGACGCACCATCGAGGGCAGGTCACGGCGATGCTGTCAAAATTCGGTATTGATTACGGGAGTATAGATTTACCGTACTATTTGCGGACGTTGTAGAACGCGATAAAGGCGGGGGCTGAATTTTTTTGATAGGCTGCCGGCCTATTGCCCGATCATGTGCTGCAGCGAGTCCGGGGTTTCTGCGTCGATCACTTTCTTCGCTGTTTCAAAATCGAATCCGCCGCGGGCAAGGCTGGCGAGATCTCTGTCTCGGCGCTCGCTCCGTTGATCGGCGGGGCGAAACGGCCCCAGGCGCCTGCGCCTGGCGAAAAGGAACGCCGCCCTGAGGTCGGGATCGGCATTGTTTTCTGTCATCGCCTTTAGTTGTCGTGAAAGGATTTCCCGGTCAATTCCCTTTGCCAGTAAACGGTTTTGTATAGCGCGTTGCGAGAGACCCCGTCGATACAGGCTTTTGGCAAGGCCGTCGGCATAAACATAGTCATCGAGAATGCCGGACTTTAGAAATCTGCCGATGATGTCTTCGACCCAGCGGGCACCTTCCGCAGGATCGGTGTTGTGATGGTACGCGGATTTGCTGACACGTCGCATGAGAACCCGCCGCAGGCTTTCAGAAGACGCCGCATATCTTCCGAGGTAATACAGGGCGATGTTCTCCAGGCGTTTGGCCGTCACCGGTTTTGTAATTTTGCGATCCGGCTGTTTTTCAGACGACGGTGACATATGTTGAGACATGGCCGTAAGTTTGCCATGTGGGCTCTGGTCAGCCAAGAGCGAGCAGATTATAAGCACATGGGGAGGCTCTCTGGCATGACTCAAATGATCAGGCAATTCGACAACTGGATCGGTCTAAAAACGTTGTATCTGCGAGAAGTGCGCAGGTTTATGAAGATCAAAACCCAGACTGTTCTTGCACCCATGATAACGACGTTGTTGTTTCTGGCGGTGTTCACGCTGGCGCTGGGCGGAGATGTTCGAATGGTCGGGGATATTCCCCTGACCGAGTTCCTCGCGCCGGGACTGATCATGATGGCGATTGCCCAGAATGCGTTTGCAAATACATCATCTTCTATCGTCGCAGCGAAGGTTCAGGGAAATATCGTCGATACCCTGATGCCCCCTTTCACTGCCCACGAACTGACGCTGGCAATTGCGCTGGGTGGGGTGACCCGCGGTATGTTTGTCGGGTTTTGCGTTGCCGTCGGCATGAGCTTATTCGTCAAGTTGCAACCGATTTATCCATTGTTTATCCTCTACCACGCGTTTATGGCGTCGCTGATGCTGGCATTAATCGGGACAATGGGCGGGATCTGGTCAGAAAAGTTCGACCACATTGCGGCGGTGACCAATTTCATCATAACGCCGCTGAGTTTTCTGTCGGGCACCTTTTATTCCATTCATCGATTACCCGAACTGGCTCAGACTCTTGCGCAGCTCAACCCGTTTTTTTACATGATCGACGGCTTCCGTTATGGGTTTATTGGACACGCAGATGCGTCGTTAACAACTGGTATTGGTGTTATGGCCGTTATCAATGCGGTGCTGTGGCTGCTGTGTACGCGAATGTTTCACGTGGGATACAAATTGAAGGCCTGAGGCAGGGAGTGTCTCTGCAGGTGGCGTTGGGCTGTACGTGCAAAATACTGCTACGACCAGCAATTAGCTGGCATTTCTATGCAGCACGTTATCATCCGTACAGTTCGTGTTGAAGGTTCGGTGTTGTCTCCATGAACGCAGCGCCCTGCCGAATGTTTCGAATAATGGCCGGGAAACCGGGTCAGTTGCAGCATTGTATTCCGGGTGCCACTGGACGGCCAGCGCAAAGCCGGGAGCGTCCCTGATCGATAACGCCTCCGCCGTTCCATCGGGAGCATACCCGTCGATCTCAACTCGTTTGCCGGCGGTATCAATTCCCTGGCCGTGCAGTGAATTTACAATCACATCGTCAGTGCCAAAGATGTCAATAAATGGACTGTTTGCAGCGAGATGGACGTGGTGTGTCAGTTCAAATTTCTCTTCCAGTGTACCATCCGGCTTCATGCGATGATTGATGCGGCCAGGCAGGTCGCGAATTTCGGGATGCAAGGTTCCGCCCATAGCAACATTAAACTCCTGAAACCCCCGACAAATACCAAGGACAGGTTGCCCGGCCTGAATACACGCCCGGATCAGTGGCAGGGCGATGCCGTCACGATCGCGATCAAATTCTCCATGGGCTTCGGTGACAGCATGGCCGTATTCTTCGGGATGAATATTGGGCCTGCCTCCGGTGAATAAAAAACCGTCGCAAATGGCCATCAATTCCTGAATGGCAATTGCGGTCGGCAGTGACGGAACGATCAAGGGCATCGCAGCAACAACTTCGGCAACGGCCTCCACATTCATTTTTCCTGTGAATTGCACAGGAAACTGGTCATTGATCTGGCAGGAGTTGGCGATGATACCGACGACCGGTTTTTGCATGTCGTTTTCATATCCCGAGTATACGCAAGGCGCAGACTGGAATTTATCCAGATTCTGGCTTAACAGCAACCTTTGGACTGGAGAATTCTATCACTACACCGTCGGCGACATATGCATGTAGGGTGTGGATTGGCAATGACGTTGACATCGTTCGGCGGGATCAACATACTCCCCCGCTTTCCTGTTTGGTGGTGCACGTGTTGCCCCTATTCTGTAGTGAAGTGGAGAGCCAGGTTATGTCAGCCGTTATGCCCACATATGCACGTTATGATGTCTCCCTTGCGCGAGGCGAAGGCGTTTATGCATTTGACACACAGGGGCGACGATTTCTGGACTTTGGTGCCGGCGTGGCAGTGAACTCCCTTGGGCACTGTCATCCGCATCTGGTTGCCACCCTGAAATCGCAGGCCGATACCATGTGGCATTGTTCCAATCTCTATCATATTCCGGAACAGGAACGCCTGGCAGATCGCCTGGTCGCCAACAGTTTTGCGGACGCGGTGTTTTTCAACAATTCCGGCGCCGAGGCGGTTGAACTTTCCTGCAAGGCGGCGCGAAAATTCCAGGCGGAAAATGGCCATCCGGAACGGTATCGCATAATCAGCGTGGAAGGTGCTTTTCATGGCCGCTCGCTGGCAATGATTGCAGCGGGTCGGCAGGAAAAACATCTGAAAGGATTTGGCCCGGTTGTAGACGGGTTCGATCAGGTGGCCTTTGGCAATCTGAATGAAATGCGGAACGCAGTTTCGGCAGAAACGGCAGCGATTCTGGTAGAGCCGGTGCAGGGAGAGGGGGGCATCCGGCCCATGGATGCGGATTACCTGCGCGCCTTGCGAGTGATCGCGGATGAATTTGGCCTGTTGTTACTGATGGACGAAGTGCAAACGGGAGTCGGGCGTACAGGCAAATTTTTTGCGCATGAATGGTCCGGTGTTACGCCGGATGTGATGGCGTTGGCGAAAGGTCTCGGCGGCGGGTTTCCGATCGGCGCCTGTCTGGTGACCGGAAGGGTGTCAGAGGCGATGACCGCCGGCAGTCATGGCTCAACGTTTGGTGGCAACCCGATGGCAGCGGCAATTGGAAACGCGGTTCTCGACGTCGTCCTGGCCGACGGCTTTCTGGAAAACGTCAGGCATGTCTCGAAACGCCTGATGGCGGAGCTACAGGACCGGGTCGACCGCTACGCGGGCATATTTTCGCAAGTTCGGGGCCAGGGATTGATGATTGGCCTGAAATGCGAGGGAGACGGCGGCAACGGTCGGCTTGTCAACGCACTGATATCAGAAGGATTATTGACGGTGCCGGCAGGAGATAATGTTGTTCGGATGTTGCCGCCCTTGATCATTGAGAATGCACACGTGGAAGAAGCATTGTTGATGCTGGATCGAGCGTGCGCGAAAATCGCGTCCGCGGGGCAGGGCTGATGTCACACTTCAGGCACTTTCTGGATGTCAGTCAATATGATACGCAGACCCTGCGACATATTTTGTCGCGATCAATGGAAATGAAGTCGGCCCTCAAGGAAGGAGTGTGCGATCTGCCGCTGCAAGGGAAGACGCTGGTCACGATTTTTGAAAAACCGTCGACTCGTACACGCGTGTCGTTTCAGGTCGGCATGCAACAACTTGGCGGTTATGTGATTGTCATGAGCGAGCAGGAAAGCCAACTCGGGCGCGGTGAAAGCATTGCCGACACCGCTCGCGTACTGTCCCGATACGCCGATGCCATTGTCATCCGAACCGATGATCCGCAAAAACTGGCGGATCTTGCTGAATATGCCAGTATTCCGGTTATCAATGGCCTGACGGATGCGTCGCACCCCTGTCAGATTATGGCAGACGTCATGACATTTGAAGAGCACCGGGGGCCCATTGAGGGCAAGATCGTCGCCTGGAGTGGCGATGGAAACAATGTCGTCACGAGCTGGATTCATGCCGCTGTACGGTTTGGTTTTACCTTGAAACTGGCATGCCCGGACAGCTTGCCACCAAACCGTGACGTCCTCGAATGGGCGCGAAAACAGGGCGGTGATGTTCAAGTCGTTGACACCGCGATCGACGCTGTCACGGGTGCAGATCTCGTAGTTGCCGACACATGGGTCTCGATGGGTGACGAAAACGGCGACATGCGCCGTCAGGTACTGTTGCCATTTCAGGTTGACGAGGCGTTGATGACGATGGCGGCCCCTCAGGCCCTGTTCATGCATTGTCTACCTGCCCATCGCGGTGAAGAGGTAACGGCGGGGGTGATCGATGGCCCGCAGTCAGTGATCTGGGATGAGGCGGAAAACCGACTGCATGTGCAAAAGGGTATCCTTGACTGGTGTCTGAAGTAAGTCTGCCCGGTGCCGTCACGCGAGACGGTTTGATGGTGCCGCTTGCCGACGTTTGCGCCGTTGAATTCCGTGCGTCGAATGCGTGGCCTGCCTGGCGGGTTCACCGGATTGATGGTTGGCAGGTTCGTCACTCGCCCGGGATCGACAACCGGCGCGCCAATTCGGTGTTGCCGATAGGTCCATTGATCCACGAACCGGTGCCGTCCGCCATCGATCAAGTGGAGACTTTTTACCGTGGCCATGACCTGCCGGCACGTTTTATGATCTCGCCCGCCTGTGTTCCTGCCGACCTCGACCGTGTCCTCGAAGGTCGCGGCTATCACATCGACGCGTCGACGGATGTCCAATGGGCATTATTGGGGAATTCACCAGACCTTCAGAACGTACGCTACGACACCCGTATTGAACGCGCGCCCGATGACGGGTGGATGGGTATTTATATGGAGGGTGTTGAGGATGTTTCGCAAATCACCGGAAAAAGACAGCTATTGAGCCGGATAACGTCGGAGAGAGTTTTTGTTCAGATCAGTATTGACGGGCGACCCGTCAGTGTCGGGCTCGGCGTTTTTGACAATCCCTGGACTGGTGTTTTCTGTATGCACACCCTACATGAGTACCGTCAGCAGGGATTCGCAAAATCCGTGTTGGCAGAGATCGCCCACTGGAGTCGGAAAATGAAGGGCGATGCGATGTATTTACAGGTCGAACGATGCAATCCTGTTGCCCGCAAATTCTATGAACAATCCGGATTTCAGACCCGTTATGGGTATCATTACCGCACCAGGAAAAGTTGAATACAGCATGAGCAGGCGGCCTTCACAGTTCGGAGATTACATCCGTCCATTCCAGATTGAAGACCTTGGCTTGAACGGTCGTCTTGTCAGATTGGGAGATGTGCTTGATCAAGCGTTCGCACGTCATCAATATCCGGACGAGATTGCAAATCTGCTCGGGCAGACCATGGCGCTGGCAGCTACCTTGTCGGGGGCCATCAAGTACGATGGAGTTTTTACCTTGCAAGTTCAGGGTGACGGCCCCGTCAGTCCGTTGATGGTGGATCTGACGAGCGGAGGCGATATTCGGGGGTACGTCAGGTTTGATACCGACAAACTGGCCAAGGCGCGGGTTCGTGGAGGTGCCATCGTTCCCAAATTGCTTGGCGCCGGTCATATGGCGTTCACGGTTGACCAGGGACCGGATACCGAGCGCTATCAGGGGATTGTCGGGCTTGAGGGTGAAAACCTGGCAGACTGCGCGCAAAACTATTTTCAGCAGTCCGAACAATTGGAAACGGCCATCGTTGTGGCAGCGGATACGACGTCATTACCGGGTTCACGAAGTGCGGCACTTATGATCCAGCGTTTGCCATCCAGCCAGGCAGGAACCTACATCCGCGATGAGGAAGATGACGCCTGGCGTCGGGCGGTCGTCCTTATGAGCAGCGTCACTCAGCGCGAGCTTCTGGACCCGGATTTGTCAGACAATGCGCTTTTATACCGTCTCTATCATGAAGATGGGGTTCGGGTTTTTGACAGCAAACCGATTTTGCATCAATGTCGATGCTCTGAAACGCGCGTAAAGCGAACGCTCGCCTCCTTTCCGAAGGAAGAGATCAGCGAATTGGCAGACGACGGAATCGTGTCTGTCACATGTGAATTTTGCAAAATGGTATATCGGTTTCCTGTGGGCGAGGCTCATGCCGATTGACACAGGAAAAACAAATGTCAGGTTTTGGAAAAATCAGGTGCCAAAGGCGCAAGTCGGTTCACCTATCCAGGAGTCTATTCAAATGCAATGTCTCATGAAGGCCACTTTTGCAATCGTTGTCTCGGGGATGCTGGTCAGTGCCTGTTCTACGCCGGTGCCTCCCCCAGAACATGCGCAAATCACCTTTACGCATCTTGCTCCATTGAACCTGAATGTATCCAGGGTCGAGGTGAAAAACGAATACAGAGCCGAGGCGTCCGGTAATCATGTGGAAGACCGTTTTCCGGTCTCGCCCGCGACGGCGCTGGAGCGATGGGCAACAGATCGATTGAAACCGGTCGGAGGTCCCGCCAGCGGCGTACTGCGCCTGATCGTGACAGATGCCAGCGTTGTGGAAACCGGCCTCAAAAAAGATGAGTCTGTTACCGGTGTTTTTACGCATCAGCAAAACCTGCGATACGATCTTGACGCCGGCGGGCGCATCGAAATTCGTGATTCTACTGGCACGCGAGTGGCGTTTGCAGCTGCCAATGCAACTCGATCAATTACGACCCGGGAAGATTTGAATCTGAACGAGCGGGAAAAAATCTGGTTCGATACGACGGAAAAGTTGATGGGAGATTTTAACCGTGAGATGGAACGGAACATACGTCAGTATTTGTCCGCATGGTTGCGGTAATTCAAGAAAACCCGCCCGACACACATACGCTCGAGCAGCTATCGGGTTTGGCAAATTTAACGGACCTGTACCTCGATATTGATTAGGCACAAAAAAACCGGGGGGCAATCACGCCCCCCGGAGATTTCGGTTTCGCCGATTGTTAGCGAACGAACGTGATCGAAACGCGACGATTGTTGCGTTCGGCTTTGTTATCACCGGTTCCAACGGCAAGCGCTTCTTCACCATGGCTGGATTCACTGATCGACTTCGCCGGAACGCCCAGCGTTGCCAGCGCTTTCATGACCGCATCTGACCGCTTTTGCGATAACGTCATATTATATTGCTTGTCGCCTTGCGTATCCGTATGCCCGGCGATCCGCAGGCTGCCAGGCTTGCGCAGACGGAAGTCGGCAAATGCCTGTTTCAGCACCACCATTGCTGCATCATCCAGGTCCGCACTGTTGGTGTTGAAGTAGACAACATACGGGACCGGCATGGGGGCGGGCGGCGTCATCACTTTTTTCATTGGTTTGGGAGCCGCTGCAGCGGGTGCTGGCGCGGCCGTCTTGATCATCGCATATGCCATTTCAAATCCGGACTTGCAGGCAGCAACATCAGCGGGCTGATTGTTTTCCTCCTGTTCCTGGAGCCAGCAGTCAAACATCGCTTGCGCCTTGGCTGCCGCGTGAGGTGTTTCGTCAGCGCCACCATTCCACAATTTATCAACCAGATTTTTGCGTGCCTCGGAAATTTCCGCCTTGAAGGCATCCGGGATCATACGTTCTGAAATCGGTTGAGGGCCAACATCTTCACCAAGAGCGGCCGCCTTTGCCTTGTCGACAAAATACTGCGCGTCAGCGCCATCATCTTCAGCTTTTTCCAACATTGCCTGCGCCATATATTCCTTGTGCAGAGCCTGCTGGAAAGCGTTGCCCTTATTTGGCATGTTGGCAACAGTGTTGGTGTCGACAAATGCCGAGCATCCGGACAGCAAGAGCAAGGCTGCGCCTGCGATCGAAACGAGTTTGAGAGATTTCATCATTGGGTTTCCTTTTCCTGTTCCCTTAACGAATATTGTTTCTGATGTTAGTTGCCGGTCCGAAATTTCCGGCCCATCCCCGAAGTATTTTCGAATACATTAAAAATCTTAATCGACAAGTATCCGAATGGTTTTGTTATCTGATTATTAAATCCGATTTCGGTGATACTAGGATGACTTTCGCCATTATATCAAGTTTCTCCGTCGTCTTCCGTGATATTTTAATGATCCACTCCGGTTGTGTACCGCTTGTCATCGCATTTTTCTGAAGCGAAAATAACTCTGAATGTCGGAATGTAGGTGAAATTCAGTATGAGTTGTTGCCGCAGCCCTAATGTCCGGTTTCAATTGTATTCATGTTTCCTGACATCAAGCTGTCATTCTGGCATTTATCCCCGCCAGAATGTTCGGCTGAACAGCACGATTACGGTAAACAGCTCCAGTCGTCCCAATAGCATTCCACCTATCATCATCCATTTTGCGGCGTCCGGCAGCGGTTGAAAGGTGCCAGTGGGGCCGACAATCGGGCCGAGAGCGGGCCCCACATTGGCGACCGACGTTGCGGCACTGGAGAGGGCGGTCAAAAAATCGAGGCCGAGCATGCCAAGACCGAGGGACAATGCAGAAAAAGTCAAAAACCACATAAAAAAGAAAGACAGAACCGATACGATAATTTCATCAGATATGGGGCGGCGGTTGTAGTAAGGGATGAATACGCCATGAGGTTGCAACAAGTGATGAACCTGCGTCCTGGCTGCGGCATACAGGATTTGAAACCGGAAAATCTTGATTCCGCATGTGGTCGATCCAGCACAACCACCAATAAACATAATCATGAAAAAGAGTGGGTAGGCAAAGTTTCCCCATGCGCCATAGTCAGTACTGGCATATCCGGTGCCAGTGATAATTGAAACGATATTAAAGGCGGCCAAACGAAAGGCCGTGGTTGGCGGAAAACTGTTATTCAGACTAAGCCACAGAGTCAGGAATATTATCAATATGACAATTGTCGCCGCAAACCATTGCACCTGACTGTCGGTCAGCAACGCACGCCAGTCACCCTGCAGGGTCTTCAGGTAAAGGATGAACGGCAGAGACCCGACCAGCATGCCGATCGTCGCCAGATATTCGAGTGCAGGGCTGCGGAAATGCCCGACGGATGCATCCGATGTTGAAAATCCTCCTGTTGCGATTGTCGTCATGGCATGAGCGATGGCTTCAAAACCGGTCATGCCGAATAGCCAGTATCCACAGGCCCAGATACCGGTCAGAATCAGATATATAATGGATATGGCTGTTGCAATCTGGGCCGCTCGCGGCAGAACCTTGTCCGAATGATCCGAGCTTTCCATACGGAACAATTGCATGCCGCCGACCTTCAGCATTGGCAGCACTGAAATAGCCATGACAATGATTCCGATTCCCCCCAGCCACTGCAGCAGTGCTCGCCACAGCAAGACGCCCGGCGGCGCGTTGTCCAGTCCGGTGATGATGGTTGAACCGGTTGTCGTCAGCCCTGACATGGATTCAAACACAGCATCGGTGAAACTGAGCCCGAGTTCCGAATACAGAAAGGGCAATGCGGCGAAAAATGTCAGCGCAATCCAGGATGCTGTGGTCATCACGAAGGCTTGACGAATGCTCAGTTTTGACCCGCCGGTTCGACTTGTCAACGCCATGCCAACACCGACAAACAGGGTCACACCGGCAGAAATCACGAAGGTTTCCCAATCCGGATGGCCGGCCGCGTAATCGACAATCGCCGGGATGCACATCATCACGGCCAATATTGACAGCAAAGTGCCCGTTACGAGAATGACTGGTCTGAAATCCATGGATCAATTTTGCCGGATGCTGTCGCTGGGTTGATGTGATTATCGCGCCATCCGGGCGACAATCAACCCCGGACGTACAGTCGGGTCACCTGAAGTGGCAGAGATCGCAGTGGTTGTCAGGCAAAAGGAATACCCTGGGAGGGAGAATGCGCGATCATGGCCAGGAACTCTCGCCGAGTTGTCGGGTTTTCCCGGAATGCGCCGAGCATACGACTGGTCACCATTGACACGCCCGGTTTGTGAACGCCGCGCGTTGTCATGCATTGGTGCGCCGCCTCAATGACAACAGCCACGCCTTCCGGTTGCAGGACCTCGTCAATCGTGCTGGCAACCTGGGCTGTCATTTTTTCCTGTATTTGCAGCCGTTTGGCGTAGACTTCTATCACTCTTGCGAGTTTTGATATCCCGACGACCCGGTGGCGCGGAAGATAGGCCACGTGGGCTCGGCCAATGATTGGTGCCATATGATGTTCGCAATGGCTTTCAAATCTGATATCACGCAACAAGACAATTTCGTCATATCCCTCAACCTCCTCGAACGTGCGCTCCAGCAATAATCGAGGGCAGGCGTCATATCCTGCAAAAAACTCTTCGTAGGAACGGGCGACTCTTGCCGGAGTGTCTATCAGGCCTTCTCGGTCGGGATCGTCGCCGGCCCATCGAATGAGTGTTCGGACCGCCTCTTCTGCCGCGGCCCGGGTCGGGCGATCGGGTGTGGATCCCGGTGTGGAAGAGACGATGGAGGTATCAGCGGAGCCGATGGGTTTATTCATGTGACAGGCTTTCGATTGTCGGGGCGAGAGATGTTGTGGTCCTTGCCGTTTTGGATATGGAGCAGGATCGTCCAGTGAAACAGGTTAATGCAATGCACGGTAGGCGCCCGGACCGTCCAGCGCAAACGCCGGGACGGCAATTTCGAACCGCACGCCGTCTTCACCGATCATATGAAATGTACCTGACATAAATCCGGATGGCGCGGCAAGTGGTGTTCCGCTGGTATATTCAAAAGTATCGCCTGGCCCGAATGTGGGCTGATGTCCGACAATTCCGTCTCCGATGATTTCCTGGCAATTGCCAAGCGAGTCAGCAATTTTCCAGTGACGGCTCAGCAATTGAACGACCCGGTCACTGTCGTTTTCAATTCGGACATGATATGCCCATGCATACTGTCCCTGTTCCGGATCGGACTGGTCGTCCAGATATTCCGCACGAACGCTGACAACGATACCGGATGTTGTTTCCTGAAATACTGTATTATTCATATGCTCTCACCTGCTCTTGCGTTCAGATACGCGCTTGAAATGATCGGAATTGACGACGCCCACCCCGCCCACCGGCGCGAAGAAGCGGATTTTGATCAGTTGTTTTCGGGCGTAACCTCCCTGTAGGATCGCATTTAGTGTAGAATTTGCCGATCTTCAATGCGGGATGTCGACGGCTGCTCAAAAATATCTGAAGTCATGGAATAGCATAATGTCTGAAAACTCAAATGAATCGGATGCCAATCTGGAAATGGTTCTCGCCGATATGGCCCAGGAATTTCTGGAAAGCAGTGAGGATCGCCTGGATGAGGTTGACACCTGTCTTGTCCGGCTGCGCAATCACCAGGGAACGGATGGCGACGATCTGCTGGAAGTGAAGCGCCATGTACACAGCCTGAAAGGTATGGGCGCAACGTTCCGCTTTCCCTCAATTACGTGGATTGCGCACGCCCTGGAAGACTATTTTGAAACATTGTTCGAAATCACACCCGAGGGAATCGCGGATGTGCAGCTGTTTGTCGACCGCATCCGTGAAATTGCCGAGTCCCGGATTGATATGCCGCAGGATGATGTTCGCCAAATGTTACAGAATCTGCCGTTAACGGCACGACGGCGTACCGTCACCAAGGACAATAAGGCGTTGACGCTGTTGCTGCACATGCCGTCCGGAATTCAGCGTAAAATCATCGGTAAAGAATTGTCACAATTCGGATTTAACGTGATTATCGTCGAAAATGCTCTGGATGCCATCCGCGATGGATTGACACTGGCGCCGGATATTATCATGTCGACGATGGTGACGGACAGTTTGACCGGCGTCGAGTTGGCGGGGGTCTTTCACTCGGTCAAAAAGACAAGGGATTGCCCTTTTCTGTTGGTGACATCGGAGGATCAGAGACAAAGAGAATTTGCCGAACTGCCCGAAAACGTCAAAATTTTGCGCAAGGGCATGAATTTCGCCCGCGACTTGATGGGCGTTATGAAGGAATACGGATATGTTGGACAGCGCCGCTGACATGGACCGGGATGGTTGCCTGGTCGGGGAGATGCCGACTGTCAGGAGATTCACTGTTGTGCGGTGCTGCAAGCCCGGGTCGGGTCGTCGTCTGACCCGCCCGATGAAATCCCGCGGTCCGGAATAATATTTATTTTCAATGTTTTATTGAATCTTCCAGGCTTCTTTTCCGGTTCGCCGTATTTTTTTTCAGATTCTTGGCAAATTCCGTAAAAGGCGTTTGACAGGACCTGAGGGAGCCCGTATAACCCGGCTCCTCGCAGACGACATGTATGTGTTTCGGCGATTTTCCTGATTGGATATGATCGGGATTTGCATTTTTGTGATTGTGAATAAATGAAGGGATACGCGGGCGGCGGTTTTGCTGTTTTGG
>Ga0316204_10001494_pt1 | contig 62354 bp, 53 predicted proteins | sample 6monrhotite_MG_2_FD_205661 | JGI IMG/M metagenome (GOLD analysis project Ga0316204, IMG submission 205661) | Microbial mat bacterial communities from mineral coupon in-situ incubated in ocean water Damariscotta River, Maine, United States -... | ecosystem: Environmental > Aquatic > Marine >...
TGTGAAGGCGATGAATTATATGTCGCTGGGATTGATCGAGCGATTTCTAGTTTATCAATCACCTGATAAAGGCACCTGGCACGATTTTCATAAACTCTTTGTGATCTCTGAGCAGATGGGGGTACTGAATATCACGATTAGTGGTAATGCTGCACGCGGTGAAGAATCGACTTCAATTAATGAACTCTACAAGAAAGTTTTATTATTGTCGCTTGCCGATATGTCGCGCCTGATGATGGGAGAAGCTGAAACGGTTTATAAGCAGCTAGCTGGCTGGTCAAAGTTTACATCGTTATCTAAGCCTGATGAATCGTTTCGCGAGGGTGTCGTTGTTGACCTGGGCATTGATGAACCCGCTAATCATGTGCTTTCTGAAAAGCCGATAAAATTCCTTAATGGCCGTTTATTTAATCTCACACGCCTGTTGGAGCATTTGGATGGGCAGATAGATGTACTGACTGAGCAGAGTATGGAAAGTAAGAATATTCTCAGTGCTCGAGCGCGGCAGGCGATGTACATTCGGTTGCGTTTTACCTGGGGAGTGCGTAGCGAGCGTGGTGCCGTTCGTGAATCCATTAACACACCGGTAAAATTAATTACCGGTCTGCATGACTGTCATCGAGCTTTGAGTAATAAAAAACACTTTAACCCAGAACATGATGAGTTACGTTTTGATGCTGAGTGGAATAATGTTGGTGATAGCTCGGGGGTACTTTCCCTTGTGCCTGAAGAAGAGGCGCCGTGGGAAAAAGATGTGATTGAGGCGCGTGCCAAGGCTAATTTGAATGGCAACCGTGTTTCCTTGTTTGATGAGAATAGTCGTAGAGATGCCTGGGAGAAGGTTTATTCAACCTCTATGGCCGAGCAGGCACGCCAGGAAAATGCAGAATTACATGAGATCGATTGTGTTCAGGTGGATACCAGTGTTGGCGGAATGGCAATTGTTTGCGACAGCGGGCAGTCAGAAGCATCATTAGCGGTTGGCAAAGTGGTCGCAATTAAGGTGGCGAGTGATGCTTCTCGGTGGCAAACCGGTGTGGTGCGCTGGTTGGTGATGTTACCTTCTCATGATATTCGTTGTGGTGTGCAGATATTATCCGATCATGCAGAAACGATTGCGACAAGATCGATAAAAGGGGCGGGTGAAGACGGTGAATACTATCGATCTATTTTGATTCCTAAGGAGGGCGATTGCCCTGCCAGTATTCTAGTACCTGCGGCCGTTTTTAGTCTCAATACGATTTTGAGTGTGGTGACGACAAGTGAATTGAAATATTTTAAATTGAAAGAGCTGATGAATAATAGTGCCACATATAATCAATTTTCATTTGATGAAGTAGAAAGGCCGAGTATGGGGATTAATTTGAAGGCAAAGATTGATCGTAATCGCCGCTCATTTTGAGTTGCCGATAGCGCGATGGCCGCTAATTTTGGGTCAAGCGTATCATCAAGCACTTTTATGTGCTTGATATCTGTGTTGAGAAAAAACTGGATTATGGCCGTTTATAATAGATGAGCGGATGTTCTTTTGCTACGGGCACTTGCTGGATAACAAGTTCTTCTTCAAAGGAACCGCATGCCTTGGCGTAGCGACCAATGGTTGCCTGGTATTCAGGGTCAAGTCGGCATCTTCCGAGAGGATTTCTGCTGACTTTCCAATAACTGCACTGACCGCATTTTGCGCTGGTATATTTGCTGGATGCCATGAGCCTGTCCTTGGTTATATTTGAATGGGGTTTTACTCATCAGAAAGCCTTTCTGACGCAGCATCTCTCTTGTTCGGATTCACTCCTAAGGCCATTAGCGGCAAGTTAATAAAATAGTTAAACTATTTTTTAATATTTTTTCTCCTTTCAGTGGGGCTAATTTTCAGGTCAATGTGTGGCGCGCGCTGCTGTAAATTCCGATGGGGCAGGTGGCCAGTTACGCGCAAGTGGCCAATGCGATTGGCCGACCGCGTGCGGCGAGGGCGGTGGGCTCGGTAGCAGGGGCAAACCCGGTGGCGTTTTGGATCCCCTGCCATCGTGTGATCCAGCAAAGCGGTCAGCTGGGCGGTTATCGCTGGGGCGAGACACGCAAGCATGCGATTCATGCGGGGGAGTCGGCGAGGGTTGAAAACGATCCAGATTGAGCGCTGTAGGCACGTTTAATCGCAGCTAAGCATTATTTTAAATCACCGCTTGAAAGTTCTCTAAAAGTTCTCTATGCTTAATTCAGGTTGATTAATGAAGGCGGGAGACGGTTTATGCTGACCGAACTTGAGCAGCGCATCCTCGATGCAATTAGATTTCAAATTTCAGAGCAAGGGCGTTCACCGACGCTAGTTGAAATTGGCGAGGCGGTGGGCGTTGCCTCAAAAGGGACGCTTCATCGCTACGTACAGGGCTTGATTGATAAAGGCGAGCTCGTACGCAATCACGCGGGTTGGCGTGGTCTGCAACTGGTGAATGATGCTGATGAAGAGAGCGACAGTCTGCCGTTGTTGGGAGCGATTGCAGCAGGGCTACCGATTGAGGCAATTCCCGGACATGACAAAGTGAATCTGGTTGATTTCTTCATGGGGCCCGATCGTTTCATTCTCAAAGTGGTGGGCGACTCGATGATTGATATCGGTATTCTGGATGGCGACATGGTAGTGATTCGCCACGCACAGCAGGCCTATAGTGGCGAAATTGTGGTTGCGTTGATTGATAACAATGAAGCGACGCTGAAGCGCTTGAAATATGTGAATGATGGGCGCGTAAAGTTGATTCCAGAAAATAGCACGATGGAGCCTTTTACCTATGCTGCGCACCGGGTGCGCATACAGGGTGTGCTGGTTGGGCAGATGCGTAGTTATGCTTAATCGCAATAGACTTAGTCTCAATCGACAGGAAGGTAGTCATGGAAATCATCAGTAAAAAAGCACAGATAGACCGCAGCCCGGTTCACTGGCCTAAAGCGATTATTCTGGTTGATATGAATGCATTCTTTGCTTCGATTGAGCAACGAGATCGTCCGCAATGGCGCGGCAAGCCAGTAGCGGTGACCAATGGTGAACAGGGCACCTGCATCATTACCTGTTCATATGAAGCGCGGGCTTATGGTGTCTATACCGGAATGCGTCTGAAAGAGGCGCACCGCCTTTGTCCTGATTTGATTCAATGCCCGGCGGACCCTAAGCGTTATGCGCAAGTCTCGCAGAATATTATGCGCGCACTGCATGATATTACCCCTGATATTGAAGTGTTTTCGATCGATGAGGCCTTTCTGGATGTCACGCGTTGTCAGAAATTGCACGGCACGCCATTGCGGATTGCACGCATGGTGCAACAGAAAGTATTTGAGGTCTCGGGTATTCACTGCTCGATTGGTGTCAGTGGTGATAAAACCACCGCCAAGTTTGCCGCAAAGCTGGAAAAACCCAATGGCCTTACCGTGATTCCACCGTGGGATGCGGAAGCGCGTTTGAAGGATGTGCCGGTGACAGAGCTATGTGGTATCGCAAAAGGCATTGGCGATTTTCTTGCGCAGTATAAGGTGTATAAATGTGGCGATATGAAGCAGATACCGATTAGTGTATTGGCGCGCCGTTTTGGCAATCTGGGTCGACGTATCTGGCATATGTGTCAGGGGACTGACCCAAGCAAGGTCAGCATCAATACGCAGCCACCGAAGTCGCTGGGACATGGCAAAGTGATGCCGCCGAATACCACTGATATCGATGTGATTGAGACCTACCTGCTACACATGAGTGAAAAGGTTGCAATACGCCTGCGTCGTCATGGAATGAAGGCGGGGCGATTTTTTATCGGACTGCGGGGACGGAATGGCTGGATTGGCGGTAAGTATCAATCTGAGCTCACGACTGATGATGGCCATGAAATCATGAAGCTGTGTCGTAACATGCTAAATACGCATTGGTATGGTGAGGCAGTACATCAAGTTCAGGTAACGGCGCTGAATCCAGCTATTGCCAATCACCAAATAGAGCTGTTTTCACCACGGGTTGAAACGCATGGCCGAGAGGTGAACCGTGTGATGGATCAGGTGAATGAGCGTTATGGTGAATTTACGTTAACACCGGTGCGTTTGCTGAAGCGCTCTAGCATGCCAAATGTGATTGCACCGGCATGGCAGCCAGAAGGGGTTCGGCAGACGATTTGATTGGTGGTTTTGCTGGGGGATGCCGAGCAATTGATCTCGCCTCGTCTATCCCTTTTATATAGTTTTACATGCCCCCGTTGCTTGAGAGGGTGTCTTGATCCAAGCATCAATATTAGTAACCAACTAGAGAAGGATATGAGATGAATAATGCAATTAAACAGGCTTTGAGCCTGGTGGTCGGGCTAGTTTGCTGGTTTCTTTTTTTGGTACTACTCTTTAATGAGGCGACCACTGCGTATGCACTGGTATTTTTGTTTATTGGAATCTTATTAAAGGCACTGGGTAGTGTTATTCGTTTGCCCGGCAATGCGTTGCTATCGGGTGTGGCATTGGGGTTGATACTGCCGTTTGGCGAGGCGCGTAAGTGAGGTGCGTCTCTTATAGAAAATACAGAAACGCTTAGTCAGTGAGGTTCAAAGCTTAAGTGTACTGTTTAGTTTCTTGAGCGGCTAAACCTGATTAAGTGCTATATAAAAACGAAAAACAGTATCACACCCAGCACCATACGATAGACAACAAACGGCACCATGCCGATTTTATCCAGCAGCTTAAGGAAAAAATGAATACAGGCGTAAGCACTTAGGCCGGAGATGATTGAACCGGTGACGAGTGCTTGCCAGTCAACAGCAGTCTGTTGTTGCACGAGATCAAGCGAGACGAATAGCCCCGATAAGACAATCACGGGGATCGAGAGTAAAAATGAAAACCGTGCTGCGGCGGAGCGAGTAAGCCCTAGCATCAGGCAGGCGGTGATGGTGATGCCGGAGCGTGAGGTGCCGGGGATCAGTGCAATCGCCTGAGCGAAGCCGACGATGATGATGTCGCGCCAGCTAAGGCTATATTCATCACGTTCACGTTTACCTGTTTTATCCGCCCACAATAGTAGTATTCCAAAAAGGATGGTGGTGGTGGCAATCACTAACTCAGAACGCAGCGAAGTCTCAATCACGCCCTTAAATAACAGGCCACAAAGACCGACTGGAATCGTGCCGATCAGTACGCCCCATGCCAGACGACTTTCGGGGGTCTGTTGACGAGTGCTCAGTGAGTTTACCCAGTCGCGTGTCATCAGTTTGAGTTCTTTTCTAAAATAGACGACGACGGCTGAGAGGGTGCCGACATGAACCGCGACATCAAAGGCGAGCCCCTGATCGACCCAGCCAAAAAATTTTGGCACCAGGATCAAATGCGCGGAGCTTGAGATCGGCAGGAACTCGGTGAGTCCCTGAATCAGGGCCAATATAAATTGTTGGAAAAAATCCATCTAAGTGTGTGGCCCTGAGTTTATTTATTATCGTCTGAATGAGTGATAACGGGTTGAGGAACGGAATCCTTTAATTGTTCCACATACAAAATCGTGGCACCGGCAACGGCTGCGGGCATCACGAAAAAGTTAACCAGCGGGATCAATGTGCAAAAGAGTGAGGCGCTGCCAAAGCCGAAGGCGATAAAGCGTTTCTCTTTGACAATTGCTTTTGATTGTTTGAACAGGATGCCGTGATTTGAGAGCGGGTAGTCACTGTATTCAAGCGCCAGCATCCATGCGCCAAATACAAACCAGATGGCGGGGGCAAAGAGATTGATGAAGGGGATAAAGAACAGCACCAGAAGCGGGATGGCTCGGGAGATGAAATAGCCAAACTTCCCGGCTTCACTGATGATCGCGGGAGCAACGCCCTTGGCGACATCACTCCAGTTGCTCTCTGGCAATGTTGAGCTGGGGTCAAGGTGCTTCTCGACGGCTTCCGAAAGTACACCATTAAAGGGGGCTGCAATCAGTAATGCAAGATGCAGGCAAAAGGTGAAGCTAACCAATAAGAAGGCGATTAAAAATACGGGCCATAACAGCCAGTCCAGCCACTGCAGCCATTCCGGCAGACTGCCCATAACATAATCAAGCAGAATATCGATCTGGCTGATGCCCAGCCAGATCAGCAGGCTGAATATGATCAGATTGATCAGCATCGGCACGAGTACAAAGCCACGAATGCCGGGTTTAAAGAGTAAAAAATAGCCGCGAAGTAGGTAAGAGGCACCGATAAAAGGTTGGGCGATCACTGTTTTGTCAATCCTGGAGGAGGTAAATGGATGCCAGGAGTGCTTGTAACAACCAGTCTACCTCCTCGCAAACCTGATTTTATTGGTTTTACGCAAGGAAGGCAAAAGCTGCATGCGCCATTTAATACTATTTCTGTTTGCGGGCATGACGCCCTAACAGGTACCAGGCAATCCACAGCGTTAAAGAGGTGCCAATCGCCGCCAGGATGACTGGTTTAGGGTTCTCCAGCGAGCTAATGGAACCCACGTAGGTGATGATTAACGCATAAGGGATTGTGCCGAGTCCATACATCGTCAAAAATTTTCTGAAGGACATCCGCGTGGCACCCGCCATACAGCAGCTCACCTCGGGTAAAATGGGCATCGCGCGACAGATAATCAGCATGGCTGGGCCGTATGCTGAAAATGTCTGATGCATCTCGTCGAGTTTATTCTTATCCTTGTAGATACGATTGAGTAAGCGCCAGCCATAGCGTCTGCTGATCGCATAGCCAATGACACCTGCTAGTGAAAAACCAGTGATTGCTGCAGCCGCGCCTAACGGCCAGCCTAGAAAAAATCCGGCCATGATAGCAACGGTCATTGTGGGGATCGCAATAAACAGATCTACAAATAATAGCCCGATAACCGCGAGTGCGAGATAACCCGGGTGTATCTGTTGTGCCTGCTCAAGACTTTGTTTGATATCATCAAGCGTCAATAGGCCGGTTGCCTTGATCAGGATAAAAGTGCTGGCAAATATCAGCGCCAGCGTTAACATGATTTTAATTAGGTCTTTCATAGTGTCTCATGGTCCGAGGTTATCAATACGCTACTAATCAGCAGTAATCGGTCTGTTTACTTCATCTTTAGAAACGCTTCATGATGTGCTTAACTAGAGCAGGTGATAGCCTCATCAGCAGTGGTAATAGTTTTGTTTTACCAACATAGATCTCTGCACGATTGCGGTTGATACCCTGAATGATCTGCTCTGCTGCAGATTCAGGCGATATTTTCCCGCTGCCACGACCTGCGGTCATGGCGGTATCGACCAGTGGCATGATCGCTTCTATGATATGAATGTTGGTTTCCGCTAGTTGATAACGAAGGCTTTGCGAAAAGCTATGGATGGCGGCTTTGGTCGCGCAATAGATCGCTGAATTTGTTTTGGGGGCGAAGATAAGCCCTGATGAAACATTGATGATTACCGCTGGTTTTTTATATTCGATCAGGCTGGGTAATAATAAATATGAGAGCCATACGGGCGCTAAAAGATTAATCCTTGTTTCATGCTCTATCGAGTCGAAAGAGAAGTCATCATCAAGAAATGTTGGCGTATATTGAATGCCAGCATTATTGATGATGATGCTTAGTTCAGGATGGTTATGAGTGATTTTTTCGCAGAGCGATTCTATTGCCAGGCGTGATGAGAGGTCGCATGGGTAGGTGATGACATTGCTGTATGATGATTGTAGTGATGCCAGCTTTTCCTGGTTACGCGCCACGATAATCAGGGTGTGCCCCAGACTATGCAATTGCTTAAATAGGGCGAGTCCGATCCCGGCAGTGCCGCCGGTTAATAAAATTGTTTTTGGATCCATTTTTGAATTAGAGAACATCACGAACCTTGCTATTGCTAAAATGTGTTTTTAGATTAATCTGCTAGTCACTCTTGTGCATTAACCCAGGTTAACAACGATGGATAAATTTGATTTTGATCGCTTTCTTGAGCGAGTGATTAACCACCCAGGCTTTGAGCAATATGGGGCTGAATTGAGCTTAAAAAAAGGTGAGCACCTTTTTAGTCAGGGCGAGGTTTGTACTGAAGTGTTCTGCATGAGCAGTGGTTTAGTGAAGTTCTACTTTAATACGCTGGAAGGAAAAGAGTGGATAAAATCATTTGTTGTCGATAAAGGTGTTCTGGGTTCACGCAGCTCTCAGTTACTGAAAGTACCCAGTCCATTTTCGGCATTGTGCCTGGAAGATACGCAGGTGATTCGTTTTCCGTATGATCTGTTCGAGGCGGTCTGTTTTGAAGACCTTGAGTTGGCACGGGCTGTTTTTCACTTTAGCCAATGGCTTGGGGTTAAAAAAGAGCTGCGTGAATACCAGCTGTTATGCCTTTCTGCGGAAGAAGCGTATCGGGCGTTTGTCTCGTCGAATCCAACATTAGTGACTCGCCTCACTCAGATTGATATTGCTCGTTACCTTGGCATAACGCCGATTGCATTGAGTCGAATTAAAAAGCGGCTAGCTTGATAGCTGGGTTTGATGATTGGGCTTGATAACAGGGTTTGGTAGTCGGTTTATGCTGGTTTGTTACATCGACGAATGATGTGCGCAACGAGTATTGCGCTGAGTGCCAATGTCCAGACAATGGTAGCCCCAGACGGCAGGTCGAGCAGGGCAGAGAGTATTAAGCCACTTGCATAGCCGATGGCACCTAATAGGTAGGCGGCGCGTAAGCCGTTGTTGTTGGCATGACGTACCGCGAGTGCCGGAATGATAAGGCTGGCAAAGACAAGATAGATACCGACCAGTTGCACCGAGGTGGTGATGGTGATGGCGAACAATCCATAAAACAGGATGGGTGATGTTTGTCGGGCTCGATCAAACCATTGACTAAACCATAAGCCAAGTACCACGGCGTAGAGTAGCGCGACCGGTATCAATTGTTGATAGCTGACCCAGAGGATCTGGCCTGCTAGCAGATCCTTTAACTGTTCACCCGCATGAGGGCTGCTGCTTAAGGCGATGATGCCACCGCAAGCGGCGAGCACAAAGACGCAACCGATAAGGGCCTCCTGCACATCGCGCCAGTATTTTTCACTCAGGTAAAGCAACCATGCGCCAAGCAATGCAGCGCTGACGGCGATCAGCTGTACTTGCCAGCTGTTGCCCTGAAAGCCAAGGCTATAAGCGATGATGACGCCCAGTGCGGCAATCTGTGCCACTGCAAGGTCAAGGAAGATGATGCCTCTGGCGAGTACCTGCTGCCCGAGTGGCACGTGGGTGGCGATCACCAGTAGTCCCGCGAGAAAGGCGGGGCCAAGGATGCTGGTGTCGAGTCCGTCGAATGTCATTGCAGGGCACTTAGCAAACGATGCAGAGTGTTGTCATAGAGTGAAAAGAGGTCTGTTGCATTGTCATTACCACCAACGGTATAGGGCAGCACAATCGCAGGGATGTTGGTTCTATCGGATAACCATTGTGATGGCCGTGCATCCTGGTAGCCAGCACGTAAAATCATCGTGGCGGGCGCTTGCTGCATCTGTTTAGAGAGTCTTGCGAGGTGGTTGGCGTTGGGCGGCATGCCTGGTTTTGGCTCTAGTGATGCAATGGTTGTCATCTTTAGCCAGTTGAGCAGGTAACGCCAGTCTTTATGATGAACGACGACTGGTACTCCCTTTAATGGTGCGGCTTGTCGTTGCCACTGTGTGATCGCCTGTTGCCAGCGCGATAAAAAGTCTTCTGACCGTTGTTGATAATAAGCGCTGTTGTCAGGGTCGAGGTTGATCAGTCGTTTGGTCAATGCCTCTGCAACGATTGCAATAAGCTTGGGATCGAGATGGATATGTGGATTACCGGCAGCGTGGACATCGCCCATCGAGCGGTCAACAGAGGTATGCTTATCCAGCCGCTCAACCTGTTCTGCCGCCATAAAGTAGCCCGGTTTATTCGGCTGAACGTTGGAGTTGGCAGCACGCCGCAATAGCAGCGGTAGCCAACCCACTTCAAGTTCAGAGCCGCTGCAGACCAGTAAATCCGCATTGCGCACCTGAGCGATTAAACTCGGGCGCGCTTGAATACGGTGAACATCCTGATGTGCAGTGGTGGCACTAAAGACAGAGACCTTATCTCCTGCGAGTTCCTTGGTGAGTGAAGCCCACTCCGGTTCACAGGCAAACACCTGAAGTGCAGCGTGGCTCGGTAGTGCCATTAACAGTAGCACCACACCCAACAGGTTGGTCAGTCTCTTCATCTGCAATATCTCATCTCTAATTCTATTCTATGTTTATTTTATGATGTTTGTAGACTAGAACTGATGAGCGCCATGTGCACCAATGCTCATCACATACTGTAAATAGAACTGATTATCGCTATTTTCATAGGACTCATCACGGTTGTATTGCAGACGTACCAGACTGAACTCACTATGGTTATGTTCCAGCATCAAGCTGCTGCGTTTAGGGGTGAGGCCTTCGTTATCAAGACCCGCTTCGCCTAGAATAGCAGCATCTGATCCGAGATTGTCTGAATCCAGTTGATCATAACGTAGCCCTACCTGCCAGCGTGGCATGAACTGGTAGACTGCCTGGGTGTACCAGCCGTTTTGTTCACCATCGTAGCTGGTTGTTTCTAATGGATTGCTACCGACGAGTTCAATGTCACCATTCTCTTTACGTTGAAAGTATTCAAATTGCAGCGTTAGATTTTGCTGTCTGTAGTTTCCTTTGGGGGCCCATTTCCACACCATATCGATCGCGTTGATTTCACTGTCGCCACTAAAACTAGGCGTTTCCGTTGCACCGCTGCCATGCGCATGGCCGCCGCTTTCTCTGCCAATGACATCGCTGCTCCAGTGTGAGAGTCCCAGTTGCCAGCTATGGCTGTCGCTCACGTCGCCACCCAGTTCGGCAAAGAGCATAGTGGTGCCTTTGCCATCGTCGCCGGCACCACCGGAAGGAAAGCGTTCGCCACGCGCAAATTCAGCACCTAGTTGTAGATAGAGATCGGTGGGTGCCAGCCAGCGGAGCTGTAAGCCATCATCAATTAACTGATTGCCAAACAGGCCGCGGTAGATCAGTGGTGCATCGATAAAATCCCAGGCGTGATTGTGCTGGTTGTTGAGGTAACCGATGTCTGAAAAGAAGCGACCGGCTTTAATGGTCAACCCATAATCCAGACCAACCGTTTCAATAAAGGCCTCTTCCAGTTCGGTTTCGGTAGTGCCTTCATGGTCGGCAATCGCGAGGGTAAGTTTGCCAAAAAAACGGTCATCAATATTGGAACTCATCACCAGCTCACCGTGGCCAAGGCCAAAGCCTTCTTCATTTAAGCCAGCTTCACCACCGAGCATAAAGCCTGGCAGTTCATACGCGGCAGGGTCTTGTTTATAGCCTGCATACTGTCCTTGCAGCGTCATGCTAATGGCCGGGTTCATACTGTTGCTCGCGTGCAAAGTTGAGCTGAGCGCCATACTTGCTATTACAGCACTAATAATAGTGGTCGAATTTTTCACGGATTGATTCTCTCTTTTTTAGACGAGCAGGCTCGCCACAACGAAGCAGGTGCCGTCCACCTGACGATTTAAAAGTTGGTTTAGCTGAGAGAATTTACGGGGGGTGCGCGAGCGCGTGTGGTAGCGCGGTAGGGTTTAACGAAAGTGCTTAAATAAAGCGAGTGATGGTCAGTGTCTGAGATCGACACGTGAAAAATAGTGTGACCATCATTACCAAAAGGATTTTTAAGATTGCTGGTGTGCAGGCAAAGTTCGCACTCTTCACCGGGAGCATGCGCCTCAATCTCAGTATGATGAGAAAGCAGTGCACCCTGAGCCACCAGAAAGGCAGTCAGTAGAAAAGAGATCATTATTCTGCGCGGTGCAAGTTCCAAAGCAATTATCTAATTAATTGAGATGGTCGGATTCTATAACACAAATTATGACTTCGTCTATCAGTTTTATAGCGATCTTTTATTTGTGAACTTCGCATGTTACTCAACGAAATCTGCGTGTCGAGGCGTGCTTTATCAGCACAATGCCGCTGCAAGAGAGCCTGAGCAGTGCACACTTAAAAACCTCTTTTTAAATAGCAATTTATTAGCTACTATAATGTTTTTTCAGTATCGTGGGCTTGGTAACGCAGAGTTGTCTCATGCATTCATGATTGATTTGTATATTTAGAATGGGGTGATTTAGATGGCAGCGGCAGTTATGGCTCAGTTACCTGAGCTGCAAAAATCTTTCGATAGGCGAATCACCAAAACGGTGATTGCTCGGATTCAGAACCAATCCAGACCTCAGGCACTCGTTGACGCTGTGATGATCGCGAATGGGAATTGGGCTGTAAAACCGAAAAATGGGGCATCTTCGCTCTCGCAACTCAATAATCGGCAGTCTATTCGTAAAGTAAAAACCCTCGGGCCTGGAGAGGAGGGGAATGTTACTTATCAACTCAATTCAGCATTGCTGGGCGGCTCCAGCTACCCTATTTTGACTACAGCGCTAGGGATTGCTGCCGGTTTTGCCAGTGCTGGGGCGGGCTTATTATTCACTATTGGTACAACTGGCTTGAGTCTGACTCAAACAAGCCAGCGTGTTTTAGCACGTACCGGTGATGAAATATGGCATGTTGAGGAAATTGGAAAGGTTAAGAATGGTGGAACGTATGAGGCGGTTTATGTGACGTCATTTTTTCTTGTTGACCCATTTCGGAGGCAGGCACCGACAAAAGGCTGGTTGATACATGAAGAGCGGAAAAATTTAATTTTAAGTTAATTGGTTAATATAAAGTGGGTGTTATTATTTTCAATTTACTAATTAGAGAAGCACTTGAATGAACGTTGCGACTAAAAAAAGACTTGGGTGTGTCTGGCTAATAACGTTGGCCTCGCTGCTTAGTGCGTGTAGTACCGCTCCTGTCTCATCGTATGACCAGCTTTGTCAGATCTATACAGAGATCGCGCCTCAGGCGATGGCACTTGACCTTAAAGAGGGTAAGCTGGCTGACACTGTCGAGAGTAAAATGCCGGATTTTTTCGAGTCGGATTATGTGAACATAATTACAGCCGATCGGATCAAACGCTATGCTCTGATTCAGTCGTTGGCCGGTAGAGAGGGGCAAGCCGATTGGCAGTGTAAAACGATGGAACGCTACTTTTCTGGAGAGTTTGACTAGTCTGAGAAAGAAAACGACGGAATCCAGAAGTTAGAATTTAGTGGCAATGTTCGTTTGAACGAGAGAGACCGTGTATTTAACATAACAAAACCGCAGGCAGTGAGTAATGTCCTAATGAGCCTGAGTGGTGTTTAAAGTCATTATCTGTTCACAAGGAGGTGAACTGTGCCACGCAAATCCCGTTTTATGCTTCCCCATATTCTCGTGTATGTGATTCAGTGACGTAATCACTGAAATGGGCTTGGCACGCCCCATTTGTGACCGGTTTAACGTATTTTTCCTCAAAAAACAGATGCTCCTGGTCGATACCTTTAGTGGTTATTTCTAGTCCGTATTGGGTGGTTCACCCGGTCTGAATGGAGATTTCATTAAACTAAACTGACCGTTATTGGAGTCTTCTGATGTTAGGGATAACAAAACCTGCCTTTAAGTGCCTGTTTCTCTCGTTTGTGTTTCTATTCAGCTCAACGCCCATGGCGGAGAACTATGATAGCTATGCGTTGGCGGAAGGCGGGCGTATTTACGATAATTGGCCATTGGAGCTGGGCAAAGAGGCTCCAAACAGTACACATCCGGGATACAACGACTATAAAGGTAAAAAAAGAGGTGCTGAGACATGGCGCTGTAAAGAGTGTCATGGCTGGGATTATGAAGGTGCGATGGGCGCATACGGTAAGGGAGCGCACTACACCGGTACCAAAGGCATTAGCGCCTATCGGGGGGCTGCGATCGATGACATCGTGACGATACTGCGCAATGATAATCACGCTTTTGATCGCGTCTTAACAGAAGATCAATTGAAAAAGGTCGCCGCCTTTGTGGGGCAAGGGCTGCTTAATATGCGTGCCTTTATTAGGTTGAATGGCAGTAAGGTCGATGGCGATGCAGCTAAAGGGCGACTGACCTATCAGGAGCAGTGCACCCTTTGCCATGGCAGTTCTGGCAAGGCGCGTAACCTGTCGAAAAGCCGCAGTCAAAAACTTTATATGGGTGATATTGCGAATGAGAACCCGTGGAAGGTGATGCATAAAATCCGCTTTGGTCATCCGGGTAAATTCTATACTAACAAGTATGATGAAGAGGGGCGGCCGCGGATGAATATGCCCGCGATGCTGGGTGTGATACCGCTTGAGGGACAGGTTGACCTGCTTGCCTATCTGATGAGCTTGCCGACTGATTGAGGTGGTGGGCTGCGCAGATTTTCTGCATTGCCCGCAAATTTTTATGGTGATTTGAGTGGGGCGATAGCAACGCTATCGCGGGCATTGATTCATCTGGTGTTTACTACTATTTCACCCCCTGGTATTTGAAGGTCAATCATGTGCTTTTTGGCGATCGATATTAGTGCGGAATCGGCAAAATAATGGCAAAATCCGCAGCCATGAAAAGACCGATGCAATTCCTCTCCCTGCCCAATGCCGCGCCTGCTGACGCGGATGTCCTGATTTTACCGGTGCCGTATGAGCAGACTGTCACCTATAAAGGGGGGACTGCCGATGGCCCCGCTGCAATTTTAGCGGCCAGTGAGCAGCTGGAGTTTTTTGAAGAGGATATGGCGTGGTGCCCGCTGATGCATATGAAGCTGGCGGTGTTACCTGCGGTGGAAACAGTGGCGGATGAACCGGAAGCGGCGTTTCATCATCGTCTGTTTGAAACGACTGAGCAACTTCCCAGTGATGCGCTATTGATTGCGCTGGGCGGTGAGCACTCCATCACCCCTGAGATGTTGTTTGCGCGACTGCCTGACGGCGGCACGGTGGTGCATATCGATGCCCACGCTGACCTGCGCCCAAGTTACCACGGTTCTATCTATAACCACGCGTGCCCGATGTTTCGCATCCGTGAACGCGGTTATGAGTTGATTCAAATTGGCGTCCGTTCACTGCATGCCGATGAGGCGACAAAGATCGCTAAGGATGACGGCATTACCACCTGGTTTGATCGCGGCTTGCAAAAGCCTGGTGTATGGCAACAACTGCTGGATCAGCTGGCAGAATTTAGCGGCCCGGTGTGGCTGAGTATCGATATGGATGGTTATGACCCCTCACTGATTGCAGGCGTAGGCACACCGCAACCGGGCGGGCTCTCATGGCATCAGGGATTGGATGTATTGCAGGTCTTAACGGAAAACAGTGCGGTTGATCTGCGCAATATCGATATTGTTGAACTCGCACCGGAGCCGAGTCATGTTTCTGAAATGATGACGGCCAAGCTGGTGCAGAAGTGCATCTCCTACTGGGGGAAATCTAAAGGCTATGATCAGCGCCCAGCGGATGGTTCGCAAAGTGGAGCTGATGATGAGTGATAAAAAATGGGGTGTGGATGATGCCGCCAGGCTCTACCAGGTGCCCGGTTGGGGTGGCGGTTTTTTTAACGTCAACGATGCCGGTAATGTTGAAGCGGTTGCCGATGGTAATAGTGTCGACCTGAAGGAACTCTGTTCTGAACTGGCGGCACAAAACCTTCACCCGCCGCTGTTACTCCGTTTTTCTGATCTGCTGAATAAACGCATGAAGCAGATTCATAAGCGCTTTACTATTGCGCGTGAAGAGGCTGAATATCAGGGGAAGTATTACGGCGTCTATCCGATTAAAGTGAATCAACAACGCCAGGTAGTGGAAGAGATTGTTGAGTATGGTGCGGCCTTTAACTGGGGGTTAGAGGCGGGCTCGAAGCCAGAACTGCATGCAACATTGGCGATGCTGGAAGATGTCGAAGGGTTGATTATCTGTAACGGCTATAAAGATCAGGAATTCATCGAGCTGGCGTTGATGGGATTGAAGATGGGTAAGCGCGTCTTCATCGTGATTGAAAAGCCCAATGAACTGGAACTGGTGTTAAACACCGCGCAGCGTTTGAAGGTGAAGCCGTTGATTGGTCTGCGTTGCCGCCTTGCCGCGACCAGTAAAGGGAAATGGGATAGCTCGGGCGGTGATATGTCGAAGTTTGGTCTATCGCCATCGGAACTACTCGATGCCATCAACAAACTCAAAGAGGCGAATCGATTAGATAGTTTGAACCTGCTGCATTTTCATATTGGTAGCCAGGTGCCTGAGATTGGAAGCATCAAAGATGCGATGCAGGAGGCGGCGCGTTATTTTGTTGAGGCACGGCGACTTGGCGCACCGATTGAATTTATCGATGTCGGCGGCGGCCTTGGGGTGAACTATGATGGCAATATTGCCTCGGTCAACTATAGCCTGCAGGAATACGCCAACGAGATTGTCTGGACGATGCAGCAGGTATGTAACGAAGAAAAATTGAGTCACCCTAATATCATCTCTGAATCTGGCCGCGCATTGGTAGCACACCATGCGGTATTGATTGTGGATGTACTGGGTATCACTAAACGAATCAGTGAGCAGCCACCGCAAGAGCCTCAGCCTGATAGCCCGACACAGCTCCGCCAGCTATGGGAGGCGTTTACTGAGCTGGATGAGATGTCGCCGCGTGAAACGATGCATATCGCGATTTCATTGCGTGAAGATATGAATAAACTGTTTAGTCTTGGCCATGCCTCACTGGAAGACCGCGCCTTGATGGATGATATCTACTGGCGTCTGGTTCATATGATTATGCAGCGTCTGGATGAAAGTGAGCTTGAACAGTTGATGCCGGAGCTTAAAACGCAGGCGGCGGATCGTTACTTCTGTAATTTTTCAGTTTTTCAATCACTGCCTGACGCGTGGGCGATTAAACAAATTTTTCCGGTGATGCCGATTCATCGATTAGATGAAGAGCCAACACAAGATGCGATCCTCGTTGATGTGACCTGTGACTCCGATGGTACACTGCTCAACTTTCCGTTAGAGGGTGGTCACTCAAAGACCTTACCGCTGCACCCTGAGAAGCAGGGTGAACGTTATCTGCTCGGTATGTTTTTGACCGGTGCCTACCAGGAAATTTTAGGTGACCTGCACAATCTCTTTGGCGATACACATGCGGTGCACATCCGCATGGATGGTAATAAGTATGAGCTGGAGCAGGTGGTTAAAGGAGAGTCAGTAGCCGATGTGCTTGAGTATGTGCAGTTCCATGAAACGGTGCTGATTGACCGCATGCGACGACAGGTGCAGGAGGCGCGTAATGAAGGGCGTTTAACTGCGCGTGAAGCGAATGCCTTTCTGCGTTTTTATCAGGAAGGGCTAAAAGGGTATACCTATCTTGAAGAGGATGAACCGACGATTCCGTTTAGCCCTGAATAATCAGGAGTAGACTGGAGTAGCGCCAGCCATAGTCATTTTTATGAAAGGCGTCTTTCGTAATCGTGATAATCAAACTGGCGTACGACCGCTAAGCTACCATCTTCATGCTTTATCGCAATCGCAGGATGTTGCACCCCATTGAACATGGTGGTCTTGACCATGGTGTAGTGAATCATATCTTCGAAGATCAGCTGGTCACCTATCTTTAACAGTTGGTCAAACGAGTAGTCGCCAATCACATCGCCTGCGAGGCAGGTCATGCCGCCGAGTCGATAGGTGAAGGGTTTTTTATTGGGCAGTGCAGCGCCACGTACCTCGGCACGGTAGGGCATCTCAAGCACATCCGGCATATGGGCGGTGGCAGAGGTGTCGAGCAGCGCGATGTGCATGCCGCCACGTTCCATCAGATCAAGCACAGTGCTGATGAGTATGCCTGCCCCCCAGGCAATCGCAGAGCCGGGTTCCAGTATCACTTCCAGGTTGGGGTGACGTTGACGGAACCCTTTTAATACCCGGGTTAAGTGTTCGACATCGTAGCCTTCACGCGTCATCAAATGACCACCACCGAGATTAAGCCACTTCAACGTTGGCAACAGATGGCCGAATTTATTTTCAACCGCATCAATCAAACGCTCACTTGCATCGGCACCACATTCGCACAGGGCGTGCACATGCAAGCCCTCAATCCCTGCTGGTAAACCCGCGCTAAGTTCATCCGCAGGAATGCCAAGACGAGACTGTTCACTGCATGGATTATAGAGATCCGTTTCGACTTCATTGATCGCGGGGTTAACCCGTAGCCCGCATGATACTCCATTGGCTTGATCTGCAAAACGTTGCCACTGGTTAAGCGAATTAAATGAGATACGATCAGCTAATTTTACCAACGCCGGAAATTCTGCATCGGTATAGGCTGGCGCGTAGAGGTGAATGTGTCCGCCAAAATGATCATGCGCCAAACGAGCTTCGTTATATGAACTGGCTGAGCAACCTGAAAGATAATCGCGCACGATTGGAAAGGCTGACCACATCGCAAAGCCCTTAAGGGCAAGGATAATGGTGCAGCCTGATTCATCTTGCACACGCTTGATCAGTTCAAGGTTATCCCTGAGCTTTTTTTCCTCTAATAGGAAACAAGGCGAGGGCAGATAGCTGGCCGAGGGCAGTTGTGACGGGATTGTCATGATAAATAAGTTGCCCGTTACTCGATTGGTAGTCCATCAACATCGATATCACACGCGACATCATGCCACGGTAGGCCGTATTTGTTGAGGTCTTCCATAAAAGGGTCAGGATCAAACTGTTCCATATTCCACACGCCAGCTCCTTTCCATTTTCCTTCGAGCATCATCTTCGCGCCGATCATCGCGGGTACACCGGTGGTATACGAAACGCCCTGTGCATTGGTCTCTTTGTAGCAGCTTTCGTGATCACAGATGTTATAGATATAGCGTGATACCGGCTTGCCATCTTTGGTGCCGTTGATGATGCAACCGATATTGGTTTTTCCTTTGGTACGTGGGCCGAGTGTCGCCGGGTCGGGCAGCAGTGCCTTAAGAAATTGCAACGGCACAATCTGTTGCCCCTGAAACTCAATCGGTTCGATGCTGTCGAGGCCAATGTTCTGGAACACCTCAAGGTGTTTCAGGTAGCTATCGCCAAAGGTCATCCAGAAACGCATCCGTTTAACACCGGGGATGTGTCTGGCAAGTGACTCCATCTCTTCGTGATAGAGCAAAAACATCTTACGCGGACCGATCTCAGGAAAATCAAACACGCGTGAAATCTCCATCGGCTGAGTATCAATCCACTGGCCATTCTCAAAGTAACGCCCGTTGGCAGTCACTTCACGGATGTTGATCTCAGGATTAAAGTTGGTCGCAAAGGCGTAGCCGTGATCGCCCGCATTACAGTCCAGAATATCAATTGTGTCGATCTGGTCAAAGTGGTGTTTCAGTGCGTAGGCGGTAAAAACGTTAGTCACACCTGGGTCAAAACCAGAGCCGAGTAGCGCGGTGATACCGGCCGCCTTAAAGCGCTCCTGATAAGCCCACTGCCAGCTATATTCGAATTTCGCCTCATCCAGCGGTTCGTAATTTGCCGTGTCGAGATAATCGATGCCGGTCTCAAGGCAGGCGTCCATAATGGTCAGATCCTGGTAGGGCAGCGCGACGTTGATGATCATCTTCGGCTCGATCTTGCGGATCAGCGCTACCAGCTCCGGCACATTGTCAGCATCGACCTGCGCGGTCTTGACTCGGCCGCCACCGATCTCCTTGGCGATCTGCTCGCATTTTGAAACGGTACGGCTGGCTAACCAGATATCACTGAAAATATCAGGTAGTTGCGCGCATTTGTGGGTGACAACACGGCCAACGCCGCCCGCACCAATGATTAATACTCTACTCATAACGACACCCTAAATAATCTGGAAATAATTTGGGAATAGTCCCCGGGAAATTGAGCCGCGATTTTAATCTTTTGGCTGGTCAGATGTCATCTGTTTTTATCCACGCGGCATTGTTTACAATTCACCAATATTATGGTGTGTTGCGCCTTTGAACGCATCTACTTTATTTTTGCGATATCAAATATTCGAATGCCCCCAGCGCGGCGGAGGCGAATGCCGTTACCCCGGTGAAGACAGAGGTCTAGTCGTAATAGATGGTTTTTGGATTCCGGTACCAGAGGCATTTCCTTTGGTTACCTTTGCCGGAATGACGATCATTAAAGTTTGATTGAGACCTTCGGTGTCAATTCACCCTCAACCGCAGCAGGCTCTGCGCAACAGAGCAGCAGCTCATCTTCTGCAATCTTGACTGAGTGTCCATTGGGGTAGGTCACAGCACCTGAAACCAGTTTCATTTTACACATGCCGCACTGGCCGCTGCGACAGCTAAACTCAGGGGTAAAGCCGTGAGACTCGGAAAATGCCAGCAACGTGCCGTCACCCTGGCTCCATGCCTGTTCTACTTTTGAATCGCTAAACTCAATGATCGCTTCCTGTGCAGCAGCTGCGGTCTCGACCTTTTTCTCGATTGATGCTGTACTGCGTGTCAGTGCGGCGGGGCCAAACGCTTCGGCATAGATACGTTGATCACTAACGCCGAGCGAAATCAGGATGTCATAAATCGCCTGCATAAAAGGGGCCGGGCCACATAGATAGCAGTCGTAATCATCCAGTGGCAATAGTGCCTGAATCAGCGCCTTATTAATTCTGCCGTGGTGGTGATAGTCCTTACCGCCCTGAAGTGAAGCCTCTGGAGTTTCCAGTGCCCAGTAACTCTGGATAAAACCGCTGGAGTTTTTGGCGAGTTGATCAAGTTCGTTAAAGAATGCGCGCTCATTATTATTGCGAGCAGCATTGATCAACACCAGTGGTCGCGGCGCGCGTGTTCTTACCCCTTCGATCAATACGTGGCGTGCCATCGAGACCATCGGCGTAATCCCAACTCCGCCGGAGATGAGCAGAGCGGGACGTTCACTTTTACTATCCAGTATAAACTCTCCCTTCGGTGCCTTCACTTCAAGGGTATGGCCGATGGCGATCTGGTCGTGCAGGTAGCGAGAGAATGCTCCTAGTTGCTCGCGCTTGACGCTGATGCGGTAGTGGTCATCTCCGGGCGCACTTGAAAGCGTGTAAGTGCGTATCTGTTTAGCACCATTGATCTTTGCCTTTACGGTCAGGAACTGTCCCGCCTCAAAGGTCGGAGGCAGGCCATCTTCTGGTTGCAGGTAAAATGATTTGATCACACTGCTTTCACGCTGAATGTCGATCACACGATAGCTGTGCCACGCCTCCCTTGCGCGTTCCGCTGTTTCAATCGCATCTGCCTCCTGCCATGTGCCGGTCAGTTGGGTGTTTTGTGAGTAGTCACCAAAACGCCAGCGGAAGGGGAGTGTGTTGGTGATTCTGAAACCGTGATCGAGCTTAAAACGCCATAGCCGTTCAGCGCCTTTAAAAAAGCGCATATCGGGCGAGTCGAACAACACTTCGGTGGTGCCGGTTAATGTCAGTAGCTGACCATTATCAAAATCGATAAAGAGCAGTCCTGCCTTTGGGTTTTCCAAAAAGTTGCCCAATGTATTGAAATGAAAATTGCCGAGGTAATCGGGGATGGTCAGCGTGCCGTCGTCTTCGACACGTACAAAACCGGGGCGACCACCACGATGCGATACATCCACCCCGTCAGTGGTATCGGTGCCCGCGGCATTTAGATAGCTGGCGACAAAAAAGGTATCGCTGTTTACGATCAGCTTGATTGCTGCATCATCGAGTCGCTGTAGTGTTTCGACCTCGGGCTTCTCTGGTGTTGCGTGCTTACTCGCCTCCAGTTCACGTGTCTGGATATACTGCGGACAGTTGCCAAAGGTTTGATCAATGTTTAGCTCGAAGCCATCATCAAACGCCGCGCTGATAAAACCGGAGAGGCGATTGCGGCGTCGCGTCGGCAGTTCAATTCCAAGTATGCCTAGTCGTACGCCATGTTTAATCGCCTTGCTTAGCGGATCACCCGCAACAGGTTGTGCATTGAAATGCAGGTGGAACTCATCACGCGCCTGCATAAACCCCGGTGGATTATAGAGGATAGATGCCCACGGCCAGCCATCACTATCGGCATGGCCAACAAAGACAAAAGGGAGCTGCTTGTAAAATTCCTGGTGTTGCGCTGGCATGAAATCACGAATCACCTGCTGACCAAAACGCTCCATCTTATCGCGTACACCAAGGCGCTGTTGTATTGCTTGTTCGCCTTTGTGGAAGGGGGAGCTGTTAGCTATCGGTGATGATTGTCTGTTCATGATGACACCTAAATATATGTAGGGTGGGCACACGTGCCCACTGGTTGTGTTAACAGGCTATATCAAAAGTTATTGTGTCGCGTTGCGACGTAGGGTGGGCACGTGTGCCCACCCTACGTTTATTACAGCGTCGATATTTACTTCACATTTCGCTTTAAAAATTTACGAATCTTCTGTGCAATGTCGGTACCATCCTCTTCCAGTGCAAAGTGACCGGTGTCGTACATATGCATCTCAACGTTGTTGAGGTCACGTTGGTATGGGTATGCGCCTTCAGCGGGAAAGATCTCATCTTTGTCACCCCATACAATCAAAGTTGCTGGCTGGTGTTTGCGAAAGTAGGCCTGCCATGCTGAGTAGAGCGGTGGATTGCTACCGTAGTCATAAAACATCTGCAGCTGGATTTCCTGATTGCCTTCGCGGTCGAGTAACAACTGATCCATGTTGATTGCATCATGGCCGATGGTTGCCGGATCACGCACACCATTAGTGTATTGCCACGTGGTTGCGCCTTTGGTCAGCAGAAAACGCAGTGCATCTTCATTGCTCATATTGGGTTGCTGATAGGCGTTCTTCACGTTGATCCACCATGCGTTATCGAGCCCTACATTAATGGCGTTACGGTTTTCCCAGTACGCCTTGATCGGTTCCCAAAAATTATTGTCGATCCCTTCATCGTAGGCGTTACCGTTCTGGATGATCAGTGACTGAATACGCTGTGGCTGATTGGCTGCCACTCGAAAGCCGATCGGTGCGCCGTAGTCCATCACATAGAGTGAGTATTTTTTGAGTTCAAGTTTTGTGATTAGCTGTTCAACAATAGCCGCCATGTGGTCGAAGGTGTAGTCGAACTCCTCGACGCTCGGCATTGAACTGTTGCCGTAACCGGGGTAATCGGGTGCAATGACGTGGTAATCATCTGCCAGTTCTGGAATCAGTTTGCGGAACATATGTGACGAAGTGGGAAAGCCGTGCAGTAATATCACGGTTGGGTTTTCTCGGTTGCCTGCTTCGCGATAGTAAATATCAAGTCCTTCGATATTGGCACTGCGATGGTAGGTTATGTCATCTGATTTGCTTCCCGCATACACGCTACCAGTGATGATGAACAGGGTGATAAACAACAAAAATCCAATAAAGCTGAAGTTGCTTTTTGTTGGGTGATGATAGGGTTTCATTTTATTTCCTCTTTTTAGTATTGGGTGGGAACATGTGCCCACCCTACATTTGTAAAAAGCCCCGCCGACAAAACATGAAAGGATCGACGGGGAAGGGGGAGTGTTACGCTTAAGCCGCTAGTCCTACCGCACTCGATTTCATCGGTACGAACCCTGGTAGTTCTTCAATGCGTTTCAGCCACGCCTTCACATTTGGGTAGTTCTGTAGTGTGACGCCACCTTCGGGTGCGTGGGCGATGTAGGCGTAGTTGGCGATGTCAGCAATGGTCGGTGTGCTGGTGGCGAGCCAGCTTCGACCTGCGAGATGTGTTTCCAGCGTGGTGAGTAGCTGCTCCGAGATCGCAATGGTTTTCTGGTGATCAAGCTCCGCACCGAACAACGTTACCAGACGCGCGGCAGCGGGACCGTATGCCACCTGGCCTGCGGCAATCGAGAGAAAGCGCTGCACTTCGGCTTGTTTCTCTGCTCCCTTGGGTAGCCAGTTGTTATCGACATCGTATTTATTGGCAAGGTAGATCAGAATCGCGTTAGCATCGGCGATAGTGACATCACCATCTTCCAGCAACGGTACCTGTCCAAAGATATTTTTAGCGACAAATTCAGGAGCCTTGTGCGCACCCTTCATCAGGTCAACATCGATTAGCTCGGCATCTAGCTCCAGCAGTGATAGAAACAGCTCAACGCGATGCGAGTGACCAGATAGTGGGTGACGGTAAAGTTTAATGCTCATGATTATTTCCTTTTTGGGTCGTTTGAAATTTAGGGTGTGGTTTGCTGCGCAGTCGCCGCCTTAAAGCAGGCAGTGACCGTTTGCTCGTTGTGCCTCTGCGTATGCGTGAACGATAGATTCATCATTCATACCCATAGGCGGAATCGTTTGGATTGTGCTAGGTGTCGGTGCGCGGGGTGTAACTGGAAAGTTGAGGCCGTTAATCGCTACCAGAACTTGAGAGAGCTCTCGGAGATTTAGGTTAGTGCGTCGGTTATTACTCTGAATGTTTGTCATCTGCCTGTCCCCAGTGCTTCATTGTTTTGATGATTGGGGTACAGCAGTAACTGTGCCAGGTGGGTTTATTTATTAAATACAGTGGGTTATTGGTTTTAGAGGTGTTGTGAAAAGTTGTGGGTCGCAGGATGTTGAGAGGGTGGGTCGCGGGAATGTGTGGGGATTAGTTTTTGGATTGTCTTGATTTACCTACATACAAATGTGGGTATGCTTACTATAGTAGAGTTTTTATTTGGCGCAAGTCGGGCTTATACAGGTGTCTGTATAAGTAACTGTTATATGGCAAGAGCGAGATTGGGTATGGATGAGATATATACAAAATCAACATCAAGAGTAACGGCTCAAGTATCCGATATCTCCCTGAGGGAGACCGCCTCTACTCGTTTAGTATTTCGTCCAACCATTGTGGATAATCACTCAAATAGACAAGCGTCCGTAAAGGGAAGTTTTCTATTTCAAAGAAAGTCCATAAATGCACTTTGGGAAGACTTCGAAACCATCCCTTTATCAAAGGTAAAGAGTGGGGAGGGATTCAAGTTAGAATTGAAATCAGCTGAGCTACTAGAGTTAATGAAGCAGTTGCGGCCTCTTTATCAGCTTCATAGAGAGGGTGGCGTTCCGAGAGGAGAAAAGAAATTTGTTCGTGCATCGCCCCAACTTGAACAATTAGCATCATTGACGACACAAGATATTTCACAATATTTGAATGTTAATTCAGCACTGGGAGAGTCGCTACTGTCAAAGCTTTTGAGCTGGGCTGTAAATTTAGACGATCCCACTCCGTTAATAGAGCGCCTTGTTGAGGTTAATCCGGAGTCTCTTGAGAAGTTGAACGCTGCTATTGGGCTACAAAGTCTAAAATCAGCTCTTTCTATTTGGGAGGCCAATATTAACAATTCAGATGAGGAGTTCTGGCAAACCACTCTTTCTGAAAATTCATTTGTTCTTGAGCAAGCATTCTCATGGCCTACATCTATAGTAAAGGGTAAAGCATATATCGGCGGAAAGTCAGTATTTAATGCAGGGGGAAATCTCATAGATTTTCTGATGAAAAATACCCTAACCCAAAGTGCTGCATTGGTTGAGATAAAAACACCTTCCACAAGACTGCTTGGGTCGGAATATCGTTCGGGTATCTATAACGTTTCAAACGAGTTGTCAGGCTCAATCATGCAAACGCTAAACTATAAGCATTCTCTGCAAGAGGATTTCAGCTCACTAACTAAAGGTCATGCTGACCTATTTTCGTCTTTCAATCCTCAATGTGCAGTCATAATAGGAAACTCTAAAAACGAGTTGAAACATCAGAATATGACGAAATCATTTGAATTGTATCGCCATCAATTCCCTGGAGTAACAGTTATAACCTACGATGAGTTATTCTCGAAAACTAGGAATCTTATACATTTGCTGGAGAACCCAAGAGAAGTCGAAGATTATGATGATATACAATTCTAAAATGTCATATAACAAGGCCGTTCAACTGGGACATGAACTTCCCCCGTTTTAGCCCGTAGGTTGGGCTGAGGTACGAAGCCCAACGTTTTTAGGTATACGTTGAAGATGTTGGGCTTCACATAAAACCGTTCAGCCCAACCTACGTCTAGCAAAAGCATTTAATCTTTACGCTCAATCTCAAACCCCTTCATGCGATACGTCAGTGTTGACGGCTTTAATCCCAGAAACTCCGCGGCACCATCGGTACCTGAAATTCGCCAGTCGGTATGGTTTAACACGGCTACCATGTTGGCCTTTTCGATTGCGCGAACGTCGGCATCGGTGAGTAGTTCGGTTGGGGTGCTGTCATCACCTGAGGGTGGTGCCTGTACCGGTTGTGCGCTGCCGGGCATTACCAGGTCTAGTCTTAAGCGGCAGCCGGTGCTGAGGATAGTGGTGCGTTCAATCACATTTTTCAGTTCACGAATATTCCCCGGCCAGTCGTGTGCGGCGAGTGTGGCGATCTGTTGTTTACTGAGGCATGGTGTGTCGCGTCCCAGTTCTTTTGAATAGCTGCGAAGAAAGTGCATTGCGAGTGGGCCGATATCATTTTTGCGTTCACGTAACGGCGGTACTTCAATCGGAAAGACACTCAGTCGATAATAGAGGTCTTCACGAAAACGACCCGCTTTGATCTCTGCCTGTAGATCACGATTGGTAGCGGCTACCACGCGCACATCAACCTTGACGGTTTTTTCATCACCGACGCGTTCAAACTCATGTTCCTGCAGTGCGCGTAGTAACTTGCCCTGTAGGTCTAATGGGATTTCGCCCACTTCGTCGAGGAAGAGGGTACCGCCGTTGGCGAGTTGCAGGCGGCCGACACGGTCACGGTGCGCGCCGGTAAAGGAACCGCGTACATGGCCGAAGAATTCGCTTTCGAAAAGGTCCTTCGGAATCGAAGCGCAGTTGACCTTTACTAGCGGTTTGTCGGCGCGGCTGCTATGGGTGTGGATCGCGCGTGCAATGGCCTCTTTACCCACGCCTGATTCACCGAGGATTAATACGCTCGCTGGGGTGTCGGCGACCGCTTCGATCTGCGCCAAGGTTCGCTTCAGTGCCTGACTCTCACCGATGATATCGCCAAAGTTAACGGTGATGTTGATCTCGTCACGTAGATAATTACGTTCCTGTTCGAGTTCATCTTTAAGGCATTTCACCTGTTGGTAGGCCGCCTCGCGTTCCTCCTCAATCCGTTTACGTTCCGAGATGTCGCGGAAGATCACCACCGCACCTTGTACATTATTGCTGCTGCAGATGATCGGGGTGCTGACGTATTCCACCGGAATAGCCGTGCCGTTGTTGTGCCAGAAGACTTCATTATCGACGCGGCGAATCTCGCGATCTTTTATTGCGGCGTAGATGGGGCAGTCATCTCGCGGGTAGTGTCGGCCATCGGCGTGGGAGTGATGGTGGATGTCGTGTAACGGCTTGCCGAGGATCTCTTCTTCTTTCCAGCCGAGAATCTCAGTGGCGGCGGCATTCACAAAGGTCGTGTTGCCGTCACAGTCGATCCCGTAGACTCCTTCGCCTGCGGCGTCGAGGATGAGCTGATGTGTGGTCTGTAGGTGGAGCAGATCTTCGAGTGCTTTTTTATGATCAGTGGTGTCGGTGGCGGCGAGTAGTACCCACGGCTGCTCATCGTCCGCTGCCTGTACTCGCCACGCAGAGAGCAGCCCGTGATTATGTACCTCAATATTGCCGAGCTGCACTGGTAGGCCATGGATCGATTCACCATCGATAAAGATCTGCGCGATCATCGCCTCCAGTGAGCTGTTGTCGATGGTGCTAAGGAAATCGTGCAGGGGAATCTCAACATCACAGCCACCGGGTACATTGAATGTATCGCGCCAGGTGTCGCTGATACAGCGGCACTGGAGTTTGTCATCGACGGCGGCCATCAGCAGTGGTGCCTGCTTTACCAGCCATTTTGTTGAATTGATCATTTCCTCTCCCAGAATATTGAAAATCGGGTCTCAGTTATTTGCGAGTCTTAATTTACTGAGAGCTTACAGTGCGTTGTAACCCATTGTAAATACTTTAAAAACTACATAGGCACAAAAAGTGCCAATGCACTCGCAAATTCAAAATTAATTTGCGAGAAGAGAAATGTCAGCTTTACGGTTTTTTGTGAGTGCCTCGTTACTGTTATTAACGAGCAGTGCGTGGGCTAATTCGAATGTGAGTGATGCGACCGCGCCGCTGATATTGGCGTCGTTTATTGAGGATGAGCAGCGACCTGTTCTGCGTCGCTCAAAACCGCAGGCCAAAGAAGCGGCCCGTTCGAGCTGGGCGCTCTTTATCGACAATGACCTGTTTGCACTAGCTGGCCGAGATCGCGACTACACCGGCGGGCTGTCGTTTACACTTGCAGGCACGAAGGCGGCGACCCATTCGTTTTCACTCGATAGTGGGTTGGGGCAGCTTAACCGACTTTTTTCAATCGCCCTCGATTCACGCGACATACGGCACAGCTTTAAAGTTGGGCTGACCGCCTTTACGCCAGAGCAGACGGAGCTGACCACGCCGCAGTTGGATGATCGTCCTTATGCGAGTCTGGTCTACATTGCGAATAGTCGCCAGCATCTCAACCATCGTGAGCGTCGTTCGGTGATCACCACATTAACCTTCGGTGCGCTGGGATTAAAGATTGGCAGCGCGCTACAGAACGGCATCCATTCGATTGTCGGTTCAGAGAAGGCACAGGGGTGGGATAACCAGATCTCGGACGGTGGTGAGCTAACGTTTCGCTATAGCATCGCTCATCAGAAAACTACGTGGGCGCGTTATCGGGGCGGCATGAATAACATCGAGATTAAGCGTGCGGTGCGTGGTTCGGTGGGTTATCTCACTGGCGCTACCGCAGGCATCAGTGCGCGCTGGGGCCGCATCAACTCACCGTGGTGGAGTTTTAATCCTCAACTAAGCGATTACGCAGAAAAGTCCGCGCCACAAGCAGCGACCTCAAATAGGTCGAGTTCATCAAGTGAATTCTATTTTTGGGCGGGTGCCAATCTGCATTTCAGGGCGTACAACGCTTTTCTACAGGGGCAGTTGCGTGATAGTGCAGTTTCGTATTCATCTGATGAGCTTGAGCATCTGTTGCTGGAGTCCTGGCTGGGTGTGACCAAAGTGTTTGGTAGTGGTTATCGTGTGAGTTATCTGATTCGCAATCAAACATCAGAGTTAAAGCAAGGGAATGGTGATCGTGCGATTACCTGGGGTGGCTTGATGATTGGGAAGCAGTTTTAGTGCTGGGTGAAGCGCCTTTTTTCCACTCCGATACGCTACTACAGTACCCCGTCATTCCGGCGTAGGCCGGAATCCAGAATCCTGCTTATAGTCGATGATGGATCGTTACATGCCACAGCAACTTCAATGAGCAGTCAGTTTTCAATTAATCATGTGGAATAGATTTAACGTTCAGCTTTTTAAAAAGGGCCTGCTGCTGGATTCCCGCCTACGCCGGAATGACGGTAGCTGGCTTTAGTATCCATAAATGGTGACCCACCAATTACTGTGATTACCTTTATCGCTATAACCATAGGTTATTCAACACAATTCATGTTTGGCACGGTGCCTGCAATTACGCTTATAACCATCTGTAGTGCTTATGGGGTTAACAAGAATTTATTAATTGTAATGGGTGAAACCAGAGGAGGGCGTAATGAGCCAGAAAATAGTACCACCGTTTGATGCCGAGAGTGCACGTAGAAAAGTGCAGCTGGCAGAGGATGGCTGGAATAGCCGAGATCCGGCGCGAGTGGCGATGGCCTATAGCGTTGATTCGCAGTGGCGAAATCGTGATGAGTTTTTTGAAGGGCGCGAGGCAATCAAAGCATTTTTAACGACGAAGTGGAAAAAGGAGTTGCACTACCGCTTGATGAAAGAGCTGTGGGCCTTTACCGGTAATCGCATTTCGGTGCGTTTTGAGTATGAATGGCAACACGCGGAGAGCGGGCAGTGGTTTCGCACTCACGGTAATGAGCATTGGGAGTTTGATGAAGATGGTCTGATGCGGCGCCGTGATATGAGCGCCAACGATGTCCCGATTCAACCCAGTGAACGACGTATCGGTATCGATACGACAGTGTAACGGCATCAATAATTTTTAATGAGCAGAGATTGCACATAGCCATTAAACAGCTATTCGTTTAACGTTACTAGTCATGTACACCCCTGCGATAATGGGGGTGTTTATCGAGGAGTCATCATGAGTGAGATTGAATTAAATATGGATCGCGCCCAGCGCTGTGTGATTGATACCACAGTGCTTCAATGGGAGTCATCACCCGCACCGGGGGTGTGGCGCAAGAAGCTGGAGCGTGAAGCGGCGGAGTCGGGGGATGTCACCAGTATTGTGCTTTATGATGCGGGTACTTGTTTTGCCGAGCATGGCCACCCGGGTGGTGAAGAGATCTTTGTGCTTGATGGCATTTTTGAAGATGAGCATGGAAGCTATCCGGCGGGCAGTTACCTGCGTAATCCGATTGGCTTTCGGCATGCACCCAAAAGCACTGAGGGCTGCACGATTTTTGTGAAGCTCAACATGTTTAAGCGGGATGATGTTGAGCCGGTCAATATTGATATGAATACGACAGCCTGGCTGCCGGGCAGTGTGGAGGGATTATCTGTTATGCCACTGCATGCCCGTGGCGTGGAAAATACTGCGCTGGTTCGCTGGCAACCGGGTACGCAGTTTAACCGTCATACTCATCCCGGCGGGGAGGAGATCTATGTGATTGATGGGGTTTTTGAAGATGAGTATGGCCGCTACCCGCAGGGGACGTGGCTGCGTAATCCCAGTTACAGCACGCACCAGCCTTTTAGCCATGAGGGCTGTACGATTTTGGTGAAGGTGGGGCATCTGTAATGGTTTTATTGAAGTGGTGAGGGGGCGTTAATTTTATACCGCACAATGATGGCACCTGCCTAGGGCATGACGTATGATATTGGTTTTTGATGGAGGCGCAGGGACTCGCTTCCTTTTATGAGGTGTGAATGTAGGTATCTTATTGATCCTGCGTTGAAATATGATCACCTTAGTTCTCCCCAATAGTGAATATATGTCCAATAATGTAGTGCAAAAAATCAGTGGGTCTGAGTCTGTGCCCCCTGCGGTTGTTAGCGGTGATGGGCCGGCTGACCTCTTGAACGGTCAGAAACAGCCCGCGCCTTATTTACACGATCCAAAAGTGATACAGAGCGCCTCACCTGCCTATTATCTGAAGAGTGAGGGGCTAACGGCATTGATACGGCACCTGCAAGATGCGGTGTCTGATCACGGGCCGATGCAGGTGATTATTGCTGAACATGGGCGTGGTAAAAGTGCGCTTTTACGGCAGCTGATCACCGAGGCAGGTAACCAGTGGTTATTGTGCCATATTCACGCGGATTATCATCTGGGCGTTGAGCATATCATTAATGGCCTTGGGCAGACTTTCTTGCCCGATGAGCGTGTCGATTTTGAATCGCTGGTCAGTGGGCTTGTCTCTTCAGTCGAACAGTCACCATCACCGGTGGTGATCGTGGATGATGCGCAGAATATCTCATCTTATGCGCTAGAGACGCTGGCTAATATCAAGCGAGCAGTGGTTGAGCGTGGCGGTGAGATTGCGATCATTTTATGTGCAACCCCTGAATTGCGTCGCAACCTTATTTCGCATGGCATGGCGAAATTCAAGGATAAGTGGTTTGAGGTGCATGCGTTGCCACGCTTTAATGAAGAGGATACGGGGGCGTACCTTAGCCATTGTTTTGAAAGCAGTGATTCGACTCAGTTTACACCCTCTCAATTACAGATTATTCACCGCCGTGGTTGTGGTATTCCGGCCTGTATTAACTATCACGCAGAGTTAGCGCTCGGACGTGTGGTTTCAGATGAACGTCTGCGACTCGATCATCAGCAGATGCTGAAACGCCAAAAGAAGATGCCCTATTTTATCGGTGGGGCAGCGGTTGTACTGCTTATCGGTGTGGTGACTATCCTGTCGATGACTAATTCTGAACCGGATGGATTCATTGATGACGCCCGTATTGCGGAAGTGGCTGCGCCAGTTTCAACACCTGTGGCCACGACACCGCCAGCCACGCCGACAAAAGTTCCGCCAGTTGTTGAAAAGAAAGCAGTGCCCAGGCCTGAGGTGAAACAGCCTGTAGCGGTGCAGGCGAAACCTGTCGTTAAACCAGTTTCTGAGGTTCCCTCAAAGTCGTTACCGATAAAGACGGAGCCGAAATTGGTGAGTCAGGAAAAATTGGTAACAGTTAATACTGAAACAAAACCCGTGGTCGCTAAGCCTGCGCCAGAGATTAAAAAAGTAACCGTTAAAAAGGCTGAGGTTAAGAAAACGGTTGCGCCGATGGCTGCCAATAGTGAAGAGACCATTCCTGGTGCTAAATGGTTGAAGGCTCAGCCGGTTGATTATTTCACTATTCAGCTGGCCGGTTCGCCCGATGAGAAAAATATTATCCGCTATATTACGCGTAGTTCATTAGATGGTGAGCTTGCTTATGTGTTGCTGGAACGCAAGAACCGTAGCAGCTGGTATGTGGTATTGCATGGCAGTTTTGAATCAAGGGCGGAGGCGAGTCGTGTGGTTGAATTCTTTCCGCCTGAACTGAAAAAGAACAAACCGTGGATTCGACAGTTTTCTAAACTACGTAATGCGCTAGATGAAAATTAGTCCCAGATGGAAATTAGAACGCTAACGAAAGTTAGCGCTGAACGAAAGTTATCCCTGTAAAAATAGACACTAATAAATTAGATGCGTTCAAAAAAAGTTTTTTTTAATAATAAGGCGGGTGAGCGAATCGCTGCCCTGATTGATGTGCCGGTCGATAATCGACCGACCAGTTACGCGATTATTGCGCACTGTTTTACCTGCACTAAAAACATTAAAGCGATTCACTATATCAGTCGTGCATTAACGCAACGTCACATAGCAGTACTGCGTTTTGATTTTACTGGGCTGGGCGAGAGTGAGGGGGACTTTGCAGAGAGTAACTTCAGCTCCAATGTTGAAGACCTGCTTTGCGCTGCCCGCTATCTGGAAGATGAATATCAGGCGGCGGGGATATTGATTGGTCATTCGCTGGGTGGCACGGCAGCGCTGGCTGCGGCAAGTCAGGTCCCTTCTGTAAAAGGGGTGGTGACGATTGGGTCACCGTACGAGCCGCACCACGTATTGCATCACTTTAGAAAAGAGCAGGCTGAAATAGAGGCGAACGGTGAGGCCGAGGTGGAGATCGGTGGGCAGCGTTACCGTATGAAGCAGCAATTTCTCGATGATGTGCAGGGCGTGAAGATGCGCAGCGCCATCAAACAGCTGGGGTGTGCGCTGCTGGTTTTACACGCATCGAATGACGATACAGTAACAATGGACAATGCCGGAAAAATTTTCGAAGCGGCATTGCACCCTAAGAGTTTTGTCTCACTCGATGATGCGGGCCATCTATTGGCGAACAAGGAAGATGCCTGTTACGCCGGTGGTTTGATTGCCTCCTGGGCAGAGAAGTATCTTGCGCTTGAGCAGACATCGAGTGCAGCGTCACTGAGTGATGATGGTGTAGTTAGCGCAAGTATTGGCCGCGAACGTTATTACACCGAGATCGATGCCCACGGCCACGCCCTTGTTGCGGATGAGCCTGAATCGATGGGGGGTGGCGCGTTGGGGCCAAGCCCCTATGAATTGCTAACGGCGGCGCTGGGTGCTTGCACCGTGATGACGCTGCGGATGTATGCCGACCACAAAAAATGGCCGCTTGACGAGGTGGATGTTCAGATCAGGCATCGTAAGATTCACGCTAAGGATTGTGCCGAGTGCGAAGATGAAACGGGCAAGGTCGATCTGATTGAACGTGACATCGAACTGGTCGGTGAACTCTCTGATGAGCAGCGCCAGCGCCTGTTGGAGATTGCAGGCAGATGTCCGGTTCACAAAACATTGCATGCCGAGGTTAAGGTTACTTCACGACTTATTTAGTGACATGACTGACCTACCTCTCATCTATCAGTAATTATGAACAGGCTAGCTATCTTGGTAGTTTTGATTGCGGGGATCGGCATCGGCTGGTTGCTGCGTGGCACTATTGGGCCGATGCCTGTTGATATTTCACCTGTCGTATCGTTATCATCCAATGCGCATGACGTTATCAATGTGGTAGAGGATTCGATAGATAGCCGCTCCGTGATAGCGCCTCTTAATAACGACGCTGTGACTGCATTGATCAAACCACGTCTTGAGCAACTCGCTGATCTACTCAATAGCGGGCGTGATGATGAGGCGATTGAGTGGTATGTCTCATTAAGCCGCGAGAATGGCGATGTTGACGGCGCGCGACATTTGATTAACCAGCAAGTGAGCGCGCGTGAGCAGCGTAATGATTTGCAGGGCGCGGTTCGTCTATTGACGCGTTTGATTGAAGAGCTGCCTCAGGCCTTTGATGAGCGGCTTGCGTTGGCATCCCTCTATCAACGAGATCAGCAGTTTTATCCGGCACTATTGGTGATGTTTGGCGCGATGTCGGTTGCATCTACAACCGATGAGTTGACGCAGCTTGATCGACTGATCGAACAAACAGTGACGCTGGCGCAGCGATCGTTTGCCGCGGATGACATTCAGGCGAATATAAAGTTGTATCAGTTTCTGATTCAGCACCATGCGGCGCACACCCCGCACTATATCGAACTGGCTAAATGGTTTATAAAGGCATCTCAGCTGGATGCAGCAATCGAGCAATTAAACGTGGTGCAGTACGACCCTTTTGTCGGTGAAACTGCGCAGCAAATGCTGGCTGAAATCGAACGCCTGCGCTTAAAATTGCTGGAAACTCCGCTGGCTCTACAGCGTAAAGGCAGTCATTTTATGGTGGATGCGTTATTGAACCATCGGGATATCCGCCTGTTAATCGATACCGGTGCCTCGCTAACGGTACTGGATAGTGCGGCGGCAGCACAGCTAGGGTTAAATGAATCTGACATGTTGCAGCGGATGCAGATGAATACGGCGAATGGGGTGACTGAGGCGTTGCTGTATCGGATCGATTCGATGGCGCTGGGGGTGTTTTCAGTTTCGCCGATGGATATTGCAGTGGTAGAGCATCTGGAGGTTAAAGGTGCCTCAGGTCTGTTAGGGATGAATTTCCTGCAGCACTTTGAATTTAGAATTGATCAAAGCGATGCGCAGCTCTTTTTGAAATATCGTGATGAATAATGTTTTTTATAAGGTGCTTAAATGATGGAAGTACCTGCGCGTAGTGAGTTTCATGTAGATGTTAAGGAGAGTGGTACTAATGCTGTTGATGCGTTGGCAGCACTCACTGGCTTCTCAAGGCAGCGGATTAAAATGGCGATGCAGCGTGGTGCGGTGTGGTTAACGAGTCGTGGTTCATGTCGCCGTATCCGTCGTGCAAAAAAGGCGCTGCGTGTTGGTGATGAGCTGGACCTTTACTACGATGAACGGGTGTTACTTAGCGAACCGATTGCACCCACACTGATCGCTGATGAGGGTGACTATAGCCTCTGGTTTAAGCCCTGTGGTCTATTATCGCAGGGTAGTAAGTGGGGCGACCACTGTACCGTCAGTCGCTGGGCAGAACAGTACCTTACCCCGCAACGCCCGAGCTTTATCATTCACCGGCTGGATCGCGCCGCGACCGGTTTTATTTTAGTTGGGCATACCAAGGCGGCGACAGTCGCACTTACTAACTTGTTTCAGTCGCGTGAGATTGAAAAGCGCTACCGAGTGATTGTGCATGGTGAGTTTCCTGATACACCTAGTCCGTATACGATTAATATTGCGATTGATGGCAAGGCCTCGACCTCTCATGTCACACGCATCGCATTCGATCAGCAACAGCAACGCTCACTGCTATCGGTACATATTGAGACGGGGCGCAAACATCAAATTAGGCGCCACCTTTCTGAGAGCGGGTACGTGGTGGTGGGTGACCGCCTTTACGGATCAGGTAAAGATAGTGAAGATCTGCAGTTGACTGCCTGTTACCTCGCCTTTAAATGCCCGCTAAGTGGCAAGCCGCGGTGTTATACGTTGGCGGATGAGTTTCTTCCTAAGCTATAAATCCTGTTTCTTTGACAGTAGCCAATAGACCACGCCGAGTGATAGCGTAACGAGCGCAAAGGCGGCGATCATCATCGGTTCAAACTCTTTGGGGTCCATCACGAGGAATTTCCGGGCCAGTGCGATAATCGCAATCAGCACCACAATCTTAACCTGTACCAGTAGCCCTTTACCTTCAAGGATGGCATCGATTGAGTTACGGAATTCAAGCGCGATCAATAATGTCAGCAACATGCCAAAGGTGATCTGAAACATCTTGTAATCGACGCCGCCAGTAAACTGGGCAGATAGCATCTCATAGATGTTCTCGAGCAGGCTGAGCAGGGCGACAACAATAATCAGCGCCAGCACCAGACTCACGATCAGCGTGACGACATATTCGAAGCGCTCAAATATGGTTAGCTCTGGCCACAGCTCTTTGAGTCGTTGTAACCCTTTGCTATTGGAGTTCGCTAGCTTATTTTTATCCACCATAATGCCCTATGTTTTCTATGCAGTAAGTTACTTAAGGAGCTTCTGATTAGTTGTCATTACGAGGAGTGCGCCCGAAGGAAGTGCCCTTGGGGTAAAGCGACGAAGTAATCTCTTAACTCAATGATTCATCTAGAGTCGAGATTGCCGCCCTAAAGGATTTGGACTTCCAGTCCTTCACGCTTTGCTCGTACCAAGAGGCACTTCCTGCGGTCGCCTGACAGATAAGGTAGTTAATCAGAGCTTCCTTAATTGTAACGGCCTATCGAGATATTTTATGATTTGATATTACTCCCTTGCTAATATCAGGGCTATGTTAATCTTAACCTTGTCGTTTAACTCCGTTATGATGTTTTTTTGTGACGTGATTTTAGGAAGATGAAAATGAGTGAAGTAGAAATTGAGCCGTCGGTTAATGTCTTTGGTGAGTCTTTGGTTGCCTGTGGTACCGATCCGCTGACCGGGTTTTTCCGTGATGGCTGCTGTAATACCAACGATCAGGATTTTGGTGCTCATACGATTTGTGTGCAGATGTCGACTGAATTCCTGGAGTATTCGCGTTTTAAAGGAAACGATCTCTCAACGCCGATGCCGGAACATGGTTTCAAGGGGTTAAAGGTAGGTGATAGCTGGTGCCTGTGTGCGCCCCGTTGGCTTGAAGCGCATGAAGATGGCATGGCACCAAAGGTATTTTTGACACGTACCCATAAAAAAGCACTGGAAGTGGTGCCGATGGAAACATTAAGAAAATATGCGGTAGACCTGAATTAGGGGGCATAATTTTTATGTAGAGCTAATTGTAAGGTCTTTTTAATTGAAACGACTACACCTCTAGCGACAACACCTGTCGCACAGAGATATCTTTATTGGAGGGAAGTATGTTTCAGCGTTGGTTTGCAAATGCACTATCGGGCGTGTTGCTGGCTGGTCTGCTAGTGGTCTCATTGCCTGCCGCGTCAGTCACGATTAAAGTGGCGGGCTCGACGACGGTGCTGCCGATTCTGACTGAAGCGGCAAAGCAATACCGTGTGATTCATCCAGAATTAAACTTGACGGTGTCGGGTGGCGGCTCTGGCATGGGGGTGGCCAATATTGAGCGCGGCACGATTGATATTGGCATGGCATCGCGTCCTTTGAGTGAAGGTGAGGCGGGGCGTATCGGCGATACCACGGATGTTATTCCGGTTGCGCGTGACGCGGTGGCGATTGCAGTTTCAAAGGCGGTCTATGAAAGTGGCGTGACGCAGCTTTCGTTGTCTCAGATTGCCGCCATCTATCGCGGGGAAATTCGTAACTGGCGTGAACTGGGTGGCCTCAATGCGCGTATTCTGGTGATTGATAAAGAGGCCTCGCGCGGCACACGCCACGTCTTCGCTGATGTTGTGCTGGGGAATCCTCGGGCGCGTGCGGCTGGCGCGACGATTGTCACGGGCTCTAATAACGAAGAACAGTCGGTGATTTCACGCAGTGATCAAGCGATCGGTATGCTCTCTAATGCGTGGCTGAATGATCGTGTGCGTGCGATTGCCGTGGGTGAGGACGGTGCGGCGGTGTTGCCGACAGCTGAAAATGTAGCTAAAGGGCGTTACATCATTAAACGCGATTTGAACATTCTGGTGCGAAAACATAGTAGTGATGAGGTAAAGGGCTTTGTCGATTTTCTGCGTTCAGAGCAGGGACAGGCGATCGTGCAGACGGTTGGTTTTCATGCTGTGAGATAGCAATATGATGTTGCGATGGTGGTTATCGATCTCGACACTGCTCTCTTCTCTGACGATCGTACTGGTGCTGGGTTTTTTGCTGCAGAGTAGCTGGCCGTTGATTCAACAGCAGGGCATTGCTTTCATTATTGGTACGGAATGGTACCCGTTTGAGTCACTGTTCGGCATGTTGCCAGCACTCATCGGCACGATATGGGCGGTGGCACTGGCTTTGCTCATCGCGCTGCCCTGTGGTGTTGCTGCGGCTATTTTATGTGCCGAGCTATTGCCAAAACCGTTGCGCGGTTCGGTGCGTTTTGGTATGGAGTTAATGGCAGGTGTTCCGTCGGTGGTCTACGGTCTGCTTGGAATGTGGTTGCTGTTACCGTTACTAGAGTCACAACTCAATCTCTTAACCGGGCGCACGCTGCTAGCCGCCGGTCTACTGCTCGCGTTAATGATTTTGCCAACCATTATGGTGCTCTCTGAAGATGCGATACGTGCGGTGCAACAGTCGCAGCGTGAAGCGGCAAAGAATCTCGGGATCGGTTGGGATGCAACGTTATGGCGTGTACTGCTACCTCAGGCGTGGCCGGGTATTCGTGTCGCAACACTACTCGCTACCGGACGCGCGATGGGTGAAACCGTGGCGGTGATGTTGGTGGTGGGCTCTATCGATCGTATCCCCGAGCCTTTTTATAATTTTCTGCAGCCAGCACAAACACTGACATCACGCATTGGGCGTGAGATGGTCGAAGCGAGTGTCGGTTCATTGCACTGGGCCGCACTGTTGTTTTGTGGTCTGATGCTGGCTGTCGTTGCGATGGGTATCGCGCTGCTGTCAGATCGCAGGCGCATGGTTATATGAGCCTGTTACCGATACAGCACCGAGATGCGCTGAGCAAAGGGATGGTGTTGCTATTCGCGTTACCTGCCTTGTTAATACCCACCACGGTACTCTGTTACATCTTTTGGCAAGCGATGCCCGTACTGAGCCTGAGCTTTGTCTTTGGCTCGGCAGATGGTATTGGCTTTGGGGTGACTGAAGGGGTATTCCCACAACTGGTGGGTTCATTACTCCTCGCCGTGATGGCATGCCTGATTGCGATTCCCTTTGCGCTGGCAACGGCACTCTACCACCGTACATATGCCACGCCGCGACAGCAACGATGGCTGAATACCCTGTTTACGATGTTGCAGGGAATTCCGCCGATTGTCTTTGGTCTATGTGGCTTAGTCGTGTTGGTGAATCTGTTTGCATGGGGTGTGTCACTGCTCAGTGGTGCGGTTGTGCTGGCGGTGGTGGTGTTACCACTTCTGGTGCTCAATACGCTGGCCACGTTAGAGCGGATTCCGCTTGCATATAGTGAGGCGGGTAGTGCGCTAGGGTTAGGAAAGGGTGCGATTATCTGGCGTCTATGGCTACCACGTTGCTGGTTGCAACTTTTGACTGGCTTGCTGCTGGCAATGGCGCGCGCACTGAGTGAGACAGCGCCGCTCATGTTTACGGCCACCGTTTTTTCTGGCGTGGTCTGGCCAGATTCAATCTTTTCTCCCGTTACTACATTGCAGACGCATATATTTTATCTAGCACAGGAGGGCAATGATCCGCTTGTGATTAGCATCGCCTGGGGAAGTGCCGCGGTACTGGTTTTACTGGTTGCATCTTTTGGTCTGCTGGCGAGACTATTACAGAAACTAGGAGCTCATTAATGATCGCAGATATTAAGCATGAAGACTTTCCGAAAGCGGAATCTGCTGTGCCAACTGAATTAGTTGAAAGTCAGCTGCCGTCGTTATTGATCGTTGATAAGCTGAGTTTAACGTTGGCCGGAAATAAAATTTTGCAGCGGGTTGATTTCTCACTGCCGAAAGAGGGAGTGACGTCAGTGATTGGCCCTTCCGGTGCCGGTAAAAGTTCTTTGTTGCGCTGTCTGAACGGACTCGAGACGTGCTGGTCCGGTACTGTTGTGGTCGATGGAAAAGATATTCGCCAGTGGCGTGGTGGCTGGGATCAACTGCGCCGATATGTCGGTTTGATCGCGCAAAAGCCAGTGGTTTTTAATGCATCAATTCGCGCCAATGTCTGTTTTGGTATTCACGGTTGGCGTCAACGCCGACGCGCCGACGAACTGGTTGAGAAGTCATTGCGGCAGGCAGCACTGTGGAATGAGGTGAAGGATAGACTCGATGCGCCAGCGACGACACTTTCAATGGGCCAGCAACAGCGTCTCTGTATTGCGCGTGCCATCGCAATAAAGCCGAAGGTACTGTTACTGGATGAGCCAACGGCATCATTAGACCCGCGCTCAAAACAGTTGATTGAGCAGTCGATGTTGCAGCTCGCTAAGGATATCCCGCTACTCTGTGTGACGCACGACCTTGAGCAGGCGCAGCGACTGAAAGGCCGGACGGTCTTTATGTGTGATGGGCGAGTGATTGAACAGGCCGATTGTGATCAGCTTTTTAAACAGCCGCAGTGCATTGAAACGCGAGAATTCCTGCGTTGGAGCGTTTGCGACTGTGACTAGGGTCTGTTGATGTTTAGTTGCCAAACTGTTTGATTATCTGTGATGAGGGTATTCGTCTTCATGCTGAATTTTCCTCACACTTGAAATGGTCTGCTTTGAATTGGTTAACGATTGATGTCAATTCACCCGCTAATGACTCGATAGCTTGATGATCGGCAGCTGCGTCTGTTTGCACTGAAACGGATTGCGATGTGCCAAGGCTTAATATGCAATCGCTCACCTCTTGTGTCATAGCGGCTTGCCGTTGGCTCGCGCTGACAACTGCGCTGTTTAGTTGGACGATATTTTCAATTTCACGGTTAATTTGCATTAGAGAATGACTGGTATCAGAGCTGTGTTGTGCACTCTCGTCTGCTAACTGCTGGCAATGATTAATAGCGGTGGAGGCGCTACTCGTTTTTTGTTGAATATGAGTGACCATTTCGTTGATTTCACTGGTGGACTGTTGGGTTCTTTGGGCCAGTGACCTCACTTCGTCGGCCACGATGGAAAAGCCTCGACCGTGATCACCCGCGCGAGCGGCTTCGATTGCGGCATTCAGGGCGAGTAAATTAGTCTGTTCGGCAATGGCTTGAATCGTATTCACCATGGCCGATATCTGGCTGCTTTCATTATTGAGATCGTCGATGGCTTGAGTGCTGTTATTCAGGTTATTAAACAGTTGAGTGTTAACTTCAATGGTCTTGGCCATTTCTGAGGTTGCGTTAGCACTGACAAGCTGTAGCCGTTGTGTGGCTTCATCAGTCGATTGGCTGCTTTCTACGCTTTCAAGTGCGGTGTTTGACCATTTATTAATGGTATTTGAGGCGGTTGAGGTATCGATTGCCGGTTGATGCGCCGCTGTTTTGGCTTGTTGGCTGCTCATTTTTTTTGCCTGATTCATTAATTCGGTTGATGAATGTTCAATCTTTTCCAGCAGCTGCTTTAGATTCTGCTGGAATTCATTTAATTTTTCAGCCACTAATGCGATTTTGGTGTCACCTGAAACAGATCGCTGTCTAGCGCCGTTACTATTGCCAAATGCTTCAATGTTTTTCTCTAATAGATTTAGTGGCCTAATGATGTTTTTCGCATGTAGTCTTGTAATTAAAGCTGAAATTAAAAGGCTGCCAATCACACCCATAAGCACGAAAAAACCGAACTCGGTTGATAAATCTGTTTTGTTTGAAATCGATGTGTTTTTTTCGAGCGTCGTGATGATAATCCAGTTCAAGCCTGGAATAGATAGCGCGGTTGAAGCTGATAGTGTTGCAGCAATAGCATCAGTTTCCTTCTGAGTACTATCGGAAATGTTTGAGCGTGTGGTGGTATAAGCGTGATCACGACTTGCGACCAGGCTATTGATCGTTTTTTGTGAGAGCTGCAAAACCAGAACGCCTGTTTTTTCTCCACCATCAAAAATCCCACTGGCGATAAATGCGGCAGGGCGGTCAAAATTAGCCCGGTAGGGGCTGAAGTCGCTAATCGTTGTGCTTTCTTTGTCTGTCGCTCGATTGGCTTTTTGGAAGAGCTGAGCCAGTTTTGAGTCGGCGTGAGGACCATCCAGTAGCGATGTGGCGAAATCGATCTGTTTATTGACCGCATATAAGATTTTTCCATCGCGGCTATCGATAATGAAAAGGTTGTCATACCCAAGGCGTTTCGTGAACGCTTCAAGGTGGGGATGGAATTTCTGGTGTGTTTTGCCGTAATCAGAGCCTGTTAGCAAAAGTTTGGCCTCGCTGGATAACGAGGTTGGGGCCAGAAAAGTGTACTGCAGTGCCAATGTTTCATTGTTTAGCGAGTCAAGCAACTGTTGCGTGTTAAGGCGCTTGCCGTGATTCAATTTGGCGTATTCGTTATTCAACGCGGTGTAATATTGCGCGACTTTGGGGGCGTAGGCGCCACGAATCTTATCAAGCTGGCTATCATACTGTTTGAATGCCGGTGCAAACTCACGTACCGCATCCATCATCATCGGGCTATCTGCAAGCGTCACTAATTGCTCTAGGACAGTTTTAAAATAGTACTCGATACGCTGCTTTTGCTGTGCCTGAATCAAAAAAAGCCTCTCTTGAGCTGCCTGTTTGAGTATCTTTTGATTACTGCTGTTGACCGTGTGGTGTAGCGTGACCGCGGCGATAGCGAGGATCAATATGGTCGATAGAATGTAACTGACGATGAGTTTACTTTTCATTTGATCATTTTAAATATGCGTTAGTACTACGTTTTAAGATGAACATAACCGCGCCATGTTTATGGCGTGATGGGGGATAACCACCTGTGAAATGCAAGATGCGTTCCCTGTCCGCATTTAGTACCTGCATTAATACCCGTATTTATACCCATATTAATAAAGGAGTAGTGGTGTCGGTGGCCCTTGAACCGCGTATAATGGCCCACCAGTTATTTGATAACCCCTAATTAATGTAAGAATAATCAAGAGCTTTTACTATGCTGCAGATTTACAACACCCTTAAAAACCAGAAAGAGCGTTTCGTGCCGATTGAACCGGGCAAAGCGAAAATGTATGTCTGTGGCATGACGGTCTACGATTATTGCCACGTCGGCCATGCACGGGTACTGGTGGTGTTTGATGTGATTGCCCGTTACCTGCGCGAAAGCGGCTATGAGCTGACATATGTGCGCAACATCACCGATATTGATGACAAAATCATCGCGCGTGCCAATGAAAATAGCGAGACGATTGAGGCGCTGACCTCACGCTTTATCGATGCGATGCGTGAAGATGCCGCCGCCCTTGGCGTATTGCCACCGGACTCAGAGCCGTGTGCGACCACCTCAATGGACCAGATCATCAAAATGATCGAGACCTTAGTTGAGAAAGAATATGCCTATGCCAGTGATAACGGTGACGTCTATTACGACGTGAGCCGTTTTGAAAACTACGGCCAGCTTTCAGGCAAGCGGATTGAAGACCTGCGTGCCGGTGAGCGCGTTGGGGTGAATAGCGCAAAAGATGATCCGCTCGACTTTGTATTATGGAAATCGGCTAAGCCGGATGAGCCGAGCTGGGAATCACCGTGGGGCAATGGCCGTCCGGGCTGGCATATCGAATGTTCCGCGATGGCGACCGACTGCCTCGGCAACCATTTTGATATTCACGGTGGCGGGCTAGACCTGCAGTTTCCGCATCACGAAAATGAGATCGCACAGAGCGAGGCGGCCACCGGTTGCCAGTTTGTCAATTACTGGATTCACAACGGCTTTGTGCAGATCAACGAAGAGAAGATGTCTAAATCGCTGGGCAACTTTTTCACCCTGCGCGAAGTGTTAAAAACTTACGCGCCGGAAGTGATTCGCTATTTTATCCTCGCCAGCCATTACCGCAGTCCGCTTAACTATGCGGACCAAAACCTGGATGGTGCCAAGCTCGCGCTCGAACGTTTTTACACCGCGCTGCGCAGTGTTGATTTCGATATTGATGCGGTGGCAGTGACCGATGGCGGTGACTATCAGGAGCGTTTTCGCGCCGCGATGGATGATGACTTCAACACCCCGGAAGCACTCGCGGTACTGTTTGAAATCGCCACCGCATTGAATCGCGCCAAGACCGACAAAGATGAAGCACTGGCTGCACAACTCGCCGGTAACCTGCGCTACCTCGCGGGTGTGATCGGACTGCTGCAAGGTGATGCGGATACCTTTCTAAAAGGTCATGCTGCGGATGATGGTCTCAGTGATGAAAAGATCGAAACCCTGGTGCAGCAGCGCATCGATGCCAAACAGGCAAAAGAGTGGGGCGAAGCCGACCGTATTCGTGATGAGCTTTTAGCGCAGGGTGTGATTGTGGAAGATGGCGCGGGCGGCAGTCGCTGGCGTCGCGGCTAGTCTATAGTTGTGCGGGGTCAGAGTACGCTTACTCTGACCCCAGCTGGTTCGTTGTAGCGCCATGTGCAATTAGCCATGTTTTCCATTGAACCGATGGGGTTAGTTGGCCACAATGGGTCAAGATAGACCGGGGGCGGGGTCAGAGTAAGCGTACTCTGACCCCTCGCAGTTGGCAGGATTCGGGGGCAGAGCAAGCGTGCTCTGGCTCCAGTAAAATAAGAATAATCAGATGTTCGAACAGACCTTTAATAATCTTGATAATGTCCTTCGCCAGGAGGCGGGTTGTACCACTGAGCTGGATTACACCGAGCAGACTTCGTGGATGCTGTTTCTCAAGTACCTCGATGATCTGGAGCGTGAGAAGGCGATGCAGGCCGAGCTCAAAGGCAAGCCGTATCAGTTCATTATTGATGAGGCGCACCGCTGGTCTTGTTGGGCGGCACCTAAAGATGAGAACGGTGAGTTTGACCACAACAACGTGCTGACAGGTGATGACCTGATCAAGTACGTCAACGGCGAACTCTTCACCTACCTGCACGGTTTCAAACAGCGCGCCAGTGATACCGATACCATCGAATACAAGATCGGTGAGGTGTTTGGCGAGATCAAAAACAAATTCACCAGCGGTTACTCGCTGCGCGATGCGCTGGAGTATATTGATACGCTGCGTTTCGGTTCACAGAAAGAGAAGCACGAGCTTTCTCATCTCTATGAAGCGAAGATCAAAAACATGGGCAACGCCGGGCGCAACGGTGGTGAGTATTACACCCCGCGGCCGCTGATTCGCGCGATGATTCAGGTCACCGATCCAAAGATTGGTGAGCGTATCTACGATGGCGCGGTCGGTTCTGCCGGGTTCCTGTGTGAGTCGTATGATTACCTGCGTTATGGCGCAGCGGGGCCGGAGGGTGCCAATAACAATGAGAGCGGCAATGCGATTAAGCTCACCACCAGTCAGCTTAAACAGCTACAGAGCAAAACCTTTTACGGCAAAGAGAAAAAGAGCCTCGCCTATGTGATCGCGATTATGAACATGATCCTGCATGGCATCGAGACACCCAACATTATTCACACCAATACACTGGCGGAGAACCTTGGCGATATTCAGGAGAAAGATCGTTATGACGTGATCCTCGCCAACCCGCCCTTTGGTGGCAAAGAGCGCAAAGAGGTGCAGCAGAACTTCCCGATTAAAACCGGCGAGACCGCCTTTCTCTTTCTGCAACACTTTATCAAAAGCCTCAAGGCCGGTGGCCGCGGTGCGGTGGTGATTAAAAACACCTTTCTCTCCAATTCCGATAACGCTTCCAAAGCGTTGCGACAGGAGTTGCTGGAGAGCTGTAACCTGCACACGATTCTGGACTGCCCCGGTGGTACCTTCCTCGGCGCGGGAGTCAAAACCGTGGTGCTCTTTTTTGAAAAAGGCGCACCGACGCGCAACATCTGGTACTACCAGCTAGATCCCGGTCGCAGTCTGGGTAAAACCAACCCACTGAATGACAACGATCTGAAACAGTTTGTTGAACTGCAACAGACCTTTGCCGACTCTGACCAATCGTGGTCGGTCAGTATTAATGATGTGGCGACAGAGGGTTTTGATCTCTCAGTAAAGAACCCCAACAAAGCAGAAGCCGCACCCCTGCGTGACCCCGAAGTGATCATCAACGAAATTGAAACGCTCGATGCCGAGAGTGAAGCGATTTTGGAAGAGGTTCGGGGGATGTTATGAGCGCCGAAATTTTTATTATTCCATTAGGTGAGTTATGTGATGTGCTTGATAGGAAGCGAAAGCCCATAACAAAAAAAGACAGGATCCTCGGCCCTTACCCATATTACGGTGCAACAGGAATTCTTGATTATGTAGAAGGTTATTTGTTTGACGAACCATTGGTACTGATTGGTGAGGATGGTGCAAAGTGGGGTTCTGGTGAAAGAACCGCGTTTATTGCCGATGGCAAATACTGGGTTAACAATCATGCCCATGTTATCCGACCGCACCGAGATGTGGTTCTTGATTCATGGATTATTTATTATCTTAATACAACTGACTTGTCTCCCTTCATAACAGGATTGACTGTTCCAAAGCTTAACCAGGGAAAGCTACGAGAAATCCCAATTCCTGTTCCTTCGCTCGAAGAGCAAAAACGCATCGTCGCCATTCTCGATGAAGCCTTTGCCGGAATCGACGCCGCAATTGCCAACACACAACAAAACCTCGCCAACGCCCGTGAGTTGTTTGAAAGTTATTTGAACTCGGTGTGTGCCAAGCGGGGTGCGAGGTGGGAGAAACGTAGTTTAAGTGAAGTTGTAATTAGTCAGCCAAGAAATGGATGGTCACCACCAGCCAAGAACCACTCTGACTCAGGTACTCCCGTTTTATCACTTTCTTCAGTCACAGGATTTAATTTTAATCTTTCAAAACGAAAATACACTTCAGCTGAAACAAAACATGATGCCCATTACTGGATAAAAAACGGTGATTTATTGATTACCCGAAGTAATACACCTGAACTTGTTGGGCATGTTGCGATAGTTGATAATATTAACCAGCCTACGATTTATCCTGATCTCATAATGAAAATAAAGATAAATCAAGATATCGTTCTAACAAGGTTTGTTTATTATCAACTACGTTCGGATAAAATGAGGGAGTTGATATCTGGTAGTGCAAACGGTGCTAATCCCACTATGAAAAAAATAAATAAAGGGATAGTTCAAGGCTTACCTGTTATGTTTCCAAATATTGAAGAGCAAGAAAAGATTGTCCAATCTCTAGATTATTTACTTGAACAATCAAAAAGTCTTGAGACTATCTACCAACAAAAACTCAACGCCCTTAACGAACTCAAACAATCCCTACTGCAAAAGGCCTTTTCCGGTGAGTTAACGGCGGCGGATGAAATAGCCCAGGCGCAGGCCGTTGCGTAATGGCTAACGAACAAGCCGTCTTCACCGCTTCTCGTTCCCACGTGACCGTAGGAAATGCCCTTGGTGCTCCCGCGTGGGAATGCATACGACAGGAGGTATCGTTACTGCGGTATGGGTTCCCACGCAGGAGCGTGGGAACCAGTATAAGAAAGCTTCCTGCCCTTAACGAACTCAAACAATCCCTGCTGCAAAAAGCCTTTGCCGGTGAGCTAACCGCAGCGGATGAAACAGCCTCGGCGCAGGCCGTCGCGTAATGGCTAACGAACAAGTCGTCTTCACCGCTTCTCGTTCCCACGCTCCCGCGTGGGAATGCATACGACAGGTGATATCATTGCTGCGGTATGGGTTCCCACGCAGGAGCGTGGGAACCAGTAATCGTGCCTGCGGGCGGGGCGAATAGAATACGGAATAGGTTTTCCACGGAGGGCCTAGGGAACCGGTGCATAAGTCCACGCAGGGGTGTGGGCAGTAGTGTTGATTCACATGGAGGTGGATATGGGTAGAAGTCGCTACAAAATTGTTGATCCAGTATTGCCGCATTTTGTGACCTGTACGGTGCTGCATTGGATACCGGTATTCACTCGCCCGGCGACGGTGGCGATTGTACTGGATTCGTTACGTTTTTTGATGAACGATGGGCTGAAGGTGTATGGGTATGTGATTTTGGAGAACCATCTGCATATGGTGCTTCAAAGTGATGATTTGAATCGTGATATGGCGCGTTTTAAGTCTTACACTGCTAAGCAGTTATTGGCCTATTTGGCTGAGAACAACATTAGGCAAGTCCTGGAGCAGTTGGCATTTTATAAAAAAGCACATAAAGAGGATCGCGCTTATCAATTTTGGCAGGAGGGATGTCACCCTGAGTGGGTTCAGAATGATGAGATGATGCGGCAGAAAATTGATTATATTCACCACAATCCGGTTAAGCGGGGTTATGTGGATCTGCCGGAGCATTGGCGTTATTCCAGTGCGAGGGAGTATGCAGGACAGTGTGGGATGCTGGATGTGGTTAAGGCGTGATGAGGTATGAGTTCCCACGGGGGACCGTGGGAACTAGAAAAAACTTTGTGGAGCTGGTGCCGCAAGGAAGATTGCAACAAAATGACGGGGTAAGTGACGGGGTAAATTTCAGGCGTGATACCCTCGATCAGTGGCCCCTGATGGGTGTTGCTGTCATAGCCTTTGTAGTTAGGCGTGGCAATCGAAAAACAAATGGAAAATAACGGATGAATGAGGCTGAAACCCGTGCAGAACTAATCGACCCCGCTTTAAAAGAAGCAGGCTGGGGTGTGATGGACGGCAGCCGGGTACGGCGCGAGATGATCACCCTTGGTCGTCTGCAAGGGGCAGGTAAACGCGGCAAACAGGATATCGCCGATTATGTGCTGTTTTACAAAGGGCAGAAACTAGCGGTTATCGAAGCCAAAAAACGTAGCCTGCCGGATACCGAAGGGGTGGCGCAGGCCAAGCGTTATGCCGAGCGGTTGCAGGCGCGCTTTGCCTATTCCACCAACGGTGTTGGCATCTACCAGATCGACATGCAGACCGGCAAAGAGGCCTATGTTGAACGCTACCCAACCCCCGCCGAACTGTGGGCGCTTACCTTCCCCGAACAGCGCAGCTGGCGAGAGCGTTTTGGTGATGTGCCCTATGAAGATAAGGGCGGTCAGTTTCAGCCACGTTATTATCAACACAACGCCATCAACCGTGCACTCGAGGCGGTGGCCGATGATAAAAAAAGAATCCTGCTGACACTCGCTACTGGCACCGGCAAAACCGCGATCGCCTTTCAGATTGCGTGGAAGCTGTTTCATAGTCGCTGGAATCTGACGGGTAAACCGAGCCGTCGTCCGCGCATTCTCTTTCTGGCCGATCGTAATATCCTTGCGGATCAGGCTTACAACAGTTTTTCTGCCTTTCCTGAAGATGCGCTGGTGCGTATCGACCCCGAGACCATTCGCAAAAAAGGCAGGGTGCCGAAAAACGGCAGCATCTTCTTCACCATCTTTCAGACCTTTATGTCGGGCCGTGATGAGGAAGGTAACTCTGTACCAAGCTTTGGTGAATACCCTGAAGACTTTTTTGATTTCATTATCATTGATGAGTGTCATCGCGGCGGTGCCAACGATGAAAGCACCTGGCGCGATATTCTGAATTACTTTTCACCGGCGGTGCAGCTCGGCCTCACCGCGACACCCAAACGCAAAACCAATAGCGATACCTACGCCTACTTTGGTGAGCCGGTTTACATCTACTCATTGAAAGAGGGGATCAACGACGGCTACCTGACGCCGTTTCGAGTAAAGCAGATCGCCACCACGCTGGATGATTATGTCTATACCTCTGATGATCAGATTATCGAAGGCGAGATAGAGCAGGGCAGGCGTTACACTGAAGATGATTTTAATCGCGTGATTGAAATTCGTGAACGAGAACAGTATCGCGTAAAGCTGTTTATGGATCTGATCAGTCAAAACGAAAAGACGCTGGTCTTTTGCGCCACACAGGAGCACGCACTGGCGGTGCGCGATTTGATCAATCAGATTAAAACCAGCAGCGATCCAAACTATTGTGTTCGTGTTACTGCCAACGATGGCGCAGAAGGTGAGCGTTTTCTGCGTATCTTTCAGGATAACGAAAAAACGATTCCCACTATTTTAACGACATCGCAAAAACTTTCCACCGGCGTGGATGCGCGTAATGTGCGTAACATTGTATTGATGCGCCCGGTGAATTCGATGATTGAGTTTAAACAGATCATTGGCCGTGGCACACGGCTGTTTGATGGCAAGGACTATTTCACTGTCTATGATTTTGTTGAGGCCTATGAGCTGTTTAATGACCCAGACTGGGATGGCGAGCCGGTAGATCCTGATCCATGTCGGCGTTGTGGCAATAGTCCATGCAGTTGTGAAAAAACAGAGCAGGGTGTGTGCCCCGTCTGTGAACAGCGACCCTGTAGCTGTGAGGCTGAGCCGCCTGCACCGTGTGCCGATTGCGGCGAGTATCCGTGCGTATGTGAGAAAATAGAAAAGGTCAAAATAAAGCTGGCCGATGGTAAGGTGCGCAATATCCAGAGTATGACAGCGACCAGCTTCTGGGGTGCAGATGGCAAGCCGCTCTCCGCGGCGCAGTTTGTTGAGCATCTCTTTGGTCAGTTGCCAGGGCTGTTTAATAACGAAGATGAGCTGCGAGCTATCTGGAGTCAGCCCGATACACGCCAAAAACTATTCGATGAACTGGAAGAGAAAGGGTTCGGCGCAGTCCAGTTTGAAGAGATGAAGACCATTGTTGATGCCGAAGAGAGTGATGTGTTCGACGTGCTAGCCTATGTCGCATTTGCATCCCCGCCGATCACTCGTCATGAAAGAGTCATCACGCACAAGGGCGCGATCTTCTCTAACTACGATTATCGACAGCAGGAGTTTATCGACTTTGTGTTGTCGCAATATATAAAGGAAGGGGTGGGTGAGCTGGCAATCGAAAAGCTATCTGATCTCATTGATCTCAAATATCACAGCACCAACGATGCAGTGGCCGAGCTGGGCGCACCTGCATCGATTAGAGAAGTGTTTGTTGGGTTTCAGAAGCACTTATACGAGTAACAAATATGCTTTCTTTGTGGCAGGCTTATTAAGCCACGCTATCACTCTCTTTCTTGGTGACCGGTACTAGTTGAGGTGGCGCTTCATGTTCTGCCCTCATTTTTTGTAGACTGTTTTTTATTAAAGTTTTATCTTCTACGCACTGGCGTTTTGATGATATGGCTGGTGTTGTAGCGGGTGTGCCGCTTGTCGGTTTTCCAGCTGGCTTGAGTGTGTTGACAATGCGATCTAGCAGCGAAAAGATCAGGTCGATGCTGTAGCCACCGATAAAGCCGAGCGCAGCTTCGGTGATTTTAATATCTGACTCTGAGCCGCCGCTGCTATAGAGCAGTACAATAACACCACCACTTAGCGTACCGAGCACTAATCGATTCCGGTATTCGGGCTGTCTTCTTGGGTCAAAGGTGCGTTCACGTAACTGCTCTTCTGCCTGGCGTAATGTAAAAATGCAGGCACCAAATGCACCGTATAAAAAGGGGATTAAGTTTGTGATGAATGTGTAGAGGTAGTTAGCAATGTTAAATGCTTCTACATTTTCCTTCGCGATATTGGCGGCATCTGTCTCAAACATGTATTGGTATATGTTGGTGAGAACGATCAGTGTTAACACTGAAAATGAAATCAGCCATAGATTCCGCACATACTTTCCTGCTGCCGTGTCCATCTGGCTGTTGCCGCTGTTTGTGAATTTGTTTTCCGTAGCACGTAGGCTAATGGCAGTGATTGGTGCTAGCTGTGTGCTGAGTATCTGATAACAATCTTGCAGATAGGTGATGTCATTATCAGCCAGCATCCCTTTCTCAATGACTTTAATTTCCCACATGCGGTATAGCTCATCCATCTCGATGTCAGCTGGAAGCTGGCCGCTCTCAACGGCATAGATGGACAGGCGCATCACATCTTCCAGGAAGCCGGTCAAGCTGGTGATATGCTTAAGTACTGGTTGCTGAGTGATTTCTTCCATCTCGCTATCCTTGTTGGCCTGTTAGCTTATTTCAATTTAAAGGTGAAGGTGCGATCAAAGTCTTTGGCTGGTAGCATTTTAGATCCGCGGGTATCACGAATACGCCACGCATTAGCGCTGAGATCGATGGTACCTGATGTGGCGTTGCGACTAAAGCTGATCGTCATAAAATGCTCGCGGGTTCTGGTGCGAGGGTAGGCTGAAAAAATGCTCCCCTTTTTTGTGCTGACCTGAAAGAGCTTATTGTAGGTGACCTTTGCTGGTTTCCAGTTATTGAGTTTGCATACCTCGGGGGCTGGAAATTTGGTCGGTTTTGACTTGGGTTTATCTGTTGCAATGCCATTGAGATAGGTTAGATTTGACATTGGTGAGGCGATGATTTCAATCAGTCTTGGCCCTTTGGTGTTATTACCCAGTTGAGTGGTGGCGATACGGCCAAAGTGGACATCGCCACTGAGTAGCACAATGTCATGTCCGCTAACTGCAAATGCCTGTAGTAATGATGCGTATTGCTGCTTATAACTGAGCAGGTTTTTCTCGGTTTCATTTTCTTCAACGATGAGTGGTTGTGATGCCACAAAGACACCGGGCGAGCGCAGTTCGCAGGCCCACTTTTTGATTTTGTTGAGAATAGCCGGGCTGGTAAATCCATTTTCATTTCGAAATGATCGAAAGTCGGCGATACAAACCGAGAGGTCTTTGCCGATGTTAAAGGTTTCAAAGGGTGAGCTTCGTTGAATGTTCTGCACCCCATCAGTCGCGGCGGCATCCCATGCCTTGCGTACATGACGCAGGCGTAACGCCTGAAGCTGTGGGATTGCTGATTTATAAAACGGGTAGTCGTTCCAGAATTCATGGTCATCCGGTAACATCCAGGTGCCGCCATTACAAAGTATACTACCCATCGCTTGCCAATGGAGTGCATAGTCGTCGGCGATACGTTGGCGAATTTCACTAGGAATAAGCGATAACGAGTCGAAACCAATGTCGAGATAGACCTGATCACCGGTTAAAAAGGTGATGTCTGGTTTTACGTTATCTGCACCGCGTTGGTAAAGTGCTTTGTAAGCTGCCGCCGCTCGTCCCCCATCACGATGGTTGTAGAAACAACTGCCGAGCGCGATGGTAAAAGGCTTTTTACCTTTAAGCGGTATTCTATTAGGCAGCGTTGAAAAGGCACCGCTGCGCAGATGTTGCCATGATTGTGGAATAGCCGTTCCATTTGCTTCAATGCGCCGAATGAAATTCAGTTCATAGTTTTTTCCGGGGGTAAGGTTGGTGAACTTAAGGACTTTGTAAAAGCGCTGATTCAGTTTATCGAACGGCCGTTGCCACTGATCTTTAGTGATACGTTTGGTCTGTTTGCTGCCGTCAGGGTGGATTAACTCAACACGTGCGATATCAGGTTTTTTAAGGGTGGGGAAAAGTGCTCCGACCCAGACTTCAACGCTGCTTGACGTAACGCGATGTACTACAAGTGACCATTGGCTAGTATTGGTGTTCTTATTACTCACGCAGTTTCTCCCTGAAAATTTAATGGTGTTGCCGTGTTATTTAATTACTGATTCTGGTTAGGCTGTCTCTTCCAGTTGCTTAAGAATATGTGGGTAGACATCTTGATGAGCATTTTTTCCATGAATGCAGTCAATGTGGCCGTAATCAGGGATTTGATGAAAGTCATAAAGTTCCGTACCGTTTTTATCGCATAGTAGTTGATAAGTCTTGTTGAGGCTTTCAGGTAAGAAACATTCATTCTCTTCGCCGACGATAAAGGTGATCGGTAGTGCCATGCGGTCAAGATGCGGTAGATAGCAGTCATCGCCATCTGCATTGGTGATATGGCCAGCACGCGTCATGGTCGCTAAATGTTCAAGTGAACGCATGTTGGCAACGCCGTAAAGCTCATGCAGATTATCGTGCGTGATGCCGTTGAGCTGATCGTGCTCATAGAGCTGACCATAGAGAAATGTGACGCGACGACAGACCGGGTTTTTACACTGCTCCTCTTTCTGGATGGGATATAGCTTTAATGCCTTGTCTAATAGCTTGTCTTGCCAGCTCGATTCTTTAGCGGTGTAAGCGGTGAGTGAATCAATGCCGAGCTGGTCTAACAGCTCGGGGACATAGAGGCCTGTTTTGATCTTGCTCAATAGCGGTACTTTGATGTGGGTGGAGATTTGAGAGACAACCGCTGAGCGCACATTGTTCAGATGTCCGCCCAGCATCGACATGGTCCAGGTGGTGGCACCGTAGCAATGAACGACCATCTGTACCGACGCTTTACCCGTGACTTCAATCACCTTGGCAACGGCAGCGGGGTAATCGTACTGCGCAATTTCATCAGCCGTCGAGGCGGTTTGTGAGGCGGGTAGTTCAATGCTGACGCGATAGTCGAGCAGCCAGACGTCATAATCGTGTGCGACCAGGTATTCAACCAGGTTGGTGTCGAGGGTGTCGGTAGAAAATATCTTACTCGAAACACCAAGTCCGTGAGTAAGGATCACTGGCCCTTTGCCACCACCTTGATAGCGGGTGAGGCGAATCGAGACATCATCTTCAGTCACGACATGAAATAGTGATGGCACTGGCGCGGCGAGTGGGCGTCGTTTGCGCGGCTGGTTTTCATCCGAAAAGTAGTTGAGGCCAGTTGTCACGCCGCCAAAGATATCAAACACCTCGCCAGCAAAGAAGGCACCAAAGCGAGCGACATATTTGAGTCGTTCGGTATTGCTTTCAGCGTTTGGCACTTTGATAGTGGCGAGCTGTTTGGCAAAGTTAACTGGGGTGATTTCAAGGATGCCGCGACCAATAGCGCTTGATGGGTCATTGGCAGCGGCGCTGACGGTGACAAAAAGTGTGGTGGTGTCTGACCACATATCAAAGCCGGGATCATCATGAATTATTTTGTGGCCTTCCATATAAAACACATCGCCATTTTCAGCGGTCATGGTGAGGTTGTAATCCATGCGTCGGGTGTCGACTGTTTCTGCATCTTTGACAAACAGATTGAAAACACCCTCGGTAACCGTTAGCGGTGTTGGTGATAATGTTGGGGCTTTCACTATGCCGTAAATCGCAGCCTGATGACTGCTGTCTTCTAACATTGCCTCAAGGTCCTGAGAGACCACGGTCAGCGTAAATTCAAATGGGGTGTTGTTGTGTTTACCTTGGTCATGGCCCTGTTCGTAATCGACTACGGGGTCCAGTGTGATAAAGCCGGTCATGGTTTCAGTGAACTGGATGCCAGGTTTGGCTTCTGAAATCGCTCCATCATTGGCGGGTTGAGAGGGGAGCTGAGTATCAAAACTCCATTCACGCTCACTGGCCATCAGTGTTGCATTGCGTTCTGCAATGGCGCTGATGGTGAGTAATGGATTGGTACTAATCGCGGTGGGAATGATTGAACCATCGGCGACATAGAGACCTTCGTAAATTACATTGCCACTATTGGACGAGTAGACCTGGCCTTTATGGTTAACCACGCCACTGCTGGCATCTTCTCCCATGCAGCATCCACCGAGCGGATGAACGGTGATTTGATCGTTGCCCATTAGGTCGTGACTGATGGGGTTTTTAACGAAAGTGCCACCAAGGGTCTCGCTCATCCCTTCTAATTGCTCATTAACTTTATCAAAGACAGCCTCTTCGCCAATACCTGGCCATTCGATACAGAGGCTATCCTCTTTTAATAACATGCGACCGGATGCGCTATCGTGGCTCATCACCAGATTTGTAAGGGTGTTATCTAATGCGCCGTGATACGCGCCGCGCAGTATGCTTTCGACGCTCCGTTTTTTTTCAGCGAGGAAATCAAGGATGCCGTCATCTGAGTCTTCTCCTGAAATGGCCGCAAGGCTTGAAAATGCTTTGGGTAGGAGTGGTGCCATTGCGCCCGGTAAGTTGCCTTCTTCAATGGTCATGCCGTCTTTATAGTGATCGGATGAAATGCGTGTATCGATCACTGAGGTGATGCAGGGGCCGACCGGGTTGTCGGCATCAAGCCCACGCGTGCTGCGGCCAACACCGTTAATCTCCTGATCACAGTTATAGGTGAAGCCGAGTACATCGCCATTGCCGGAAAAGCGTTCGCCAATCTGGTCTGATGTGGCAAGGCCACGTGCTTTTGAGCGCAGCATGATTTCAGTTGAGCCGAGTGCGCCCGCAGCAAGCACGACAATATCGGCATGTACAAATTGATCGGGCGCGTCAAAGATATCACTGCCGTTATTACTGATGGCGTAGTGAACAACCCAGTGATCATTTTTGCGTGAAAGGTGGCTGACTTTTGTCTGAGTGTAAATTTCAGCGCCGTGATTTTTTGCATCAGGCAGGTAGGTCATCTGCGTGGTGTTTTTTGCGGTGTAGTTACAACCGGTCACGCAGTCGCCGCAGAGATTACATGGTGCTTGTGTAACGCCGACATGATTAATGCCATTTTTATGGGTTTTAAAATTAACGGCGAGTGGTGTTAACGTGGTTTCAATCCCCATTGCTTTACCGCACTGGCGCATCGCCTCGGTCTTTTTAAGCACCGGAAATCCGTTGTTGCCCTCGGGGTAGGTTGCGCTGGCGAGCATCTCGCGTGCCTTCCTGTAACCACTCTTTAGTCCAGTATCGACGTCGTTGACAAAGTCGCGTGGCCACGCGGGATCATTAAAAATACGTGGGTCAGATTCGATTAATACACTGGCGTTAATCAGTGAAGTACCACCTAAACCACAACCTGTCATGACACTGATATCATCATTGATTTGAAGGTTGTATAGCCCAGTTTCGCTGCCGAGATGAATTTCACCGGCATCTACCTGCAGTTCAGCGCCTGCTTCAGATAAGGTGTCCGGGAATTCACCAGGTAAAAATTCTTTGCCGCGTTCAAGCACACAGACCTCCTGGCCTGCGCGCGCCATGCGGGATGCAGTAATACCGCCGCCATAACCAGAACCAATTACGACAACGGTGTAGTGCTGTTTAATCTGCTCTATATGCGATGATAGCTTGTTCAATGTTAACTCCCTTAACGTTTATTTTTTGATTGAATTCAATGTCTGTGTGTTACGAGTCATGATGCATATGAATAGCCATATGAAACTCAAGTTAACTACTTGACTTGTCTCTGTCAAGATTGTACCTGTTATTTAAGGAGGGGTAGGTTTTAATGGTGGTGGTCTGAACCTCCTTCATCAACATTGGTTGTTTCATGAGGTGCAGTTTCATCATTCGATAACAGTACGCTGTTACCTTTAGTCACGATTTGATCAGCGGCAGTGATGCCCGATAAAATTATTGTCTGACCATGGTCGCTTTTCCTCGTTGTGACGATTCGTTGTTCAAAAAACTCAGCACCCTTCCTCACATATACAAATTGTCCGTTACTGTTCTGATGGATGGTCGAAGTCGGTAACGTGAGTTGTTGTCCCCTGATTGTGGCTTGTTGAATGGCGAGTCCTGCTTGCCATTGTGCCTCTTTTTCAAGATAGATGGCATTTTCCGGGATGAGTCGTGTGGCACTGTTTTTTGATGATGCGTAGTGTGGGTAGACAGTGACAGTGCCTAGCTGATGAGTGATGGTCATCGTCGGTGATTCAAAGTGAAGTGATAACTGGCGTTCACCAGCGTACTGCGGTAGCGCCACTTCGATGTGAATGCCTGGTCGAACAGGGCGCTTTCCAGTGAAGAGTTCATCGGGTGCATCACCGCCTGAGAGTTTGATGGTGATAAAGCCGCCGGGTACTGGGGTGTAATCGTTGAGATCTGTGAGGTGGGCGAGGAATACCGAGTCGCGCTTGGCAACTAATATTTCGTATTGCAGAAAGAGTTCACTTTTATCGCTAAAGTGGACGATATGCACAGACCGGTCGACATGTTCATCATCGCCGCTGTGGTCATGTTCGAGTTCATCACCGTGGTCATGTGCGCCAGTTGCATGATCGTCATGTTCACTGTTGTCGCAGCCACTCAGGGTGATTAACAGAAGGAGGGTGATCAGTAGATGTTTAGGCATAGTGTTTAAGTTAATGTGTGTCAAGGAGTTGATCATAATATAGAGGGTGGTGCTGGGTTTCAAATAGCTGTTATTGATGGTGCCTGAATCGCCAAATATAGGGTGTTTAGGCAGATAAACCTGATGGGTTATGGCGTTGCTGTGGATTTTAATTGGATTACCGTGCGGGACCTGTTTTTAAAGTGTAAAAAAGTCGTCGGTATCGCCTTGAACTCTGACAAAAGCGTCCATACATCGTATAATTCGAAATCATCAAACTAAATGTCAATTTATACTGAAAATCGGAGTTTTGCATGAAGCGTATATTTCTTTTCCTGATGACTAATATTGCGATCATGATCGTATTGAGCATCACGCTTAGCCTGTTTGGTTTTGAAGGCTACATGGATGCGCAGGGAATAAATCTGGATATTCCTGCATTGCTGGTCTTCTGTGCTGTATTCGGAATGGGTGGTTCATTTATCTCGCTGGCGATCTCAAAGTGGATGGCGAAACGTACTACCGGGGCGAAAGTGATTGAAGAGCCTGCTAATGAAACCGAACGCTGGCTGGTCGCGACTGTACAACGTCAGGCCGAGCAGGCGGGTATCGGTATGCCGGAAGTGGCGATCTTTCCTTCACCGGCACCGAATGCTTTTGCAACAGGCATGAGTCGGAATAAGGCATTGGTCGCCGTCAGTGCTGGGCTGCTCGACAATATGGGTCGCGATGAAGTTGAAGCGGTACTGGGTCATGAAGTGGCGCATGTTGCCAATGGTGACATGATTACGCTGGCGTTGATTCAGGGTGTACTGAATACCTTTGTGATGTTCCTTTCACGCGTGATTGGCCATTTTGTTGATCGTGTGATTCTTAAAAACGATCGTGGTCATGGCATCGGCTATTACGTGACAATGATTGCTGCAGAATTAATTTTAGGTGTGCTTGCTGCAATTATCGTGATGTGGTTTAGCCGTAAGCGTGAATTTCGCGCTGATGAAGGTGGTGCAAATCTCTCTGATCGCAAGAAGATGATCTCAGCACTGGAGGCGCTCCAGCGTACCAGCGGTGCAGCAGAACCACTACCCGATCAGTTGGCAGCGTTTGGTATTGCAGGCGGTATCGGTGGCGGTATTAAGAAGCTGTTTATGAGTCATCCGCCACTTGAAGAGCGCATCGCTGCATTAAAAGCGAATCAGTAATCTTTACTGTGTGTGGTGAAAGAAGGGGCCTATTGAGGGCCCCTTTTTTATTGCGGGCAATAAGGTTTGGGCCTGAAATTTACTAGCGTGTTTAATCGTGGATGTTTTGTTTATCTATTCCTTATTTGTCTGTGCGAGTAGTTTTTCCACAACGGGTTGAAGTTTTGTGAGCCCCCAGCGGTTACCCATGGCAATCGCCTCTTCTGGTGATGCCCCTTCAAGCCAGCGAGCCTTTAATGCCATTAGCGCCCCGACTCGATTGCCACTTGAGCAGTGGATAAGTACCGTTTCATCGCCAATGTTGCGCAATATTTTATCGACTAGTATGACGTTGTCTCGTGTTAGGTCATCGCTGCCACCGATAGGAATGTTGTAATACGCCATGCCGGCTTTGGTTACGATTGCGGCTTCATTAAAATTGGGCGTTTCAGCAAGTGGTCGTAAATTAATAACGTGTTTTACTCCTGCCTTTGCGATGGTGGAGAATGCTGCTGCTTCAGGTTGTCCCGCGCCATAGCGATTTTTTTCCGGGTGAGTGATGTTTGTTATTTGTTGCAGGTCATGGGGCATTTCACTGGCGTTACTGTGGGCTGAAAAGCCTATCAATAGTAGCAAAGGTAAGATGAACCGGATTGCTGTTTTCATGTTTTATTCCATTGGTTTTATGCGAATGATTAATATAGCGACTCGTTAATCATTTGTATGTGACTAAAATACCTTTCTTAACAAGAGTGCGAATAAGCCTGTGCTGGCAAGGGGTGGTTGGAGGAGGGGTAGCGGGGAAAGAGAGGTTAATTTTCCTCGGTGAAGTCGTAATCCATTGTACTGTCAGGCCGTTGTAAGAAATAACCCTGAATATAGTCCGTGCGACATGACCAGAGTGCGCTTAGTGTTCTGGCATCCTGTACGAACTCTGCAATGGCTTTTTGTTCGTTTGCATGTGCGCTGTTGATGAGTTGTTTTATTTTTTCCTGGGCTTTTGGGTCGCTGTTAATGCGTTGAATCAGGCCGCGGTCAATTTTGATAAAATCGAGGGGAAGTCGTTGCTGGCGATCAAGGGACATATCATTACTACCAAAATGATCGAGTGCACAACGACAGCGTAGCGCCTTTAACTGCTTCATGAACCGCATGACCTCGTGAGGTGCTTTAAGATCGGATTGTTCACTGATTTCAAAGACAAGTGCATCCGCGGGCATTTGATGTTGTCGTAACTGTTCGCTGAGCCATGAATGAAAGTCGAGATCACTAAGGGTGGTGTGATCGAGCTTTATAAAGAAACTGGTGTCTTTGCCATCTCGCCGACGATCACTAAGTTCAGTAATCGCATGATGTGTTACCCAGCGATCGATGGTTGGCATCAGGCCGACTCGGGCGGCAATCGGCATGAATTCAATGGGCATGATCTCTTTGTGGTTTTCATCGAGCATGCGCAGCAACAGTTCGTAGTTTTCGGCGATGTTGGATTGCAAACTGACGACTGGTTGGTAAAGTAGTTTAAAACGGTTTTCCTTAAGTGCCGCGCGAATTTTCTTTTCCCAATGCTGTTCAAGTTGTTGTTCGATTGCGAGACCGTACTGCTCATCATTCCTGGGGTCGAAAAGATGAGATTGATCGCCGCCGGCAACAGAGGCTGCCTTGGCTGCCATTTGTGCCTTGCTGATCAGTTGATTGGCGTGTTTGATGGTGTCGCAGGTTATTGCAATGCCTACGCTACAGGTGATTGTTGGGATTGCTACACCCGCCATATCGATGGTGTGCTCTGCTATTTTTTTGCAGATAGCATTTGCGACAGACTGCATTTCTTTCAATGTTGTTTTCTGAACCAGCACCGCAAAATGATGATCATCGAATCGGGCAACTGGATTGCTTGCAGGGATGTAATGGCGGATACAATCGGCGATTTCTGCAATGATGATATCACCTGCTGCAATTCCCACTTGCTGGCGAATGGTGTCGAGTCTATCGAGCTTGATAATGAGCAAACCATATTGTGTGTGGCTGTCTGGTGGTGATTTTTTGAGAGTTTTCTCTGAGTCTGCGGTAAAAAACTGTTGAGTATAGAGATTAGTGAGCAGGTCTTTTTTATTGCTGGTTTGAGTCGGAGAGGCGCGGAGAGATTCTATTTCAATTGTTAATCGATATAATTGGCGGCGATTCGCTAGTTCCCTGATTTCTCGTTGAATGGTTAACTTAAAGTGTTCGTGATGCTTTAACGATACAACATTGTATGCGCCAGCATGTAAACCTGTTAGCGCGATCTCGTCACCCAGGTTTTCAGCTAATATCAAAGGAGTGGCATCAATCTTGTGCTCGGTTATTGATGTTAACACTTGCGTAGTCTTCACTGTGTCAGGGGTGGGGTCGATTAGGATGAGATCCCATTTTTGAGCGATTAATACCTGTGATAATGTCAGTTGGGTTGCTGTATGACCAAGCTGGAAGGCGCTATCGATGTCGTTTAGCAATGTCTTGCACTGTGTGGCGGTATCATTTGAACCACCGACCAAAAGTAGCTTTAGTGGCTGTGGGGTATTGTCTGACGTCTGGTCGCTACTGCTCATTATGCTTCCTTGTTTAATAATGAGATTGAAGGTTTGGCCTTGAGTTTAAATAGTATCGTGTCTTATTGGTTTTTCTTTATTTTAGGTGATCGAAATCAATGTCTTCGCGCTAGCACCGGGCTCTTCTTGCGCAAGACGTGGTACGAGGTACCCTGGTAGGCGTGCCTGAACTTCTTTTAATAAGGCAATCGCGCGCGTGGTGGACACATTAAAATGTGCTGTGCCCTGAGCTTTATCAAGCAGGTGCAGGTAGTAAGGGGTTACGCCACTGTCGAATAGTGCTTCGCTGAGTGATATCAATGTTTGGCTATTATCGTTGACACCTCGAAGTAGTACGCTCTGGTTTAGTAGGGTGATATCTGGAATGGTTTTCAGTCGTCTTAGTGCCTGGTGCAGCTCAGTATCGATCTCGTTAGCGTGATTGGCGTGGATGACAATCACAGGGGTGAGCCTGCATTCCGTGAGCAAGGTTAGTAGTGAGTCGGTAACGCGTTGCGGTATCACAACCGGAAGACGGGTGTGGATGCGTAATCGCTTGAGATGTGGAATATTCGCGAGTCGTTGTAGCAGTGTAGCGAGGCGCTGGTCACTGAGCGCTAGTGGGTCGCCGCCACTCAGGATCACCTCGTTAATTGAGCTGTCTTGTGTAATATAGCGGATCGATTCATCCCACTCATTCGAAGCGGCATTTTGCTCGCTATAGGGGAAGTGACGTCTGAAGCAGT
>Ga0316204_10001495_pt1 | contig 62341 bp, 56 predicted proteins | sample 6monrhotite_MG_2_FD_205661 | JGI IMG/M metagenome (GOLD analysis project Ga0316204, IMG submission 205661) | Microbial mat bacterial communities from mineral coupon in-situ incubated in ocean water Damariscotta River, Maine, United States -... | ecosystem: Environmental > Aquatic > Marine >...
AATTAGCATCCCTAATAAATAGGATAGGTTTCTTGTCATTTTTAATAGTATTAGTGTTTGAGTCACAAAGTATTAAAAATTAGTTAAAAAAGTTAAAATTCACCAAGGAAATTATTCGTTACCAAGGTATTATGAAATAACAAACACAAATTTTCACTGTTTTGTTACTTGGATAAGATTAAAAAAATAACCAGTTATACAGTTTTCAGCACCACCCATAACACCTCTGTTTTTAGTTTGAGAGATTCTTTAGAGATTTGAATTAAAATTTAAATGACCCTATTTCTCCCGACAAAGTTCCGGCACTGAGATAGGGTTTTCAAAACGTAAGTTTGAGTTAGTTAAGTTGGTTTTAAAAGCCGTTGTCCTTGCGTTGGGCAGCGGTTTTTTGTAAAAATTAAATGACTATAAAGTAGTTCAGTATTTTTTATAAATCAAATTTAATTCCCTGTGCTAAAGGAAGTTCAGTTGTGTAGTTGATAGTATTAGTCTGTCGGCGCATGTAAACTTTCCAGGCGTCAGAACCACTTTCACGACCACCACCAGTTTCTTTTTCACCACCGAAAGCACCGCCAATTTCAGCGCCTGACGTTCCAATATTTACATTAGCTATACCACAATCACTCCCTGCGGCAGATAGAAAACGTTCAGCTTCACGTAGGTTATTTGTCATGATTGCAGAAGATAATCCTTGAACCACGCCGTTCTGTTGTGCAATAGCATTTTCAACTTCACCAGAATATTTGAGTAAATAAAGTATGGGAGCGAAGGTTTCTTCTTGTACAGTTTCATATGAATTATCAGCTTCTACAATTGCTGGTTTTACGTAACAACCGCTTTCATAACCATCACCAGTTAAAACTTCACCTTCAACCAATATTTTACCACCTTCTTTCACTACGCTTTCTAGAGAAGCATTATACATGGCCACAGCATCTGTATCAATTAGCGGTCCAACATGATTGTTCTCATCTAACGGGTTGCCAATACGTAATTGTTTATAAGCGTCAATTACACTGCTCTTAACTTGTTCGTACATAGATTCATGTACTATTAATCTTCTAGTAGAAGTACATCGTTGACCAGCGGTGCCTACAGCTCCAAAAACAGCTCCAATAACGGTCATTTTTATATCTGCATCTGGCGTAACTATGATAGCATTATTCCCGCCAAGTTCCAAGAGCGATTTGCCTAAACGAGCTGCAACGGCTTGAGCAACTATTTTTCCCATTCTAATAGAACCTGTAGCCGAAACTAAAGGAACTCTTTTATCATTTGTCATCATTTCACCTACTTTGTAATCTCCGTTGATTAAACATGAGATTCCTTCTGGCAGGTTATTTTCTTTTAGTACTTCTGCTATAATATTTTGACATGCAACTCCGCATAGAGGAGTTTTCTCTGAAGGCTTCCAAACACAAACATCACCGCTTACCCAAGCCAAGGCGGTATTCCAGGCCCAAACAGCAACAGGAAAATTAAAGGCAGAAATGATTCCAACAACACCCAAAGGATGGTATTGCTCGTACATTCTATGTCCCGGACGCTCAGAATGCATGGTTAAACCATGTAACTGTCTTGAGAGACCAACAGCAAAATCACAGATATCAATCATTTCTTGTACTTCACCCAATCCTTCTTGATAAGATTTACCCATTTCATAAGAAACTAATTTACCAAGTGGTTCTTTAAGTTCTCGTAGCTTTTCACCAAATTGTCTTACAATTTCTCCTCTAAGTGGGGCTGGCATGGTTTTCCAATCCTTAAATGCTGAAGTAGCAGTTTCCATCACTTTCTCATATTCAGCTTCTGTAGTTGCTTTTACTTTTCCGATTAATTCACCATCAACTGGAGAATATGAGTCAATGAGTTCTCCAGAACCAAAATTATTTAATCCTGTGGAAGTGCCATCATTGATTTCTTTTAAGCATAGTTGTTTTAGAGCAGTATCCAATCCGAAAGCTGAAGCAGTTTTTGACATTTTATAACTTTTTAAAGCAGTATTGTTAGAATTTTGACAAAACTACGAAGAATAAAGGGTAGCTAAAAGCAAAACGATTCCTATCAAAGCTGGTAACGCTTGTATAGTAAATATTTTTTTTGAAACTGAAATGGCCCCATAAACACCTGCAATGACTACACATACTAAAAAGAACAGCGCAATATATATTTGCCACTGGGCATCTTGAATTAAAAGAGACCATATAAGACCTGCAGCTAGAAACCCATTGTATAGGCCTTGATTTGCAGCCATTGATTTTGTAGGTTCAAACAAATCTTGAGGAAAGTTTCTAAATACTTTTCTGGCTTTTGTTGTCCATGCAAACATTTCTAACCATAAAAAGTAAAAGTGTAAAAGGGCAACTAAGGCCGTAATAATTTTAGCAATGAGTAGCATAAGTATTAATTTTTAGCAATAAAACGTTCATCAATGGGCATTATGGTATTACAGTTATTACAGGTCCTTAATTCTTTTGACCCATAAAAATGTTCAAAATGACCTAAAAAGTCTTTTTCAATGTCATGGAGTGTAAAGTAGGCTTCGTACAATTTATGATTACAATTATCACAGAACCAAAGTAACCCATCATCAACATTCATGTGATTTCGTTTTCGTTCAATAACCAAACCAATGGAACCTTCATGTCGCACAGGAGAGTGTGGCACTTTAGCCGGATGTAAATACATATCGCCAGGCCCTAAGCCCATTGTTTTTTTCTCTCCGTTTTCTTGAATGTGTACTTCAATATTTCCTTCTAATTGATAAAACAACTCTTCGGTTTCATTGTAGTGATAATCTTTGCGGGCATTTGGTCCAGCAACTAGCATTACAATATAATCACCCGCTTCTTTATAGAGATTTTTGTTTCCTACAGGGGGCTTAAGCAAATCTCTGTTTTCCTCAATCCATTTATTGAGATTAAAAGGAGCTTTAATGGCCATGGTTTTTTCTGAAAGTTACAAAACCTGTAGCAATCAATCTAAATAGATAAGGCCCACATTGCTGTGAGCCTTATCCAAACCATTGAAATACTTATTAAAACACTTAATATAAAATCGAATCGAATTTTTTATTTTTTGAAGAAAATTTGAGTGTAAAATAATTTTCCTTCTGAATTTTCTTTAATACTTATTGCCGTATGGGTGAAATCACCTTCAATTGTTGATTTATGGGAAGAACTGTCCAACCATCCTTGCAATGCCATTTGAGGAGCTGGATAATTTTTAGCAACGTTCTCAGCCACATGTGTAGCACTTGTTTCTTTTGCTATTTTTGATGCTCTATCACTAAAGTTGTCATGACTAATTTCATCTTCAACAATCATAAACTGAGTATGCTCTTGTGCATATTTGTAGGTATTGTTACTAAAAACTAGCTCACTCATGCCGTTTGAAGTTCTATACGTATTAACGATGTTAAAAAGTTCAGTCTCTGTTTCCGAAAGCGTTAATTCAATTTCTTCAGAGCCATTTTCAAAAAGCGTTTCGTCATCTTGAACTGATGATGTGCTGCAAGAAGTAAAAACGAAAGTAAAAACTAATAATGTAGAGTAAAATAATTTCATGTAAATGGTTTAAAAGTGTTTTGTTTTCTTTGTGATTTGTTTGGCTAAAGTATGTTGAGTTGTTGCCAAGACTTCAAGAATATCCTTAAGAGCATCAATTTATTCGATAAGCTGCAAAATCAAGTAATATAGGGGGTAATCGACCAAATGCGACAATCGTTTTATCGATGGAAAGAAGCATTTTGTACGAATTTTGACCTCTCAACGAGTGTGGTATACCGTTGGTCGGGTACTGTTAAAAACGAAGTTGGGTGAAGGGTAAAAAAGTATCGGCTATTGGTAAAAAATATTAGTTTTCTGAAGAAGGTTCATCTTTATTTTTTAAAACGGCACTAAAAACAAAAGCACCAATATCTCGGATAGGGTTGTAGAGAACAGAATCTTTCTGTGTTTCTTTATTGACAAAGTTGAAAGAGGAAGTAGCTTTTTCAAAGAAAATAAGTAACGCACCTAGTATTACAGCAACTTTAAGTGCACCAAAAATAGCCCCAGCAATTTTATTTAATAGCCCCAGCATAGCAAAGTCTGCAATTTTGGTAAGAAGTTTCCCCGCTAGGTGAACTAGTAAAACAATACCAATAAATGTAATCAAGAAAGAAGCGACTTTGATATAACGGTCGTTCCAATCCATATTTTGAGAAAGATAGTCTCCTGCTATAAAAGAAAAATGAATTGACCCATAAATACCTGCAATCAATGCAATTAATGATGCAAGCTCAACAAAAAGACCATTCTTGAGTCCTTTGTAAAGCCCCCAAATCAAAAGAATGCCTAAAACGATATCTATAAAACTCACACTAATAGTTTAAACAAATATAAGAGATAGATAATAATGAGATGCGTAGTATCTTTGCCATCTATGTCAAGAGATATTGTTTTAAAAGAGCGTTGGCAGTTATTGGTGGATAAACTTTCTGCAAAATTCTCAGATAATGACCCGCTAGAGTTAGATGCTATTATTTATCTAGTAGGTGTCCAAGAACTCGGTCAATATCAACGAACTTATAAAAAAGATGAGAAGGTAAACTTGATGCATATTGCTATATGCAGACTTTTAGAGCCCTATGGGTATTATGAATTTGATTTTTTTGATGATGATGGCTGGCCGCATTATACTATAAAAGAAGAACTACCTACATTAAAAGCAGGAGAGCAAACGATATTGATGAAGGAGGCTATTGTCAATTATTTTGTAGAAAAAGAATTCATAAGCTAATGGAACCTCATAAACGATATTACGCTGTTATTTTCACTAGTGCCAGAACTGAGGGAGATAACGGATATGCTGATATGGCTAATATAATGGAAAACCTTGCTAGACAGCAGCCAGGTTTTCTGGATTTTGAAGCGGCACGTGATGGATTAGGAATTGCAATAAGTTATTGGGAGAGCTTAGAGGCCATAACTAATTGGAAAGCCAATATGGATCACCAAGTTGCTCAAGATAAAGGTAAAGACGCATGGTACTCTTGGTATAAAGTTCGTATTTGCAGCGTTGAGCGCGAATATGAGTTCACTCGATAATCGAGATTTAGATACGCTAGTTTAATTGCAAAACCTTAATTTAAATAGTCAGAGTAAAGCAATTTGATTTTGTAATTTTACATTCTTAAAAAATTGCGCTGCACATGAAAGAACCAATTCGTTTTTCTAATCTAGATAGAAAAGAAATTGTTCAAGAGCTATCAAAATCAACTTTTGACCTTGTTGTTATAGGTGGTGGCATTACCGGCGGCGGTATTGCCTTAGATGCTGCTTCTCGCGGACTTAAAGTTGCCTTGGTTGAAAAAGGAGATTTTGCGTCGGGTACGAGCAGTAAATCAACGAAATTGATTCATGGGGGACTACGTTATTTAAAACAGTTTGATTTTTGGTTGGTAAAAGAAGTGGGTTCAGAACGCGCTATTGTGCACAAATTGGCACCTCATTTGGTATTGCCCGAAAAAATGTTGTTGCCATTAATTGATGGGGGTTCTTATGGTAAATGGTTAACCTCAATTGGTCTAAAGGTTTATGATATTTTGGCTCAAGTAGAAGGAGAAGACCAACGCCAAATGTTGGGTAAAAAAGAAGCATTAAAATTAGAACCACTTTTACCTAAAAAGATATTGAACGGAGCAGGGTATTATGCTGAATATAGAACCGATGATGCCCGTTTGACCACAGAAAACATAAAAACCAGTTTGCAATATGGAGCTAAAGCATTGAATTATGCTGAGGTCACAGATTTTATCTATGAAGACGAAAAGGTAGCTGGGGTTAAAGTAAAAGATAATATTAGTAGTGAAGTATTTGATATAAAATCTAATTATGTAATAAGTGCTGCTGGCCCATGGGTAGATGAACTACGAAGCACCAACAACTCTAAAAAGGGAAAACGGTTGCATTTAACCAAAGGGGTGCATTTGGTTTTTCCGTATGAAAAACTACCCGTAAAGCAATCAGTTTATTTTGATATTCCTGATGGGCGGATGATGTTTGCTATACCAAGAGGAAAAATCACCTATGTGGGTACTACGGACACTAATTTTAATTTGGACAAGGATAAGGTTGAAACTGATTTGGCAGATGCCATATACTTGATTTCAGCCGTCAATAATATGTTTCCTAATATTAATTTAGAAATGGAAGATATTATTTCTTCATGGGCTGGGCTTCGTCCTTTAATTCATGAAGAGGGAAAATCTGCTTCTGAACTTTCGCGTAAGGATGAGATTTTTACTTCAGATACTGGGTTGATTAGTATAGCAGGCGGTAAACTTACGGGTTATCGAAAAATGGCAGAACGTGTGGTGAACCGTATTGCAAAGCAGCTCGAAGATGATGGAACTAAATTAGCTCATTGTACTACAGATAAAATTCCTTTATGCGGTAGTGATTTTAAGAAGTTTAAGCACGTAAAAAAGTATATTCAAGATGTCTTTGAACGAATTCAAGAAGATGGGTTTGCAGAATACGATGCTTGGTTCTTAGTCACTAATTACGGTAAGCAAACAGAACTAATTCTTGAAAACTATAAAAGCTTTAGAAATAGTGATAACCAATTAAGATTGTTGCGTGCAGAATTAAAGTTTGGTATAGAACACGAAATGGTTTCCAATCCTCTAGATTTCTTTATTAGAAGAACTGGTAGGCTTTATTTTGATATTGAAAGTATTAGAATCTATAATGACGCAATATTTGCTGATGTTCAAAAGGCTTTCGATTATGATGATACCATGATGTTAGATTTTAGAGAACAAATGGAACAAGAATTGGAAAGGCACTCTAATTTTTCTCTAGACCGAGCTTAATCCAACTTCTCCGTCAACTTCTTAAAAGTCTTTTTGGCGTTTTTACCTTCATAAAGCACCTCGTAAACAGCATTGATTATGGGCGTTTTAGATTTTTTCTCATGTTTTTGATTCAGTAAATGAGCACTTTTAGTAGCGTAGTAGCCCTCAGCTACCATATTCATTTCCATTTGAGCACTTTTTACAGTATATCCTTTCCCAATCATATTTCCAAACATTCTGTTCCGGCTAAAGGTCGAATATCCTGTGACCAATAAATCACCCAAATAAGCAGAGTTGTTAATATTACGCTTCATTTTATGAATCCTGTCAATAAACTTTTTCATTTCACGAATTGCATTACTCATGAGTACGCTTTGAAAATTATCACCATAGCCCAATCCATGGGCAATTCCAGCAGCTATGGCATAAATATTTTTTAGCATTGCAGCATATTCCGTGCCGATAATATCATCAGAAATTTTGGTTCTTATATAATGACTATTAAGATGTTGGGCTAAAAGTTCAGCTTTATTTTCATCAGCACAAGCAATTGTTAGATAAGACAATCGTTCAAGGGCAACTTCTTCTGCATGGCATGGTCCTGTGATTACCCCAATATTTTCAAATGGCACTTGGTATTTGTCATGAAAATGCTCGCCAACAATGAGCCCAGTTTCTGGTACTATCCCTTTAATTGCTGAGAAAATCACTTTATTTTCAAAGCTGGTATTTAAGTTTTGAAGCTCTTTATTTAAAAAAGCCGAAGGAATGGCAAAAATCAAATAATCTGCTGAGGTAATTGCCTCATTAATATCATTGGTCAAAAAGAGTGATTCCCTCTTTAAATCTACCGAACTAAGGTAGTTTGGATTGTTTCCTTCTTTTAAGATATGCTCAATCGCGATTTGATTGCGCATATACCAATGAACGGTGTCTAAATTTTCAGTCAACATTTTCACGATGGCTGTGGCCCAGCTACCTCCTCCTAAAACAGCAAATTTCAATAGTTCTTTAGTTTGATTTGTTCGGTGCTAAAGGTAGATAAAATCAAAATTTAAACATTAGTATCTCATTATCAATATATTATCTTTTTTGGCACGCTGCTTGATTTATATAATAAGAACCATAAAGCCGAGAGATATGAAGAAGGTAAAATTATTTTTAACACTATTAGGAATTGTATTCTTAGCAAGTTCTTGTTATACCGAAGTTATTATTGAAGATGATTTCATTGTAGAATCTGCTTTTAATACAGACCAAGTTTTACAATCATATGATTTATGGTATGTAGATATTAACGCTACTGAAGGCAATGGTGAAGTACCTTTTTTGCAACGGGCTTTCACAATGTCATTTGATAATGGAATTTTATTGGCCAATAACAATATTGTAGGTATTGGTAAAACGGGCGGAGGCCTCGGAATTGATGTTGGGTCTTATACTACTTTAAGTGGCGTAGTTGAGATTGACCATGATGTTGATGGTTTGTGGGTTTTGGATGTATTTGCAATAAACAATAACACCTTAGAATTGTATGATTCAAGATCTGAAACTTCATATTTCTTAAACGGATATAGAAGATCAAATTTCGATTATGATCGTGTGTTCTATGAAAACGTTAATTACTTTTTACAAGAGTACGGTGCGTGGGAAAAAACCTTTACCAGTGAAGTGGGAGCTATAAACGAGTTCGATGATGAAAACTACCTGCAGTTTTTCTCTGATAATGGAGGTGTCTTTAGGTCTTCGGTTGATAAAGCTGGTATGCCTTTAGCTAACCTACAATGGGACTATGAGGGTCAATATGAGGTGTTTGATACAAACGATGAAACGCTCAAAACTTTAACACTCGATTATGACTTTATGGGCAATGATTACTTTGAACTATACGTTATTGATGATGGTACGATAGAGCTGTATCACGTTGCTAGTGAAACTATTTATGAGTATGGGGGCCGCGGTTTTGTGCAGTATTTAAAGTCCAAAGAGGCTAATGGTAAGGTTGGTAAAAAGAGGGTAAAATCCTCAAACAAGAAAATGAACGTAACGCGTCAGCGTAAAATGTAAGGAATACAGATAGTCTACGACTATTATAAAAGTTTTTTGGTTGGTTATTTAGTTAGGAATCGCCCTGCAGTATCTTACTCAGGGCGGTTCTTTTTTGTGGTATAGATTGTTTTAAATTCGGAAGGGTTTTGTCCAGTCACCTTTTTAAAGCTACGATTAAAATAGGACAAGCTTTCATAACCACACTCAAAGCATACCTCACTAACATTTTTACCTTTTAAAAGTAGACGTTTCGCTTGAGTAATACGATACTGATTTAGAAAGGAGGTAAAAGTATTGTCCGAATTTTTTTTGAAGAATCGACAAAAGGCCTCTTTAGTTAGATTGACTTTTTCCGCTACTTCCGTGACTGTAATTTTTCGATGATAATTCTCGTCAATAAATGCATAGATTTTTTGCAGTCGAGGCTGTTGCTTAGACCCTTTTTTATTTAATATAGGGGTTTTATGCAGTAGTTCAAATTCTGAACTTAAAGCAAGAACACGTAATATTTTGATAACCGAAATAAATTGTTCAAAGGCACTTAAGGTGTGAAGCTGCTTCATTTGTAGACCAACTTCTTTTTTTGTTTTTCCTTTAAATGCAATACCATATTGCGAAAGTTCAAATAATCTATAAACACTTGATAGTTCTTCTACCTGTTTAAAAATTTGTTCTTTAAATGGTTCGCTAATATGCAGTACTTCCTTTTGATAGGTCGTTCGTATTCCATAATCAAAGTTGAGATGGGGAATATTTGACCCAATCAATACTAGATCGCTTTGAGAATAACTAGACATATGTTTGCCAACGTGCCTAGTGCCATTTGCCCCCTCTATGTAGACTAACTCATACTCTGGATGAAAATGCCAAAAAAACAGATCATTGAGCTTTGGGTCATGCATTAATCGAAATGAACTCTTATCATCTGGTTGTATGCTTTCAAGTTGAATTTTCATTAAATTATCAAATATGAAGTATAAAGAGCATAAATATATCAATATAGTTCAAATTATGATCAATATTATGGTAGAAAACTATCAAAGATGAGTATAGATTTGTATCCATAAATAAGATGAATTTAAAATAGATAAGATGCAGAAAGATGTAAAATTAGAAATGGCGAATAAAGCACATGAAGAAATTCCAGGTAATCCATCAACGGCGACCAGTAGTAAGATAAAATTAAATGATAGATCTAATGGAGAAGGGTTAAGAGTCTTATCTGAAGAAGATTGGAAGTTTTGGATACATAATGGGTACATTATTATAAAAAATGCCGTTTCGAAAGAACAAGCTAACGCAACGGCTAACTTTTTATGGGAGTTTGATGAAAAAGACCCACATGATTCCAATACTTGGTACGCTCCACCTCGAGCCGAAATGCAAATGAAAGAGCTAACAGGAACGGGAATGGTAGAAGTTTATAATAACCAACATTTATGGAATAATAGACAAATGCAAAGAGTTTATGATGCTTTTGTTGATGTCTGGGGAACTGAAAAATTATGGGTTACTATTGATCGAGCTAACTTAAATTTCCCACAACGACCAGGAGAAAATAAAAAGGGATTTATCCATTGGGACTATGATCCTGAAACTCGTCCACAAAATGTACAGGGAGTTTTAGCCTTAGCTGACCAAACAGATGAAAATATGGGTGGTTTTCAATGCATACCATGGTTGTATAGAAATTATGATACTTGGAAATTGACTCAACCTGAGAGCCGAGATCATTTTCAACCAAATTTAGAGGGATTAGAAGATAAAATCGTAAAAGTGAAAATGAACGCTGGTGATTTGTTGATATTCAACAGTACAGAACCTCATGGTATTCGGCCTAATAAATCTGGAGACAAAGTGCGTATTGCTCAGTATATTTCAATGATGCCTGCAGAAGAGGACAATGCAAAGCTACGAGATTGGAGGGTTACCTCATGGAAAAATAGAGTGGCTCCTGAGGGCTATGCCTTTCCTGGTGATCCTAGAAACTGGGAGCGTGATAAATATGATACTGCCAAACTTACTGAACTAGGTAAAAAATTATTAGGTTTAAAAAATTGGTAGATTTCCAATTCTGAACCAAACAAAACTTTTATGACAACAACAATGAGTCCCTGGGATATAGGTATTATCCTCTTCTATTTTGCGATAATTTTATGGATTGCTAAATGGGCATCAAAAGGAAATAAAGAAGGTAGTGCAGCAGATTATTTTCTTGCTGGTAAAAACCAAGGGTGGTTAGTCGTTGGGGCATCTTTGTTTGCTTCAAACATAGGATCTGAGATTATTTTAGGAGTCTCTGGAGCTGGCGCTCGTGCAAATATGCCGATGGCCAATTTTGAAATCATAGCCTCGCTTGTTTTAATTCTACTTGGATGGGTTTTCGTTCCTTTTTATTTAAGAACAGGGGTGTACACAATGCCAGAATTTTTAGAGAAAAGATATTCAAAAGCATGTCGCAATTATCTTTCGGTCGTGTCAATATTGGCTTATGTAATCACAAAGATTTCTTTAATCATATTTGCTGGCGCTTTAGTTTTTGAAACCATAGGAGTGCCATTTTGGACCGGTGCTATTATTACAGTTATAGCTACGGGTTTTTATACGGTACTTGGAGGACTAAAAGCGGTGATTTATACCGATATGGTTCAGGCAGTAATTTTATTAATTGGAACGGTTGCTGTTACTGTATTTGGAGTCTATCAATTAGGAGGTTGGGACGGATTAATAAATACACTTGAAGTGTCTGCTCAAACTCCAGGTAATCCACCTGCTGAAAGGTTCTTCAATCTTTGGAGACCAATGTCAGATACTGAATATCCATGGACAGGGATGCTCTTTGGAGCGCCAATTTTAGGGGTTTGGTACTGGTGTACAGATCAATATATTGTTCAAAGAACCTTATCAGCCAAAGATGTTTCTAATGCTCGAAAAGGAGCACTTTTTGCCGGTTATTTAAAATTATTGCCAGTATTCATATTTTTTATCCCAGGGGTTATTGCATATGCTTTACTGCAAAAAGGTGAAATTAATTTTGTGTTGGATAACGCAGATCAAGCATTACCAACCATGATTAATAGTTTTCTTCCTATTGGTTTAAAAGGTCTTGCCATTGCCGGATTATTAGCAGCTTTAATGAGCTCATTATCATCTGCATTTAATTCAAGCTCAACACTATTGACCATTGATTTCTATAAACAATATAGACCAAAGGCCTCAGATAAAAGCTTGGTTCGGTTCGGACAAGTGGCTACCATTATCTTAGTTATAGTAAGCTTAGGGTGGATTCCCTTTATGAGAAGTCTAATGGGAGGCGGAATTTTTCACTATCTACAAAGTGTTCAGGCATACATTTCTCCGCCTATTGCTGCAGTATTTTTATTTGGTCTTTTTTATAAATGGATAAATGCCAAAGGGGCAATTGTTGCACTTTGGTCAGGATTTATTATTGGTGTTCTACGTTTGGTGACTGAGTTTATGGCTAATGAAGGAGTAATTCAGGTGGAAAAAGGAACTTTATTCTCGTATTTCTTAGAGATTAATTTTTTACATTTTGCATTAGTACTTTTTCTGTTCTGTGCCTCCGTTTTAGCGATAGTGAGCCGATTTGGGAAGTCGAAATCTGACGAAGAATTGGCATTAGTGACCTTTCAAAAATCTAATAAAATTACCCAAGGTAAATGGTCAAAAGATGCAACCTTAACAGTTGTACTTGTAGTCTTTGTTTTGGTATTATGGACATTATTTAGCCCTTTAGGGTTAGCATGATATTATGGATTTAAAACTAAAAAATAAAATCGCTTTTATTTCGGGTTCTACAGCAGGAATAGGTTTTGCGATAGCTAAAGTTCTTTTAAATGAAGGAGCTACCGTAATTATCAACGGGCGTTCAAAAAAATCAGTCGACAGTGCTTTAGCTAAGTTGAGAAAAGTTTTTGCTAATGCAAATATTACTGGTTTTCAAGCAGACTTCTCAAATCCGGAAGAGGTAAAAAATATTTGTAATGACCTACCAGATTTAGATATTTTAATTAATAACGTGGGTATTTATAAGTCTGCTTCTTTTTTTGAAATGAATGATAGCGACTGGAAGCAACAGTTTGAAATCAATGTGATGAGTGGTGTACGTCTATCAAGATATTTTTTGCCAAAGATGTTAGAAAAAAATTGGGGGCGTATTTTGTTCATTTCTAGTGAATGCGCTGAATTGGTTCCGCCAGACTTGCTTGCATATAGCATGACCAAAACAGCAACAGTTTCTGTAGCCAAAGGTTTAGCCCAATTAACTAAAGGAAGTGGGGTAACGGTAAATTCTATTTTACCAGGTTCAACCCTTTCAGAAGGTGCTGAAGAATTTTTAAAGAATGAAGCTTCTAAATCAGGAAAAACAAAAGAGGCTGTTGAAGCTGATTTTTTTAAAGAGATAAGAACATCATCTTTATTGCAACGTTTTGCAAGTGTAGATGAGGTTGCCTCAACTACAGTATATTATTGTAGCCCTTTGGCTTCCGCTACAAATGGAGCGGCTATTAAAGTTGATGGAGGAAGTACAGGGGGATTAATTTAAAACTTTCATAAATAAACAAATGATTATTAAATATAAAAATAGAGGAATGAAAAAATTATTAGGAGCAGTATTGAGTGTCGTATTACTTATTTCATGTATGGATACAAAAGAGAAAGTAGCTGTAGAAAAAGAAGTAAAATCAGAAGAAATGAAAGAGGATAAATTATTAAGACATGTTGTAATTTTTAAGTTTAATGATAGCACAAGTACTGAGCAAGTTGAAAAATTAAACAAAAGCTTTGCAGAGCTCCCAAATCATATTTCGGTTATTCAAGATTTTGAATGGGGATTAAATGATAGTCCAGAAGATTTTCATCAAGGGTTTACACATTGTTATTTGTTGACTTTTAAATCTGAAGAAGACAGAGATAGTATTTATACACCTCACCCAAAGCATCAAGAGTTTGTGGCCAGTTTAGGGCCTCATGTTGAAAAAGTATTTGTTGTCGACTATTGGGCAAATTAAAGTGATTCCGAATTCAATATCACTTTCTATTTATCTTAAAAGAATCTAGCTTGATGTCATCTAGACCCTTACTATCAAATGGGTATTCTAAATGGTCTTGTATATTATAAAGAGAAATTAAAATAAACTCGGTCAGTAAAACCACAGCGTAGGTAATAAATTCGTTTTGCTCAACCCCAATATGATTAATTACCGTTGGAGCATAAATAATTGGGAAAATATAAATAAAGACTTTACAATATGCTTTTAAACTTATTGGTGTTCTATGAACATGTATAGCGTTTAAATTGTCTATTGCTTCATGTAAATCATGCATAAATCGAAACATTTTTTCCTTTAAACTTTTACCAACAGTACCATTATTCGCTAAAATGAAAGCATAAATTTCGTTAATATGCTGGTCTAAATCTTCCATGGAGTCTTCATGATTTCGAAGATGTGCAATAGTCTTATCTCCAATTTTTGATAAGATACCTTCGATTTGCTGTTTTCCCTCGTCCAGCATTTTATCATTGCTCATTACAAAATAGTATAAAGTTTTAAGTGAGCTTCTAAATTGACTCAAATGCTCTAAAGCTTTTTCGCGCCTTCTAAAAGAGCCTCTTATCGTAAATACCAATGGAAAAATAATTGCGATACTCAGCAGGGTAAGGTCAATATTGAAGTTAATGTTAAAGTGAAAGGATAGCATGACACAGACTATCGAGATAATAATCACGATTATTGTTCTACTATTTATAGTTGATAGGTATGGGTTAATGTTCAGAAAATTAATATATTACATTAGAATAACCACAATATCGTGAAAATAAAAAAACCAACCTTTTACTTTTTTATATTTTTTCTTTTAATCGGATTTTTTACGACAATAGCTCAACAAAATAAAATTGAGGAACCAGAAGCAACTAAACTGTTTAGAAAAGATGGGATTGTAAAAATCAAATTGGACTATTCAAATAAAAAGCTCAAATCAGAGACAAATGATTCCGTTTATTTGAAGACTACCCTATTTGCTCTGAACAAAGAGGATATATGGGATACCTTAAATGTTTCAATAAAAGGCAGAGGTAATTTTAGACTGGCGAATTGTTATTATGCGCCCGTAAAAATGAAAATTAAGAAGGCCCAGGCTAAAGGCACTTTGTTCAAAGGAAATAAAAAATTAAAATTGGTGTTACCATGCATGACAGAAAAAGCGGCTAATGACAATGTAATTAAAGAGCATATGGCTTATAAGATTTATGAGCACATTTCTCCTTATCATTTTAAGACTAGGCTTTTTGAAGCAGATTATACAGAACAAAAAGGTAAAAAGACAAAAAAACACATTGTCAAAGGATTTTTTATTGAAGATTTAAGCAGAATTGCCAAACGTTTTGAATGCAATGAATTGGAAAGAAGCGTGCATCCTTTGCAACAAGATGGTCATTGCTCTACTCGTAATGCTTTTTTTCAATTTATGATTGGTAATACAGATTTCTCTACCGGCCATCAACATAACGAGAAATTATTATTTGTGAATAAAAAGACGGTTCCAATTCCATATGATTTTGATATGTCAGGTCTAGTAAATGCCAGCTATGCCGTAGTTTCTGAAATTGAAGGAAATGAATTGCCGATAAATACGGTGAGACAGCGTCTTTATAGAGGTTTTGTTAGAGATCAAGCGGTTTTTGATGATATTAGAAAGGAATTTTTAAGTAAAAAGGACGAAATATTGGGCACTGTTGATTCACTGGAGCCCCTTTTTGAAAACCCAAAAACCTTTGAAGCTTCAAAAACCTACATTAAAGAATTTTTCTCAATTCTATCTAACGATACTAAGTATAACAGACAGATAGTTAGTGTAGCTAGAACAAAATAATCGTTATTAAAGTTGTCCTTAAAAATAATGGGTTAATTTTGCCCGCTTCAATTGGGATGATATGCGTAAATACCTCAACCTCTTCGATTTTAAACAAAAAGTAGATTATAAAACAGAAATACTCTCTGGGTTGACTGTCGCCTTGGCTTTGGTTCCAGAAGCAATTGCTTTTGCTCTTATTCCTGGGTTTTCTCCTTTGACAGGACTATATGCTGCTTTTATTTTAGCATTGATAACCTCAATTTTAGGTGGTCGTCCAGGTATGATTTCAGGAGCCACAGGTGCAGTAGCGGTGATTTTTGTAGGATTGATTTTAGAATTGAAAGACACTTTCCCGGGTATTGAACCTACTACCATTTTAAATTATGTATTTGCCACGGTAATAATAGCTGGAGTATTACAGATTTTAGCAGGAGTTTTAAGATTAGGAAAGTTTATTCGTTTGGTACCGCACCCTGTAATGTTCGGCTTTGTAAATGGACTGGCCATTATCATTTTTATGGCCCAATTTCCGAACTTCTATCAAAAAGGAACAGAAGAGCTATTATCAGGTTCTTCACTTTATATCATGCTCGGTTTAACCTTGTTGACCATGCTAATTATTTGGGGCTTCCCTAAGTTGACCAAAGCAATACCTTCTTCGTTATTGGCTATTGTGGTAGTTTCTGCTATCGTAATTGGTTTTGGTGTTGACACCTTAACCGTGGCGGATACTATGAGAGAAGGAGAAAGTATTAAAGGTGGTTTTCCTCCTTTGTCAATTCCTCAAATACCGTTTACATTAGAAACCTTTACGATAATTCTACCTTATGCCGGAATTGTAGCCGGAGTTGGACTTATAGAGAGTCTGTTGACCTTAAATATTATTGATGAAATTACGGAAACCCGTGGACGCAGTAATAAAGAATGTGTAGCTCAAGGGACAGCGAATATTCTTTCAGGATTTTTATCAGGTATGGGTGGTTGTGCTATGATAGGACAAAGTTTAATTAATACATCTTCAGGAGCAAGAGCCAGACTTTCTGGAATTACCGCAGCTATAATGCTATTGGTGTTTATCATGTTTGGTAGTAGCCTTATAGAGCAGTTGCCGATGGCAGCTTTAGTTGGCTTAATGTTTATGGTAGCTATAGGCACGTTTGAATGGGCAAGTTTTAAAACATTCCGTAAAATGCCCAATTCAGATGTAATCGTAATGATATTGGTGACCTTGATAACTGCTATAACCCATAATTTGGCGATTGCAGTTTTGTTGGGGGTTATCATTTCAGCTTTGGCGTATTCTTGGGAAAATGCAAAACGTATTCGAGCTAGAAAATATGTTGATCAAGACGGAATCAAACACTATGAAATTTTTGGACCACTCTTTTTTGGATCAACAACCTTATTTGCCGAAAAATTTGATATTCAAAACGATCCCGAAGAAGTCATCATCGATTTTCAAGAAAGCCGAGTTGCCGATATGTCTGGTATTGAAGCTTTGAATAAGCTAACCGAACGCTATACTAAAGCAGGTAAAAATGTTCATCTGAGACATTTGAGTAAAGACTGTATTCGATTACTTAAAAATGCACAAGATATTATAGAAGTTAATGTTCTAGAAGATCCAACTTATAAGGTTGTTACAGATAAGGTTAGAAAAAAGAGCGAAGACGAAGCCAATCCATTTAAAGTTTGGGGGCTTTAATCTTCTTTAGTTTTACCGATAAAAACATTCACCTTTGGGTTTTGAGGATTACCATTTGACCTTCGCATGACCACCAATTGTCCGGTATGATAAATACAATCAGAGAGCATGCCGTTCAGCATGTTCCAATACGGAAAATCAGTTTGTTTTCCACCGCGCTGAAATGTTACCTTGTATTCTGATACTGCTTTTGAGTCATTGCCTTTAATTATGTTACTGGCAGCTTCAAGGTTTTTTAAGGTGTTAGTGCGTAATTCTTCAAAAGAATATTTTGAAAAGTCTTTTGGACGAATGCTAGGTTCACCTTTGGGCGATTCAAGAATCATTTCAGACATCCCATAAATATGCTGTAAGGTTTCCAACACCGTCCTTCCATTTTCTGAAGGCTTAAAGTCTAAATCAGAATTATTCAAGCCTTTGGTGGCCCAATAATATCGATAGCCCAAACCATCAATCATTCGGCCAACAATATTGCCTGAACTATAATCTTCTGGATAATCAGGAATTTGATGATAAGGTAAATCCATATCTTGGGCTTGAAGGTTAAAAACTAAAAGAAGCAAAGACAATAAAACTAGTCTAGATATTTTCAATTGTTGAGGTTTAAAATTATTCTTTCCGCAAACTCCAAACTTCATAAAGCGGAGCTCCTTTACTACTAAAGCCTGAGTGGTGCCAATCACCATCTTTTAACTCAAAATCAAATTCTAGACTCGCTCCAACTCGTGAATCATCTCTTGAGAAGAATTCAATATTTTCGGTATACTTACCATCAATGGTGGTATACGTGCCACCACCCGTACCCATAAATTCTTTAGTTTCGGTATTATAGGCAATCCACTGAAAACGTGTTCCAGAAAGCATTTTCATTGTTTTTCTTGGTCGACTGGTATCTCTGGTCTGAAACTCACCATTTCGTTTACGGCCAGACATTAACCATGCACCTGCAAGTGCTCCAGGTGCGCCATTGTCTATACGTGTCCAAACTTGTTCAATATCTTTTATTTTAAGTTCCTTATCGCTGAACTCAATTTCAAATGAAACTGAAGTACCCACCCGTTCTGGGGTTTCCGTATCAAACTCAACAGTTTCCGTAATAATATTTTTATCCATCTCCCACTTACCTCCATTTGAAGATATGAATGCACCATTTTGAGCGTTAAATACGGTCATAACTTGAAAGCCATCTGAAAAAATAACCACCGCTTTTTTTGCTTCTAACTGACTAGAGAAAGAAGTTTCCCAGGCCCCAATCAATGTTTGGGCACTTAAAAAAGTCGAAGCCATTAAACAAAACGATACAAATAGTGTTCTTTTAATCATCAGTTAAGATTTTTATTAATTAAAAAAATGCTGCTACCCAAAGTGATGGATAACAGCATTTGAAAGGTTGTTATTTGAAATTATAGTGTTCTCAAATATTCTGCTACATCACGAGCCTCATCCTCTGTCAAGTTTTGATTGAGCATGATGGCATTGTTGTATTCTTTTAAAAGTGCTTTTGCGATAGGGTCTTCTTTTAACATACCATCAGGATTTAAAATCATATTCATCACCCATTCAGGACTGCGACGTTCATAAACCCCTTTAAGAGCAGGTCCAATCATGCGTTGTTCTGCCATATGACAAGCTACACAAATAGCACTGTACTTAGCTTCACCACGAGCCGCCATTTCTGTATCAATATCAGTAGCAAATTCCATGTTTTTGATAGGCCCTACACCTTTGTTGTCTAAATCAACAGGCACTCCTTCGCTTTCAGCTGCAGCTTTAGTTTCTTTGGTTCTGCTTACTTCAAAACCGTCTTTTTTGCTTTCTTTTTTATCACCGCAGCTTCCAATAAAAGCGCCTAAAGCGATGAATAGGATAAGTTTTTTCATTGTTTCATCAGATTGAAGCTCTAATATAATTAAAAGTTATGTGCTTTTTAAATGATTGGCGAATATTCTGAAAGGCTATAAAGTTTGTGATACTAAAAACTAATAGCAAAATTCAGGAAATACGTTCGCCCAAAACCATACCAATATTTAGGCGCAAAAGAAGGGTCATTTCTTAAATTATCTTGTTGTAATTGTCCAAAATTGCCATTGCGACTTTGTTCATAGCCCCCTGTTCTAAAAACAGTGTCAAAAGCATTATTGATACTGGCAAAGATGCTGATATAAGTTCCATTTTTAAGCCAAGATTTACCACCGACCAAATTCAGTAGGTAAAAATCATCTAGCTTTGACTGTCTCAATAACTTTTCAACATTTTCAGGAGTTGCATCTGGGAATGTTTCTCCAGTTTCGGGATCTAAGAAAAAACTCTGTGTTCTGGTAATGGTCGAGATATTAGCATAGTTATCCGCCAGATAATTTGCAGTTGCACCAACCCACCAATATTTGGGGTCGCGATATTCTATTCCAAGAGCAAAAGCTTGTTGTGGACCTTGAGCTAATCTCAAATCTTTGATATTAGCGATTCCTAAATCAATGTTTCCTTCTGGGTCAATTAAATCTTCTTCGGCCCCAGCCGTATCAAAGTTGATAGAAACGTTTGGGTCACTGGCATAGCTATATTTTCCAACATTGGCAACTGCGGAGAGCTTTACACTTGATGAAACTTGGTACTCCAAACCTAGCTCTAGGCCCATGTGTAGCTTATCTAAATCAGTAATCACTTCTTGTACGAAATCAGAGCCTACTCCAGCGTCAACAAAAAAGAAATTGATATCCGTAGTATTTTGAAAACGAGTATAAAAACCGGTCAGTCTACCTGTTAAATCTGGTAAGCGTATAAAATAACTCAAATCTGTTGCAGTAATCTGTTCACTTTGCAAATCTGATACTACCTCATTGTTTTCTCTTGGATTGATAAAAACATTCTGCAAAACAGGAGGCCTCGAAATATAGGAAGTATTTGCTTTTATCCAATGCCTGCCTGAAAGCTTATAGGCAAAGCCAGTTTTAAACCCATAATCAGAAAAGTTGATTTGCTCACTTTGGCCTAAAGAAGTTTCTAAAAAACGTTCGTTTTGAAATAACCCATCACGCTGATAACTGGTTTTCGATGCAGAAACTGATAGAAAGCCATTCCATTTATCAAAAGTCGCACTTAGCTGACCAAAGGCAGTTAACTTAGATGCTTTAACTTCATAATGGTAATTGAAAATATCATCAACTTTTTTGTTAAGATTACCATTGATGTCGTTCTGAGTATCTGAGAATGGGTCAATATCTTCATGAAAATCTGCGCCGAGCAAATCGGTGATTTCAGCATAATTTTCAGAAGTTAAATCACGATAATTAAAGCTAAAGTCCAAATTGAATTTTTGGCTAATATTGATATTAGCAATACTTGAAACTGATAGTTGAGAGTCAGCAGCAGTATCATTATGTAAAATATATGCTGCTTTGCCGTTATTTTTGGAATTTGAATTGGCGGTGTAAAGATTGTTCCAGTTGATTTGTGGGTTTTCAAAGAAACCTTCTCGTGCCAAAGCGGCATTGGTAAAATCAGCACCCACTCGATTATTGATATAAAAACTGGGTAAATAACGATAATAGGTAGGGTCAGGATTTGGTGCATTAAAATAGCCCAACCTACTTCTAGAATTAGTTCCAAACTGATACGATATACCAGAGGTTAATTTAAAATTTTTGCTCTTAAAATAATGATTGAACATAAAAATGGGTTCAAAAATTTCGCGCTCACGGGCGTTTCTGATTTTACCATTTTGTTCTCCCCAGTATGGGTTGTATTGCCTGTCACCAAGCTTAGAGACCTCTTCAGTTATTGCAGAAGACCTTCCTCTTCTATTTCTAGCTAAAATGGATGTCAAGGCAACACTATGTTTTTCATTAAATTGATACTCCAAAGCTCCAAAAAAGGAATAGGCATCGTACAAAGTGCCATCTAAATACCCTTGTTTTGCCCATCTGCGAGATGCAGAAAACGTATAAGCAATCCCTTTTTCAGAAAGTGGAGAAGTATAAGTTGCCATTAAGCGACCTGTGTAGGTTCGGTTTGATATAGAACTGGATAATCGGGTGCCAGGGCGCAAGCCAGAGGGTCGCATATCAATATTGGTATTCCCCAAAATGCCGCCAAAAGTATAGGCGGAAGCTTCAAGCCCATTGGTGAATTCTTGGTTTCTGATTACATCATTCAGCCCACCCCAGTTGTTCCATTGTGGTCTACCATCAAAGAATTTGTTCATGGCAATTCCGTTAAGCAACACTTGTCCGTTTTGCGAATCGTAACCGCGAACCCGAAAAAATGCCTGTCCAAAATCAAAAGCAGCACGATTCAAAAATACGTCACGCGTTGCTTGTAGTAAACCAGCCGATACAGAGGTGGATTCATCATCATCTGATAGGTCACCATCAGTCAAAGTAATCAAATTATCGCTTTTTTCTAATGTGATGTCCTTTTCCATAAGAATAGTTCCTAAGTCTAAAGAGGTGCCTTCTAGAGAAATTGCAAGACGCTGTGTGCTAAAATCTACCTTAAAAATATTAAGCACAAAATCACCAATGAGTTTTACATCAATCTTAAACCTTCCTAATAAATCCGTTTGGGTTTCATAAGCGGTGCCTTCAATCACTATTTTTACTAGAGTTAAAGGTTGTTTGTTCTGTTTATTCCATAGCTCGCCAGTAAGTGATGAGTTTTGTTGTGCAGTACCATAAAAACATACCCCAAATAAGAAAGGGAGTAGAAGTAATAAGCGCATAACATGGTTAGTGTATGATTCAATGTTACATAAAAATGCTTAAACACTACACTTTTCCGAGGGAAAACTTATTTTAGATGCTATGAAAATCTTACTCTCTCTTATTTTTTTAGTTTCAGCTGTTGGAATGTCTCAAACTAAGAAAACCTATAAGATTAGGACTGTGGCATTTTATAATGTGGAGAATCTTTTTGATACTAAGAATGATACTTTGGTATATGATGAGGAACGTACACCAAAAGGAAAATATCGCTGGACCAAAGAACGTTACCAAAACAAAATAGCCAATATCTCAAAAGTACTTTCTGAAATTGGCAACGACATTGCAGGTACTTCACCAGATATTATTGGGCTCTGTGAGGCTGAGAATAAAGAAGTTGTTGAAGATTTAATAAGGCATAAGAACCTAAGGGATAGGGATTATGGAATCATTCATTTTGACTCCCCAGATGAACGTGGAATAGATGTGGCATTTCTTTATAAAAAAGAAGCTTTTTTACCTACTTCGTTTAAAAGCCAGCGTGTATTGCTTTTTGATACAGGTGGCAAACGTGATTATACGCGAGATCAATTAATAGTTGGCGGCCTATTGGATGACGAGCAATTTTATTTTATCGTGAATCATTGGCCTTCAAGAAGTGGAGGAGAAGCTCGAAGTAAACCAAACCGAATTAAGGCTGCCCAACGTAACAAGCGTACCATCGACTCAATTCAAAGGTTTGAAGTTGACGGAAAAATTATTAGCATGGGCGATTTTAATGATGACCCAAGGGATGATAGTTTTAAAAAGGTTTTGAAGACAGTTGGAAAGTCAAAAAAGTTGGATAGCACTATGCTTTTTAATCCGATGGAGAAACTATATAAAAAAGGTATCGGTTCCTTGGCATATCGCGATAAATGGAATTTATTTGATCAATTTTACTTTACGTCAAATTTGGTATCCAAGGAAAAAACAGATTATGCATATTGGAAAGCCGGAGTTTTTAATCCAGTTTATTTACAGAACCAAAGCGGAAAGTATAAAGGCTATCCTTTTAGAACTTATGTTGGCACTACTTACCAAGGCGGTTATGCGGATCATTTCCCTGTGTACCTGTATTTGATTAAAGAAGAAAAAGCCCCTCTAGCTCCACTAAAGGGGGAGGGTAATAAGGAGCGTGAATTTTAGTATTCCTTTAAAGAGTAATTGAGAATTTACTCCCCTCCTTTGGAGGGTCTGGAGATGCTTTTTAAAACCATTGCCCCCACGGAATTCGGCTTAAGATTAATAGCAGTCCTAAACCATAGAAAATACCAATACTCTTGAACTTTGCAGTGTCATCAGTCTTTTTCTTGTGACGAGACCAACCAATGGTAATCAATGCAATTGCAACGATATTAATAAACGGATGTTCTATGGCAAGTAATCTTGCAGCCGAGTTTAACCCGCCCATACCTAGCGTTTGAATTGCCTTTAGCCCATTTGCAGAGGCAAAAAACACAATAAGGCCAATAAGTAATTGAATGTGGCTTAAAATCAATGCAAAAAGACTAATTCTTAAATCTTTTTCAAACCGGAATTCTTTTTTGCCCAACCAACCTGTAATGGCATTTAGTGTTGCGGCCAGCAAAATGAATAAAACGATATAAGCAAAATAGGAGTGAAGGTTTTTTACAATTTCCATGGTACAAATTTGAAGCTTAAATGTACAGATTTTTAGGCATAAAAAAACCCCGCCGAAGCAGGGTTTTAATATTGCATTATATTCTGAACTTAGTTAAAGATGTATCTAACACCTAATTGTGCTTGCCATCTAGATGACTGAATACCTTGATCATCAAATTGAGTAAAATCAGGATTTCCTAAATCATCCATTACCCCTTCATTTATGCTAAATACCGGTGTATCACCTGTAGAAACAGTAGTTAAAGGACTAACATTACCACTAACAAATTTTAACCTACCCCAATCTTTATTTAATAAGTTGGTAAAGTTGAAAATATCAGCAGTTAACTGTATCGTATGCTTCTTATTACCCATATCGAATGAAAAGTCTTGTAAAAACTTTAAATCAACAATATGACTCCATGGACCTCTAGTCCCGTTACGATCAGCATAGCCACCTCTATTCTCATTTAAATGGTCCACACTATTAATAAAGTTATCTAATCTTGTCCATTGAGCAGCTTGTTCTGCAGCATCACCTGAAAATTGAATTTCCGATGCATTTCTAGGAACATAAATCAATGCATTGTCACGAGAATCATCATTAAATATATCTCTACCTTCTCTATAAGTAAAGCTATACGGAGAACCTTGGAAGCCTTGGTACAATAATGATACGGTGGTTTTTACATTATCATTCCATCTGAACTGGTAAGATGCGTCGGCAACAATACGGTTACCCAAAGCAAAATCAGAACGCGTTACTGGTAAGTTCGAGTTTTTACCATTAACAGTCTGTATGCCTCTCCATTGCGAACTGTTTTGAGACGACGTTCCATCAAAAATTTTGTTTGATTCACCATAAGTGTATGATACCGAACCAGCGAAGCCACTTTCAAATGGTTTTCTTAATGTGAATGTAGCATTAGTTGCATTACCCCCACCAGTGTTAGATGCTAAGATGATTCTACCATAAGTGTCATCAATTTCATCACCTCTATTATAAAAAGGTCTATTGTCAGCACCTTCATAAAAACCAATTGGATCACCTAAGTTTAAATTCTGATAATAGATATCAGTCATAACATCAGTATATAAGAAATCAGCCGAAGCAATTAAGCCCCAGAATGGTAGTTTTTGATCTATAGCAATATTATACTTCATAACCTGTGGAAGTTTGAAATCTTCAGCTATTAAATCAATATTGCCACCTAAACCACCTGAGCCTGGCGCAACATTTTTAAATTGATTGTTAATGTCTGGTTCAAACGCTTGTCCTGCTCCAGGCCCAAAGAAGGTTGCATCAAATGCAAAACCACCGGTAACACCGTTGTTGTTATAAGTACCTCCAGGCCATACTAGCGGTAATCTTGAGGTAAATACACCAATACCACCACGAATTTGAGTAGAACGCTCACCATTAACATCCCAGTTAAAACCTAACCTAGGGGCAAACATTGCAGTACCAACACCTTGACCAACTTGAGCTCCTTGCAAGTCTTTGCCAGCTGCTTCTAGTAATGGAATGGTAGTGGTATTAAAATCGCTATTTACTGTACCATCTTCCCAACTTGGAATATCAATACGAGCACCAAAACTAACTTTGAAATTGTCAGTCATTTGAAAATCGTCTTGTACATAAAAACCGGCTTGGAAAGTTTTAAAATCTGCAGAGCCTGAAGATTCATCACCTACAGCATTACCACCAACCAAAGAATAACCGTGTTGATATACATCTGAAATTTGACCGGTTAAGAATTGGTTTAAACCAGAAGACAATAGGTTGCCTTCATCATCAAATTGGTCTTCAAAAGTATAATCACCATAGTTAAAGGCAAAGAAAAGGTTCTTTACTGTAGCAAATTCAGCAGTTGCTCCAAGGGTAACTGTATGGCGCCCTGCGTAAATCTCAAAGTTATTAGTGATTGTTAAATAATCTGTATTTAATAAGTTGGCTGTTGAAAATGGCTCAGAACCAAAAGAAATTGTTCCGTCACCATCTTGAATGTCAACTGTAGGGAACGGGTCACCAGATGGGTCTCTATCATCTCTAACTGAAGTGAAACCTACAATTAAATTGTTGCTAAATTTATTACCAAAACGAGAGTTCAATTCTAAAGCGGTAGAATTAGTGTTTGATACAAATGCTTCAGATCCATTGATAAAACCAATATTTCTATTACCAGAACTTCTAGCTTCTAAATTGTCTGCACCAACATAACTATGTCTTAAAGACAAGTTGTTGTTCTCATTAATATTCCAATCTAATTTTGCTACCAAAGTATTACTTTCCAACGTTCTGGTATTGTCATTAAAAATACCTGGGTTAAAACCATATGTGCTTTGTAAGAAACTACTCAAACCATCCAAATCAGCTTGAGAAGAACGACCGGTGTAGTTGCTGAAAGTAAAAGGTTGCGGAGTTTCGGTTTCATTACGCTCATAGTTCACAAAGAAGAATAATTTATCCTCAATAAGTGGACCACCTATACGCACACCATATGTATTCGCGCTAAAATCTGAAACCTTTTCACGTTCATCTCCATCGTTGATTAATGCTGTTGGTGTTTTACCTACCAAACTTTCATTTCTTGTGAAATAATAAGCTGAGCCTTCGAAATTATTAGAACCAGAACGTGTTACTGCATTGATAGAACCACCAGAGAAACCTGATTGTCTAACATCAAAAGGAGCAATATTAATTTGGAATGTTTCGATAGCATCAACCGATAGTGGGTTAACACCTGTTTGACCACCATTAGTCCCAGAACCTGCTAAACCAAAAACGTCATTATTTACGGCACCATCAATATAAATGGCATTATAACGGTTGTTTTGACCAGCTAAAGAAATAGAAAAACCATCATCACCTTCACTCAATTGCGCTTGAGGTGTTAAACGAACGAAATCGGCAATTGAACGAGAAGCTGCTGGCGTAGTTGCTACTTGACGTTGAGAAATATTGGTTTCCGTACCAGTTTTGTTGGCACCAAAAACACCATTTGAAACAGCTGTTACAACAACCTCATCTAGAGCAGTTGCTGACTCTACCATTTGAGAATTGATTTGGTTGGTTGAACCTAAGTTCAAATAAAGCCCTTCTCTTATGAAATCATTGAATCCAACATAAGAAATGGTCACTTTGTAAGGACCACCACTACGCATACCTGAGATACGGTAGAAACCATCAAAATCAGTTGCGGCACCATAAACAGTTCCTGAAGGAACGTGAACAGCAACAATACTTGCACCAAGTAAGGCTTCTCCTGTGTTGTCGGTTACTTTACCACCAATAGCTGATGTTGTAACCCCTTGTGAAAATGCCGATGCAGAAAATAAAAGTGCAATGGCAATTAAGTAGATTTTTTTCATTTTTTAAGTGTTTGAATTGTTTCGCAAAAGTCTTGTTTTAGATAATCGAATACGTTAACTTAATGTTAAGAATACGGTATCAAAAACTATTCAAACTAATTATAAATTAATGAAAATCAATGAGCTATAAAAAGGATATAATTAAGATATCATCAATCAATTCTTAAAATATTGCAAAAGTTGTAATGTAGAAGAATCGTGATTGCCAATTTCAGAATTTTCTATGTCTTGAAGAACGTTTTTAGCAAGTTGCTTGCCCAATTCAACACCCCATTGATCGTAACTAAAAATATTCCAAACAACCCCTTGCACAAAAATTTTGTGCTCATACAGCGCAATTAAGGAGCCTAAAGATTTCGGAGTAAGTTTATCGATAAGAATGGTATTTGTTGGTTTGTTACCTTCAAAAACCTTAAAAGGTACTAATGCTTCAACTTCAGATAAAGCTTTTCCGGCCGATTTGAACTCTTCTTCAACCTCTACTTTGGTCTTGCCGTTCATTAGGGCTTCAGTCTGGGCAAAGAAATTCGCCATTAACTTATTGTGATGGTCTTTATCACCATGCAATGAATGCTTAAAACCAATAAAGTCCGTAGGAATTAATTTTGTGCCCTGATGAATTAGTTGAAAAAAAGCATGTTGGGAATTCGTTCCAGGTTCCCCCCAGATGATTGTTCCAGATTCATAGTTTACACGGTTGCCAGCTCTATCTACACTTTTGCCATTACTTTCCATTATACCTTGTTGTAAATATGCGGAGAAACGACTTAAATATTGTGTATACGGAATTATGGCTTCTGTCTCTGCTTCATGAAAATTGTTATACCAAACACTTAATAAGGCTAGGACAACAGGAATATTGTTAGAGAAATCAGTGTCTTTAAAATGAATATCCATTTCATTGGCACCACTTAATAAATCATCATAATTTTCATAACCAACAGCTAATGCAATGGAAAGGCCAACAGCACTCCAAAGTGAGAAACGGCCACCGACCCAGTCCCACATTGGAAAAACGTTATCGGGAACGATACCGAATTCAGCTATTTTTTCAGTATTGGTAGATACTGCTGCAAAGTGTTTTGCAATATCTTCTTGAGATGCGTGTTTTAAAAACCATTTTTTAATAGTCGTGGCATTACTAAGTGTTTCTTGGGTTGTAAAGGTCTTGGAAACTATAACGAATAATGTAGTTTCAGGGTTTAGGTCCTTTAAAATTTCATGCACGTGGTCACCGTCCACATTACTTACAAAATGTGTTTTAAGGTGGTTTTTATAAAATTTTAAAGCTTCAACGACCATTACTGGCCCCAAATCAGAACCGCCAATTCCAATATTTACTACATCTGTGAAAGCTTTTCCTGTATACCCTTTCTTAGTACCAGAAATAATAGTATCGGTAAAGTTTTTGATGTTTGCTTTGACTTCGTAGACTTCAGGAACTACGTTTTCCCCATCAATAATAACACTATCGCCTTTCTTAGCTCTTAAAGCAGTATGTAATACCGCTCGCCCTTCAGTTTCATTGATATGTTCTCCTGAAAACTGTGCTTGAACGGCTTCTTTTAGATGGACTTCATTTGCCAATTCAAAAAGCAGATTCATGGTTTCTTGAGAGATTCTATTTTTAGAAAAATCAACCAGAAAATTATTCCATTTTAAAGTAAATTTTTCTGCTCTATTTGAATCAGATTCAAAAAGTTGTTTTAAAGTTTGATTTTTGGTTTTATGAAGATGTGAAGCAAGTTTTGACCATGCTTCAGTCGTTGTAGGATTGATTTTGGATAGTGCCATTCTCTTGGTTAAGTGTTATAAGGTCTTCTTCTTGTTTTTTTATTGGGATAATGTTTTCAATACAGTCAAGTTGCGTTTTAATAGATGCTATATGTTCAAAGTAGCCAACTCGTAATGAATCTGATAAGGGTTCCGCTGAGGGCAATTTCTCTCTTAAAGGATCTACTTGTCTACCATTTTTCCAAAAACGGTAACATACATGTGGTCCCCCAGTATTCCCTGTCATGCCAACCCAACCAATAACATCTCCTTGGCGCACAAACTCACCTTTTTTAACTTTCTGTGCTTTCATGTGCAAATATTGAGTGCTGTAGGTGCCGTTATGTTTTATTTTGACATATTTGCCATTGCCGCCTTTTCTTCTAGACTCAGTAACAGTTCCGTCTGCAGTTGCAACAATGGGTGTTCCAATAGCAGCAGCATAATCCGTTCCTTTGTGTGGGCGAACTTTATATCCATAATAGGCTATTCGTCTTCTTAAGTTATATCTTGACGATAAGCGATAATTAAATTTTATAGGAGCTTTTAAAAAGGTACTTCGCAAATTGTTTGCATCTTGGTCGTAGTAATCAGTTAGACTTTTTAAAGAGTCAGCAACATAAGGAAACGCATATATTGGTTTTCCCTTATGTTTAAAGTAGGCTGCTTTTATAGTTTCAACACCTGCATAGATTGAGTCGTTTATATAACGTTCATCATATATTATTTTAAACTCATCGCCTTTTTCTAACCTAAAAAAATCAATCGTCCATGCATAGATATCAGCTAAATTTAAGGTTACATTATAATCCACACCAAGAGAATCCATATCAATTGATAGTGAATTTTTAATTACTCCTGCTATTTCGCGCTGAACATACTTTACTTTCTTTTTGCTGGTGTATGCTTGAACAGAATCTCGTAAATCAACCACAGTATAGTTAATACGGTCGTTCTCATAAATAAATACCTGTGCTTTCTCGGTGGTGTCTTTTGCTTTTAGAATGACATATGGCTTACCAACCTTAATTCTTTTGACATCAAACGTATCTTTATATTCTTCAGCAATCTTTACTATTTTCGGATAGTCAACATGATTTTGAAGCATTAACTTACCAAAACTGTCGCCATTTTTAATGGTGTCACGTAAGACATCAAAATTTTTAAAATTAAACCCGTACGTTTTAGCAATCGGTTTTTGAACCTGAATTTGTGCAATCTCTTTTGATTCAATTTTTTGTTCTTGTTTACATGAAACAAATACAACTAATGCTAAAATAATACCCCAATATTTTTGCATGCTATTCATCTTTATTCTGAGGGTTGAAGATGTGTTCTACCCATTGTTTTCCCCAAGTCTCTAATTCCATTTCTGAATACAAAGTTGGGAAAAATATTATTTTCTGAAAACTTGGTGGCAAATAGTCTTTCCAATTGGTGCCACCAGTTGCATCAACGGTTGATTTATCTTTTGCTAAATAGCGATATGCTGAGCCCATATGCATTAGAGGCCAGTTAACATTTGCATTAATATCAAGGTTTTTAAGCGCCTCAATTAATGTAGTGTTTTGTCGATGCGATTTGGGCAGCCCAAGATATTTTTCATATATGGTGCTTCCGTTTACTTGATTTGCAATACGAATTAGACGAGGTGTATAGCGATATTCAAATTGTTTAAGCGTAAGGGTTTTTTCACCTGTTTTAAGGTCGGTAGCACCCTTTTTCCAATAGATATGCTCATACAATTCTTGAATAGAATTTTTGTTGGAAAATTTATCTCTTTCGGTATGATGCACCAGATTCTCCATTGGAGTTGCATAAATTTCCAACATTCTATATTGAGCGGATTGAAAACCACTAGCTGGCAATAGCGCCATTCTGTATCTTAAAAATTGCTCACGCTCCATACCATTTATCATAATACTGAACGATGAGGTTAACGCTTGGAAATAACTATTGATTCGATTTGCTTTTGAAATAAAAAAATCTAAATCTTGAGATTTATCATCAACTAGTTGCTTCTCTTCATGAAGGATGAGCTTAAAATAAAGCTCCGTTATTTGGTGATACATGATAAAGATTTCCTCATCTGGAAAATGGGTGCGTGGCACCTGTATACTAAGTAAGGTATCTAGGTGAATGTAATCCCAATAAGTTAGATAGCGTTGGTAGAGGAGGCCGTCGAGATAAGAGCTTAAATCTTGGCCAGAATTTTTAAATTTTTCTTCAAGCTTGTTGATTTGGGACTCAATTAGCTCATCTTTTTTCATTGGTGTCAATCCATAATTATCTTGAACTGATTTTTTAACCCATTGTAACCGTCTAAGTCCGCTTTGATTGAACCAACTGCTAAATCTGCCTTAATCCGAATAGGAATCTTATTTAAATCGTTCGATACCCACAAAGTTAAGCTTTCTTGTTCTTTAAATACCCTACCAGATTGCACATACGGCCTGAATTTTAAACATTCTACTTTGCCGTACTTGGTTTTCACGATTTCCTTTCCTAAAAATTTTAGTTTAAACTGATACACACCATCATCATCGTAAAGCATATCCATAGCAATACTTTCACCTATAACTAAATCTTCAACTGCATAATTATTTCTTAGGTGGTATGCTCCTGATAAAAGATCTTGAACTTTGTGGTCGATGTCAAAATCAAATTCTTTCTTATTTTTTTTATCTACTAACAAGGCTTTCTTTTCATTGTAATCAAAGTTGATTTCCATATCCTTGGTGTATCCTCCTTCATCAATTTTACGTATAAACTTATGTGGCTTGTTATCATAGCGACCAAAATAACTCTCGTAAGTATCGTCAACTTTAAAAAATAATCGGGCTAGCCCTGTTGTTTTTCCTTTACCAATTACATGGTACACGGGAATAGTGTCCAATTTATCGGACTCTAGTTTTAAGGTCGCAAAACTAGCGTTCAGTATTCCATAGTGTATCCTAAACTTTAGCCATTCACCAGACTTGTATGCATTATTATTTTGGGCTGAAAGGGCAACCATAAAAAGACTAAATAGAATTAAAGCAATCTTTTTCATAGTAATGAGATTCATGTAAAATTATTAAAATCCATCCATATGGATTAGGTTTTACAATAACTTAAACAAAAGTTATTCCAAAGTATTGTACAAAAAAAGCCCCGACGTTTTCATCAGGGCTTTTCCTAAATAACCAACCAAACTTTAAATTATGAAAAATCAATACTTAAAGTTAAGAGGGAACCACCCCTCTTGCTCTACAAATATAGGTTGGTAATAATAGTGTTTTTATGTTTTTAACCAACTTTAACTTAGAGGTAGATTAATTTGGAATACCTTAATAAATGATGTTGTCTTTTTAAGAAAAATCTAAGAGAAATCTTTAGGTTTTAGGTCAGAACCAATACCCAATACTGAAGAATATATTACTCTCATCTAGCTGTGGTGTCCATGAGTAATAGATTTGAACTGGACCTATAAAGGATTCAAGTCCATAACCCACTCCAAATCCTGAGAAATCAGGTTCTGTAAACCATTCTCCTGTTCTAAAGAGATCATCAGCAATATTTGCAATGTTCGCAGTGAATAAAAAGTGATTTTTTGGAGCTATTTCGTAATCTAGTCTTGTATACGCTTTAACATAGCTATTGCCAGGTAGACTTAAAAAGTCATATCCAAAAAATGGAATAAAATTATTGATAGGGTCATTACCAAAACCGCCTAGTACAAAATCAAATGAGGTGACGTTGGAAGTACCTAACTTAAAACCTCCTTCAGTTTCAATATTTATTGATAAATCTGGAAAAACAGGTATTGCCGCACCCATTCGAGCTTTGGCAACAGAGAATTCTTTAAAATTATCGTTGAAATCTGAAGACAAAACATAAAAGTGGAAATCACCATTAAAAAAAAGACCTTTGGTTGGAAAATACTTATCGTCGTACGTATCAAAAGTCAATTTACCGTAAGTGCTAAAGTAATGACTGTCTTCGAAAAATGTTCGCTCACCTGGGTTAGGTTGAAAAGATTCATTCGCATCGGGAGAGATATTATTTATAGTTCTTGTGCTGTATCTCAATAATTTATGCTCTAACCCTAAACTGAATGCAAATTCTTCTCTTAAAACGGTCTGTAAATAAATCTGGTTTGTTAAATCAGTAACATCTAGACTTATTTCACCAATATTTGGGTCATCAAGTACTTCAAAATTACTTCTTATTAAATCAAAATTGATTTCTTCGTCAAAGTCATTGAACATTGAGTTGATACCAAAACTCCAATAAAACCCCTTATCCACATAATATTGCATATTGTAACGGACATGGTCGCCTAAAATTAAATCAAAGGAAGCGACATCATCTTTCAAGAAAAAGTTTTTTCTGGTTAAGTTTATTAATGCAGAACTTTTATAAAGATCATCATAATGCGCACCCATTTTAATGTACATTTTAGTCGGTTTTTCTTTAAGTTTTAATACAAGGTCAGTACCTAAGCCATTTGATATTAATTTATATCTTATTGCTTTGAAATTGCCAGTTGCTGCAAGATTATTAATGCCTTTCTTTAGTTTTTCAAAAGAAATTTTATCTGCAAGGTTGAAGCGGAGTTTTCCTTTTATATAACCGCGCGTGTACTTCTCGTTTCCATTTATTATCAATCTATTTATGGTAAGACTATCTGCGACGTCGACCTTATTTATTTTTGAAGCACTTTTGTTTTTGTTCTTACCTATCAACTTTAATTCATCAATCTTCTCTTCAGCTGCTATTTTTCCACTTTCTATAATTTCGGTACCCTTATCAAATGCAATTACAGAAAAACCTTCAATATTTGGTTTAATATAGATATCTGTCTTTTCCCTTTTGGTTACCATATCGTTGACAGTTCTATAATTATTAATCTGCAACAGAATTTCAGTAGCCGACGATAATGCTTCTCGGTTTGATAACTCATCTTGAACATCAACCCCAATTATTAAATCAGCACCAAGTGCCTTGACCTCATCAATTGGGTAATTATTCACTACTCCTCCATCAATTAATATGTTTCCATCAACTTCTGCTGGTTCAAAAAGTGATGGAAAAGTACCACTCGCCATAATTACTTCGGGTAAATAGCCTTTGTTCAGTAAAACAGGCTCACCTGTTTCAACATTTGTAGCCACACATAAAAAGGGAATGGGTAATTTATTAAAGTCATCGACATCTTTGACGTGATATAACAAACGAACAAACTCATTATAGATATTTTGTCCACCCGAAATAGCTTGTGGAAAGGAAACTTTAAAATTATCAAAAGGCAATCCTAGCGCATACCTTTCAGAATCATCTTTCTCATAGAATGTTTTAGCACCACGCGGGACATTATCTTGAATAAGCTGTGCAAAATCTGTTGTGTTAAAAATGGAGTCTAACTCATACGCCGAATAGCCAGACGCATACAATGCCCCAACAATGGCACCCATACTTGTACCGCCTATATAGTCAATTTTGATGCCTGAATCTTCTATTGTTTTCAAAGCACCAATATGAGCGAGGCCCTTTGCTCCGCCACCACTAAGTACTAGGCCTATTTTGGGTTCTTGTTGCGAAAACAGATTACTCACAATAAGTGATAAAACTAGAAGAATTTTTTTCTTATACATAGGGCAATGTCAGTGAAATGACTCAAAAACCTTTTTCGCTTTAGCTAAACCAATTGAATTAGCTAAAGTATCTATTGAGGCCTCTTTTATTCGCTTTACAGATTTGAATTCTTTTAAAAGTTGCTGAGCGGTCTTACCTCCAATACCTTCTATCTGTTCTAATTCTGAATTTATAGCCTTGGCACTTCTTTTATTTCTATGAAATGTGATGCTAAACCGATGCGCTTCGTTACGTAATTGCTGAATAATTTTTAGGGTTTCTGATTTTTTATCAAGGTATAAAGGTATTTGGTCTTCAGGAAAATAAATCTCTTCTAAGCGCTTAGCTATACCAATAATAGCTATTTTACCTCTTAAACCCAATAAATCTAGACTTTTTACTGCAGATGATAGTTGCCCTTTACCACCATCAATTACTATAAGTTGTGGTAACGATTCTGCTTCATTCAATAAGCGCTTATACCTTCTGAATACGACCTCTTCCATTGATGCAAAATCATCGGGCCCCACAACGGTTTTTATATTAAAATGACGGTACTCTTTTTTTGATGGCTTACCATTTTTAAAAACTACACAGGCAGCTACAGGGTTACTACCCTGAATGTTTGAATTGTCAAAACACTCAATATGAGTGGGCTCCGTAGAAAGTCTTAAATCGGCTTTCATTTGGGCCATGATGCGTTTTGTATGCCTATCGGGGTCGGTAATTTTTATTTGTTTGAACCGCTCTTGACGAAAGAATTTGGCATTCCGTGTAGATAGATCAAGTAGTTTACGTTTATCACCTAATTTTGGTGTGGTAATCTTTAAATTACTATCGAGATCTACAAAAAAAGGCAGGTATAATTCTTTTGATTCTAAACCAAAACGTTGGCGTATTTCAATAATACCCAAACGCAAAAGTTCTTCATCACTTTCATCTAATTTCTTTTTTATCTCTAAGGTGTGTGATCTAATAATGGAGCCATGTGAAACTTGTAAAAAATTTACATAGCCATGTGTTTCGTCCGTAAAAATTGAAAACACGTCAACATGGCTAATCTTGGGGTTGACTATGGTTGATTTGACTTGATAGTTCTCAAGAACTTCTATTTTTTCTTTGATACGTTGTGCTTTTTCGAACTCCATTTCTTGAGCCAAAATTTTCATTTGATGCTTGAAATAGTTCAACGAACTTTTAAAATTTCCTTTTATAATAAGCCTGATATCATCTATTTGTCTATGATAGTCTTCTGCTGTTTGAAGATTTTCACAAGGCCCTTTACAATTGCCTAAATGAAATTCTAAACAGCGTCGGTATTTACCTGAATTAATTTTTTCAGCTGAAAGATCATAGTTACAAGTTCTAAGTGGATAGACACTTTTAATCAGCTCTAAAAGTGTTTTTACAGTTTTCATACTGGTATATGGGCCAAAGTACTCAGACCCATCTTTAATGAGCTTTCTTGTTGGAAATATTCTGGGGAAGCGTTCATTTTTTATACATATCCAGGGATAGGTTTTATCATCGCGCAAAAGCACATTGTACCTAGGCTGATTTTTTTTAATCAAACTATTTTCAAGTAATAAGGCGTCAGATTCATTGGCAACCACAATATGCTTGATAGATTTGATTTTTTTGACTAATACTCTGGTTTTACCGTATTCGTGATTTTTTGTGAAATAAGAAGTTACTCGTTTCTTCAGATTTTTAGCCTTGCCTACGTAGAGTATTTTATCTTCTATATCATAAAATTGATATACACCAGGATTATTGGGTAATGAACTTAATTGGATTTTAATCGGTAGGTCAGACATAATTAAGTTTCATTATAAAAGAGATAATTTAAAATTACTGCTTTTCAACATAGTATTCAACTAACATTTGAGGTTGAATATCAAGCTATGTTCACTCTAGCCAAATCAACACTTATAATATTTTTCAATTATTGATTTCTCAATTATGAGGCATTTTTTTTTGCTTTAAATATTTTTACGCTTGTTTTTTAAGCTATTTGCAAGGTTTTTAGATTTAATCGAAATTATTAAGTTTCAATCTTCAATAATTAGCTTATAACTGGTTATTTTTTTTATGATATAATTATTTGAAAATGAGAATATTAAGAATTATTTACTTTTCTTGAGGTTGGTTTAGCGTTAAATTTTTCTAAAAAAAGTGTATTTCATCGATAAAAAAAGACACTTCATGGGATTTTAAGTAAAAAAACCTTTATATTTAAACGAAATTAATGTTAAGACATGGAGAATTATTTAATTGTTTTAGGAATGTATTTGATTTTGATGATTTTTTTCAAAATCTATTTTGCTGCTTCTACTAGAGATTAGAAGAGCATCCTGAAACTACCCCCGAAAAATTATTTTCTGTATTTGTAGATGACCAAATCAGAATTAAGAAAAAACTACAGGAATAAAAGAAAGCTACTTAATTCCGATTCAATTGCAAATCATAGCTTAGAAATTTCAAATAGATTGTTAAGTCTACCTATATGGAATTTTTCTTTTTATCATATTTTCTTATCCATTACCAAGAATTGCGAAATAGACACTTCGTATATAATAACTATTCTTCAAGGTAATGATAAGAATATTATAATTCCGAAAATTATATCAGGTAATGAATTGGAAAACTATCTTCTAACAGATAGTACATTATTAAAACCGAATAAATTAAATATCCCTGAGCCAATTGGTGGTATTGAGATTAATGAAAACAAAATAGATGTCGTATTTGTACCCTTACTCGCCTATGATAAAAATGGGAATAGAGTAGGTTATGGGAAAGGATATTATGATTCTTTTTTAGTTAAATGTAGACCTGATGTTATCAAAGTAGGGCTTTCATTTTTTGAGCCAGAAAAAGCTATTGAAGATATTAATGAACATGATATTCCACTGAACTATTGCGTTACCCCTAATACTATTTATAAGTTTTAAACCTTGCTTTTAGCAAAAGCTTTTTTATTAAAAAAAATAAGAATACCAACGCCTGTGCTAATTGCGGTGTCCGCTATATTAAAAATTGGGTCAAAAAAAGAAAAGTTATCTCCTCCAATAAATGGAATCCATGTTGGCCACGTTGCGTCTTGTATTATAGGAAAATAGAGCATATCTACTACTTTGCCATAGAATAATTTTCCGTAGGGTTCATCAGAAAATAGGGTAGCAACTTCATTATAGCTATTATTGAATATTGTACCATAGAATATAGAATCAATAATATTACCCAATGCACCTGCAAAAATTAATGAAACCGCCAAAATCAATACTTTGGGTGCGTTCTTTTTAATAATATCGTATAGCCAATATCCAATTCCGCAAATAGCGAAAAGTCTGAAAATTGTTAAAAAGAGTTTCCCTACAGAATCAGAAATTGGTAAGATGTCACTGAGCTTTGTTCCCCATGCTGCACCTTCATTTTCAATAAATAAAATTTTAAACCAGCTAAAAACTTCAACAGAATCTTGGTATACAAAATGTGTCTTTACATATATTTTACTGATTTGATCTATCAGTAAAATGATTATAATTAAGAGAAGGGATTTTTTTAAACTCATTTTTCAAATATCATTAGGTAAAAATAGCCATATTATTCGGTTTTACTTATTTGTATATCACCCTCAATAGAGTTTAATAGATACTTAGAATTGCCCTTAGGTAGGTTATTATCATTTACTTTTCCATAAATGCTTTTAGAATTGAATAAACCACTTTGAGCAAAAACTACAATATTACCTGATTGGGTTTTAACCTCCACATTTTCTGACACATTGTTTAAAATACAATTACCATCTGATAGGCTTACGCTTAAGAATTTATATTTTCCTTTTGCCAAAATATTACTATTTGTTCCGTAAAGTTGAACATGGGAGTATTCAGGTATGGTAATGTCTAATGCAATTGAGATTACTTTATGTGCACTCAGTTTATCGTTCGGAGATTTGAAGTTTGGCAAGAATCCAGTACTAACTATAACATCACTGCCATTTTCTTCAATTTTCACTACTAAATTTTTTAAATATTCTCCTTCTATAGATGCCTTGACCTGAAGTTCTTTAGAAGAAGAAGTTTTTATGTTTACCTGAAAACAGTTTTTTGAATCAATTTTAACATACTGCTTATTAGAATTGGCAATAATCTTTTTAACCAATTTTTGCGAATGGATAGATTGGCAAAAAATGAAAATGAATATAAATAATAAAGAAGTTTTCATAAACAAAAAAACGCCCTTAGGGCGTTTTTGTTATTTCTGCATGTTTTTTGCCTCTATGCTTAATGTCGCATGCGGAACAAGCTTTAAGCGTTCTTTATTTATGAGTTTGCCGGTAACACGACAAATTCCGTAAGTTTTGTTCTCGATTCTAAGTAGGGCGTTTTTTAAATCTCTTATAAATTTTTCTTGACGAATGGCCAACTGTGTATTTGCCTCTTTACTCATGGTTTCAGAACCTTCTTCAAAAGCCTTAAACGTAGGTGAAGTATCATCTGTACCATTATTGCCATCATTCATGTAAGCACTTTTCAATAACTCTAGGTGCTTATTGGCTTTTTCTATTTTTTCTTCTATCAAGACCTTGAATTCACCCAAGTCTTTATCTGAATATCTAACTTTTAAATCTTCTGCCATTTTTTAATGTTTTTGGATAAACAATTTTGTGTTTACGTCGTCGAAAACGATTTCTGTACCTTCTTTTAAATTATCTTCATATGTAAGTTCAGCGATCAGCGTTTCACTTTTTAAATAACTTTCATTGTTTGCTATCGCTTTTTCAATAGTACCATCTTTCAAAATACTTAGGTCAATTTTATCTGTTACTTCAAAACCAGATTCTTTTCTAAGGTTTTGAATTCTATTGACCAATTCTCTGGTAATACCTTCGTTTTTAAGGTTTTCATCGATAGTTACATCTAACGCAACAGTCAAACTTCCTGAACTGGCTACTAACCAACCTTCGATATCTTGAGAAGTGATTTCTACATCTGACAACTGTAAAATAATACTTTTATTATCTATTTCAAGAGTTAATTCGCCTTGTTGTTCGATTTTTTGGATGTCTTCCTGTTGCAACTGATTTATGGCTGATGCAACAACTTTCATATCCTTACCAAATTTTGGTCCTAGAACCTTAAAATTAGGTTTGATTTGTTTGACCAGAATGTCTGAGGCATCATCCATTAATTCAATCTCTTTAACATTTACCTCTGACTTGATTAAATCGGCAACCGCTTCAATTTCATTACGCTGGGTTTCGTTAAGAACGGGAACCATTATCTTTTGTAATGGCTGGCGCACTTTAATTTTTTCTTTCTGACGAATAGAGAGTACTAAAGAGGAAATTTTCTGCGCAGTCTGCATTTTGTTTTCAAGACTGGTATTGACCATTGTTTTATCAAACTCTGGAAAGTTACCTAAATGCACACTTTCAAAGCCTTCTTTACCAGTTACAATATCTAAATCTTTATAAAGTCTATCCATAAAAAATGGAGCGATTGGAGCAGATAGTTTGGCAACTGTTTGTAAACAGGTATATAGCGTTTGATAGGCAGATATTTTATCATGCTGATAATCTCCTTTCCAGAACCGCCTTCTACTTAAACGCACATACCAATTACTTAAATTTTCTTGGACAAAATCGGAAATTGCACGTGCAGCTCTAGTTGGTTCGTAATCATTATAGGCTTCATCAACTTTTTTGATGACCGTGTTCAATTCAGAAAGAATCCACTGGTCTAATTCAGAACGGTCAGAAAGCGCAATTTCATTTTCAGAATAGCGGAATCCATCTATGTTAGAATAAAGAGAAAAGAAAGAGTAGGTGTTATATAAGGTGCCGAAAAACTTACGTTTCACCTCGATTATGCCATCAATATCAAACTTTAAATTATCCCAAGGGTTTGCATTCGAAATCATATACCAACGGGTGGCATCGGCTCCATGTTCTGGTAATGTTTCAAAGGGGTCAACAGCATTACCTAACCGTTTAGACATTTTCTTGCCCTCTTTGTCTAGTACGAGTCCGTTAGAAACTACATTTTTATAAGCAACGGAATCAAAGACCATAGTACCAATGGCATGCAGTGTATAAAACCAACCCCTAGTTTGGTCCACACCTTCAGCGATAAAGTCAGCAGGAAATGTCTCTGATTCATCAATAAATTCTTTGTTTTCAAAAGGGTAGTGCCATTGGGCATAGGGCATAGAACCACTATCGAACCAAACGTCAATAAGGTCAGACTCCCGTTTCATTGGCTTTCCTGATGCTGAAACCAAAGTGATTTGATCTACAATGTTTTTATGCAAATCAATTTTATCATAGTTGGCTTCGGTCATATCGCCGACGGCAAAATCTTCAAAAATATCTTTTTCTAAAAGGCCAGCCACCACAGCTTTTTCCATTTCAGCTTTAAGTTCTGCTACTGAGCCAATCATTATTTGTTCAGTACCATCTTCTGTTCGCCAAATTGGTAATGGAATACCCCAATAACGTGAGCGTGATAAATTCCAATCATTGGCGTTTGCCAACCAATTACCAAAACGACCTTCACCAGTTGATTTTGGTTTCCAATTTATGGTTTCGTTCAGCTCAAACATGCGGTCTTTGATGTCTGTAACTTTAATGAACCAAGAATCCAAAGGATAATATAATATAGGTTTGTCAGTACGCCAGCAGTTCGGATAACTGTGTAAGTATTTTTCTACCTTAAATGCTTTGTTTTCTTCTTTGAGCTTGATGGCAATTTCAACGTCAATGGAACGCTCGGGCGCCTTACCATCGTCATAATATTCGTTCTTTACATATTTACCACCAAATTCTATTAATTCTGGTCTAAACTTACCTTGTAAATCTACCAACGGAACTGGATTGTTATTTTCATCAAGTACCAACATTGGTGGAATTTCTGGTTCGGCTTGTTTTGCTACAAACGCATCATCAGCACCAAAAGTTGGAGCAGTATGCACGATACCCGTTCCGTCTTCAGTAGTAACAAAATCACCAGCGATTACTCTAAAGGCATTTTCAGGGTTTTGATATGGAGTTGTGTAATCTATCAACTGCTCGTAACGAATCTCTAATAAATCAGACCCTTTACAATCACCAGCGATTAAATAAGGTATTTTTTTACTATCTTTTGTAAAGCTTGAAAGTACCGTAACATCTTCAGTCTGTTCATACTTCCCTCCAAATTGCTTTGCAACTAAATTTTTAGCTAGAATTACATGAACTGGTTGAAAAGTATATTGATTGTAAGTAGCTACCACAACGTAATCAATTTTAGCCCCTACAGTAAGTGCAGTGTTACTTGGCAAGGTCCAAGGTGTAGTTGTCCATGCAAGAAAGTGCAAATGATCAAAACGTTTTAGAAAATCTGGCAATGTATTTTCAACAGCTTTAAACTGAGCTGTAACAGTTGTATCTGTTACGTCTTGATAAGTGCCAGGTTGATTCAATTCATGGGAACTTAAACCTGTGCCTGCTTTTGGAGAATAAGGTTGAATAGTATAACCTTTATAAATCAATCCTTTGTCATAAATCTGCTTTAGCAACCACCAAACAGATTCCATATATTTTGATTTGTAGGTGATGTATGGGTCGTCCATATCAACCCAATAGCCCACTTTTTCAGTCATTTCATTCCACACATCTGTATAGCGCATGACCGCTTTTTTACAAGCTTCATTGTACTCTTCTACAGAAATTTTAACCCCAATATCTTCTTTTGTAATACCCAATTCTTTTTCAACACCAAGTTCAATGGGCAAGCCGTGGGTGTCCCATCCGGCTTTACGTTTTACTTGAAATCCCTTCATGGTTTTATACCGAGGAAAAATATCCTTGATGGTACGCGCCATAACATGGTGAATACCTGGCATTCCGTTTGCGGATGGTGGGCCTTCATAGAAAACATAGCGTTCTTTACCCTCACGAGTGGTAACACTCTTTTCGAAGATGTTATTTTCCTTCCAATACGCCAATATTTCATCGGACACTTTGGGCAGGTTTAATCCTTTATATTCTGCAAACTTCATAAAGCGCTCTCCTTCTGGATTTACAAGGATGTAAAAATAAAAATTTAGACGGAATTAGGTAGTATTCAGTGACCTAAAACGAATATGTTGTGTCTTAGAAGTATAATTTACGTCCAAACAGGAATTTTTAACGTAAATGAAATTATAATAAACACTAAAAACTTTAAAAATGAAAAAAGTAGTATTGGCTGTTTTGGCCTTGACAATGACAACATCTGTAATGGTTTCTTGTAAAGAAGCAACTAAAAAAGCTGAAGACGCCGCAGAGGCGACTGAAAATGCTTTAGAAGAAGCTGGCGCGGATTTAAAAGAGGCTGGTGAAAATGCTGCTGACAAGGTGAAAGAAGCAGGTGAGGATATGAAAGATGCTGGTGAAAAGGCGATGGATAGCATAAAAGCTGCCGGTGAAGGTGCTATGGATAAGGCCAAAGAAATGGGTGAAGATGCAAAAGAAGCAGGTGAAGATGCTATGAACAAGGCCAAAGAAATGGGCGAAGAAGCAAAAGATGCTGCAAAGAAAACAGCTGAAGATGCTAAAAAAGTTGTTGACCATAAATAAATCAACAATTCACCCCACAAAAAGTTAAGCCCTGACAATTGTCAGGGTTTTTTATTCAAAATGAATAACCCAAACCTAAAATTAAATTGATGCCAGGCGCTACAATACCTGAAGAATACGTGCGATATCTTTGATCTGTGAAATTCTCTAAACTTAAGGTGGTTTTTAAGGCATTTGAAATTTGATACTGCGACCTGAAATTTAAGGTATACCAAGATGGAGAAAAAGGATTTCCGTTTTCATCAGATGCATAAATAAAATCTTTGGCTTGTTCAGATAACGCTAAATCTTCATAAGCTATTTCTCCGTTATAGTTTAAGAATAAATCAGCTTTAAATTTCTGATTTTTCCAAATAAAATGAGCATCAGCGAAAGCAGGTGCCGCATGTCTCGCTGCGGAATCGGTTCCGTTGTCATCTTCTTCAATACCTTCTGTAATAGTCATATTACCAACGAAAGAAAAGTTTTCGTTCATGAAAGCCTCTACCCCAAATTCAAACCCATATACATAGGCTTTTGCAGCATTTTGAATTGCTTGTACATTACTTAATTCTCCGTTAAATTCTATTTCAGAAAAACCGTTGAATGTAAAATCCCTACGGACTAAGGCATCTACTAGGTACGTATAAAAAGTAGCGCCTTTTACAACTAGTTTGTCGTTGAAATTTTTTTGGATTCCTAAATCAATATTATAAGCGTACTCAGGTTCTAAATCAGGATTAGGCACTACGACCGAACCAGGCTCAGAATCAAATACTTTGCCAATATCATCAATATTTGGTGCTCGAAAACCTGTTGAACCATTCAGGGTGATTTGTAAATCTGCTTTTGGAAACCAACTCATTCCAAGACTTCCCGTTAAGGCACCAGTAATTAAATCGGCCTCATCAAAAGGGAAATCGAAAAAAGCATCATCAAACCGAGCATCAACCCATACTTGGCTATATCGAAGTCCTGAGAGCAAAGTCAAATTAGGTTTTACTTGATAACTGCCATTGATATAACCTGCGAATGTTTGCCATGTAGATTTGTCTGGATGACGAGAAATGGCTTCCGAAACATCATTGGTCAAAATATTTCGATTTTCACCAAAGGATCGTACTTTGTTGAAGATGTATTCTGCACCATAATAGAGTTGAAGATCCCCAATTTTTTTGTTTTCAAAATCCAGATTGACCGATAGAGCATCTACTTGTTCAAGAGTCGTATTTCTTATAGAATCTTGAAAGTCTCGACTGTTTCTACTCTCTTCAAAAAACTGGTAGGCGGTGGTCAGTTTCATACCGTCATAGAATTTTCCTTTTCCTTGTCTAGTAACTTGTAAATTGCTCATAAACCATTTTTGTGGACCATAAAACCATTCTCCGGAGCGTAATCCGTCACCTGCTGTGTTGGGTCGTATCAAACGGTCATATCTTGAATAATCTGAAGTTTCGGAATAATACAATCCTAAATCATAATTCCAGTTATTGTTCGGTTTGAACCGAAATTTTTGAAGAAAATTAATTTGGTCATAACCAGAGGTAATTTGGTTTAGAGGATTTTCATTGTCAACTAAGACATCTTGACCATTTTCTCGTATCACAAAATTATTACGCAGATATGACTCAGGCCCGTGGCTGCCCATTCTTAAATCACCAAAATTATTGTAGCTGAAACTTGTGTAAGATGCCCATGTCTGATGCCCTAAATTGAAATCAACATGAATGGTGTTTTCAGAATTTGCTGATGCAAAACGATAATTCGTATTGCCTGAAAAAGTAAGACTATCAGTATATGAAAACCTTGGGGCTTGAGTAAAAAAGTTCATGACCCCACCTATGGCATCACTGCCATAAATTACCGAACCTGGACCAAAAATAACTTCGGTATTTTTTATGGTGAACGGGTCAATGGAGATAACATTTTGAACATTGCCACCCCTAAAAATAGCATTATTCATGCGAACACCATCGACAGAGAGTAACAAGCGATTGGTAGAAAAGCCTCTAATCATTGGGCTACCACCACCCAATTGACTTTTTTGAACAAATACTTTCCCACTAGTTTGTAATAAATCAGCAGAAGTCTGCGGATTGGCAAAGGCAATGCTTTGCGCATCAATAGACGCTATTTTTTGCGGAATGTCTTTTCGTTGCTGCTCCCATTTAGAGACTGACATGACCACTTCATCTAACTGCTCTGCTTTGAGCGTTAAATAAACACGATTTCCTTTTTTTGCAAGCTGTGATTTAGTGCTTGTAAAAGTTTCATGACTAATATGTTTAAAAGTAATACGCTCATACAAACTAAATAAGGATAAATCACTTCGACCATCAAAATCAGTAATTGCAGTTTTTGATTTATCTTGATTGAAAATTGCAACATTGACTACACCATTGCCAGAGTCTGCGTCTAAAACCTGCACCCGTTGGGCATGAATCGAAGCAGTAATTAGAAATAAAAAAACAATGAAAACTACTTTGCGCATACTAGTCGAACACTGCGTTTAAAACGGCCAAGGATTTGGGTTTTCTAAATCCGTGCAAATGTAGCTCAAAATACAGAATTACTGATTTTAAAAGAGACTCGCGATTGGCCTTAGTTATTTTTAGTGTCAATAATGCATCAAAATTTATGCCCAAAAGTCGTTTGAAAGAAAGAACTTGATCTTTTGCAATTAAAGGATTTAGCGTGGGTCTATTGATAAACTGTCCTTCAAGTAAATCAAAATAGGTAAATGAGGTTTTGTTTTCTTCAGGATAAAAGCCAAGATACTTGGTCAGATTCAATAAGAACAGTAGGTGAAAATTAGCAATTGTATCATTTTCATCCAGCCATTGTAACCCGCACTGTAAATAGTTATACAAGCTTATATCTTGCTGCTCTTCTTGAATACTATTGCCGAGCATCTCTGCCAAAAAAAGCACCAGACTGTTTTTTATAATATGGGTGTGTAATGTTTTATAGGGCCGAATCACTTTGGCCTCTCTAATACTCTCGAGAGTACCCTTATTCTTGTGAGATGCCGTTAATTCTAATTGCATTAAAGGCTGAAAATACGCAGCTTTTAATTTTCCTTTTTTTGAAGAGAGCACCCCTTTAAGTAAATAAGATTTTAGACCATCAGTAGCTGTATAGACCTTAACAATAAGACTGGTATCGCCATATTTTAAGGAGGAAAGTACAATTGCTTTGGTGGTTACTAACATTTTGCAAAGATAAAGACCCGTTAGGTTTTCAAAACCTAACGGGTCTAAATTTGTATTTGGCAGTTTTAAATTTATATCACTCCCTGCGCCAACATGGCATCGGCAACTTTTACAAAACCTGCAATGTTCGCACCTTTCACATAATTACAATACCCATTTTCTTCTTTACCATATTCAACGCAAGAGTCGTGAATATCTTCCATGATATCCTTTAACCTTTGGTCTACTTCTTCTCGAGACCAGCTTATTCTTAATGAATTCTGAGACATTTCAAGTCCCGATGTGGCAACACCACCAGCATTTGAAGCTTTGCCAGGTGCAAAAAGAATCTTTGCCTCATGAAAAGCATGAATGGCTTCTGGTGTGGATGGCATATTAGCTCCTTCTGCAACACCCATGCATCCATTCTTGATTAAAGTAGCTGCATCATCTCCATTTAATTCATTCTGCGTTGCGCAAGGCAAGGCAATGTCACATCTAGCTTCCCATGGAGTTTTACCTGCATGATAAGTTGCCGAATTGTATTTGTCGGCATATTCCGAAATTCTTCCACGACGGTTATTTTTCAAATCCATCACAAAAGCTAATTTCTCATTATCAATACCATCTGTATCATGAATATATCCACCAGAATCAGAAAGTGTTAAAACCTTACCACCAAGGTGTAATACTTTTTCAGCGGCATATTGTGCGACGTTTCCAGAACCGGAAATAACTACGTTTTTACCTTCAAAAGATTCACCTTTAGTTTTCAACATACTGTCCGCGAAATATACAGTGCCATATCCTGTTGCTTCAGGACGGATTAAAGAACCACCCCAGGAGCGGCCTTTTCCAGTTAAAACACCTGTAAATTCATTACGTATTTTCTTATACATCCCGAATAGAAAGCCGATTTCACGCGCGCCTACACCAATGTCACCTGCGGGCACATCGGTATTAGGGCCAATGTGTCTATTTAGTTCTAACATAAAAGCATGGCAAAAACGCATTACTTCATCATCAGATTTTCCTTTTGGGTCAAAATCAGACCCACCTTTACCACCACCCATAGGTAGTGTAGTTAAACTGTTTTTGAATACTTGTTCAAATGCTAAAAACTTCAAAACACTAGCATTCACTGTTGGGTGAAAACGCAACCCACCTTTATATGGACCTATTGCTGAATTCATTTGAATACGATACCCACGGTTTACATGAATCTCGCCATCATCATCAACCCAAGCTACCCTAAAAGAAAGTAAACGCTCAGGCTCAACCATTCTTAAAAGAATGTTTTTACCGTTGTAAATTTCTTGTTTTGCGATGTACGGAATTACAGTTTCTGCAACTTCTTGCACTGCTTGAATGAACTCCGGTTCATGGCCATTTCTAGAAATGACCTCGTCCATAAACGTTTTAATCTTATTTTCCATAGATGAATTGCTAATTTGTTAATTCTTTAACTATTAAAAAGGTCTATTTTACTGAATTAGGAATATAACGCCAAAATTATGCTATTTGTATAATTTAAAAACACTCTTTTTAAAAATATTTCAAAAAAAGAATAACACCTATTTATCCAATAGCTTGTTCCAAATCAGCAATCAAATCATCGGCATCTTCAATACCAACGCTCAAACGAATTAAGGAATCAACAACACCACTTTTTTCACGCTCTTCTTTTGGAATACTGGCATGCGTCATACTTGCCGGATGACCAGCTAAACTTTCAACGCCGCCAAGTGACTCAGCTAACGTAAATAATTTTAATCTCTCCACAATTTTAATGGCATCATCATAGCTACTTCCATTAGGCACAAAAGAAATCATTCCTCCAAAATCGTCCATTTGGGCTTTGGCAATATCATGGTTAGAATGGTCTTCAAAACCTGGCCAATACACTTTTCCAATTTTTGGGTGATTGGCTAAATATTCTGCAATCGCCTTACCGTTTTCACAATGGCGCTGCATTCGCACATGAAGGGTTTTAATACCACGTAGCGTTAAAAAACTATCCATTGGGCCACAAACAGCACCACTGGCATTTTGAATAAAATATAATTTATCGGCGAGTTCTTTATCTTTTACAACCAATGCCCCAACAACAACATCACTATGGCCGCCTAAATACTTTGTGGCAGAGTGCATTACAATATCAGCACCTAAATCTAAAGGTCGCTGCAAATAAGGGGTGGCAAAAGTATTATCAACTGCTAAAAGTAAGTTGTGCTTTTTTGTCAATGCAGAAACACCTTTAATGTCAATAACGTTCATCATTGGGTTGGTCGGTGTTTCTACCCAAATTAGTTTTGTATTTGAATTGATATGCGATTCTATAGTTTCTAAAGACTGCATTCCGATAAAATGGAATGTAATCCCAAACTTTTCAAAAATTTGTTTGAAGATTCGGTAACTACCGCCATATAAATCATTAGTAGAAATCACTTCATCACCCGGATTCAATAGTTTGACAACGGCATCAATTGCAGCTAATCCACTTCCGAATGCTAAACCATATGAACCATTTTCAATACTTGCCAAAGAATTCTCTAAGGCTGTACGTGTGGGGTTGGCACTTCGTGAATATTCAAAACCTTTATGTCCTCCAGGTGTAGTTTGGGCATAAGTTGAGGTTTGATAAATAGGGGGCATTACCGCGCCGTAGGCTGCATCTGGTTGTTGACCTCCGTGTATGGTTTTACTATTGAATTTTAAGTCTTTATTGCTCATGCTAAAAAATTATAATACAAATGTATCGTTAAGTTTTGGAGTAATCAATCAAAGTCTATTTTTGACAAACAATTCAATTACATGAAAAAAGTAGTACCCCTAATCTTTTTACTTGCTTGGAATCTTGGTTGTGAAACCGAATCAAAACTTACTTTTGATAACCTACAACTTGAAAATACGAAGTGCCATAAGTGTCCTGACATTAAGATTGAAATACCAAGGGCACTAGACGAGTCAAAAATTGCAAGAACAATAAATAATTCACTTTCAGAAGAATTGATTTATACCTTGAAATTTGAAGATACAGTTGATTCAAATACTGTTGAAGGCGCCATGAAATCTTTTACTAATAGCTACCTAGAGCTTCAACAAAAGTATGAGGATGAAGCCATTGGATGGGAAGCTGAAATAAACGGAGCGGTAGCTTATGAGAGTGTTATAATGGTCAGTTTAGTCTTGAACAGTTATACGTTTACGGGTGGTGCTCATGGATATGGCTCAACTACTTTTTTGAATTTTGATAAGACGAAAGGAATAGAGTTAGAGAACTATGAATTATTTCAAGATTTAGAGGGATTTATTTCATTGGCGGAAGATCAGTTTAGAAATGAACAGGATGTTCCAAAAGCAGGAAATATTAATGCAACAGGATTTATGTTCTCCGGCGATACCTTTCACCTCCCAGAAAACATTGGCTTCACTGAAAAGGGAATTAAATTAATCTACAACCAATATGAAGTGGCTTCCTATGCCGATGGCCCTATTGAATTGATAATTTCGTTTGAGGAATCCAATCCATTTTTAAAAGAAAAATATATTGTAAAAATAGACTAGTTTTTTACCGCTCGGGCAAGCGCAAATATGCTTCCTAAATGGATACCTTCATGAAAGGTATTAAAAGCAATGGCATCTTCAACCGATTTCAGCTCTACTTTGGGGGTGGTCATATAAGGTTTGAATTCGTTGAATAAACCAATTTTATAATCCTCTTCAGTTTTTTCAGGTAAGCCAAATAATAAATTTTTAATGTTTTCTTGCTCCTCAATACTTGGCACTCCATTTGGTGCGGTTCCTTTTTGATATTTTTCCACCAATTCTTGTGAGATGTTTAAAGGAAGTCCGCTTAATCCATAAACCAATTTTTGTTCAGTAACCACAACATGGGCAATGTTCCACCAAATATTGTTATTGAAACCTTTAGGAATTTTGAACAGTTCTTCTTTAGTGGTATTCTTTAAAAAGTGATATAAACCCTTGCGGTTTTGACGGATAATCGTAAAGAGGTTTTCCAAGAAATCGAGTTTTAAAATTAAAACATATCTAATTTTCTAGATATGTAAATATAATATCTATATTTGTGATGTGAATATAGTTGAAATAAGTAAAATTTTATCAAATCAAACGCGAGTTGATATTTTGAAGTGGTTGAAAAACCCCGAAGATAACTTTCCTCCACATCAAGACATTAATCATTTTGACGATGGGGTTTGCGTTGGTTTTATTCAAGATAAGACAAGATTGTCGCAATCTACCATTTCAACCTATTTGAACAGTATGCAAAATGCAAAACTGGTTATTCCTACTAGGCATGGTAAGTGGACGTATTACAGAAGAAATGAAGATGTCATAAAAGCTTATTTAAAAAGCCTGAAGGAGGAATTGTAATTTTTTAATATAACATATCTATAAATAGCGAAATCTAAAAATGAATACAAATACGACATATTGCCAGCCAGAAGTGCAGTTAGAAAACAAAAGCCCACTGAGATTTTTTTAAGTTGGTTTTTAAAACAAAAGATTGAAGGTGCTGAAGAAATGTCAAAAACAAAATAAAAAAATATGCAAACAATCGGATTGATAGGAGGAATGAGTTGGGAGTCTTCAAAAGTATACTACGAATACTTAAATAGGTTAGTGCAAGAAGAATTGGGAGGTTCACACTCCGCTAAAATTATCATGAGTTCCGTTGACTTTTCAGAGATAGAAAAATATTCGTTCGAAGGTGATTGGAATGCTATCGGGAAACTTATGTCAACTCATGCTGCCAAATTAGAGAAAGCAGGTGCAGATATGATAGTACTGTGCACTAATACAATTCATTTGGTTAGTGATACGATAAAAAGTTCTATTACAGTACCTTTTCTTCATATTGCTGATGCCACCGGAAAGGCGATTGAAAAACAAGGATTGCAAAAAATCGCTCTCTTAGGGACACAGTTTACTATGGAAAAAGATTTTTATACCAGAATTCTGAAAGAGAAATACGGTTTAGAGGTTTTAATTCCTGAGCTTGAGGATAGGGTTTTTTTACAAAACATTATTTATAATGAATTGGTGAAAGGAAAGTTTACTTTAAAAGCCAAAGAAAAATGTTTAGAAATCATTTCAAAACTACAAAGTAAAGGTGCGCAGGGCGTTATTTTGGGTTGTACCGAACTTCCAATATTAATTCCAGATGAAGAAGTTGTTATTCCTACTTTCAACACTACTTTGATTCATTCGAAAATGGCACTTGATTTTGCCTTAAACTAAAACTATTCCTATGAAAATATTGATTATTGGTGGAAACGGAACGATTGGAAAAACTCTTACTTCCCATTTCGAAGAACAAAATGAGGTCATGGTAGCTGGAAGAACAACAGGCGATTTCACGGTTGATATAGCCAAGAGCAGTTCTATTGAAAAACTTTTTGCAAAAATCGGGAAGGTAGATGCCATAATCTGTGCCGCTGGAGAAGCTAAATGGGCTAATTTCAATGACCTTTCTGAAGAAGATTACTATATCGGTTTTAAAAGCAAGCTTATGGGTCAGGTAAATTTAGTTCGGATTGGCCAAAATTTTCTTAACTCTAAGGGGTCTATAACCTTAACAACAGGAGTTTTAGCAGATGACCCTGTAATAAAAACTGCTAGTGCTGCTATGGTGAACGGGGCAATTCATAGTTTTGTAAAAGCTGTTGCCTTAGAGATTGAAAGTGGTATACGAGTGAATGTGGTATCAGCAGGAATGGTTGAAGACGCCTATGAAAAGTATAGAGACTATTTTCCAGGACACAATCCCGTTCCAATGCGTAAAGTTGTTAACGGATATGTCAGAAGTGTTCTAGGCAAAGACCATGGGCAGATTATTAGAATTTACGAGTAAAACGAACACAAGTTATAATTGATACAAATGAAAAAAATATTCCACTTAGCAACTTGCAAGACTTGTCAAAAAATCTTGAAGGAATTGGAGCCTTTAGATGGTATTGAACTTCGTGAGATTAAGTCAAAAGGAGTCACACCAGATGAACTAGAAGAGATGCGAGCATTGACAGCTAGTTATGAAGACTTATTCAGTAGAAGGGCAATGCTTTTCCGTCAGCGTGGATTGAATAATCAAGAGCTGGGCGAGGAGGATTATAAAAAATTGATTTTAGAACATTACACTTTTCTAAAAAGACCTGTTGCGTTGGTTGACGGCCAAATTTTTATTGGAAATGCCAAAAAGCAGGTTGAAGGTGCTAAAACTGCATTGCACGGATGAGCAAAAGAACGCTGGCCTTGCTGGCGGCAATAGGTGCTACAACCATTTATGGTATTAATCACACCCTTGCGAAAGGTGTGATGCCTATCTACGTTAAACCTTTTGGATTTATTTTTCTTAGGGTGGTCGGTGCAGCTATCTTGTTTTGGGCGATTTCCATTTTCGGACCAAAGGAAAAGATTGAAAAGAAGGACTGGGGGCGTATGATTTTAGCAGCCATTTTAGGTATGGTCATCAACATGCTCTCTTTTTTTAAAGGGCTGGAGTTGTCAACGCCCATTAACAGTGCCGTATTAGTAACGATAAGTCCAATTATTGTAGTGGCTTTATCAGCTTTTTTCTTGAAAGAGCGTATAACCTTAAATAAAGGCTTAGGCATAGCATTAGGTTTTATAGGTGCAGTTTCTTTAGTGCTGTTTGGAGCAGAATTACGGCAAGATGCACCAAATATACCCTTGGGCAATTTTTTGTTTATTGTGAATGCTACTGCTTATGGGAGCTATTTAATTGTGGCGAAAAAATTAGTTGAGAAATATCACCCATTTACCTTGATGAAATGGTTATTTACTATTGCGGTTGTAATCAACCTGCCCATAACATTGCCAGAGTTTTTAGAAATAGAGTGGACGACTATGCCACTTTGGGTTTATGCTATAGTTGCTTTTGTAATAATTTGCACCACATTTATGACCTATCTATTCAACATTTTTGCGATGACAGAACTTAAAGCTTCTACCATTGGCGCTTTTATCTATGTGCAACCTATTTTTGGAATTATTTTCGCTTTGCTTACAGGTAAAGATTCGCTTACTCTTGTTAAAATAGGGGCTACCGCTTTGGTATTGATTGGGGTGTATTTGGCTAGTAAAAAGGTTAGGGCGAAGCCATAAAAATTTTGTATTTTTTCGATTCCTTTAATTACTTATTTAGGGTTAATTTGTTTCTATATACTATTGTATTTTACACGATAACTAATGATAAAATTCTTTAGAAAAATCAGACAAAATTTGCTTTTAGAAGGCAAAACAGGTAAATATCTCAAATATGCAATTGGCGAAATTATCCTAGTAGTTATTGGTATTTTGATTGCCTTGCAAATAAATAATTGGAATGAAAATCGAAAGATAGACCAAAAAAGAAAAAACTATTACAATCAACTTATTGTAGATTTAAACAATGATATAACCTATTCAAAAACGCTGATTTCAGCTTTTGAAGTTGATTTGAAACAATATGAGGATTACAAAAATACCTTTAAGAATTCTGGACTAAATGCCTTTACAACCATGCAAAATTTAGGTAAATTTCAATACTCCGCGCAGTCTATGGATTTTGAAACAAATACCATAAAAACATTGATTAATACTGGAGAGATAAGTCTTTTGCCGCAAAAAATAAATACGGTCGTTACCAAATATCTGGGGAATCAAAATAATTTAATTGAGGCAAATAATCAGAATGGAGAAGAGATGATTAAAATGTTAAATGCTGCAACAACAAGCGGTGCAAATCCATCTTTACTAGCAAGAATCCAGAATCAGCCAGAATTAATGAAACAATTGAATTTAACTGAAAACTATAAACAAATTATTCTTCAATTAGAGGCTTTTCTCTTTTGGCAAGAACTAACCTCTACCACATCGATATATAATTTGAATTCTTTAATTCAGGAAGCAGACTCAACTATAGTTGTTATTAAAAACGAATTAAAGCAATAAAGCTATGATTGTAGTATTGGGAAAACTGTTATTCAAATTCTTAAGGATTTAAGCAAGCTTACATATAACTACTCCGACGAAACCCCAATTTCATCAAGCACGAGCACCCCATAGGGCGTTTGGTCAAATAGAAATTTAATTTCTTTTACAGCTTCTAAGTTGAATTTGGTATTCTTATCTGTGAGGGTATTTAATGACAAGTGATACGTCTGTAATTGAACTTCCCAATCTTCACCTATCATCTCTTTATCTAAAAATTTAAATTTGGTAAATCGCGTTCTTAAGGGCTTTGGAATTGCTTTAATAGCGCTTACAATAATTGAAGCAATTTCTCCCTGTTCGTCAGTTAATTGAATAGTGAAATCCAATTTCGGCACCTCTCTTTTACTTTTATCTTTATTCTCTTGGTTCGAGTTTAACCACTCGTGGTTTCCTGCACCCAAAGTAAATTGTAGACTTGTTTCTTTGCTAAAAAAGGATTTATGCTTTTCTGATAGTGTTATTTCGTACGAACCTATCTTAGCAGTATAGAGAGAATCTTTTTTATCCCATCCCAATACTACAACATTATTCTCTTGAGAATTGTTGTCACGAGTACTTAAATTTTCTTCTTTCCATAAAGCTAAATTAGTAGCTTGTAATTTAGAACTATCTCTTGCCGTATTGATATTAATATCTTCTTCAAAATCGGCAATAGTTTTAAACGTAGACGATTCAAAATGAGTAAGATATTGTTCACTTGGCAGCCATTTTTTAGCAATAGTAACATCTTTGAAAATGGTGGTATAGTCTTGATTGTTTTTTAGCGTAGCCTCAGCAAATGAATTGATGAAGATTTTGGCGGCTTCTTGCTGCTCTTGATCCTCCAGAAGTGGAGCCAAATTTAATAACCATTTGGCCGGTGCTCCAAAATCTGATTTACCCCAAGTGGAGTTAAACTGACCATGATTGGCATGATGAATGTAAACGCCTGACTTAAATCTTGAAATTGAATCGGTATATTTTAATCTTCGGTAGGCGCGCATTCCCCAAAAACTTACTTCATCAGAATCATATGAACCTTGAAGACTTAAAAAGTTCAAATTTTTCAAAGTGATTTTTCGGTCATATCTATAATCAGTTGGGGCTATTGCTACAACTCCTTTAATAGCAAAATTAAAATCAAATTTCTCTTTTGCATTATCAGGAAAATAAGGTAGTTCATTATATGCCGCGGCTATAGAAACGGCTTCACCACCTCTTGAATGACCTACGAGCATAATATTGTTTATATCTACCTTATTCACTAAATCATGATTTTCATCAGAATTCCAACTTTGCCATTGTTCAAGATGTTTTAATAACAACCAAGCTCTAGCGGGCATTTCTTTCCCTCTAAAATCTCCAGACCAATGTCCATTTAAAAAATTTTGATCGACGGATACCGCAATGTAACCTCTACTGGCCAATACTTTTCCTAAGTAGCCATATCCATTATCTGAATAATCTATCATACTATGGTTACCATGTACGATTAAGACCAATGGAAACATGCCTTGTCCTTCTGGCATATAAACTCTTCCATTCAACGGAAAATTCTCAGGACCGAACTCCCAATAGCGTTCACGCCATTTTTTCTTTTTATCCTTCCACTCGGGTATAAGCCATTTTCCATTTACGGTATTAGTAATGTACGTTACCTCTTCAGCATATTCTTTTCGCTTCACATCGTTACCGCTACCATAAGTAAATTCTTTTACTTGATAGGGTCCAGGAGCTGCGGGGTTTTTAAGTTGTAAATCATCTATAATAGAAATTTGGTTTGGTGAGAGCGTTAAAGGCAACTCGTTTTCGAAAGGGTCTGAACCTGGGTTAATCAATACAAAAAAGACGAGGCCCGTAACCACAACTAAAATCCCTAAAATGACTCCTGAAAAAGTGGATTTTTTCTTTAAGAACCAAAATAGAACAATGCAGAATAATATGCCTAATGCAGTGATGGTTAAGAAAACCAAGGCGGGCCAACCGAAGCCAATAAACCTCAAAACAAACAAGCCAATGATTGCACTAATTACAGGAACAATATAGTTAGCTGGTATTCTTTTTGTTTGCGTATTAATTAGCCTTATTAATCCATAAGCAATTGCTAAAACGGCAAGCCCTAAAAACATCCCAATAATCATCATTATAAAAGGATGCCAACCTGTTAAAAAATGATATCCAGCTATACCATAAAAAATAAGAGTCAAGACGATAAGAAATAACCGCAGTTTATTTTTCATAAGGATGAATTGAGCTAGGTTTTCAACTACATGAAGTTAAACATCTTAAATGAATTTGTAGACTATTTACAGGTTTTAAAAATTTGGGTTATTCCATCTTTAATTCTTAAGAGGTAATGTAAAGAAGGAATAGTTTAAAACAGAATAGGATTGTTTTACGTTTTACCTTGGTCACCTTAAATCCTTGGGTACTCTAGCATACTTTCGAGTATCGGCTTTGGTCAAGGTTTTAAAATCAGCGGCCTTCTCAATAGTATCAACCAACGCAAAAAATTCTTTTGGTAAGGCACTTAATTTTCTTGCTTTTAAGTCAATCCAAGCTCCCATCATTTCAGAGTGCGCAAAGTTTTTTCCATTTGCATCGTAAAAGTCGTGATGAAATTCAAAAAACATTCCGTCTGCACTCATTCCCTTTAGTTCTGTAGATACCTGAATTGGTTTACCTATAAAAACCTCTTTAAAATAGTAGATATGTTCATAAAATACTACAGGTCCGATTTGATGTTTGGCCATGGTCTTTTGATTAAAACCGAGTTGCGCTAAGTACGACATTCTAGCATGCCCCGAGTATTGTACATAAGCAGAATTTGCCAAATGACGATTGGCATCAATATCACTCCAACGAATTTCAAATTCTTTTAAAAACATAATTCCTAATTTTGCTATGCATGCATACTATTTTTCAAAAATAGTATAGATTTGAAGACCACAGTAAAAAAGTGGTAGATTTATCAACACCTTAAGATTAGAACGTATGAGCCAAAAAGCATCTTTTATCAATGACCTTTCATTACCTGCAGTTGCAGCACCTATGTTTTTAATATCGGGACCTAAATTGGTTGTAGAATGTTGTAAAAATGGAATCGTCGGTACGTTTCCTGCTTTGAACCAACGAACTAGTGAAGGCTTTGAAGAATGGCTTATTGAAATTAAATCAGAGCTTAAAAATTGGGAGGAAGAAACAGGTAAAAAAGCTGCCCCTTTCGGGGTAAATTTAATAGTTCACCCTACTAACCCGAGATTAGAAGCTGATGTTAAACTTTGTATAAAACATCAGGTGCCATTGGTGATAACCTCACTTGGCGCAGTTTCGATGGTGATTGATGCAATTCATAGTTATGGAGGTTTGGTTTTTCATGATGTGATTAAGAAACGCCATGCTGAGAAAGCCGCTGGGGCAGGTGTAGACGGATTGATTCTTGTTGCAGCCGGAGCAGGCGGTCACGCCGGCACAATAAACCCTATGAGCTTGGTTGCTGAAGTCAAAAAGTTCTTTGATAAGACAATTCTACTTTCTGGCTGCATATCAAAAGGGCGTGATATTGCCTCGGCAATGCAAATGGGTGCTGATTTGGCATACATGGGTACACGCTTTATCAATGCAGATGAAAGTAAGGCTCCACAAGAATATAAAGACATGATTATTGCTGCAGGCGCTAGTGATGTTACTTATACAGCTGCAATTTCTGGTGTACATGCCAACTTTTTAGGGGCAAGTTTAAAGGCGGCAGGAATTACTGAAGAAGATTTGAAAAAGGATACTAAAATTGATTTTGGTAAAGAACTCGATACTGAAGCTAAGGCTTGGAAAACCATTTGGTCTGCGGGTCAAGGGGTAACCACTATTGACAAAACAATGCCTGTAGCTGATTTAATCAGCGAACTTAAATCAGAATTTAAAACGGCCATTGAAGAGCAATATAACCTGTTACAACGTTTTCCAAAGGATTAATTTATTACAATGCCTTTAGTTCCGTCAAATTATAAACCTCCTTTTCCTTTCAGAAATGGGCATTTTTCTACCATTTATTCGGGTGCTTTTAGAAAAATCAGGGGGGTAATCCAAAATCGGGAACGTATTGATTTACCTGATGGCGATTTTTTAGATTTGGATTGGAGCGAGAGTATTCGGCCAACCAAGAAAGTGGTAATTCTTCTTCATGGATTGGAAGGTGATGCGCAAAGACACTATATCTCAGGCAGTGCAAAAAGGCTAACGCAAAACGGTTTTGATACTTGTGCTTTAAATTTTAGAGGATGTAGTGGTGAGCCCAATCGACTCTATCGGTCCTATCACTCTGGCGCTACGGAAGATTTAATAGCAGTTATCAATCATATTTTGGAAACAAAAACCTATGACAAAATTTATTTAATGGGTTTTAGTTTAGGTGGAAATCTGACCTTAAAATATTTGGGAGAGGGAAATATTATTCCCAAACAGGTAAAAGCTGCTGTTGGAGTTTCCGTTCCTTGTAGTTTAAAAAGCGCCTGTAATGAGTTGTTAAATTCTAAAAATGTGTTGTACTCAGCGCGATTTAAAAAACATTTATTGGCGAAGTTGCGGCAAAAAAAACAATTTTTCCCTGATAAAATTTCAACTTCAGAAATAGCCTCTATAAGTACCTTAAAAGATTTTGATGATATCTATACCAGTCGGGCTCATGGTTTTAAAGATGCACTCGATTATTATGAAAAATGTAGCAGTAATCAGTTTTTACCTAATATTAAGATTCCCAGTCTAATTCTAAATGCAAAGAACGATACTTTTTTAGGTAAGGCATGTTATCCGTTTGAAGAAGCAAAAACCAATATAAATCTTTATTTAGAAGTTCCAGATTTTGGGGGGCATGTTGGTTTTTGGGGAAAGCAAAATACCAGTTATGCGGAGCAAAGAGCTTTAGAGTTTTTCGGAAATTTTGACAAAAAGTAAATACATTTCTTACATTTACAATACACCATTAACTTAAAATGCTTCGTAATTTCTACTTGCCCATATTGGTTAGTATTCTCTTTTGTGAGTCTTGTGTAAAATCTAGTGAGTTCGATACGTCATCTGAAAGTTGTATTGACAATCTTCAAACAAATTCTTCTTTTGCACAAGTAAAAGCCCTTTATCAAGGTGAATTATTACAAATTCAAGAAGATTTGATTATAGAAGGTTATGTGGTTTCTTCGGATAGTGAAGGCAATTTTTTTAGCGTGTTACATTTTCAAGATAGCCCAGATAATCCAACAGAAGGGTTTCAAATTGAAATAGACCTAAGACAATCCTATTTACTTTTTGAATCAGGCAGTAAAATAGTAATAAAACTAAAGGGGCTGTATTTGGGTAAAAGTAAGGAGGTATTTAAGCTCGGAGGAACATTTGCAGGCTTTGGAACTGTTTCGGTTGGGCGGTTACCAGCACTTCAAATACCAGAGCATATTTTCTTAGTTTGTGATGATGTCTCAACTATAAACCCAATGATAGTAGATATAGAAGATTTGAAACCTGACTTGACAAATACTTTGGTGCGGTTTGAAAACGTTGAATTCATTGATGATGAACTTGGGGAAACTTTTGCAGTGGCTCTTGAAGAAACAGAACGGACTTTAGTTGATTGCTTTGAGAATGAAATCATCTTATTGAACAGCGGATTCTCAGATTTTCAAGAAGAATTGCTTCCTGATAGAAATGGAAGTATTACGGGAGTTTTACTCCGTGAGAATGATGACTATTTTTTGGCAATCCGTGATTTAAATGATATTGACTTTTTGCAAGAACGTTGCGAAGAAATCATAACAGAATTCACATCAACCTCTATATTTATATCAGAGTTGGCAGACCCAGATAATAATGCTGGAGCCCGTTTTGTTGAACTGTACAATTCATCTTCTGAGGTTTTGGATTTAAACGGATGGACACTTCGTCGTTATACCAATGCCAATACTGAGGTAAGTTCGACAATAGACTTAAGTGGATTTATTATTGAAGTTGAAAGCACTTTTGTGATTTCACCAAATGCAGAGGAATTTGAATTAATCTATGGTTTCGCTCCAGATTTAGGGGTCGGCACGAATAGTCCTGCCGATTCCAACGGAGATGATAATTTAGAATTGGTTGACCCATTCGGAACCGTGATTGATGTTTTCGGAATGATAGGTGAAGATGGTTCTGGCACCAACCACGAATTTGAAGATGGTAGGGCTATTAGAAATAGTGAAATCTTGCAAGCAAACCCCAATTATACTTTTAACGAGTGGATAATTTTTAATGATACTGGTGGAGCTAGCACCACCAACTTACCTCAAAATGCGCCAGCGGATTTTACACCAGGTATTAGAGATTGATTAGTTTTTTATACCTTCAAATTATCTAATGATATCATGACAAATACAGAGTTATTTTTTAATGCAATACGTACTGGCGACTTTGAAAAAGTCAAAGAGTTAATTGCCAATTATCCACATTTAAAGAATAGTTTAGATGAGCGCGGTTCGACCCCCTTGATTTTAGCGACTTATTATGACAAAGCAGACATAACTAATTTTTTGCTTGAAAATGGCGTTGAGGTTGATTCCAAAGATGGTTCGGGTAATACTGCTCTAATGGGAGTATGTTTTAAAGGATACATTGAGATTGCTAATAGTTTGATTGCTAAAGGTGCTAATGTGAACCATGTTAATTCTATGGGGGCAACTTGCCTTATTTATGCTGCAACATTTAATCGTTTTGAAATTGCCGAACTGTTGTTACAACATGGTGCAGATACTAAAGCGAAAGATGCACGAGGACATACAGCCCTTGATTATGCTAAAATGCAAGAAGCATCAAAACTAATTGAACTTTTAGAAAAGTATAATTAAAATTTATGAGCCCAAAAGAGCAATTAGACGCTGTAAAGAGATTAAAGGCCATTGCTGATACTGGTTTAGTATATGCCGAAGTTCCTTATGATATTGAACGTTATGAAGAACTGAAGGATATTAGCTTAAAACTAATGGGGCATCTTGCGGATGAACCCTTTGCGAAACTTGACAGTTTTTTTCTTCCACAATTGGACTATCCCACGCCAAAAGTTGATGTTCGAGGTTTAGTTATTAATGAGAAAGATGAAATCTTGATGGCACAAGAAGGTGTGGATAGTAAATGGACTATACCTGGGGGATGGGCAGATATTGGAAACACTCCCAAAGAGGTAGTTATCAAAGAAATTAAAGAAGAAACAGGTATTGATGCAGAGGTAGTGCGCTTATTGGCGATTTATGATAAACAACGGCACAAACACCCTGCAGAACCCTATTATATTTATAAACTGATGTTTTTTTGTAAAGCTGTGGGTGGAGAACTACAGGCTGGTTTTGATATGCAGGGCACAGGTTATTTTTCATTGGGTGATTTGCCCGAGCTTTCAGAAGAACGAATTTTAGAAAGTCAATTAAAGTACTTATTCAAGTTAGTAAAGAATGATATTCAAGAGGTTTATGTAGATTAATTAAGATGAGTGAAAACTTAAAGATTGCGCTTATACAGTCTCATTTACACTGGGAAAACCCTGAAGCTAATCGTACATCTTTTTCTGACAAGATTGCCCAAGTTTCTGAAGATGTTGATTTGATTGTCTTGCCAGAAATGTTTACCACTGGGTTCACCATGAACCCAGAAAGTATTAATGAAACAGAAGGGCCAAAAACGCTTCATTGGATGCAAGATTTGGCCAAAGAAAAAGATGTTGCCATTACAGGAAGCACTGTATTTCAAGAAAAGGGAAAAAATTACAATCGATTGTTTTTTATCTTTCCTAACGGGCAATACAAAACCTATGATAAGAAACACACCTTTATTTTAGCGGGGGAGCATAAAGTTTATGAGGCTGGCACGAATAAACTTATTGTAGATTTCAAAGGCTTTAAAATATGCCCTTTGATTTGTTACGATTTAAGGTTTCCTGTTTGGGCAAGAAATACCGAA
>Ga0316204_10001497_pt1 | contig 62329 bp, 47 predicted proteins | sample 6monrhotite_MG_2_FD_205661 | JGI IMG/M metagenome (GOLD analysis project Ga0316204, IMG submission 205661) | Microbial mat bacterial communities from mineral coupon in-situ incubated in ocean water Damariscotta River, Maine, United States -... | ecosystem: Environmental > Aquatic > Marine >...
ACAGGGTTTCATCATTAAAACGCCATCCATGACATACTTCACATTCAACTCGAACATCAGGTAAAAAATTCATTTCAACCTTACGCAAACCATGTCCACCACAGGCATCACACCTTCCATCTCCCGTATTAAATGAGAAACGTCCGGGTTTAAAACCTTTCAAGCGTGCATCAACCGTATCTGCGAATAACTTTCTAATCGAATCCCATATACCAATATAAGTTGCCGGGCAGGAACGGGGTGTTTTTCCAATCGGTGTTTGATCTACTTCTAAAATTCGCTGAATTGAGTTCCAGCCTTTAATATCTTTACACCCTGACCAGCTAACTTTTTTATTACGCCCAGCCTTGCTACGCTGATTGTTAATAGACGTTTTCAAATTACCATGTAAGACAGAACGAATAAGTGTACTTTTTCCACTACCACTCACACCGGATACTGCAACCAGTTTCCTAAGCGGTAGAGAAACATCTATATTTAATAAATTATTTTCATTCGCACTTATAATTTTTATCTCTTCCGGTTTCCAAAACGAACGTTTATCGAAATCGCGTAAATTATCCATTGGATGTCTTAATGGATTCTTAATGAACTGACCAGTTAATGATTTTTTATTTTTCATCATTTGCTTCAGTGTTCCATGGGCCACAACTTCCCCACCTTCTACACCTGCACCCGGCCCCATATCAATTAAATAGTCTGCTTCGCGAATCGTATCTTCATCATGCTCAACAACCAGAACAGTATTTCCCTGCTTTTGAATCTCTCGCAGCGTTTCAATTAATCGCCTGTTGTCTCGTGTATGCAAACCTATTGTTGGTTCATCCAATATGTAACAGACACCCTGTAAATTAGAACCTAACTGTGATGCCAGCCTAATCCTCTGAGCTTCACCACCACTCAAAGTTGGGGCAGAACGATCGAGAGTTAAATAATTCAAACCAACCCGTTTTAAGAAACTCAATCGGCCAGACATCTCCTGTAATAAATCACGGGCAATAAGCCGCTCTTTAGTTTTTAATTTAAGTTTCGAAAACCATTTTTCAGAATCATCGACAGACATTGCTGCTAATTGAGCAATTGACCTGTCTCTAAATCGAACAGATAACGCCGTGTTATTCAAACGCTGCCCTTCACAAGCTTTACACTTAGTTAAGCTACTATCATCATCTTCAAGCCACCCCGCTTCTTCACCTGATTGCTCCTCATCAAAACCTTTTATCACTTCCCCGGTTCCATAACATGATTCACACCAACCATGTTTAGAATTATAAGAGAACAACCTGGGGTCAAGCTCATCAAAACCCTGGCCACAACTCGGGCATGCTCTCTGCGTTGAAAATAATGTTTCGCCTTTCTGCTTACCAGAGACTTTTTTTAGTGGCTCAACAATCACAATCCCATTACCAATATCCAGTGCCTGTTTTAGTAATGCGGTTAATTCAATTTCTTTATTAGCTCCAACCTTCAGCTGGTTCAGTGGTAGTTCAATATCATGTTCTTTGTAGCGTGCAAGCTTTGGCCATGGATCTGTCGACACATACTCACCATCTACCCTTAATTGCTGGTAACCTTTTGTAACCGCCCATTTAGCCAGTTCATTATAAATACCCTTTCTTGCGACCACTAAAGGTGCCAGCAGCGTTACCTCTCGACCTCGGTAATCTTTTTGTATCATTGCATGAATGGCATCAAGCGACTGAGGCTCAATTGCCACCTCACATTCAGGACAGTATTGTGTCCCTAACTTTACATACAAAAGACGAAGGTAATGATAAATTTCAGTCAGTGTTGCTACGGTACTTTTACGGCCACCACGACTGGTTCTTTGCTCAATCGCTACTGTAGGGGGAATACCATGTATCGCATCTACATCTGGTCTCGATGCAGGTTGCACAAACTGCCTTGCATAGGCATTTAAAGATTCAAGATAACGACGCTGTCCTTCACCAAAAACAATATCGAACGCAACCGTACTTTTTCCGCTACCACTTACACCAGAAATAACCGTGAATTTATTTCTGGGTATTTCAATATCGACATTCTTTAAATTGTGTTCGCGCGCATGATGAATTTGAATTGATTGACTGGGTTTCATCGCTGAGGATTTAGCAGGTAAAATATTAAGTGCTTGAGATATAGATGAGTTAAATGATTCTTCATAATCACGTAATGCAATGGCTGTATAACTATTATTGCTTTCAGCATATTGCCGGGGCTCACCCTGACCAACCAGTTCTCCTCCTAGCTCACCACCATCAGAACCAATATCAATAATCCAGTCGGCACAACGTATAACATCAAGATTGTGCTCTATTACCAGCAATGAATTACCCGCATCAATTAACTGCCGAAACGCTTTCATTAATGTTGCTATATCATCAAAGTGCAACCCCGTAGTGGGTTCATCAAATAGAAATAATGTGCCTTTACTACTATTTTTAGATTCTGATTTTTTGCGGTTTAAGTTTTTTGCCAGATGTCCCGCTAACTTAAGCCTCTGCGCCTCTCCACCACTTAATGTTGGAACAGCCTGACCTAATTGAACATAAGGCAAACCGACATCAACTAAAGGTTTAAGTGTATTAACTACATCCGATTCATTGGCAAAAAATAATAAAGCCTCTGCTACTGTCATCTGTAATATTTCAGCTATCGACTTTGCTTCTCTATTTTTTTTATTTTCACTCTTTGAAACATCGCCTAATACCTTAACCTGTAAAATTTCATCGCGGTATCGCTTACCATCACAATCAGGGCAACGAACATAAACATCACTTAGAAACTGCATTTCAACCATTTCAAACCCATTACCTGAGCAGGTAGGGCATCTTCCATTACCCGAGTTAAAACTAAATGTTCCAGGTGTATAGTTTCGCTCTTTAGCTAAGGGTTGTTTTATAAACAGCTTACGAATAGCATCAAATGCCCCTACATAGGTAGCAGGAATTGAGCGGGTTGTTTTTCCTATTGGGCTTTGATCAACCAGAACTACATCATCAATATTTTTATGACCGGTTACTTTTTTACACATACCGGGCGTTTCAACTGACTTACCTTTGTGTTTACATAACCAGGGATATAACACGTCTCTCATAAGAGTCGATTTTCCTGAACCGCTAACCCCTGTTATGCATACCAGTTGATGTAACGGTATGGTTACATCAATGTTTTTTAAGTTATGTTCAGTTGCCCCTTTAATTTGAATTGAGTTAGTTTTTAAATTTTCAGCTGTTATCTGATATTTGCTTGCCTCTTCAAATCCACCTTGCGGCAGGCTGACACTTTTATTACCCGACAAATAAGCAGCAGTAAGCGAATTTTTATCTCGTAGTAACTGTTTAGGTGTACCGTAAAAACAAATTTCTCCTCCCTGTTTTCCTGGCCCGGGGCCAATATCTAAAATTTTATCCGCTGCTAACATAACCTGTGGGTCATGCTCAACCACAAGCAATGAGTTTCCCGCATCCCTTAAGCGATGCAGCACTTTTACCAGACGATTTATATCACGTGGATGCAGGCCTATACTCGGTTCATCAAGTACGAATAAAGTATTAACTAAAGAAGTACCCAGGGCAGTTGTTAAATTAATCCGCTGCACCTCACCGCCACTCAATGTTCTTGATTGACGATCGAGAGTAAGGTAACCCAGACCTACTTCTAATAAATAATTTAAACGCGAGCGAATTTCACTGAGCAAAAGTTCAGCTGCTTCATCAAATCCTAGGGGTAATTTTACCAATTTAAAGAATTCGTCACATTGACTAAGAGGTAAATGCAAAACATCATGAATGGTTAAGCCAGGCAGTTGCTTAATTGCATCCTCTGATAAATTTAAACCTTTTGGCTTATAACGCTGTTCTGCATTAATTACTTTATTCGATAATTCAAGACTACCCACTCGCCACCACAATGCCGAAGGTTTTAACCTGGCACCGCCACAAGCTTCGCAAGGAGTATACGAACGATACTTGGATAGCAAAACTCGAATGTGCATTTTGTAAGACTTACTTTCCAGCCATTTAAAAAAGCGTTGCAAACCAAACCACACTCCATCATCCCAATCTCCCTCTCCTTCTATAACCCAGCGTTGCTGTTTTTTGCTTAATTTATTCCACGCTTTATTGATAGGAATTTTTTTCTTTTTAGCAAAACTAATGAGTTCATCCTGAACTTCAATATAACTCGGTGTTTGTATAGGTTTTATTGCGCCCTCTTCCAGTGATTTAGTCTCGTCAGGTATCACCATGCCATAATCAACACCAATGATACGTCCAAAGCCTTTACAACTTTCACAGGCTCCAATAGGCGAATTAAAAGAAAATAAACTCGGCGACGGCTCGCTATATTCAATATCACAATCAGGACAATGATGATGATTTGAAAAGCGAATAACTTTCCCCGCATTTTTATTCTCATCTATGGGATAAACATGCAGTCGACCGTTTGCGTGTTTTAATGATGCTTCTACTGCTTCTGTTAATCTGTCTCTGTTTTCTTCGTTTAACTTAAACCGATCCTGTATCACTTCCAGCAAACCATCATGATGTTGATATATGCGGGTATAACCCTGCTGGTTTAATAATTTAACAATTTCATCTTCGGTAAAATTATGCGGAATTTTTATGGGTAAACAAACCATTACCCTTTGACTTGTTTTAAGTTGCTTATAAAGAGAGTCAACAATACTTTGCGCCGAATCGCTCACGACCTCACGACCACAACCGGTACAGTATAATTGGGCCATGCGGGCAAACAGGAGTTTTAAATAGTCATTTAACTCGGTCATTGTGCCCACTGTAGAGCGAGAGGTGCGCACCTGATTAGTCTGGTCAATGGCTATTGCCGGGGGAATACCCTGAATACTATCCACAGCGGGTTTATCCATGCGATCCAGAAACTGTCGAGCATAAGCTGAAAAGGTTTCCACATAACGTCGTTGACCTTCAGCATAAATGGTATCGAAAGCCAGCGTAGATTTACCAGAGCCACTTACTCCAGTTACCACGATCAACTCATTAGTAGGTAAATCTATATCCAGGTTTTTAAGGTTATTCTGGCGAGCGCCTTTTACGATGATGGATTCTTTACTCATGTTTACTCGTTTAACTTGGGGGAAGATAGAGCTGGATAATATACGGGAGATTTGAGGGATTTTATATATGAAAAAGCGCCTCTTGATACAGTAAAATTCTAAGAATAATAGTATTTAATGACTAATCTAGAAGAATTCATTCGTGCCCCCAGCACTTTCCTTAAACAGCACAACACACTAAATAGATAATACCTATCAAAACAATCTATTTAATTAAATATACATACATATAAGTAAACAATAATATTAACCCATGCTTATTTAGACACACAACTACATAATCTTTTAGGAGATAACCATGGAACAAATCGTAGAAACAACAACTGTATTCCCTCAATTAAACAAACCCGCACCGGATTTTGAAGCAAGAACTACCCATGGTGTTAAGAAGTTATCAGATTATAAAGGCAGATGGCTTGTTTTATTCTCTCATCCAGCTGACTTCACTCCAGTTTGTACAACTGAATTTATGGCCTTTGCAAGTCATCATGAAGAGTTTCTATCTGAAGGTGCAGATTTACTTGGCTTATCAATAGACAGTTATTACAGCCATGTAGCATGGGTACGCAATATCAAAGAAAACTTTGGTGTAGATATTAATTTTCCAATTATTGAAGACTTATCTATGAGCGTTGCCAAATCTTATGGAATGATTCACCCAGGTGCTGCAGACACATCTGCTGTACGAGCAACCTTCATTATTGACCCAGATGGTATTTTAAGGGCGATGGTGTACTACCCAATGACTAATGGTCGTTCTATTCCTGAGTTCCTACGAGTTATCAGGGCATTGAAAGCATCAGATGAACACAAAATAGCAACACCAGAAGGCTGGCAGCCAGGTGATAAAGTTATTGTTCCGCCACCTCAAGATGCAGAAGCTGCAGAAGCTAGAATGAATGAAGGTTACGAGTGCACTGACTGGTACTTCTGTAAGAAAGAACTTAAATAAATATTAACTGTTATAAATAGAAAGGCGGCTTTTTAGTCGCCTTTTTTATTTTGGAATAGGTGCCAGAGTATTGGCACCTATTTATTAAAAGGCTACTTTTCTTAATTAGTTTTTAAGCTTTCTTATGTCTAGCAAATCCAACTAGACCAATTAAACCAGAACCAAATAACCAGACAGCCGCTGGTACAGGTACACTACTTACATTTACAACAGTTAAACTATTACCACTACCAAGATCTAAATTAATATTAAAACCTGGAAATGGACCATCTATTAAAGGTGAGCCTGCAATACCATCATCACCTAGGATTCCATCTGCAGTAGGATTTACAAATAAGCAACTATCTTCCCACGAACTAGTATTGAAGCAAGTTGGGTTGGTATCTAGAGTTGTCATTGCCAAAGGTGCAGGACCTTGATTTATAGTATATCCGTTATGCACAAAACCATCGGTTGCAGGAGTTGCGCTACCCACATCTCCAGTTAATTGCCCGTTTCGCAATAAATTTGTACCACTAACTACATCATTGGCTTGAAGTCCTCCAGGCGCAAGTTCTATAGCGCCGAACAACCCAGAAGCATCCCAAATCATAGAGACAGGTATTCCGTCAGTACCTGCCCAGTCAATTAGCATATTACCTAGCATAAAATTGCTACCCTCTATCCTCTGCATTGACATGTCGTAAACCGAAGTATCACCCGGGAACAAAAATTCAAAAGGCGCAAGAAAGTCTTGAGCTTGCCCACGCCCAGTATCTGTATCATAGGTAAATGTTGATGAGATTGGTGTTTGTAGTCCGTAAGGGTCAAACACGTCGATACTTTGATCATTTGTAACAACTTCACCACCACCTGTAGTGACCACAGTAAGTCGCCCAGTAAAATGAAATTCAATTGATGCGGCACTGACACTAGATGATAAAACTAAAACGGTAACTACTGATGCTGATGCTAATTTCCAGAATTTCATTTGTCGACTTCCTTTACATTTTTATACTTCAAATCAGTAACACGGCAATATTCGCACCAATGAATTAACTTTTTGTATTTAAATATCGTAAATAAAGAATTGGTGACAGAACACAATTGTTTCTTACTATTAGAGAGTATTGTGCTCTGGCACTTATTTATCTGGCACCTGATTATCTAAAAGAAGCTACAAATGAAAAACTTACACTAATAAGACCTATTTTAAAAACCGCAAACATTATCAAATCAGTATGGTTATGATAACTACACTGAATTTGGAGATAATTGATGAAAAAGGCAACCAATGACAATTACCGGCTGAGGCTTACATCGGTCATAGATTATATTCATGACAATATTAATGGTGATTTAGATGTTAATACCCTGGCCCACGTTGCATGTATGTCGCCCTATCATTTTCATCGAATTTACCGGGAGTTAATGCAGGAAACGGTTAATGCAACGGTAAGACGTTTTCGACTTCAAAAAGCAGCGATTGATCTAATTCGTACAGATCAGTCTATTCACAATATTGCTAAAGGGCTTGCATATAGTAGCGTCGAAGCTTTTACCCGCGCGTTTACAAAGCAGTTTAATACATCACCCGGTAATTACCGCAGCACAAAAAAATATAACTGTGCCAGTAATGCCCCCTTTATAGCGATGTTACCACCCGAAAAAAAGAGGAATAGCGATATGTTTAAGGTTGAAAAAATAAATCTGGATACATTAAATCTAGCCGGTTACTCACATAAAGGCGATTATATGGAAATAGGCAGTACGTTTGATAAATTATTTATGGACGCAGGCAGTCAAAATTTGCTTAACGAGAAAACCCGCTCATTTGGTTTATATTACGACGACCCTGAGTCAGTCGCTTTAGATGATCTTCGATCTATGGCATGTTTAACCATCGATAAAACTCAGTCATTAGATGATACATTTGAACAGGTGACTATACCTGCTGGTAAATGCATTTCTATTTTATTCAAAGGGCCATACCCTGAACTGGAGAAACCATATAACTGGTTATTTGGACACTGGATACCCAACAGTGATCTCGAAATTGCTAACTTCCCTCCATTTGAAGAATATTTGAATGACCCAAAAGAAACACCTCCTAATGAGTTATTAACAAGAATTTACTGCCTATTAGCATAATAGATACCATTTGGAATTAATTAGCGCCAAATTAATTAGTGCCAGAGCACAATTGTTTCTAATATTAGAGAGTATTGTGCTCTGACACCTATTTACGCCAAAAGAGTTATAATCCCTGCCTCTCCGCCATTCATAACCCTCCCCTGTTTCCAGGGATGATGAGAATCATTACTTTCTTTGGGTACTGACAGAGGGATTGATGATGCACATCCATGTGCATCACCCTTCGGGCGCGTAAAAGCATCGCGTCAAAAAATGCTTTCCTGCATTTTTTCGAAACTGGTTCTAATCCTACGCCTCTCCGCCATACATAAAAAAGGCCCCCCTGTTTCCAGGGGGGCCTTTTTTATGTATGGCGGAGAGGCAGGGATTCGAACCCTGGGTCGGGATAAACCGACGCCGGTTTTCAAGACCGGTGCATTCGACCACTCTGCCACCTCTCCAGGTTCAAGCGCCCAAGCAATATGGGTTACGTCGAGGGGCGGTAGAATACATGAAAATTCTTTGCAAAACCAGTCTCTTGTGAATATTTATGGAACTAATATTTACTTTACCTTGTCATAACCTCAGTGTTAACCTTACGCTTACTTTAATAACTTAATGTACGGGAAATTAATGAACAATCCGAATATCTCCATAGGCCGCTCTCAAGAGTCGATTCTTGCAACAAATAAGGTATTGAAAAATACTTATATGTTGTTATCTATCACACTAATCTTTAGTGCTTTTACTGCGTTCATTGGCATGCAAATGCAAATTGGACAAGGTGTTGCGTTGATTGCAACGTTTGGTGCTATTGGTTTACTTTGGTTCGTATTACCTCGCACAGCTAATTCAGCAGCGGGTATTCCAGTAATATTTGCTTTCACAGGCCTTCTTGGTCTGGGTATGGCTCCAATGCTAAATATGTATCTGGCTGTTAACCCTAGCGTTGTTTCAACGGCACTTGGTGGTACAGGCGTTATATTTCTTGGACTATCAGGTTATGCGTTAACTACACGTAAAGATTTTAGCTTTATGGGTGGTTTCCTTATGGTTGGCATGCTGGTTGTAGTTGTAGCTGCACTGGCTAATATCTTCCTGCAAATGCCTGTAATGGGCCTGGTTGTTAGTGGCGCTATTGTTATGCTGATGAGTGGACTGATTCTATATGAAACATCTTCTATCATTCATGGTGGTGAAACTAACTACATAATGGCAACAGCTAGTCTGTTCCTGTCTATTATTAACCTGTTCCAGGCACTGTTACACTTACTCAGTGCTTTTGGTGGTGATGATTAATTTCACCTAAACACGTTATAATAGGTACCTTCACACCCCGGTTATCCGGGGTGTGTTGTTTCTACAACTTTAATTTTTAGAGAATAATATGGATTGGTTAAAAATAGGCAGTGCAGTACTTCTTATTGCGATGATCGTTTTTCTATGGCCTCGCATGAAGCATGCGGTTGCAAACTCACCCAAAGGTACAATGAACGACTGGATGGGCTTTATTGTCCCTCTAGCGGCAGTTATTGGATTTATTATCCTTTTAATTAATATGGTTTAAGATCTATATAACCTTCCTCTAATGGGTTTATATTCTGCCTGTTTATCATTAGAATACACTCCAAACTACGACTATTTGAGATATCTATGCAAGAAGAACATCCATTTGCACCCTTTATTCGCATATTAGGTAAAGGCAAAAACGGTTCACGCGGTTTAACAGCTGAGGAAGCTTTTGAGTCCATGAGCATGGTTTTAGAAGATAAAGTAACTGCTGAGCAACTGGGTGCTTTTTTAATGTTATTACGCGTTAAAGAAGAGACACCGGAAGAAGTAGCGGGCTTTGTACGTGCAATTCGCCATTTCCTTAAACAGGATACACAATCTTTTGCTGATCTCGACTGGTCATCTTATGCGGGCAAGCGCCGTCATTCACCCTGGTATGTTCTAAGCGCCTTATTACTTGCAGATAACGGTATAAAAGTTTGTATGCATGGTGCAGAAGGCCACACCCCTGGACGCATGTACACATCAGAAGTTCTAAAACCACTGGGTATTGAAACCAGTACCACGCTTGATCATGCTAAGCAGCAAATTGAGAAAAATAACTTCTGTTATATGCCTATATCAACTATTAGTAGTCGCTTAAAAGATATAATCGAACTGCGTCCATTTTTAGGCTTACGCTCGCCTATACATACTGTTGGCCGAATGATTAACCCACTAAAAGCACCTTATTCAATTCAGGCGATTTTTCATCCGGGTTACCAGTCTGTACACCAGTTCGCAGCTAACCTAATGGGTGAAGAACAAATTGCTGTATTTAAAGGTGAAGCCGGCGAGGTTGAACGTAACCCTGACACTAAATGCACGGTATCTTATGCGGTAGATGGAAAAACATGGGATGAAGAATGGGAGCCTATGTTTAAAAAGCGTCACGTAAAAGAAAGCAGCCTGGATGAAAACAGGCTTGGTCCCTTCTGGCGTGGAGAAGAAACTGATGAGTACGCTGAAGCGGCTATTGTTGGCACAACGGCTATTGCTTTACGTTTATTAAATAAAGCAGAAACACCCGAGCAGGCATTAGAATTAGCTCAGGATATGTGGACAAAGCGTAATAAAACTAATCATTAGAAGAAAGCGTATTTTCTCGATGAACAATATTATTAGCAATGTGGATTGCCAATCAGCACTTAATGTAATGAACCTGGAAATATATTAATGACAATTGAAAGAGCACTTTTTGCAATGGGCGGCATCATGGTTATGCTGACATCACTATTGGCAATATTCCATCATCCCAACTGGACGTGGGTAACGTTATTTGTTGGATTTAATTGTTTTCAGAGTTCTTTTACTGGCTTTTGTCCGCCGGCAATGCTCATGAGAAAACTCGGCTTCAAATCTGAATCTGAGTGCGCTTTAAAAAATAATAGTTAGTTTCTTATATAAATAAAACTAAATAGAATCATAACACTCACACCCATGAAGGCACACTTTATAACGCTAACCATTGCTTTCTTTGCCGGTTACATCGGCGGATACATGGGTAGTGTTAACTCTATTGATAAATTATCTGAAAACAACAAATCATCTAATATCATTGAGAATAGTCTGAACCCGTTTCAAGTGTCTACAGAAGACACAGGGCTTGAACATCAGATTGAAGCCCTACATTCTAAAATAGATAGCCTTCAAAAACAGATAAGCTCTCTGGAAAATAAACAAACAAGCCTTCACACTGAAACTCAGAATAATTCAGAAAAAGCTATTAAAAATAAACCCGTTAATCACGCATCTCCAAACAAACAAAACCTGGTCGCCTCTGGCATGACCCCTGACATTGCAGACGATATATTACGTCGTATGAGCCAGGATGAATTCAGACGACTTGAGTTACAAAACCTGATTCAGCGCTCAGATTCCAACGCTAGAAGAGAATACCGCAAAGAACTAAGGGAATTAAATACTAATAAAATTTCCCTGCGCACGGAGATGGGAGATGATGATTATGATAAGTATCTATTTGTTAGCGGACAAAACAATCGCGTAAAAGTAAGGTCGGTTATGGCCGGCTCACCTGCAGAAACTTCCGGTTTTCAAAATGAAGATGTTATTTTATATTATGATAATCAAAAAATATTAAGCTGGCCGGATATTAGAGCTGCGACCATCGAAGGTGAAATTGGTAGTTATACCAGTGTTGAAATTTTGCGTGATGGGCAACAAATGAGCTTAATGGTACCCAGAGGCACATTAGGTGTTCAGCTTGATGCCACGCAAATTGAGCCCGAGTAATTTACTTCTAGTTAGCCAATCAAAACAGGCAACACACCTTCCCCCTTAACTGCAAAATCATCCGCCAACCAGTAACCCACTACCGCAGCCAAATCATCCCCAACAAACAATAAAGGAATTCTGTCTCGCTGCCAGCCGGGAACAGCTGACTCCTGAAATAATGATTTCAAATCATGACTACCGTTTCTACCCGCCGGTTTTATTCTTTCCCCGCCCTGCCTGAATCGAACGGTAACCGGTTGCTTAAGCTTTTCTGCATTCAGAACGAACTGAATATTATCCTCATTGCTTGTTTTGACACTAATCTTCTTTTCAATAGAAGATAAAATCAGATCGTCTTTCATATCCCAGTTAAATATTTGCGAAGCATCATGAGAAATTTTATTTAAACAAAATAACTTATTTCTAAAGCACCTGATTTCTACATTTGCCCAACTAACTAAAACAGCAGAGTCATGGGAGTTATTTTTAATCTGCTGAGCGACCTGTTCTAATACCGCTCTTGAGGGTATCGGTTTATTAATAGATTTAAGCCAGTAGCGTAAAGCGTTTCGTAAACGTGCATCATCAAGATTATTTAACTGCGTTATATTCAGGTTAGACTCTTCAGATAATGATGAACTTAAATCCTGCGCTGCAAGCACATTAAGTAATTGGTTATTTTCGGCCTGTTGCGACGCAAACATAGATAACGTTTTATTCAATGCCGGCCAACGCTTTTGAAGTTCGGGCATGACAGAATGACGTAAGTAATTACGATCATAATTAACCTGCTGATTACTCGGATCTTCAACCCAGCTTAAACTATTGAGATTGGCGTAATCTTCAATCTGCTTTTGAGATATATTTAATAAAGGCCTGGCATGCCAGCCACAAGAAAAACTGGTTATTTCCGGCATGCCTGATAAACCAGCGGCACCGGCTCCGCGTAAAAGTTGTAAAAATATTGTTTCTGTCTGGTCATCCTGATGTTGTGCGGTTAACAAGCAGGTGTTCTCTTGAATACAATTTTTTAAAGCACCGTAGCGTGCTTTTCTTGCAGCAGCTTCAGGGCTTTCACCACGAGCGGCTGTGGCGTCTACTTTAATAACCTGGAATGGAATATTCAGTTGTTCACATTGCTGAAAACAATGTCTGGCCCAGTCAGCAGACTGAAGCTGCAAACCATGATCTATATATACGGCATTTACATGTAACTTAGAGAGGGATAATAGATGCAGTAAAACCTGGGAATCTACTCCACCACTGTAAGCCAAACACCAGGTTTTAATTTTATATTGTTCTGCAAATTGATTGAGTTGCTGAATTAAATATTCAGCAGTCAGCCTGCTGTGTTTTTTATTATTCGGTGTACTGACCATAGCTCATCAGACGTTGATAACGAGCATCAAGCAGCTTATCTGTGCCCATCTGATTCAGGTTATCCAGACTCTCTTTAAGAGCCTGACGAATATTACGCGCAGTTGTATCAACGTCACGATAAGCACTACCTAGTGGCTCATCAATTATTTGATCAATCAGGCCTAATTCATGCAGACGATCCGCTGTGATACCCAAAGCTTCCGCAGCATCCTGGGCACGTTCCGCACTCTTCCAGAGAATAGATGCACAACCTTCAGGTGAAATGACAGAATATGTGCTGTATTTCAACATCATAATCCGGTCACCTACACCGATAGCTAAAGCACCACCTGAACCACCCTCACCTATAACTGTACAGATAACGGGCGTTTTAAGTGCAGCCATTTCAAATAAATTACGTGCTATTGCTTCAGACTGTCCACGCTCTTCTGCACCGATTCCAGGATATGCACCCGGTGTATCTATAAAGGTAATTACCGGCATTTTAAAACGCTCAGCCAGTTTCATCAGGCGTAATGCTTTACGATAACCTTCTGGTCGTGGCATACCAAAGTTTCGACGAATTTTTTCTTTTGTATCACGCCCTTTCTGCTGACCAATCACCATGACAGGCTTGCCTTCAAGTCTGGCGATACCACCCACTAAGGCTTTATCATCAGCATAGGCACGATCACCATGTAGCTCTTCAAAATCTGTAAAGATTCGGTCGATATAGTCGAGGGTATGTGGGCGCTGCGGATGCCTTGCCAACTGAGATGTCTGCCAGGATGTCAATTTATTAAAGATTGATTCTGTCAGACTTTTGCATTTTGACTGCAGGCGAGTAATTTCCTCACCAATATTAATTTCAGTATCATCACCAACGTACCGAAGCTCTTCAATTTTAGCTTCAAGTTCGGCAATGGGTTGTTCAAATTCCAGAAAATTTGGATTCATTCTTAAATCTTATAAATTAGTGTGCCCTTAGTATAGGCATTTTGCCCTTTATGGACATGACAATGAAAAATCTAGCTTGTAATGATAACCCGCAATGCAATTCTAACCAAGCTAGTTTCCTACATTATCTATCATTTTTACTGAAAATGGCGACAAAATCACAGCAAACTTCGCACAAATTAGTGGTTAATTTTTAAACACAAAAGACTTTCTTTTACTGCGTTCTCTTTTAGTCAACTATCCAGAGCTTATAAGCTCGCTGCAATTTGGCATTCATGTGCTAGTCTCATTGTATAGAACACTTTTAACAGGAAAAATAGTCCGCATGGATGAATCTGTACCAAAATCAGGCAGTATAATCATTGCTGATGATGACCCCTCAATACTCCTACTATTACGCCATATTCTCACTGAAGATAATTATGATGTGACCGAGGCTCGCTCAGGAATGGAAGCGATCGAATTATGCCGTGAATTTACCTATGATCTGGGTATATTCGATCTGGTCATGCCAGATGTGGATGGTATTTCTGCCTGTAAGGAAATTAGCCTTCAAACCTCTAATCCACCTCCCGTACTTATAATTACTTCTTTAGATGACGATGTCTCTGTTAATAATGCATTTGATGCAGGAGCTGTAGATTATATAACCAAACCCATTAACTGGTCTGTATTTAAACAGCGTGTAAAACGCATAGTAGAAGGTGAAAAAAACAGACAAAAAGTTAAACAACTTGAATTTCACGATACGCTCACCGGATTACCAAACAGAACCCTGCTTCTAGACCGCTTAGAATCAGCTACCCTACGCGCGCAACGCAATGAAACAATGCTTGCGTTATTAATGGTTGATATAGACAACCTTAATTTAATAAATAAAACCCTCGGTCATGATAATGGAGATAAGGTAATCATGTCGGTTGCAAATCTATTAAGCAACACAATTCGTGATACAGACACATTATCTCGTAGCGGAGGTGATGAGTTTATTTTAATCATTGAAAATTTTCATCAGTTAGATGACATCGCTCTAATTGCAGAAAAATTTTCCCGTACAATTGATCACAGAATGACTATACAGGACCAGAATATTCACGTTAAAGCCAGTATAGGCATAAGTGTTTATCCTCAGGATGGTCTTGATGTAGGTAGCCTATTGAGTAATTCAGATGCCGCTTTATATCGCGCGAAAGAACAGGGAGGAAATGTTTATGAATTTTACTCTCCTGACTTTGGCAAACAGGCCCGGCGGCGGTTGGAGCTTGAAAACAATTTACGCCATGCGATAGAAAATGATGAGCTAGTTGTGTACTACCAACCTAAAATAAATTTAACGACAGGGGTTGCTAGTGGTATGGAAGCACTTGTTCGCTGGAACCACCCCCAACAAGGCATCATTCCGCCTGATGAATTTATTCCCATTGCTGAAGAGACCGGTTTAATCATTCAACTAGGCATACAGGTTTTTGAAAAATCCTGTAAACAGTTTAAAAAATGGCAAAATGAAAACATCCCTGTTACGAATATTTCAATTAACGTTTCCGGCAGACAGTTTAAAGAACAAAATCTTGCCAGCCTGCTCAAAGAAACATTAGATGAATATCAACTTGACGCTACACATATAGAGCTAGAATTAACTGAAAGCACTCTGTTGAAAAACGAGTCTCAGGCAGAGTTTATTCTCAATGAGCTGCACAATATGGGCATTATTATATCTATTGATGATTTCGGCACAGGCTATGCGTCTCTATCGTATCTAAAAAAACTTCCCATAGATAAACTAAAAATTGATAAATCATTTACCGATGGAATACTGCATGACCCTGATGATATAGCTATTGTAAATGCGATATATGGCCTGGCAAAAGGCCTTGGACTAAAACTGGTTGCTGAAGGTATTGAAACTCAGGAACAGTTAGAAAAAATAAGAGAACTCGGTATTGATTATGGTCAGGGTTATTTTTGGAGCCCTCCAAGAGCTGCTGACCAGTATGTAGAACTACTTAAGAGTTTAAGTAATACTAAATAAGCATTGTATTTTCATTAATTTTTCGTTAATTAGACACGTCAACGCACTCACGTAACACCATGGTTGCATAAGTCCCGGTCGGTAAATCAAATTCAAGTTCTAATACATTATCGTGAACACACCAGCTTAGATTTTCTGGTACCAGCCTTAATGCTCGACGCTCCTGTTTTAAGCGAGCAGATTGTAACCCTTCTGCCAAGACATTAAATTCAGAAGCAACAAAGGCTTCCAACTCCAGAACTTCCTCTGAAGCCATGCTCTCACCCTCACCCCACAAACATGCAGTAAGATTTATTTCTTTGTTTATTAATCGCTGATTTATAACATCAGGGCTTTGCTGGTTATCTCCGTCATTTATAAAACAGGCAGACTTACCATTTAGCATAAAAACTTCACCCAATAAGGGAGTTAACCAGTTACCCGTTTCGATTCGCCTGGATAACACCTGATTAAAAATCCAGGAACGAGCTGCAGATAAATACAAACCTCGTTGTTGCTTTTTTACCTTCTTTAATTCTCTACAAAATAATTTTTCAGCTTTGTAGATATTTCCCATATCTCTGCCAAAGCGCTGGTTACCAAAATAATTTGGCACACCTTGTTGTTTAATGAGCCGGAGTTTCTCTTCGAGCGCTTCTATATCACCACTAAGATCTGTAATACGTATTTTGAAGCGATTGCCAGATAAAGCACCCCGTTTTAGTTTTCTATTATGGCGAGCCATTTTTAGTATTTTAAATTCATCGTTGTCTAACTCAGAAAAATCCGGGTTATCTAACCCTGGCATATGCAGGCTAAACCACTGCGTCGTTATAGCATGGCGGTCCTTCATCCCCGCATAACTCACCGCCATAGATTTAAGTCCACAGAATTTCGCCAGTTGTTGAGCTACCCAGTCTGTATTTGAGCCGTCTTTTTCAATCAATAACCAAAGATGCTCGCCTTCACCAGATGTCTCAATAGGCATAATTTCATCGACACGGAAGTCGGAATTCTGAGTTTTCAAGCGACCTTTCGTCATAGGTAATCCGTAAGCATAACCTAGATCATTAAAGTTATATTCCATAATTTTTCTTTTTAAAAACATTAACATAGAGATTCTAACATGAAATATACGTGTGATTTAATAGGATAAATACATATTAATACAAGCGTCTAACTAATAAACTTGTTGACAAATTTTGACGTTACGTCATATTCTATTGCCATGAAAAATACCACATCAACAGAAAGCATGACTCGTAAACAACGCGAGTTATTTGAGCGAGAACAGTTAATCCTCGACACTGCTCAGCAAATTTTAAAACAGGAAGGCACACAAGGACTAACAATGGATCGTGTTGCAGCTGAAATAGAATATTCCAAAGGCACGGTTTATAACCACTTTTGCAGTAAAGAAGAAATTATCAGCGGCATCAGCTGTCGTTGCATGGATAACTTAACCGATCTGTTCGGTAGAGCACGAGACTACGCAGGAACTCATAGGGAACGTATCGCTGCTATAGGTATTGCACAAAGCTTATATGCTCAGTTACATCCCGTCGAAATGCAAAATATGCAGGTTATAAAATCAGCCGATGTTAGAGAAAAAATATCAGAAGATAAACAAGCAGAGCTTTTACAGCTTGAACAGGGAATAACAGGCATCGTTTTAGAAATAGTTCGTGATGCGATGACCAGTGGAGATATCCCAAATGACCAGCCATTTTTACCCGACAGCATCGTACTTGGTTTATGGACAATGGGTTATGGCTCAAATTTACTTAACTTGTCAGGTATACCTTTTAAAAAGCTGGGAATGCAGGAGCCTCTTGAAATGGCCTGGGTAAATAGTCACAAACTATTAGATAGCTACCAATGGCAACCTCTCAGTAACACTTTTGATATTTACGCACTTCGGGAAAAACTCTGCAAAGAATTATTTTCAGAAGAAATGAAACAATTAGACTCCCCAAAATAACCCAAAAAAATGGAGAACACCCATGCTAGTTAGATACACTGAATGGATTTTAAAGTGGCGTTACCTGGTAATAATACTTTCACTTGTTATGGTAGGCGTAATAGGTAGCGGCGCACCTAACTTAATGCCTTTTTCAAATGATTATCGTGTGTTTTTTAGTAAAGATAATCCGCAGTTAAATGCATTTGAGAACCTTCAGGATACCTACACTAAAGATGACAATGTTATGTTTGTTATCTCACCAAAAAATGGCAAGGTATTTACCCAGGAAAACTTATCGGCTATTCAGGCAATCACGGAAGAAGCCTGGCAAATTCCCCACTCTATTAGAGTTGATTCTATTACCAACTTTCAACACACCTATGCTGAAGAAGATGACTTAATTGTTGACGACCTGGTACTTGAACCTGAATCAATGACCCAGGAGCAATTAAATTATGCACAACAAGTTGCTCTAAAAGAGCCGATCTTAGCCGCCAGACTCATTTCACTTAACACAGCACATACCGGCGTAAATGTAACCGTACAATTACCCGGTAAAGATCAGATGAAAGAAAACCCTGAAACAGTAGCTTATGCCCGCAAAATGCTAAGTGAAGCTAAAGATAAATACCCTGAAATTGATATTCGATTAGCGGGTATGGTTATGATGAATAATGCATTTCCGGAAGCAAGCCAGGCTGACGGCCAGACTTTAATTCCTATGGCTTTTGGTGTTATTACAGTAGTTCTATTGTTACTGCTAAAAGGTTTTAGTGGAACAGCAGCTACCATTATTCTTGTTTTTTTCTCAATAATAATTGGCATGGGTGCCGGCGGACATTTCGGTATTAAATTAACCCCGCCTTCAGCATCAGCACCGATCATAATTTTAACAATAGCGATTGCAGGAGCAGTTCACCTTTTGGTAACTATGTTGCAGGAAATACACAAAGGCATGACTAAACATGACGCCATTGTAGAAAGCATGCGTGTTAACTTTATGCCCATATTTTTAACCACTATCACTACTGCAATGGGATTTTTAAGTTTAAATTCAAGTGATGCACCGCCCTTCGGTGACCTTGGAAATATGTCAACTTTTGGTGTATTAGGTGCATTTGTATTAACCGTTACCTTTTTACCTGCCATTATGTTCATACTGCCAATTCACGCTAAACACTTTATAGCGGGTACAGGTTTTATGGATAAACTGGGTAATTTTGTAGTAGAGAAACGCAATGCACTACTTATATCATTAACGACTTTTGTGCTTATCTTTATTGCGATGATTCCACAAAATGAATTAAATGATATTTTTGTAAATTATTTTGATGAATCAATTGAATTTAGACGTGACACCGACTTTACAACCAATAATCTTACAGGCACTTACACAATTGCTTATTCATTAGATAGTGGTGAGAAAGAAGGAGTTAGTAAACCACAGTTCCTATCACAGGTAGAGAAATTTTCTGAATGGTATGAAATGCAGGATGAAGTATTACATGTAAGCACTATTACAGATACTTTCAAGCGACTTAATAAAAACATGCACGGCGATGATGAAACTTTCTATAAGTTACCTGATAACAAGGAACTTGGTGCTCAGTATCTCTTACTTTATGAGATGTCATTACCTTATGGACTGGATCTAAATAACCAGATTGATGTTGCCAAGCAGTCTACTAAAGTAAATGTTGTACTAAAAACAATCTCATCTAATGAATTGCTCGCACTTGAACAACGTGCTAATGACTGGATGCAACAAAACACACCTGACATTACAACTGCAGGTGCCAGTCCTTCGATTATGTTTGCACACATTGGCCGAAGAAATATCATTAGTATGTTAACCGGTACTACTGTCGCTTTAGTATTAATATCAATGGTATTAATCATTGCTCTTAAATCAGTAAAATATGGTTTAATGAGTTTAATACCAAATCTTTTTCCCGCTGGTGTCGCTTTTGGCATATGGGGTCTGGTTGTAGGAGAAGTCGGGCTCGCACTGTCTATAGTAACAGCCATGACGCTCGGCATAGTTGTGGATGATACCATTCACTTTATGAGTAAATACATACGAGCAAGAAAAGAGAAAGGGCTTAACAGTCAGGATGCTGTACGTTATGCATTTAATCATGTAGGTGTTGCTTTATGGGTGACGTCAGCGGTATTAATCGCTGGCTTTATGATTCTCGCTCAATCAAACTTTGAGTTAAATTCAGGAATGGGCTTGATGACTAGTATCATTATAGCTGTCGCCCTGTTCCTGGATTTCTTATTGCTGCCACCTCTTTTAATGGCCATTGATTCAGACAAAAAAAATAAAACTGCTTAAGGACTAATCATGAATTTAAATACTTATACTAAAAAATCAATTACAACATTTATTAGCAGCTTAATATTTATGACTAGCATATCTACTGCTTATGCAGATGATATCGCTAGAGGGCTTGAAATTGCAAAAGAGGCCGATAAGCGAGAAACAGGCTTCGTGGACTCTATTGCAAATATGAAAATGCTTCTGACTAATAAACAGGGGCAAACAAACACACGTGAAGTAAAAGTTAAAACACTGGAAGTTATTGGTGATGGTGACAAGGGATTATCTACATTTAATACACCTAAAGATATAAAAGGAACGGCCTCACTTACTTACTCACATGCATTAAAACCAGATGAGCAATGGCTCTACCTGCCCGCATTAAAGCGAGTTAAACGCATTAGCTCCAAAAACAAATCTGGTCCGTTTATGGGTAGCGAGTTTGCCTATGAAGACATATCTTCACAGGAAGTAGAAAAATACACTTACAAATATATAAAAGACGAAACTATAAATGGCATCGACTGTTTTGTTGTTGAACGTTACCCTGCTTACAAACACTCAGGTTATACACGACAGATCGCCTGGGTTAACAAGCAGGAATATAGAGCTGAAAAAATTGATTTTTATGACCGTAAGAACACATTATTAAAAACATTAACATATAAAGGTTATCAGCAGTATTTAGACAAATTCTGGAGAGCTGATGAGATGCATATGGTTAACCATCAAACGGGAAAATCAACGACACTAAGTTGGAAAAACTATCAGTTTAAAACTGGGTTAACCGATAAAGATTTTAATCGTAATAGTTTAAAACGCGCCAAATAACTCTTTCAGATTAAAACTGCTAATGAACCTATATTTAAGGCTATTTATTTTATTCATTAAATCCTGCTGGAAGCCTCCACTGGATTTGATGGATAAATCTGTCTTGAAATTTTATGTGCTTCCCAATGATCTTGATATTAATATGCATATGAATAACGGTCGCTTTAACAGTATTATGGATTTAGGCCGAGTTGACATATTATTAAGAAGCGGCTTACTAAAAATAATTTATCAAAAAAAATGGTTTGCTGTAGTCGGCTCCATACATACACGATTTAAGCGACCTTTGAAATTATTTCAGGCTTATGAACTCCATAGCCAGCTCATATACTGGGATGAAAAATGGTCATGGATAGAACAAAAAATGTATAGCAATGGAAAACTGATTAGTAGCGCTCTTGTGCAAACACTCGTCAGGCGAAAAGATGAAAACGTACCCACATCTGAGCTACAAAAATTAATGGGGGGTAATTACCCGACGCCATCAATAACAGATGAAATAAAACATCTCGAAAAATTTGAGCCGCTTAAATGAATACTAAGCTAATAACATTACTGACTTTTACTGTATGCTCACTGGCACCTTTTCAAAGCCATGCTGAGTGGTCCGGTGATATTACATTTCAAGACAGAGCCTTCTTACACGACCCACAGATTAATAACCCTGAACAACATAATAACTATCTCTCAATGTCTACAGAGATTGAGTATTATAGCAATCTGGAAAGTGATGATAAAAGTATTACCTTCACACCATTTGTTAGAATCGATCAATACGACAATGAACGTACGCATGGTGATTTACGAGAGCTACATTATCAGCAGGTGTTTGATACCTGGGAGATACGTGTGGGGATTAGTAAGGTGTATTGGGGGGTAACAGAATCCCAGCATCTTGTAGATGTTATTAACCAGACAGATAATGTAGAGAACACAGACGGCGAAGATAAGCTTGGCCAGCCAATGATTAAAGCAACATTTGAAAGAGACTGGGGAACAGTAGATGTTTTCATTCTGCCCTACTTCAGAGAACGCACATTTCAGGATATAGAAGGCCGCCCTAGGAGTTACCCAGTAATTGATAACGAGCAGGTTAACTATGAATCTTCTGACGAGGAACAAAACATTGATTATGCATTTCGCTGGTTTCAATATTTTGGTGATTTAGAAATAGGTCTGGCTTACTTTAATGGCACAAGTCGTGAACCTTTATTTCGCGCACCAACTAATAACAGCAATACTCTTTCTTTGTATTACCCTCAAATGCAGCAGGCTAGTATTGATGCTCAGTTAACCACTGAAGAATGGTTATGGAAATTTGAAGCCATCGCACGTGACTGGCAAAGCACTGACATAAACGATCAACTTTTCGATGAGCAGTTTTTTGCGATGACGGGTGGATTTGAATATACTTTTGTTGGTGTGTTTGAATCAGATGCTGATATCGGTCTGGTTTCAGAGTATCTATATGATGACCGAGGTATAGAGGCAACAGCTGTTTTTCAAAATGATATTATGATGGGGTTACGTTTAGCTATGAATGATGCAGACTCGAGCGAGGCTCTTTTAGGTGTAATCTATGATCTTGATAATCAGGAGCGTCTAATTAGCCTGGAGGCTAAGAAACGCTTTTCTGAAAACTGGACAGCTAGTCTGGAGATACGCGGATTTAATAAAATAGACAGATTAAGTCGACTTAAAGGCATAGAAGATGATGATTTTATTCAGCTTGATATTGCCTACTTCTTTTAACCGTTAAGGAGTTATCGTAATGGGAAAAATCAATATACAATACTTTGATACAAACTATGGTGAACTCATATTAGGTTCTCATGATAATCACTTAATTATGGCTGACTGGCGTTACCGAAAAATGCGTGAACGGATTGATAGTCGTTTACAGTCTAAACTAAACACCACGTATATAGAAAAAGCAGACGATATTCTTAAGATTACCCGTCAGCAACTTAATGAGTATTTTAAAAATGAACGGAAAAAATTTGATATACCAGTAAAGTTCATTGGCACTGAGTTTCAAAAAACTGTATGGAAAGCATTAACTGAAATACCCTATGGTGAAACGGCAAGTTATCTTGAACTTGCAACAAACATTTCTAAATCACAGGCGGTCAGAGCTGTAGCTAATGCAAATGGTGCGAATGCAATGTCAATTATTATACCTTGCCACCGTATAATTGGTAATAATGGAAATTTAGGCGGGTATGCGGGTGGTTTACAGGTTAAAGAGAAGTTACTTAATTTAGAAAATAATTTGTTTTCATAATAATCAAACCGCAACGATTGTTCCCACGCAAATGCGTGGGAACAATTACATAAATGACTACTTTTTCTTAGGCATATAAATATCTGTACAGGTACCCTCTGCTACTTCTGTCGCAAAGTTCAGAGTTTCAGATAAAGTAGGATGTGGGTGAATTGTCATAGCAATATCGTCCATCTCTGCCCCCATTTCTATAGCCAGAGCAGCCTCAGCAATTAACTCGCCAGCGTTTCTGCCCAAAATACCTGCACCAATAATTCGATGCGTTTTCTTATCATATAAAACCTTGGTAACACCATTTGTAGCACCAACAGATAATGCTCGGCCACTAGCAGCCCAGGGGAATGCACCTTTAATATATTCAATACCTTCTGCTTTTAGCTCATCTTCAGTCTGCCCACACCAAGCCACTTCAGGGGCTGTATAGGCAACTGATGGAATTGTTCGCACATCAAAGAATCGTTTTTGGCCATCAATCACTTCAGCAGCAATTTTAGCTTCATGAGTTGCTTTGTGAGCCAACATGGGTTGGCCAACCACATCACCAATTGCAAATATATTATTTACATTGGTTCTCATCTGATTATCAACAGGTACAAAACCCTGATCATTTACAATCACACCTGCTTTATCTGCATCAATTAATTTACCATTAGGAGAGCGCCCAATCGCGACTAATACGTTATCAAATGTATCTTCATCTGGTGCCTTAGCACCCTCAAACTTACAGGTAATACCTTTTTTACCAGGTATTAATTCTGTAACTTTTGTACTGGTATAAATATTCTCATATTTACTTTTAAGTGATTTTTCAAATGGGCGAATTAAATCCCGATCAGCACCAGGAATAAGGCCCGGGCTTAACTCCACAACAGTAACTTTTGCTCCTAGTGCAGAGTATACAGTCGCCATTTCCAGACCAATAATACCACCACCCACGACGAGTAATCTTTTAGGTATATTGTGTAACTCTAGTGCGTCGGTAGAATCCCATACGCGCTCATCATCCCAGGGAATAAAAGGTAGTTTGGTTACAGAAGAACCTGCTGCGATTATGCAATTTTCAAAACCAACTGTTTGTTTACTGCCATCGGATGCTTCAACTTCAATTGTATTGGCTGATGTGAATTTCCCAAAACCATGCACAGTTGTAACCTTGCGCTGTTTTGCCATTGATTTCAAACCACCTGTTAATTTTTTAATTACACTATCTTTGTGTGCGCGCAACTTAACATTATCAATCTTTGGTTTAGTAAATTTAATACCAATATCATCAGCAGAAAACTCTTCAGCCTCGCTCACAACCTCAGCTACGTGGAGTAAAGCTTTTGAAGGTATACAACCCACATTCAAACATACGCCGCCTAACACATCGTCTTTTTCAATAAGCACAACTTGTTTGCCCAGATCGGCCGCACGAAAAGCCGCCGTGTAACCACCAGGCCCTGAACCTAAGACAACTACTTCAGCCTGAACATCTACTTTACCGGCAAAACTATTAGCAGCAGGCGCTTGTTTTGATTTAAGCGTTTCAACTTTAGGAGCCTCTTCCACTTTAGGTGTATCTTCCTGTTTCACCTCTGCTGAAGCAGCTGCAGTATCCGTACTGGTTTCCAGCATCAGAATTAAACTACCTTCCGCTATAGAATCACCAACAGATACTTTAATTGAAGTCACTGTGCCGGCAGTGGGTGCTGGAATTTCCATTGAAGCCTTATCTGATTCAACCGTAATAAGAGAATCTTCTTCAGCAATCTGATCTCCAACAGCAACTAAAACTTCAATGATTTCTACTGAATCAAAATCGCCTATATCAGGTACTTTAACTTCTAATGTGCTCATAATATTAAGCCTTTTCTTTTTCTGTCATCTCCGAATGCCTGTGTCGGAGATACAATGATCTTATGTTGTGCAAAGTCGCTGTATTCCCGACACAAGCATTCGGGAATGACGACATTATTTTATACTCTCGTATTGTTGTAAGTTATCTACTTTTTTAAATAACAGCTTACAGTAACAAGCGACGAGCATCTGCTAATATGCTGCTCACATAAGTTATGAACCTGGCACCATCTGCACCATCAATGACTCTGTGGTCATAAGATAAACATAAAGGACACATTAACTTAGGTTCAAACTCAGAGCCATTCCAAACGGGTTTCATTTCAGCTTTTGATACACCTAAAATTGCAACCTCAGGCGCATTCACTATTGGTGTAAATTTAGTGCCACCAATACCACCCAAACTTGAGATGGAAATACTGCCACCCTGCATATCAGAAGGTTTTAATTTTTTATCTCTTGCTTTGCCTGAAATTTCACGCAACTCTCTGGATATTTCTACTAAAGATTTTTTATCCACATCACGAATAACCGGTACAACTAATCCATCAGGTGTATCAACAGCAACACCTACATTAAAATAATTTTTCAGGATTAAGTTTTCACCACTAGGTTCTAATGAAGAATTAAAACGAGGATACTTTTTAAGCCCTGCAGCTACCGCTTTCATAATGAAAGACAACATGGTGAATTTCACACCCTCTTTTTCATATTCTTTATTTGACTGCTTACGGAAAGCTTCTAAAGACGTAATATCCGCTTCATCAAATTGAGTAACATGAGGAATTGTTACCCAGTTACGATGTAAAAATTTACCGGTTAATTTATTAATTTTACTGAGCGGCTTAATTTCAACCTCACCAAACTGGCTGAAATCAATTTCTGGCATTGGCTCTACACCTAATGCTGAACCACCATTTACCGATACACCACCAGATGACATAACTTTCTTAACAAATGCCTGCACATCATCTTTTACAATGCGAGAGTTACGAGCAGTGCCACCGACTTTACTTAAATCAACACCTAGTTCACGTGCAAATTTTCTAACAGAAGGTGAAGCATGTGCATTTTTAAAACTAACAGGATCAATATTGGCTGTAGGAGACGGCCTGGCTTCAACTTTAATTGCAGCAACGGGTGCTGGCTCCGGTACTTTAGTCGGTGCCGCGACTTCTTCTTTTGGTGCTTCCGTAACTGTTGCAGACGGCGCAGCTTCTGCAGCAGCCGATGCTTCAATGACAACGACTACTGCGCCTTCTGCAATTGAGTCACCAATATTTACTTTAATTTCTTTTATGGTACCCGCATGACTGCTAGGAATTTCCATTGATGCTTTATCTGATTCAACCGTAATTAAAGAATCTTCTTCGGCAATTTGATCACCTACTGATACGAGTATTTCTATAATCTCAACAGAATCGAAATCACCAATATCAGGAACTTTTACTTCGACCATTTCACTCATGGTTTACTCCAGTTGTTTAACTGTTTTATATTCTTATCTTTGTATCGGCAATCCATTTTCTTAAATATCTCTAAGACGCTGGATTCCGGCACAAGCTTTCGGGAATGACGAGGTTTATTATATTCAAATAAACTCGCTTTTATTTGCGTTTACATTTGCGTGTATTCGCGTTCATTCGCGTTTTCTTTTTCTTGTATATTTTTATGCCGTTGCAGGATTTGGTTTCTCAGGGTTGATGCCATATTTTTCAATCGCTTCCTGAACTTTACCTGCAGGGAACTGGCCATCATTTGCCAGCGCCATCAATGCTGCTACTGCAACGTACTTTGCATTCACTTCAAAATGTTTACGCAATTGAGCACGGGTATCTGAACGACCAAAGCCATCAGTCCCTAATACATCATATTGTGCGGGTACCCACTTACGAATTTGTTCCGCATAAGTTCGAACATAATCCGTTGCCGCAACAATTGGGCCACGCTTATCTTTCAAGCATTTCTCTACATAACTGATACGTTTATCTTCTAATGGGTGCAACATGTTCCAGCGATCAACATCTTCGCCTTCTCGTTTTAATTCATTGAAGCTGGTAACACTCCAGATGTCTGCGTCAATTGACCAGTCTTTATCAAGTAATTCAGCAGCCGCAATAACTTCACGTAAAATAGTACCCGAACCCATCAGCTGTACTTTCTTACGACGTTTACCGCCACCCTGTAATAAGTACATACCTTTAACGATGCCTTCTTCAACACCTTTAGGCATAGCTGGCTGAATGTAATTTTCGTTCATGACTGCGATGTAATAAAAAACGTTTTCCTGGTTTTGATACATACGACGCATACCGTCCTGAATAATGACAGCAAGCTCATAAGCAAAAGTCGGATCATATGACACACAGTTTGGAATAGTGCCTGACACCAGGAAGCTATGACCATCCTGATGCTGTAATCCTTCACCGGCTAGTGTTGTTCTGCCAGCTGTTCCACCCAGTAAGAAACCACGGGCCTGCATATCACCTGCCATCCAGGCTAGATCACCAATACGCTGGAAACCAAACATGGAATAGTAAATATAAAATGGCACCATATTTACAGCATGTGTACTGTAAGAAGTTGCCGCAGCAATCCATGATGACATGGCACCGGCTTCGTTAATGCCTTCTTCTAAAATTTGTCCGGTCTTATCTTCCTTGTAGAACATGACCTGTTCTTTATCTTGTGGTGTGTATAACTGGCCCACTGAAGAATAAATACCTAATTGACGGAACATACCTTCCATACCGAAAGTACGCGCTTCGTCTGGAACGATTGGCACTACATACTTACCCATTTTCTTGTCACGGGTAATAAGTGTTAACAAACGCACAAATGCCATCGTGGTTGACATTTCACGGTCACCTGAACCTTTTGTAATGGGTTCAAACACTGAAAGTTCTGGCACTTCTAAAGGAGCTGCTAAACGTTGACGAACTGGCATTGGACCACCCAGCTTTTCTCGCTGGGCTTTCATGTATTTCATTTCTTCAGAGTTTTCATCTGGGCGATAGTATTCACACTTCGCAGCCTGCTCATCAGTAATCGGAATATTGAAACGATTTTTGTAAGCAATCATTTCTTCTTCGTCTAATTTCTTCTGCGAGTGAGTACGCATCTGGCCTTCGCCCGCTGCGCCCATACCATAACCTTTAACACTGTGTGCAAGCACAACTGTTGGCTGGCCATCACGCACCGACGCTTCCGCATAGGCTGCATGTACTTTAAATGGATCATGACCACCACGATTTAAACGCCAGATGTCGTCATCCGACATATCAGCAACCATGGCTTTTAATTCCGGGTATTTACCAAAGAAATGCTCACGCACGTATGCACCATCTTTGGATTTATAGTTCATGTAATCGCCATCAACTGTTTCAAGCATACGTTTTTGCAGCAGGCCATCATGATCTTTGGCTAACAATGGATCCCAGTAGCTACCCCAAAGCACTTTAACAACTTTCCAGCCAGCACCTCGGAAGACCGCTTCCAGTTCCTGAATAATTTTGCCATTTCCACGAACCGGACCATCTAAACGTTGCAAGTTACAGTTAATAACAAACGTTAAGTTATCCAGCTTTTCGCGAGAGGCTAATGAAATAGCACCTAAAGATTCAGGCTCATCAGTTTCACCATCACCCATGAAACACCACACATTACGATCACGTGTATCTGCCAGGCTACGATCTTGCAGGTACTTCATAAAACGCGCCTGATAAATCGCTGAAATAGGACCAAGGCCCATAGAAACGGTTGGGAACTGCCAGAAGTCAGGCATTAACCAGGGATGCGGATATGAAGAAAGACCATTACCATCTACTTCCTGGCGGAAGTTATCTAACTGATCTTCTTTTAAACGACCTTCAAGGTAAGCACGAGAATACATACCTGGCGCTGAGTGCCCCTGGAAAAAGACTAAGTCACCACCATGCTCATGAGTAGGTGCCCGCCAGAAATGATTAAAACCAACATCATATAACGTGGCTGCGGATGCAAAACTTGCGATATGACCACCAAGCTCAGATGCTTTTCTGTTTGCCTTCACAACCATCGCAGCAGCATTCCAGCGAATTAAAGCACCTATGCGACGTTCTACACTTCTATCACCCGGCATATTTGGCTGCAGGTGTGTAGGAATCGTATTTACATAAGCCGTGTTGGCTTTATGTGGCAGGTTTGCACCAGACCGACGTAATTTGTCGATCATCTGTTCTAATAAGAAATGAGCGCGATCTGCGCCATCTGATTTTAAAACCCCTTCTATAGCATCTAGCCATTCATGGGTTTCTAATTGATCCAAATCTTCATTCAGATTGGCCTGATCTTGATTTGATGTAGACATGTGTTTCTCCAGCACTCTCTGGCGTCTCAATAGCGAACTATATTAGCCAATGATTAATATCTCTGACAGACACTTTAGTTCGCATTGGCTGAAAAGCAAGTTATTTTTACGTGCTGAATATAAATAACAATAAAATCAATTGGTTATAGTTATGAAATAATTTTATAGGTGCGAAACGCATCTAAAATCGTGCTACTTTTACAGTTAGTCCTTATTGCTCCAGTCATAATAAGCCATAACCGAGTTACCTTTGCCCAGAACCTTTATTTGTGTACATAAAGATGATACTAATTTAAGCCCTCTTCCAGAGTACTGATTTTTATCAACATCAACATTCTTATAATCATAACCATCACCACTATCCATAAGGTGCAGACTCAGGCGGCCACCAGACTCGCCATCCAGCTCATGACGTAACGAAATTTGAATATGCCCTTCATCCATTGATTCCAGACGTTTTTGCTTCTCCTGATAAAAATCCATATAACCTTGCGGTGTATCCTTCATGGAAGAGTCCAGTTTCAGTACACCATGATCAAGCGCATTAGCGAACATCTCAGTTAACACTGTGTGTACACTTGTACGGCCACTTTCCAATGGCTGTAATTGATTTACCGCCTGCATAATATAGGGAAGAACATCAAATTGACGTAGACTCTTAATATCAAGACTAAACTGAATTGCCCAATCAGACGCTAGCCTTTGCTCATTTACAAGCTCTTTATCAGACATATATTCAATATTTTCCAGATGGCAAACTTCTAACAAGGTAATATCGTCTGTTTGTTCAGCACCTTCACAAAATTCACTGCAACTGGAGAGAATGTCATTAAACAGTGTTTCACTATGCTGGTTATCTTCAAAAATTGATAACAACCTATCTAAACCAAACATCTCTCCATGCGGATTATTAGCTTCCATAATCCCGTCAGTAGCTGCGAATAAACGGTCACCGTATTCTAGCGTCTGCATTTCAACTTCAAACTGAGAAGAGGAGAGTTTACTAATGCCCAGGGGTATATTTTTAGATTTAAATGTATGCACTATTTGCCCATCGCGATATAGATACATAGCTGGCAAACCCGCATTAATGACACTGAGCACATTATTACTTCGATCTAAACTAATTAACCCAGAGGCCATAAACATATGTGTGGGTAATAGTTCAATTAACTTTGAATTAGCTTCTGCCAGCATATCAGTAAAAGAAAAGCACTTTTGTGTCATGCTATGAAACACATCAGAAACCGGTAAGGCCCCTATTGCCGCTGAAAGACCGTGACCCGTAAAATCAGCGATTAAAACATCAAAACCAGATGTCTGATTTTTTTCGGCCAGTATCAGGTCGCCATTAAACATTGACATGGGAGACATAGAATAATGAAGCCCGGTTTTATCACCACGTAAATCATTATGAATTATTTTTTCAAATAATTTTTTGGTGACCACCATCTCCTGCTCAACCAGAATATTTTTTTCCATTATTTCTATATTCTGGTCTGCAATGTTTTTATAAAGACCTGCAATTCTTAACATTGAATCAATTTTTGCATTCAACAAAGTATGATTAAACGGTTTTGTAAGAAAATCATCTCCACCAGAATCTATACATTTAGCCAATGCTGTTTCGTCAGTCATTGCTGTAAGAAAAATTATGGGTATGAAATTTATCTGCCGACTTTTTATGATTTTTGCAGCCTGATAACCGTCCATTATCGGCATCATCACATCAAGTAAAATTATATCTACATGGTTTTCATCAACAATATTAACCGCTTCTTCTCCATTCTCCGCGATTAAAGACAGATAACCTGACTCTTTCAATAATGCACATAAAACCATACGGTTTGTTGAGTCATCATCAACAACAAGAACTACTTTATTATCAGCAGAAGAGCGTGACACTTAATTATGCCAATGCGAATATTTTATCAAAACTTGCAATGGTCAAAATTTCTTTAATTTCATCACTAAATCCGGTTAACTTAACTGAGCACCCCTGTGATTCAGCGTGCTCTTTTAAAAGTAGAAGCATACCAAGAGCTGAACTATCTAAATAATCAGTTGCAGAAAGATCCACTGCATACTCTCCTCCACTTAAACTGACATCTTTATACGCTTTCCTGAAATCATTATGTAAACTAAAGTCAAAACGCCCATTGATTTTCATGGTAGCGGTTTTATTATCATCAGACACATTTATCGATATACTCATAATTTCTTCCTGTTTAGTTAAAAAAGATCAATTTCACCTTCACTCATATCATCCTGGCTTTGTGTTGTAGCATGGATATTTCGCGCTTTTTGAGTAACCTGTTCAACAGTAGAATTCAATTCGCGAATCATTTCACTTAATATTGGTATCGCAGATAATTCAGGTTTAACAGAAGACAATTCTGATTCAATTTTTATAAACAAATCATCGACCAGATTAATATGTTCATTTAACTGCTCGCATTGCTGCCTTGCAATATCTTCAAACTGCAGTGACCTGACCGCAGTATTAACACCCTGCTGGACATTTTCAGCAATACCCTGAGCTTCATCTAACTTTTTACTCACAAAGGTATTTTTATCTGTCATTAAGACCAGCACTTCATCTACCCGGGATTTATGCTGCATTGCAACACTCATGTCCTTCCCTGCAATTTCACCGACTATCTCTTTAGCTTTTGCAATATTTGTTTTTGATTTTTCAACTACTTCTCGGATTTTATCGTTAAGATTATTTGAATTTCTGGACAAAGCCCTGACTTCATCTGCCACTACTGCAAAACCTCTCCCAGCTTCACCAGCTCTAGCCGCTTCAATCGCCGCATTCAAAGCCAACAAATTTGTCTGGTCAGCTATGCCACTTATTTCGCTTAATAGTTTATTAACACCATCCATTTGTTCTTCAATATCATCTATGGTATACACCATAGTCATACCACCACGACTTACCTCGGTAATATTCAATACAAAGTACTCAAGAACCTCCTTGGTCTCTTCAATAAAACTTTTATGCTCCTCATCTCCATCACCGGAATGTAAGCCATCTATAATTTCATGCATTAGTTCATTCTGAGATGATGACTGTTGTGACAAACTTGTAAAACTATTAGATAAACCATGCACTGCTTCGGATACGATAGACTTCATCACATCAACTTTACTTACGATAATTTTTAGTTCTTCAGACAACTTCTGATACTGGTTTTTAGAAATATTTAGTAAGTCAGCCATATCCTGATGTTGTTGGTTATTTTTATTTTCAGATTTACCAGGCTGTAAAGATCTGTTTTTTAACATCAGCACGTAACTAGATACACTCCAGACCATAACCATAACAATAAGCTCAGCAAGAACGTAGCGCCCATCTGAGTAAAAAATTTCGAACAACAAAATAAACACAGACGATACCAATGCAGTAATAACGTATTTCACTATAAATATCCGATTAATTAACTTTCAATACAATACTTCATAATTTCTTTAGCAACTTTACTCAATGTAAGCTCTTTATCTACTGCTCCTATTTTCACTGCTGCACCTGGCATACCCCATACCACACAACTATCTTCATCTTGTGAAATATTATATGCTCCCTGCTGCTTCATCTCTAACATACCTTCCGCTCCATCAGCTCCCATTCCCGTAAGCATGACACCCATGGCATTGGGACCTACATTCTGCGCAACTGATCTGAACATAACATCAACACTGGGTTTGTGCCTGCTTACTGGTGGGCCATCATTTAATCTACAGATATAATCTGCACCACTACGTTCAACTAAAAGGTGTTTATCACCGGGAGCAATATATGCATGTCCCGGTAATATTTTTTGTCCGTCAGTCGGTTCACATACCTCAATTTTACACATTCTATTAACACGCTCTGTAAAGGCACGGCTAAAAGTAATAGGTATATGCTGAGAAATAACAATGCCCGGTGAATTAGCAGGTAAGACCTCTAGTACTTCTTTAATCGCTTCAGTGCCTCCAGTTGACGCGCCTAATGCTACAATTTTATCCGTGGTTTTAAAGCGTATCTTTCCTTCTTTTTTCTTTAACACCGCTCCAGCATCTAGCTTCTTAGCAACCTTTGATTTATCAGATGGTACTTTATATTCTTTTACCTTTGCTTTACCCGCGACCTCAAGCTTTTCAATAATTTCATTGCTATATTCCTGCAATGCATCTTGTACATCAATTTTAGGTTTAGCTATAAAATCTATTGCACCGACTTCGAGCGCCTCTAAAGTTACATCGGCACCCGCTTCAGTTAGTGTTGATATCATCAAAACAGGCATGGGGCGTAAACGCATCAGATTTTTAAGAAAAGTAACACCGTCCATTTTCGGCATTTCAACATCAAGTGTTAATACATCCGGGTTTAACTGTTTTATTTTTTCACGTGCATCAATCGGATCTCTTGCAACGCCAATTACTTCTAAATTTTTGGAAGAATTAATAATTGTTGTCAGAACCTGTCTTACAAGTGCAGAATCATCAACTATTAATACCTTTACTTTTTTTGACATCATAATTTTCCGTTAAAACAGTTCAATATCACCTTGAACTGGTTTTTCATCAATACTTTTACGATATTTTTCTTCGCGTTTTTTAATTGTATCATTATGCATATTCTGTAATTTTTTAACTCTGACTTTACCCGTATCTGCAAAGAAAAGGACTTTTCTTGGGTAAATATCGCCTGTATCTTCTGATGTTACAGTTAATTTTTCTTCTTCCAGATACTCATGAACAAAATTTATATTTTTATTACCTATATCTATCTTTGTCATATTAGAAAGAACTCTACCGCCACCGAACAATTTAACTTCCAGGTTTTTTTTATTGCCTCCTGCCTTTAAGATTTCATTTATCAACATTTCCATAGCGAAATTGCCATACCGGGTAGCACTGGTAAGATGAAATTTTCCAGCATGCTCATCTTCACAACCTATGGGTAACATGAAATGATTCATACCACCTATTCCCATTCTCACATCTCGAATACATGCCGAAATGCAAGAACCTAATACGGTACTGATCAATTCTCCATGCATACTCACATAATACTCACCAGGTAATATTTTAGCTGAGAACATATTATGCTTGTTATCCCAAAACCGGTTAATGTGTTCTAGCCCCCTCAGGCATGTCGGCATTGAAGCTTCCATCTCAGCTTTTTTATGTAACCTTGAACCCGCCACTTCACTTGTCCTTTCTATAAATAGTCTGCCCCATAGACTTAAATCTATTTGTCACTTTAAATAACGACTCTGAGTGACCAATAAACAGGGGAGAGTTTTCGGATAAAACTTCCGCATACCGATCAAATAACTCTCTTTGCGTATCTTTATTAAAATAAATAACCACATTTCGACAAAACATAAAATCAAACGGTCCGTTAAATGGCCATTCATGTAATAAATTTAATTGTTTGAAGGTAATCATATCTATCAGACGTTGATCCATTTTTACCATACCTTCAAGTTTTCCTTTACCTTTTTTCACATAACTTCTTAGGTGTTTTTTATCTAGTCCTGTAACTCGCTCTTCTTTGTAAACACCATTAGAGGCACGCTCCACCATTTCATAATCTAAATCTGATGCAAGTATTTTTATATCCCAATCATGTTTGTTTTTAAAATGATCCATAATGGTCATCGCAATTGAATAAGGTTCCTCGCCGGAAGAGCAACCTGCCGACCAGATTCGTAAACGTTTATTGGATTTACTTTTTTCCAATTCAGGTAAAACTGTTTTAGCCAGATATTCGAAATGATGGGGCTCTCTAAAAAATGAAGTTAAATTAGTTGTTATTGCATTGGTAAATGAAACTAATTCAGATTCGTCTCCCGATTTTAGCAAACTGCAATATTCAGAAAAATCACTCACCCCACATTGTCGTATACGCCTGGCAATTCGGCTATATACCATAGTGCGTTTAATATCACTTAATACTATACCTGTGCGTTCACCTACTAATTTCTGTATAAAACAAAAATCTGCATCGGTAAAAGGAAATTCTTTTTCCTCAAAGTTCACGCCATTAAGACTTGTATGTTTGCTCAAAGTAAACCCTTTTAATTGGTTTAATAATTAACTCTTCTTAAGTAAGCCATACCCTGTCAGATATCAGCTTAGATATTAAAACTCTTCCCATTCATCATCATCATCGGCCACTGGTGTCGGTGTTCGTTTTGTTCGTGTTGGCGCCTTCTTTCTTCTTGCTGCTGGAGCGTCTTGTTCAACGACACGTGATTTTCTACGCTTACGCTTAGGCACCACTTTAACCGGCTCTGGCTCTTCATCTCCTAAATCAAAGAAGTCCATAAGACCGTTCATCTCTTTAGCTTCTTCGTTCATTGACTCACTGGCGGCTGTAGCTTCTTCTACTAACGCAGCATTTTGTTGAGTCATTTCATCCATTTGTGTTATCGCTTTATTTACCTCTTCAATACCCGCTGATTGCTCCTGAGCAGCAGCAGCAATTTCAGCAATAATATCACTCACTTTCTTAACACCATTTACAATTTCTTCTAATGTCTTGCCTGACTCATCTACAAGTTTGGAACCTTCATCAACTCGCTCTACACTGTCATTGATTAAACCCTTAATTTCTTTTGCCGCACCTGCGGATCTTTGAGCCAGATTTCTCACTTCCGCTGCAACTACCGCAAATCCTTTACCCTGTTCACCGGCGCGGGCTGCTTCTACAGCAGCATTTAAAGCCAGCAAATTTGTCTGGAAGGCAATTTCATCAATAACACCGATAATATCGGCGATTTTTTTACTACTGGTATTAATTTCACCCATCGCATTCACGGCCTTGTGAACGACATCTCCGCCTTTTTCAGCCTGATCTCTGGCTGCAGCGGCTAATTGATTGGCTTCACGTGCATTATCCGCATTCTGTTTAACGGTTGATGTCATTTGTTCCATACTTGAGGCAGTTTCTTCAAGACTGGAAGCCTGTTCTTCAGTACGTTGGCTTAAGTCCGCATTACCTCGTGAAATTTCATCTGCTGACGTCAGAATATTTTCTGAACCATCCATGATCTGATCGACCATCTCCGAAAGAACGGTATTGGTCTCATTAATCGCATCACGTAATACTGCATACTCACCAGAGTACTCACCTTCCATGGCCTCAGTTAAATCCCCCGTAGAAAGCGCTTTAACAACTCGTTGCGCCTCCTGCATAGGATCAACAACTGCATCCATTAATTCATTAACACCTTCACCAAGACCTTTCATAAAACCACTATAAGCAGATGCGTCTATACGAGTGTCTAGCTGACCCTTTACTGCATTATCAATTAATGACTGTATCTGGCTTTCGGCATTTTTCTGTTCCGTAATATCTGCCCACTCAACCATATTACCCATCATGTTACCCTCATGGTCCAAAATGGCTGTCGCATGCACGGTAAACTCTAAACCTGCAAGACTTATTTCAGCTTTCACTGGTAAATTAGACGGGTCTCCTAATAATTGACGCTGATGCGCTGGGTTTCTATGAAACTGGTCAATACATTGCCCGACCAAATTTCGTGCATCAAAGCCTGGGAAGGTCTGACGTAAAATATCCGCGCGGCTTGCCATCATATTTACGACAGCCGGGTTAGCATAGGTAATAATCAAATCTGTATCACAGATCATTAAATTAGCCTGAGCACCATCTACTGCTGATTGCAGTCGTGCTACTTCTAATTCTTTTTGACGCTGCTCAGTAACATCTTGCCATTCAAGCGCATTTCCAACATGGTTACCATCTGCATCCATTGTCGTAGTCACATTCAGAGAAAACTTTAAGTCACCTATTTCAATATCTGTTTGATAAGGACAAACATTCGGGTCATCCAACATCTGTCGCTGATGTGCTGGATTTTTATGGAACATATCAATGCATGAACCCATAATATTTTTAGGATTAAATCCTGGAAAAACGGCTGATAATTGCATCTGGTATTTTGACAACAGATCCATAGACGCCTGGTTGGCATAGGTAATTAGGAAATCTCTATCTATCATAATCATGGCCTGCATAGATGAATCTACAGAACCCTGCAAACGTGCAGCCTGATTAGACTTTATTAACTCATCAGTAATATCCGACCACTCTAGCGCGTTGCCAACATACTCACCACTATCACTCAGCATGGCTGTTACGTTTAACCTAAAAGACAAATGCGAGACTTGTATTGTTGTTGAATATGGCAAATTATTCGGATTGTCTAACATTTTTCTTTGGTGTGACGGATCTTTATGGAAAGTATCTATGCAGACCCCTACTATATTATCTGCACTAAAACCGGGGTAAGCCATCCTTAAAGTTGTTTCATGCTTTTTTAATAAATCTTTCGTAGCCTTATTCACATAGGTGATTTTAAAATCACGATCAATCATCATCATGGCCTGCATGGCACCACCCACGGCTGAGCGTAAGCGGGCTAGTTCTGCTGCATCTGTATCGTTCATAGTAGTGGCTCCTAGAGGGGACTCATTGCTTTCATTTTTTGTATTTGTTATTGCGTCGGGGCTGTATGCATCAAGCATTACTTTTGCAATTACATTCATGGCCTGTGTCCAGGCAGAACCAATTGCGTCAGTCCATACATCTCCCGCCATTTCTTTCATTACATCAATCAGTGTGCTGGCTACTACCGGATAATGTTCTGGTAAGGCACCATACCCCTGATGTCTTTCACCCATAGCCGTTAAAACCGGTGCTAGTGCTTCCGGGTTACGTACATTCTCAATAACCAGCTTTAAAGCTGCGAGTAATTTTTGTTGTTGTTCAGCCGGCGTTGTATTATCAAACATAGGACGTACCGCCGGAGCACGTATGAACAATTCATCATAAAACCGCCTTACCAACTCTTCACCTCGTGGTGCTAACAAATTAAAACTGGTTTCTAGTGTTTCCACATCTAAGCCTAGCGGTGATACGTAATTTTCTGAACTCATCTTTGTATCCTTTGTATATTTAGTACCATTCTCAGTAACCTCTTATATATAAATGTTACTGATGATTATCCTGACACTTATGTTAATTCTAAAATTTCCTGCATACCTAATGTTTGTGTTGCCTCTTTTAGTGCGTCCGATGGATCAATCCAGTTAATAATTAAATTATTCTGATGCGCATAATTAAATAATGCACATAATAACTGCAGCGCTGAACCATCAATTCTTTCAACCTCTGAGGCATTAATATCAATTACGTCATTATCATTTATTAATGCCAACATTTCGCTTTTAAGCGCCTGGGATTTACTGATATCCTGTATACTATTTAACTGCAAAACTGGATGATCTGTTTCAATTTCAGATTTTGTTGGTAACTCCATTAGTTCTACCTCTGATTCAATTTCAAACACATCATCTTTATATGCGGCACACATGGCCTCTGCAGCTGAAACTAACAACTCTACCCATGCAGCACTTATTGCTTTTGTCCATGAACGACCAATTTTATTTTTAAAACTGGCAACTAACAATTCAGCGACAACCGGATAATGCTCCGGTAATGCACCATAATTTTGATGGCGTTCGCCCATATCACTAAGGACAGATTGTAAGGATTCTTCATTGTATAAATTATCAATTAATAATTTAAGTGCTGAGGCAAGCTTTTCTGCCTGCATTTTTTCAGTTGTATTTTCAAATAATGGCTTCACCGCTGGATACTGAGAAAATAACTCGTTATAAAATACCACTACCGTTTCTTCTAGTACGTCAGCTGCTAATTCATAACCTTTTAATAAAGCCGTTTCATCGATTGCATGCCCCAGCACGTTTATGATTACTGGTTTATTTTTTCCAGCCTGCTTTTTCGCATCTTTCTTAACTACTTTCTTTTTACTGGTTTCAGAAGTATTACTATCTTCCTGAGAACTTTTTTTATCACCCGTATCATCAAGCCATGCCAGGGGATCAAATCCAATCATAGATTTTTTATCGCGTGCCATTAACAAGTCCTTCCTATACTAAAATCTTCTGCTAATTCGCGGTAGTCATTAGCTCCGTTACAACCTTTTTGATGCTCTTCAACAGTTAAACCAAAACTTGGGCTTTCTGCTACAGCAGTCGTCTCTCTAATAGGTGTTTTTAAAACCTGGTCAGGGAAATAAGAAATAAGCTTTTCTCTTACATCCTGAGACAATCTTCTTCTTGGATGATATCTCGTTACCACAAACCATTTTTTAATTTCATGTTTAAGACGCTCTTCAAAACCTTTCAGTGTGCCTAATAAATGAGATAAACCATGCAGAGTTAGATAGTCACTCGATATCGGTATTAATACTTCATCTATAGAGTATAAGGCACATATAATTAGAAACCCTGATGACGGGGGACAATCAATTAACACATAGTCATCATCAAGCTGACTGAGTACATCTTTCAGTTTTTTGGCAATCATAGATGAAGATTTTTTATCTATATGTTCAGCCTGTCCTAAATTATTACCACAAGGAATCAGGCGCAAATTCTTACGCCCCTCTACAATTACATTTTCTAAAACATCATCATGTAACAATAAATCTTCTATTCCTAGATGCTCTTGCCAGTTAACACCCAGGCTAATAGTTAAACTGCCTTGCGGATCTAAATCTATTACAGTGACTTTGTAACCTTTTTGCGCCAGCATATAACCCAGGTTTGCAGTGGTAGTCGTTTTACCTACACCGCCTTTCTGGTTAATTACAGCAACCTTTCTGGTCATTCTGTAAGCGCCCTTTACTCAGTCATCTTATCGACAACTGCAAGCTCAGCTGCATTTAACATATGATCTATATCCAACACGATAATCATTTTCTCATCAATGGTTGCCAGGCCTGTTACAAACTCTGTATCAACGGCTGTTCCAAAATCAGGCGATGCTTTTACATCATTAACCGGTACGTTATAAACATCTGATACCGCATCTACAACAATACCCATGACTCTGTCTGCATTACCTTTACTGACTACATTTAAAATAATAACAACAGTGGTTGCATCGTATTCTTTCATTTCAAGCATGAAGCGTAAGCGCATATCAATAATAGGTACAATGGCACCACGAATATTAATCACGCCCCGAATATACTCTGGTGTATTAGGTATATTGGTAACAGAGTCCCAACCTTTTATTTCCTGCACACGAAGAATATCGACACCATATTCCTCACCTGCTAAAAAAAATGTTAATAGCTCCCTAAATTCTTTTTCTGATTCATGAGCATCTAATTTTTCTGCAGATTCTGACATTTATTTCTCCTAACGCAGCTATGCAGCTGCACCCTTTATTGAGACCACACTGCTTGCCATATCTTTCTGATATAAGTCTATTAAACCGGCAATATCAATAATAAGTGCGACTGTACCGTCACCCAATATAGTGGCCCCTGATAAACCTTCGATTTTTTTAAAATTTGTTTCCAGACTCTTAATTACAACTTGTTGTTGTCCCAGCAAATCATCAACATAAATCGCTATTTTCTTACCTTCAGCTTCAACAACTACAAGTAAGCCGTTTTCCAAATCAGTTGAAACGGGTTTAATACCAAAAATTTGATACAAACGAACTATAGGTATGTATTCGTCACGCAGGCGATAAACTTCAGCATTTCCTGCTACTGCATTAATATTTTCTGTTTTAACTTGCAACGATTCGATAATAGAAATAACGGGCAATATGTAAGTTTCATCACCTATACCAACTAACTGACCATCCAGTATTGCTAAAGTAAGTGGCAATCGAATTGTGAAGACAGAACCTTCTCCTGGTGTTGACTTAACTTCAACTGCGCCACCTAGCTCACGAATATTTCTACGTACAACATCCATGCCCACACCTCTACCTGACACATCACTAACAACATCAGCTGTAGAAAAACCGGGACGGAATATCAGGTCATAAACCTGGTCATCAGGCATACGCTCATCTTGTGAAACCAAACCTTTTTCTTTTGCTTTAGACAAAATTTTATTTTTATTCAGACCCGCGCCGTCATCTTTTATTTGAATAACAATGTTTCCTCCCTGATGAAATGCACTAAGCTCTATTACACCTGTTTCTGACTTACCAGCTTTGACTCTATCTGCAGGTGATTCGATACCATGATCAAGGGAATTACGCACAAGGTGAACTAGCGGGTCACCTATTTTTTCAAGCACTGTTTTATCTAGCTCCGTCCCTTCACCCGTTACAATTAATTCTATTTTCTTATCAAAGGTACTACTAAGGTCATGCACTAGACGTGGAAACCGCTGGAATGCAAAACTGATGGGCATCATGCGAACTCGCATAACGCTTTCCTGTAACTCACGAGTGTGTCCTTCCAACTGAGAAAGTCCGTCTTTAAGTCGCTCAATAGTAGCCGGTGTAAAATCTTCCTGATCCCCAAATCGACTTAGCATTGACTGGGTAATTACCAGCTCACCCACCATGTTTATTAACTCATCTACCTTACTAATATTTACTCGAATAGATGAAGATTCGGATGATTTAGTACTTCTTCTTTCGGTATTACGCCTTTCTGGTGGCTTTTGTCTTCGATCATCATCCCTGCGCTCAGGCCCAATATAATCGACCTCTTCTGCCAAGGCCACAATTTTTAAATCACATTCATCATCAACCCATGCAAACACTTCTCGAATATCTTCTTCACTTATATCTGCCCCAATTAAATTAATAACCCAGGATTGATAGCAATTTTCAGGTTCTAACTCACTTAACAGGGGGAGAGAGTCACTATTAACCGTCACTTCAGTTTTTTCAGCAAGTGACTTTAACTCCCGAATCAGACGAACCGTATCATTACCGGTTTTCATGATGTCAATGAAAGGGGCGAAATGAACAATCCAGCCCTTAGCTGCAGCTTCCGATGTTTGTTCAGTTACTGGATCCGCTACTGTATTTTCCTGACCAAGGATACCTTTAATCGCAACAGTTGTTTCAGCGACACTATCTACGTCAATATCAGAACCATCACGAATAGCATTAAGCATATTACGTAATACATCAACGCTACCTAATAGTACCTCAACCACTGATACCGTTACCTGTCTCTCTCCATTTCGCATCTGGTCCAGCAGCGTTTCCATATCATGAGTAAATTCAGCAACCGCACTAAATCCAAACGTACCACTCCCTCCCTTAATCGAGTGTGCAGAGCGAAAAATGGTATTAATATTTTCAAGGTCAACCTCACCCTGCTCAAGCTCTAATAGCCCAGATTCCATAATATCTAGACCTTCAAAGCTTTCTTCAAAGAAGGTTTCGTGAAACTGCTCCAGATCAATTGACATATTGAGCTCCCGCCGGTGTTTTATCCCAGTACTTTTTTAATGGTATTAAGTAACTGGTCAGGGTTAAAAGGTTTCACAATCCAACCTGTAGCTCCTGCTGCTTTGCCTTCAGCCTTTTTATCACCAGCAGATTCAGTCGTTAACATCAACATTGGAGTAAATTTATAATTAGCTTCTCCACGTAAATTTCTTATAAATGTAATACCGTCCATTACCGGCATATTAACGTCAGTAATTATCAGATCGAACTGTTGTGATTTGGCCTTTGTAAGCGCCTCTTGCCCATCTGCTGCTTCTGTAACCTGATAACCTGCACCTTTGAGCGTAAAAGACACCATTTGCCTCATGGACGCTGAATCGTCAACTGCTAAAATTGTTGCCATTTTGATTAAACTCCCTCAGTTATATAGCCTGAATTCATAGACAATTCTTAATTCGTCAGTTAAGACATTCCTTAACTTATGAATGTATGTATAGACCATGTTCGGCTCATCTACCAATAATCTGACACGAAAATTGAAGCTTTATTTAATCAAATAAAAAGCCCTAATACATTGATAAAAAACATTTTTGTGCTAAAGACTCGTCTGAATATCAGACACGCTTCTAAGAAAAGCGAAAAACACTCTACTCGTTCATTTATGAAATATAAGAAAGAGCTGATTTCAGAACCTCACACCCCCATAAAACTAATCAATAACATATAAATATTTCTATGGTAAAAAACCGTCAATTACTCAAGACACACATATTCTTAAACTTGCAAAAGCAGTAGTAGTGACTAGACTTTATACCTAAGCTGGTAACAAACCAGTCAGGGTGCCTTAAGAGAAAAACAGGGGTAATTAATATTGAATGGAATCAGCAAGCTCAATTTACCCCTCTTGCAGTGCATTTTGGCTCACTGTAAATTCACTACACTTCTAATTAACCAGCTTTACAAAAAAATCATAATGGATTTAATAAAACAATGAGCAACGCCAAATACCCTATTTTGAATTTAATAATCATCATACTCTGCATAACTGTTTTCAGTTTCTACCCTGAAGGATGGCTAATTTATGGCATTTTCATCTGTTTAATTATCATTAACCTGACTGCTCTAAAATTCACGCCAGAAAATTCATTCGGTGATTCATCTGCTGAAGCGGATACGGATAAGGCCAATACAGTCAAGATCCTTAATTCTTTACTTAATAAATTAAACTCTACTACTCAGGAAGAAATAGCTTTAATAAAAAATGAAAACATACAAATCAAAACGCTATTGCACGGGGCTATTGGCGGTCTGGTAGAAGGTTTTTATGGGATCGAGAGCGAATCAACTCAACAAAAAGAAATGATATATGCGCTTGTAGAAGAAACATCTAACGACTCTGAAGAACATCACACAATTAAAGGTATCGCCTTAGAAGCCTCAGAGTCCCTAAAAACAATAGTCGATAGTATTACTAAAATGAGCTCACAAAGCATGGAGCTGGTAAAATCTCTTAACCTTATTAAAGATGATTATACCGAGGTACTAAAACTGCTTGATGAAATGGATTCAATTAGCTCCCAAACTAATTTGCTCGCACTTAATGCTGCAATCGAAGCAGCTCGGGCAGGTGAGCAAGGCAGAGGCTTTGCTGTTGTTGCTGATGAAGTACGCTCTTTGTCTCAGCGCAGTCAAAGCTTTAGTGATCAGATCCGCGCTCAGTTTAGTAATACAGTAACCACTATTGATTTAGCAAATACTCAGGTGGGTAAAATGGCATCTACTGATATGAATATGACAATGAGCAACAAAGGTCGTCTTGATGAAATGATGCACGAAATAGAATCGAAAAATGAAGACACTGCAAGACAACTAAGCGAAATTTCAAATGTATCCGAATTACTAAATAAACATGTTGGTCTGGCAATTCAATCACTTCAGTTTGAAGACATGATTACTCAATTAAGTGATCATATCAATAAACGCATCGACCGATTAAGTACTTTAGATAGCGCAAGTGAAGTTATTACACTAACTCTAAATGACAGCAACGCCAATATTCTGGGCATTAGCAAACAACTTATACCCGAATTAGAAAACATTTTATCTACAGCCGAATCAAAATCAACAAAAACTAATAGCAACCCTATACAACAACAATCAATGAATGATGGTGGTGATGTTGAGTTATTTTAAACTCTAAAGTTCAATTACACCCATCAGAATAGTAATTAAACCCATTCACAATCTATTAATTGGGAGTTATGTATGAGCACTATATTGGTAGTAGACGATGACGCTTCAATTTTAGTTTTTATAGAACAGGCGCTTTCAAAATCTCACAAGGTATTCACCGCAGAAACTGTCGCTGACGCAGAAATCATATCTAACTCTAACTCAATTGATTTATTAATTACCGATTTAGTTATGCCTGAAAAAAATGGAATCGATATGATTATGGAGTTCAAAAAAAGCCATCCTGGAATTAAAATTCTGGCTATCTCTGGTGGCGGAGGAATAACCGGCCGATTTGATTATCTACCCATTGCAAAATTAGTAGGTGCAGAAGACACACTAAAAAAACCTTTCTCAGTTAGCGAATTGAGAACAAGCATCGATATAATTCTTGCTGGTGACAAGTAAAACAGAGAATGCACAAAAACAACAAGATTGACAACGAACTTTTAGAGCAAATATATGAATGCTCTATAATCTGCATTTTCGATCAAAAATTTTCTATTATTTGTAACAATAAAAATTTTAATCACTTAACCGGATTTAAGGAAAACGAGTTAATTGGAAAAAGCCTGCTACAAATTAAACATCAGGACCAAGCAAACAGTGTATATAAATTTCTTATTAAAACACTCGAAAAAGGTGAGATATGGAAAGGTGAGCTGCAACTCGACCATAAAACCAGGCAACTTATCTGGCTAGATACAACTATCAAACCCGTGATTTCACGACAAAAGAAAACACGTTATATAGCTACCTTTATTGACATAACCCCGAGAAAAGAATTAATTGACAATCTTAAACAAAGAGCGCATCGCCAAGGGCTAATTGCAATCCTTGGGCAAATTTCACTTAATAACATCCCTATTAAGGACCTCCTTGAACAAACCCTGTCAGTGATTTGTGGGTCATTAGAAATAAAAAGCGGCATAATACATGAAATCTCTGATGATGGGAAACGAGCCTTTGTATGCGCCGCTTATAACACTACTCACTTGTTAGTAGGAGAAACAGCTTTAGATATTAACAATAATAATATACTAGAACATACCCTACTTAATGACAGTCCAGTTCTTTCAGAATCAACAAACAATGAGCAGCGTTTTTTAATACCAGAAGAATACTTAAAGCAAAACATAAGTTCTGTTGCCAGCTTTCTGATCGGTGATAAGGAATCTCCATTTGGAATTCTTATTTTGCTTTCTAACGAACCAATAGCACTTAATATAGATAAGATTCATTTCTTGCAATCTATCTGTAATATACTTGCAGAAGCAATTAACAGACAAAGCATGGAACATGCTCTCAGACATGAGCGAGAATTGTCTAGAAACTACCTGAATGTTGCTGAAGTTGTGTTTATTATACTTGATGAAAAAGAAAACATATTACTCGCCAACAACCATGCAGCTTCTATTCTCGGATACTCACAAGATGAACTAAAAGGAATTAATTTTATTGATTCCTTTATACCTTACAACCTTAGAGATACAGTACGTCAGAATTTTTCACAGATGCTGAAGAATAAAAAAGTGCCTGATGACCTCTTAAGTATACACGGCAATGTCACGCCTATTATTAACAAACAGAATAATGTGCGTTTTGTTAGATGGAGAAGCACTCCAATATTAGATGATCAAGGCGCCGTATCTACCGTTCTCTCAGCAGGCGAAGATATAACAGATCTTCTTGAGCATGAAAAAGAACAGAAGAAGTTAGAAAAACAACTACACCAGGCTCAAAAAGTAGAAGCAATAGGTATGCTTGCTGGTGGTATAGCTCATGATTTTAATAACATTCTAGCTAGTATTTTAGGTTTTTCAGAATTGGCATTTGAAGCTATTGGTGACAATAACCCAGAACTACATAACTATCTGACGCAAATACAAAGCTCTGGTATTAAAGCGCGAGACATAATAGCCCAGTTACAAAGTATAAATTTACAAGACGATTCACCAGATAAAGCAATTTTGTTACCCGTTTTATTAAAAGGCACCCTGCAAATGTTACGTTCTGCACTGCCCGCTTCAATAGAGATGCAGTTAAATATAGATAACAATATACCTGCTGTTAATATTAATGCCTCTAAGTTTAATCAGCTAATAATGCATCTGCTCACTAACTCTCGAAACGCCCTCAAAGGAAAAGGCAATATTGAAATCAGCTTGTCTATACAAAACATATCAGAGACACCATGTTCCACTTGCAATAAATGCCTCAATGAGAAATATGTTGTTATTGAAATTAATGATGACGGCCCCGGCATAGATAAGAAAACATTATCTGAAATACTTCTAAATGATAATAATAAAAAAAATGCAGGGCTTCCTTTTGTAAGTCATGTCATACATGCTGCTAACGGTCATCTTATTATCACTAATAGCCAAACAGGCAATACAATACAACCTGGCACTAGTATAAAAATACTATTTAAAATAGCAGAACCTCTCTCTCCCAGTGAGCAACGAAAGAAAAATGAAATTGATTTTTCTAGTATTCACGATAAGCATATAATGATAATTGATGATGAAAACAGTGTTGCATCATATATGGGTGAACTGTTTAGAGGTGCCGGTTTTACTGCCAGCGTATTTTGTGACTCAGTAGAAGCACTCGAAGTTTTTAAAAGTAATCCCGATGATTTTGATTTAATTGTTAGTGATCAAACTATGCCAGCAATTACAGGTGATATGCTAGCTAGCCAGATGCTTGAAATTAGACCCGAGCTACCCATTATCATCTGTACTGGGCATAGTGATTTACTTGACGAAGAAAAAGCTAACAGCCTTCACATACAGGCATTGCTGAAAAAACCCGTAGACTCAGCTGAATTACTACATACAGTTGTAAAGCTCTTAACATAACTTATTAAACCTTACCCAACCATGTCATCTTAATATTTAAGTCGTAACATTAGCTGTTATTTAATCAGGCGAAAATACTCACACCAGAATTCACATCTATATCAACACTTACTTGTTGAACGTTTCCTTCTGCTTCAGCGCTATCATTAGCTGTATCTGCCTGTTTACCTTCCTTGTCACTACCATCATGTTGAGATTCAGCACTTGCCTGATTCTGCTCTGACTGAGTTGAAACATTAGCATCAGATAAATTTAATCCCTGCTGCTCTAACATTTCTTTTAATCTTGGCAGGGCCGCATCAATAGCATCACGAACAGGTGCATGTTGTGCAACAAAATTTATATTGGCATTATCATCATTTACAGTCAATTTAATTTCCATTGGACCAAGATGAGCTGGGTTGAGTTTTATATCAGCTTGCTGAAAGCCACCTTTAATCATGTACGCCACTTGCTGGGTCATTTGTTGTGACCAGTTAGGGTTTTGTATATTCGCCGCAATTGATGTACTTAAGGTATTACTCAAAGGTGTAGAGGTGGTTAATGAAGTAGCAGGCTCTGTAACAAGTGCATTCGATATATTTTGTATCGCTGACTGGCTTGCCGATATAGCTGTAGTGAGTGGGACCTGCTGCAATCTGGTTGTCTGAGTTATTACATCAGTTGTCGGCATTTCACTCATTAATTTTGAATATCGCGCATCTTGAATATTTGCCTTCTCTGATAAAGTAGCCGTTAAATTAGATGGCACAGTTAGCGTTTTGGTTGTGCGCAGCTCAGCCTTAACAAAATCAGTATTTTGACTCGCTTGAGTGAGTGGCGTTTTATTTAAAAGCTCACTAATTCGTTGTGAATTCAACTCAATATCTGACGTCACCGGTTGAGTTACCGGAGTTGTATTTATCGCTACATCCAGCACTTTTGATTGCCTCGGATCGGTTACTAAAGAGGCATTTAAACCAACAGTAGCATTGGCATTAGTAAGCGGCAAAGCACTGCCTGTTTCCGGCAAATGGGTGGCAATCAATGGATTTGTTATACCATCTGTCAGCTGGGTATTCACAAGCTCTATTTGCCTCTGAGATTCAACATCTGTCTCATCGTTAGAAGCCGCTTTTATGATATCTGCATTGGGACTACTTGCCTGCGCATCGTCAACTGGACTGCTTTCTTTTACTACACTTTCATCTTGTTGATTATTATCAGTTTTATGTGTATTTTCCTGGGATTGAGTCTGTTCAATCCGCTCACTTAACTCATCTTTAAACGGCTTGCTCTGCCCCAAATCATCACTATCACTCTCAGTAGAATGAGTTTGTGTATCGGTTGATTTTTGCACTTTTGGCGTCGTATTTATATCGAATTGTTGGCGTAATTCCATAGCCCACCTGTATCAAGGTTGATTGTGTTATATACAGAAGTGCAAATGGTGGGCCAACATTTAAAAGCGAGCTACCTTTTGGGTCTACTGGAAAACTCGTCCTGCTCTTTTTGCTCAATCCTTGCTTCAATTTGCGCTTCCTGCATCTGGTATTTAACGATCACCGCATCAAGCGCTTTACTTCGTGAACGGGTCTTAAGCCAGTTTAACTTTTGTTGCTCACATAATTGTTTTTTATTTATTATATTCATGCGTGCCTGATCAATGCTTTGGTTAAGCTTATTCAAAAACACCTGATAATCTCTTAATTGAATAACACTTAAGCTACCACTTACGCGGCCGCTGTTATATTCACTACGGTATTCAATCAACTGCTCTAGTTGCAACTGAGCATCAACAACGGCTTGTTGGGCAACCACAAAAATTTGCACTGCCTGTTGTTGCAGCTGATCTGCGTGTTTAGCTATTGGCTGGATTCTCTTTGAACGCATAAAACTAAATCTTGAGTCTTAAGTTATCAATCTAAAAACCATGAATCAGTTTAATGCTGAAGTATATGTTTTTTAGATTATTGGTTTATATCTTATTATTTAAAATTCATTAAGCTCAGACTGAACAGGCTGACTCGCCGAAGTAATCAACTGATCAAGCATTTGCTGGCTTTGTTGAAACGAGACCGCTTCATTCATACTTTGTCGCATAAATGCCTGAATTTGCGGCTGCATGGCAATCGCTTTATCAATTTCAGCATTTGTGCCTTGCTGATATGCACCCACATTAATCAAATCTCGATTTTGTTCATATATTGAGTATAGTTGTTTTATTTGCTGACTTTGCTGTAATTGATTATCGGTAGTAACCATTGGCATAACTCGACTTACCGAGGATTCCAGGTCAATGGCTGGGTATTGCCCCATATCAGCTAACTGACGTGACAGCACAATATGGCCGTCTAGAATACCCCGAGCCGCATCGGCTATTGGATCGTTATTATCATCACCTTCAGTCAACACCGTATAAAAAGCGGTAATCGAGCCCTGGCCAGCCTGACCATTACCCGCTCTTTCAACTAATTGCGGAATACGTGCAAATACTGAGGGTGGATAACCCTTGGTAGCCGGAGGTTCTGAAATTGATAAACCGATTTCACGCTGCGCCTGAGCGAAACGTGAAAGCGAATCCATTAACAATAATACTTTCTTGCCTTGATCTCGAAAATATTCGGCCACACTGGTTGCCAACATCGCGCCATGAATTCGTACTAATGGTGAGGAATCAGCAGGCGCAGCAACAACACACGCACGTTTTATTCCATCTGGCCCTAAAATATCCTGCACAAATTCTTTTACTTCTCGCCCCCTCTCACCGATTAGACCAACGACAATAACATCGGCCTCTGTATATTTTGTCATCATACCTAACAAAATACTTTTTCCGACGCCAGTACCTGCAAATAGGCCCATACGTTGACCACGGCCAACAGTAAGCAACGAGTTGATCGCTCTCACGCCTACATCTAGAGGTTGATTAATGGGTTCCCGCATTAACGGGTTAATGGGCTTACCCGCCAGAGGCATATTGGCTGATAAGTCATGGTTTACTCTTATTGGTCCTTTGCCATCTAATGGACGACCTCTGCCATCTATAACTCGACCTAGAAAACCGTCTGAGATTTCTAATGAACTTGAATGACCGACAGGAATAACCTTTGCGTTCGGAATTAAGCCACGGCTTTCACCCATGGCCATCAAATAGGTTTTGTCTCCTGAAAAACCGACAACTTCAGCCTCGATACAATGATTCCCAGGTGCAATAATATTACAACTGGTTCCAACTGCCGCTTCACAACCGATGGCCTCAAGCGTTAGCCCTACCATACGAGTTAAGCGTCCTTCAACAACTGGCTCAGGCGCACTTACACGTGTTTGTTTTTTTGCCAGGCTATCAACCCAGCGATTAAAATAATCACTCTGCTGCATCAGCGCCACCTTCCTGATGCAGATTTAACTGATCTACCAGTTGTTGAACCCGGGTCTCAACACTTGAATCAATATGCGAAGCGTTAGACTCTATAACACAGCCACCAGGTGTAATTGTGTTGTCGGCTACACAGCTCCAACTTTGTTCATTAATATTGATTTCAGCCTGATTTAACAGTGCAATATCATCAGCATGTAATCGCACCTGAATATCTCGTGATTTAACGGGTAAATATTCCAGTGAGTTATGCACAAGATTTAATATATGGCTTGCATCGAGCTTACTTTCTTTTTCTAATAACTGCTTAGCAAGTAATATGGCAAGATCTGTTAATTGATGTTCAACCTGTTTATCGAGCTCCTGTAACGGGTGTTGTAAAAAATTAAACATCGCTTGTAATTTTTTGGCCTGACTGCTCATTTCCGCAAGCCCTTCTTGCAAACCTGCTTCGTGCCCCGCTTTACGCGCTTCATCATAAGCCTGCTTTTGCAACGCTTCAATTTCTTCTACCGTTTGCGGGCGAATAGCTTCATCCTGCATGCCCACAATATGACCTTTTAATTCAGGCGGCACATAATGCTGGATATCGCTTTCAGAAACTTTAAATCGATTAGACATAATTTATGTAATAGTTATTCCAGTTCGCATAAATAACACAGCTGTTATGCATGACCTTATACCATTTCCTCAGCACCACTACCGCCGAGAACAATATCACCCTCATCGGCTAAACGTCTTGCTGTACTAATAATATCTTTCTGTGCAAGCTCAACCTCACTTAAGCGTACAGGACCCCGAGCTTCCATATCTTCCCGCAACATTTCAGCTGCACGTTTAGACATGTTCTTAAGTATTTTCTCTTTAAGTCCTTCATCGGCACCCTTAAGCGCAAGGGTTAAACTATCGGTAGATACTTCACGAAGTAAGGCCTGAATTCCACGATCATCAACATCATTAAGGTTATCAAATACAAACATTAATTCAGAAATACTTTCCTGCATTTCCTGATCATGTTCGGCAATTGAATCCATTATTGCGCTTTCAATTGATGACTCCATAAAGTTAAGAATATTTGCAGCGGTTTTAAAACCACCCATGCTGTTTTGACTAACGTTCTGATTACCGGAAAACTGTGATTCCATAATCTTATCAAGCTCCTGCAATGCAGCGGGTGGTATACCTTCTAATGCTGCTACTCGCATTAATATATCCGGGCGCGCTCGTTCAGGTAGCATTTTTAAAACTTCCGCGGACTGGTCTGGCTCCAGATAAGATAAAACAATAGAAATAATTTGCGGATGTTCTAAACGAACCACTTCAGCAACCGATCTTGCATCCATCCATTTTAATGACTCCAGTCCCTTGTTACCGCTTCCCAGTAAAATACGGTCAATCATATTGTTGGCTTTATCCTCTCCCAGGGCATTCACCATCATTTCACGAATATAATCATCCTGACCGATACCGACAGATGTCTGGTCACTAACTTGCGCAATGAATTCATCCATCACTTTTGACATCGTTCCCTTATTAACATTATCCAGGTTAGCCATTGCCGCTCCCAGACTTTGTACTTCTTTAGGGTTCAAATGTTTTAATACTTCCGCTGCATTTTCCGAGCCCATTGCCATAAGCAAGACTGCTGCGCGTTGTACACCGGTTAATGATAAATTAGTTTCTTCTGACATTGTTTTATATCTTTATGATTCTGCGCCAACCCAGTCTTTAACAACATTAGCTACTTTTTTAGGGTCCTGTTGCACCATTGATTTAGCAAACTCTATTTTTTGATCTGAATCACTTGGCAAAGGAATGGCGTCTTCCTGGTGCTCAAGCTGAGCTACGCCACCTTCACCACCTTCGCCCTCAGCACCTGCTCCCGCACTGCCGCCTTCACCTTCAGCTCCCTGATTTGCGAGTACCGGTGTTGGCGGCACATAGGATGTTAATCCTTTAATCGACGGTTTTAAAATTGTGAAGATAACGACTAGTATAAGTATAAACGGCCATATCCATTTTAGCGCAAATTGTACCCACTTATTATCCATTATAGATGGTTCTGGTAAGTCTTCTATTGTTTCTAATGGCGTGAATGAGGCGTTAATTACATTAACCTTATCACCACGTCCCTGATCAAAGCCAATCGTCTGCTGCACAAGACTCGTCACCCTGGCAATTTCATCATTTGTTAATGGTGTTCTGGTCGACTCACCATCTTCCACAACAATTCGATCATCTACTAAAACAGCAACTGTAAGACGTTTGATAATGCCGCTGTTTTGACGAGAGTGACGAATGGTACGATCGACTTCGTAATTTCTTACTGAATTATTATTTGAGTTAGTGGGTGATTGAGTTAAACCGCCCTGACCAACACCGCCCGCACCTTCAACTAACTGCCCGCCCTCCGGTGGCTGGTTTGCCAATGCTCCTGGAACGCCACTACCATCTCTATTATTAAAGCGTTTAGAACTTGAAGACTGTTCACTACGTAATGTCTGGTTTTCGTTATTATACAATTCTTCAGTACTTTCCTGTTGTGTGAAATCGATATTTGCGTTAACCGTGGCACGTACTTTTCCTGAACCAATAATAGGCTCCAGCAGGTGCTCGATACGCTGCTCAAAATCACGCTCAACCTGTCGTGAATAATCATATTCACGAGCGGTCATTGCAACATTACTAGACATATCACCTGACGATAATAAATGACCATTCTGATCAACAACCGTCACATTTTCTGCCGTTAAATGCGAAATACCAGATGCAACCATATGAATAATGGCATTGACCTGACCTTGTTCAATTGCTCTGCCCCCATACAAACTAAGCGCAACAGATGCACTGGGTTTTTGCTGCTTTCTTACAAAAACAGAATTCTTAGGAATAGCCAGATGAACCCGTGCCGATTTAACATTTCGCATAGTACTAATGGTTCTTGCCAGTTCCGTTTCCATTGCGTGATGATAACGAGCACTTTCTACAAATTGAGAAGTACCAAAACTTTGCTCCTGCTGCAGCATTTCAACACCAATGGCTGTTCCTTTAGGTAAACCCTGAGCTGCCAGATTTAAACGAGCCTCATGAACCCTGCCTGATTCAACCATCACTGAACCTGACGCCGCATTTAATTCATATGGAATAGCTGCCGACTGTAACGCGGCAACAACTTCTGCAGCATCACCCGGCTCAAGCCCTGTATATAATGATGAAAAACTGGGCGCTGTACCCCAAGTATAAATACCAATGCTCACCAATACCGTCACCACAACACCCAAAATTGCACCGATAAATCGGGGCACGGGAATCATCATAGTTGTTGGAGCTTGAGCAACTTGTTCTGCCATTTTTTTAACCTTTTATAATTACTAAAAGTAACATTTTTAACTTAAGAGCAAATATTTAAACCGGCATATTCATAATTTCCTGATAGGCCGTTAATAATTTATTTCTTACACTGGTCATTGCCTGAAATGAGACACTGGCTTTTTCCATATTGACCATTAACTCAGCCATTGATATACCCGAGTCACCCTTTTCAAATGCCTTTGCCATCTCACCAGATGTCATCAAAGATTCATTAACAGAGTTTATTGAATTAGTTAAAACTTCAGAAAATTCTGTTTTTTGCACACCCGGCACTTCATTTATTGATAATGCTTCTGGTGCTGCTGGCGCTTTAGCCTGAGCTTCCATTGCGCGCATTTGTGCTAATACCTGATTTATATTCATATCACTCATTATTCTCTCCAGCTATCAACTAAACCGTAATTCCAGAATCACGCATTCTGGCTAATTTATATCTTAACGTTCTCGGGCTTATCCCCAACCTTTCAGCCGCGTATTTACGACTACCGTTTCCTGCTTTTAGGGCCTCAAGAATAAGTTGTTGTTCACGATCTTTAAGACCATTAACCAGTTCAGAATCCTGAACCGTTTCTACTTTTTCCTGCTTGCTCATTAGTTCGTAATCATCTGCCTCCAGATGAATATCTGCAGCTGTTACTTCATTACCGGATTTGAAAATAAGCGCACGCTGCATTACATTATCTAACTCACGCACATTTCCCCTCCATGAGTAATTGAGTAATTTTTGTTGAGCATCAGCTGTCAGCGACAAAACATTAGATGAGTTACCATTCTGTTTATTTAACAACTTGTTTGCTATTGGAATAATATCGGCCAGTCGTTCACGCAATGGCGGAATTTGAATAGGAAAAACACTTAAACGATAAAAAAGATCCTCTCTGAATCGCCCCTTCTCAACCTCTTCTTTTAAGTTACGATTAGTCGTGGCTAATACGCGAACATTTAACCTAATTGTTTTACGCCCACCTAATCTTTCAACTTCTTTTTCCTGCAATACACGCAATAGTTTCGCCTGTAATCCCGCATCCATTTCTGAAATTTCATCCAGTAACAATGTACCATTTTGCGCTTGTTCAAATTTTCCAGGAGTTGCCTGAACGGCACCGGTAAAAGCGCCTTTTTCATAGCCAAATAGAACAGCTTCAAGCATATTCTCTGGAATTGCCGCGCAATTAATTGCAACAAACTCCTGACCTGCGCGTTTAGATTGGTTATGAATAAACTGAGCAAAAACTTCTTTACCTACGCCGCTTTCACCACACAACATGACGGTAGCATCACTTTGTGCCACTTTACTGGAGAGTAATTTTAGAGAACGCATTTTTTCATCTTCTGCCAGCAACTCTGCTTCATGCTTCACAGAAACTTCTTTATTAATAATTTTTTTAATCACCTTTTGTAAAGCTTCAACTTCAAATGGCTTGACCAGATAATCAGCAGCTCCAAGACGCATAAAATCAACAGCTTTCTCGATACTTGCATAAGCAGTCATTACAACGACGGGTAATTCAGGGTACAGGTTTTTTATCTTTGTTAATAATTCAGCGCCGTCCATCGGCTGCATTTGCACATCACTTATAACCAGTTTAAATTGTTGTTCACTTAACCGGGAAAGTGCAGCCTGACCATGCTCTGCACTAGCCACTGAATATCCTGACATTTCGCAGGTATCACAAATTGCCTCACGAAGTTGTTCATCATCTTCAACAATTAAAATATCAAGACATTGTTGTTTATTTTGACTCATGTTTTTCTCCATTCTGACAGCTCTTGAACTGGCTATTAATTTTTTCAGAATTTTTATTTTTCTCAGGATTAAACGAGTTGGTTTGTCCACTCGCTAGAAATTGCTCTCCTCTGTTTAGAGGCAAACAAATATAGAAATTACTACCAATACCGGGTTGAGATCTAACAAGCAAATCACCATGATGTGCCTGTATAATAGATTGAGCGACGGCAAGACCTAGACCAGTCCCGCCTTCTCGTTGAGTAAAAAATGGTTCAAATATTCTAGTTTGTTGATCCACAGTCAGGCCAGGGCCGTTATCTCGAACCACCAAAATTAAATAGTCTGCCTGCTCATAAACTTCAAGTTCGACTTCGCATGTTTCATCACAAGCTTGCATGGCATTTTCAACCAGATTAATCAAAACACTTACCAATGCATCCGAACTACCTGTTAGCTGGATATCATTTAACTGACTAATAATTTTTAATTGAGTGTTATTTTCTCGAATACTGTTCTCTATTCGGGCATTAAACGTCACTAATAAATCATTTAGCTGAAATTTCTGTTCTGCAAATTCACCACCCTTTGCATACAACAACATATCATTTATTAATTTTTCAAGATAACGCATGCAGGTGCGTACTTTTTCTACCGCTTTATTCTGTTTAGGGTCATCAACGGTAAACTGATTTAACTGTGATGCATATAATACGGCTGAAGCCAGTGGTGTGCGTAACTGGTGCGCCAGGCCAGCAGCCATTTGTCCCATAGCTGCCAGGCGGTTTTGCCTGTCGGCAAGTCCCTCTAACATTCTTTGTTCAGAAATATCGTCCAGTAAAATAATTTGCCCCGGACTTTCTCCTTCACTTGTAGCAACCAGGGGCTGAGTTTTTAAACTAAGTATACGCCCCGAGTTTAAGTATAAATCCTGTTCAGTATGACGAGAAACACTATGTGCATAAACTCGTCGCCACTCTTTACCAATTAGACCCTGCTCCAAAAACAATTCAGCTGCCGGGTTAGCTGTATTTATCACTCCTTTTTCATCTACCAGCAAAACACCTGCAGGTAATGCATTTAAAAGTGTTTGCAATCGATTGGCCAACTGTTCTTTTTCAGCAAGTTGTTTTAATCGTTCATCTTGTGCGAAGGCAAGTTGCTCACTTAATTTAGCTGCCCGTGTATCGAGCTCCTGATAAGACTGTTGTAACTGATCGGATAGACGACCAAATTGCTCAAAAGCCGCCACTAATTGTGATGGGTCTTGTAGAGATTTCGGATCAAGACTTAATGTCTTAGCTGTTGTTTGTATATTCGCTGTTTGCTGCATGTCGTGTTTATGTCACTTTTGTGAGACTTAGCAGTAGAGCTGCATTTAGCATGCCAAAAGAAATTTTATATATTTTTCAATGAGTTGAAGTGATAGTGGCAATGCAGAGTCAATTTACCGGCTAAGATGGAAGCGATTTGCCGTGAAAAAATACACTGCTAAGAAACATCTCCCTCGGGGAAAGGTCGCGTTTTTTGCGCCCTGTCCCCTGTTGCGATGCCACCAAGAGTTTTACGCAGTCGACTTATACACTATCAGCTCTTGGTGGTATGGGTTAAAGGGGACAGGGCTTAAAAAGTAAGACCTTTCCCCGAGGGAGATGAGCCACAACAGGGCACAAAACAAATTCTCGTTACCACGCTCCTGCGTGGGAACAAGAGAAGCAAGATAATGATTTATTTTTTGCAGCTGCAGATTTCATACTGACATTATGTACAAATATATCGAGATATTTTTTGACTTACGACTTAATATTATATTTTTTAAGTTTCTCAACCAGCGTGGTGCGACGCATTTTTAATAATTTAGCCGCATGAGCTACAACACCATCTGTTTTGCCTAACGCCTGCTTTATTAATTGCACTTCCATTCCAGCCAGGTGCTCCTTTAAGTCAAGACCATCATCATCAAGTGTCGCAGCAGGTTTAGTAATCGCTGCCTCAGAGTAACCGTCAGATATTTTTTGCGGTAAATCTGCTGGCAACTTCTTAAGTAAGCTTTTTTCTATTTCGTCATCTTCATCAAGATCTGCAAACATCAATGCAGGATTAAAAGGAGGATCTGACTTAAAGGTATTTACTTCAGGTTTAAACGCAGAAGCGGGTTGGTACTTAGGCGGCAGATGCTGTGCATCAACTATGCTATCAGGGTATAAAATGGATAAGCGTTCTACCAGATTAGACAACTCACGTACGTTTCCCGGCCATGAATATTGACTTAACATTTCGGTTGCTTCTGCTGTTAGTCTAACAGTCCCTCTGTTATCTACTTCCAGTTTATCAATTTGATCCTGTAGCAAAAAGGGCACATCTTCTAAACGCTCTCGTAATGATGGCAGTTCTATCGGAAATACATTCAAACGATAGAAAAGGTCCTCTCTAAACTTTCCATCTTTAATATTCATTTCAAGATTACGATGAGTTGCCGCTAATATTCGCACATCAGATTGAATGCTTTTATTACTACCTACCCTCTCAAATGTACGTTCCTGTAATACACGTAACAGTTTTACCTGCATAGGTAAACTCATATCACCTATTTCATCAAGAAATAGGGTTCCTTTTTCGGCCAGTTCAAACCGGCCCTGACGGGAGTTGATAGCCCCAGTAAATGCACCTTTTTCATGTCCAAACAATTCACTTTCTAACAAATCTGCGGGAATAGCACCACAATTAACCGGAACAAAACCCGCCTTACAGCGATTTGATAAGGCATGAATATTTCGAGCAACTACTTCCTTGCCCGTACCTGATTCACCTAAAATTAAAACACTCGCATCTGTTTTTGCGACCTGTTCAATCATGGTTCTAACATACTGAATGGCGGCACTACTACCACCGAGTTTAGGGATTCTACTGACCAGCTTACCTACAGCTGACACACTTGATATGTTTTCAGATGAGCTAATCGCTTCTAATGCTAAAGAAACAGGTTCATGCTTGAGTGGCATATCTAAATGAGATAATACGAATTCGAACTGAGCCTGATATTTTTCTAAATTGACTTTATCCTGATTAAACAATATAACAGGTAACGCAGATGACTGAACTTTTTCTAATGCCTCTATTCTGGAGCGATCTCCCTGAAACTCTCCCAATAAGACACAATTGAACTCAGCGCTATTTAAAGCGCCGGTTAAAGCGTCAAGATCATTGACATAAAAGGTTTCAAACCCCATAAAGCCCATAAGAGACTTTATTTCATTAAAAATCTGAGAATCGTCTTCAACCAGTAGAATTCCCGGTTGCGGCGAGGTGTTCGACATAATAATCCTGCTTTAAATTAATACTCTAATAAGATGAGTAAAGCAGATATTTTCCGAATGTCAAAATATTGTCGTTTAGAATTACCTATAATTTCAGGGATTTAAGTCTTGATCTATTTACTGAACTAAAATATTTGAATTAACTATTTTTGTATGTGCCCGTATGCTTTTATAGCCTTACGTCCGGTAGACATTTTTTTGATATCATCAGACATATTTTGCTGCTGAGCTAAGCTATGTTGCTTTAGCTGCTCATCACTTTTCATCATCTGGCGAATACCCTCTCCAACTTCCTCTGCTTCGGACTCTAAAATGGGCGTCGAAAAGAAGTCTTCAATTTTACCAAAACGCTCTGACTCCAGCTCAGTTAATTTTTCCCAGTTCTCATCCGCAGATAACTGATGCAGTGACTCAGTCATCTGTAGAATATTTTGCCATTGCTGTTGTCTAGCTTCTAACATATTAGTCTTCGTTTATTAACTGATTAAACGCTTAATTTTCCTGAGTTTTACTATCTCTAACATCTTGAGGAATACTCACCCAGCCTGCACGAATCTCATTCATCAGTGAAAGTACTTCGTCGATATTCTCTACTTTGTTATCAACATTTGCTGACAGTAGTTGACGTTGCATATAATCGTAAAGTGACTCCAGGTTTTTAGCGATATCGCCACCTTTTTCCATATCCAGAGACGTTCGCAAACCATCAATTATAGAAATCGCTTTGCTAATGCTTTCACCTTTAAGCGGAATATTTTTTTGCGTCATATGCATCTTAGCTGTATTTAAACGCTGAATCGCGCCATCAATAAGCATCTGGATAAGTGTATGTGGATCGGCATTACCAACTGCTGCCTGTACGCCCACCTGCTTGTATTGATTCATTGCTGCTGAATTTTGCATTGGCACATTCCTATTTTTTGGTTTGTTTTTATCCATTTGTTGTATATAGCAGACTACATAACAGACTGCTTACCTCAAATGCTTTATTTACTTACTAAAAGTGACACCCGGTAAGGAGTCGAGTTGTTGCTGTAAAAAATCACTGGTTGAATTCAACTGGGCAATTAAAACATCCAATGTTGAAAACTGTCTTCTGTATCGCTCTTCTATTTCTGTGACACGTTTTATTAAATCAAGCCTATCCTGTGAAATACTTTCTATCTGGTCATTAATGCTGCCTGTTTTTGCTGCGAATTGTCCATTTTCAGTCTGAAACCCCGTTAACAGGTCATTCAACTTGGTAGCAAGCCCACGTGAAAAAGTAACTGCACCACGACTGCCAGCATTATCACCGGTAATCTCCAGCACCAATCCAGATGCGGCACCTGTTCCAGTCAAAAACCGTCCTGAACCGGTAGCCGGTAACCCACCGATACTACCTGTTACATCTGTACCCTCTGTTGATGTACCGCTACTGGTAAACCCAAGGCTAGCATTCTGAGATGAAATACTGATACTGGAATCAGAACCGTAAGATGATGAAGTTACCTGAAAAGAGCCAGACTCATAGGAGACTGAAACCCCCAGGCCATTACTTTGTAAAGCATTACTGCTATTAATACGATTTTCAATTTCCTGGGCCAGGCTATCCATATCATTATAAGTCGCCTGACTTATTGAAACTGTACCGGTTGATGTTCCATCCACTACGAATGAAAAGGTATCATTGTTTGAATCAATAGTAATTGGACCCGCAACAGCAATTGAGGTGAACAGGCCTGATGTTGCCGTTGCCCCTATAGATACAGAGTAACGCCCCTCTTGGGTTGCAAGACTGCTATTGGCAACAATAACTTCACTGTCTGATGAGTTACCATTCGCATAGAATAGCTGCGCAACAGAGTCAAAATCTTCACCTAATGCATCACTTAATGCAGCACCATCAAGTTTAAGCGTGCCATCTTTTTCAGTAGTAATACCTATCGAACTAAGGCTATTAAAGCTACCCGCATTATCGACAAACCCGCCCAACTCACGGCGAAGCTGCTGCATCATATTTCTAGCAGTCGTATCACCCAGTAAAATTCCATTTTGCCCACCTTCACCACCATAAGATGTAAGACTGTTAAATACCGCAGCCATTTCATTAAATGAACTTACAAAAGTACTGATATTTTTTTCTGCTTCACTGGCGTTACTACTGGTTATATTTACCTGCACAGGGTTACCCACATCTGCAGATTTTAAATTAAGCGTAATGCCGGGAATCGCTCCGGTCACAGTATTCTCTTCACGAAAAACGGTTAACCCATTAATGGTTAATTCAGCATTAACTGCAGCCTGTGTCTGTTCTATATTGGTTGCACTACCATTAAACGCTAATAATGATA